>JAESGW010000251.1_pt1 | contig 84492 bp, 72 predicted proteins | sample 9269791 | NCBI WGS metagenome assembly JAESGW01 (sample SAMN16773120, study PRJNA677053) | algae metagenome | isolation source: Aphanocapsa lilacina HA4352-LM1 and co-occurring heterotrophs from near cave... | place: USA: Maniniholo cave, near Haena, Kauai, HI | collected 2009-07-28 | reverse complement strand
GAATGCTTCTACAACCCGACCCGGCGTCACTCGACCCTGGGTTACCTCAGTCCTATCGACTTCGAACGCGAAGCTGGGGTAGCCTGAATGAACTTATCTCGGTGTCCATCAAACCGGCAGCAGGCCATCACCGACACGCTGGACCTCGCCCTGGCGGCTTCCGGATGTGACAGCGCCACGGTGCTGCACAAGCCCAGGCTGCTCAGCGACAATGGTCCGAGCTACATCGCGGGCGAACTGGCGGAATATATCGAGGCCCGGAAGATGAGCCATGTCCGCGGCGCTCCGATGCACCCGCAAACCCAAGGCAAGATCGAGCGCTGGCACCAGACCCTGAAGAACCGCATCCTGCTCGAAAACTACTTCCTGCCTGGCGATCTCGAGGCCCAGATCGAAGCGTTCGTCGAGCACTATAATCACCGACGTTACCACGAGAGCCTGCACAACGTGACACCCGCCGATGCCTACTTCGGCAGGGCCGATGCCATCATCATGCAACGTGAAAGGATCAAACGGAAGACAATCGAACATCGGCGCTTGCTGCACCGCAAGCTCGCCGCTTAATATCAACCCCAAGACGAGGCCCGCACTCCGCTAATTTACGCCCCGAGTTGCGCCAAATGTTCTGACGACGGACAGACCAGATGGCATCATCAGTATCGATCTCCGCCCATACTGCTTGGCGCAGTTCGCCCGGCCTGACGAAAAGATGCGGGGTCAATCGAAGCGCGATCGCGGTGAGCTCGTGGCCAGCGTAACCATCGATAGCGCGAAGCAGCGCGCCGACTTCCTTCGGGGCTGTGATCGCGGCGTGGTGCTTCACCTTCGGAGTGATCAGCGCCCCGCGAAGATCCGCCGCCAGATCGCGGTCGGCCCTGGCGGTTGCAATAGCGTAGCGAAACACTCTGCTGATCACGCTCCGCATGCGCCGGGCGCTTTCATATCGGCCGTTTGCTTCGACCTTGCGGAGGACAGCGAGGATTTCCTGCGCGGTGAGCTTCGATATCGGGCGACCACCGATCATCGGTTCGGCAATGTCGAGGAGCCATCGCACCTTGCGGAGCGTGACTGGCGCGCGCTCTTCTCGTTCGATTTTCACGAGCCATTCCTCGGCGATCGCCTTGAATGTGTTGTCTTGCGCGATCTTCTGGGTGATCCGCGCGACCTTCTTCTCCGCTGCCGGATCAAGCCCGGCGATGAGCTTCTTGCGCGCCTCGTCTCGCAATTCGCGGGCAGACGCGATTCCGACGTCGGGCCACGAGCCGAAATAGAGCGTCTTTTGTCGATCGAGATAGCGATAGTTCATTCGCCAGACTTTTGCGCCGCTCGGCCTGACCACGAGGTACAGGGCGTCGGCGTCAGCCATTTTATAGGCTTTTTCCTTCGGCTTGGCGTTGGAAATCTGAATGTGGGTAAGCGACATGATGGTTTCACCTTCGGTAGGCTGACCGAAACCATCAAAAACACCATCAAAGCTGATGGTACGCTGATGGTTCCGGCTGGATCAGCCTGGATTCCGCTCAGCGAGTCTCATCGAAAAAGCGGTGAAAAACCAGCCGCTTACTGGACGTCCTCGGACATTCCGAGGAGAACAGATGGTGCCCAGAAGAGGACTCGAACCTCCACGACCTTGCGATCGCCAGCACCTGAAGCTGGTGCGTCTACCAATTCCGCCATCTGGGCACGGGGTAGGAGCGGGCGCTTAGCGGGGCGGCCATCGGCTTGTCAACCGCGGTGCGGGGGGCGGCGTGCATTTTATCGCAAAGCCTCGGGTTTTACGCCGGAATGCGGTCCTCGCCCCTTGCCCCCTTCCCCGCTTCGCGGCATGGGGAAGCCGTGCGGCGCGCCCGGCGCCTGCAAGAGAATCGATCACAGGCGGACGCAATGCAGAAACTCGACGGACAACTGATCACGGTACTGGGCGGCGGCGGCTTCGTTGGCCGCTATGTCGTGCAACGGCTGCTCGCACGCGGTGCCCGCGTCCGTATCGCGCAGCGCGAACCGCGCGCCGCGACGTTCCTGAAGCCGCTCGGCGGCCTCGGCCAGACGCAGTTCGTCGCCGTCGACGTCCGCAACCCGGCCAGCGCCCTCCGGGCCGTGCAGGGCAGCGACGCGGTGATCAACCTCGTCGGCGCCTTCAAAGACATGCAGGCGGTGCAAGCCGACGGCGCGGGCCATGTTGCGGCGGCAGCGAAGGCCGCGGGCGCCAGCGCGCTGATCCACGTCTCGGCGATCGGGGCCGACCGCGAAAGCGCATCGGCCTATGGCCGCAGCAAGGGCGATGGCGAAGCCGCGGTCCGCGCAGCCTTTGCCGACGCCGCGATCCTGCGCCCGTCGATCCTTTTCGGCCGCGAGGACCATTTCATCAACCGCTTCGCCGCCATGATGCGCATGGCACCGGTCGTCCCGGTGATCGCCCCGAACGCCAGATTCCAGCCAGCCTATGTCGGCGACCTCGCCGACGCGGTCGTTGCCGCGCTCGACAGCAATGCAGCGGGCAAGGTTTTCGAGATCGGCGGACCGCAGGTGCTGACGATGCGCGAACTGCTTCGCTGGATCGCCGATGCTACCGGCCGCTCGCCGCTGTTCGTCGAGGTCCCCGACGTCGTCGCCTCGGCGCTCGCTTCGGGTTTCGGCTGGGCACCGGGCGCCCCGATCACCAAGGACCAGTGGCTGATGCTCCAGCATGACAATGTCGTCGCCAGCGGTGCCGCGGGGCTCGCCGAGCTGGGCATCGCGCCGACCTCGCTCGCGGCGGTCGCCGAGGGCTGGCTCGTCCAGTATCGCCGCCACGGCCGCTTCGCCGTCGAAACCGCCGCCTGACGCTTCCACCGTCCGCCCCGGCGGTCGCCATGTGATTGCCGGGGATGACGATCCCCAGGACATTCCATGCACGACCTTCTTACCATCATCCTGCTCGGCATTATCGAGGGGCTAACCGAATTTCTGCCCGTCTCTTCGACGGGTCACCTGATTCTCGCCAGCGAATTGCTCGGCTTCACCGGCGAAGGGTCGGCGGCGTTCAAGATCGCGATCCAGCTCGGTGCCATCCTCGCGGTCCTCGTCGCCTATCGCCAGCGTTTCTGGGCGGTCGGCAAGGGCCTGCTCCGCGCCGACCCGCCATCGATCGCGTTCACGCGCAACATATTGATCGGCTTCCTGCCGGCGATGGTTATCGGCGCCGTCGCCTACAAGGGCATCCGTGCGCTGCTCGAATCGCCGACTACGGTCGCGGTCGCGCTCCTCGTCGGCGGCGTTGCGATCCTCCTGATCGAACGCATGGTAAAGGTCGTGAAAGTCGAAACCGTCGAAGCGATGCCGGTGCGCACCGCGATCGCCATCGGGGTCATGCAGTGCGTGGCGATGATCCCCGGGGTCAGCCGGTCGGGTGCGACGATCATGGGCGCGCTGCTGATGGGCGTCGAGCGCAAGACAGCGGCAGAATTCAGCTTTTTCCTCGCCGTGCCGACGATGATGGGCGCAACCGCCTATTCGCTGTGGAAGGATCGTGCGATCCTGACCTTCGACGACCTCAACGCCATCGCGATCGGGCTGGTCGTCGCCTTTCTCGTCGCGCTGGTCGTGGTGAAGGCCTTCGTCAAGATCGTCGGCCGGTTCGGCTTTGCCCCGTTTGCCTGGTATCGAATTGTCGTCGGCGCCGGCGCACTGGTGTGGCTCGCACTAAGGTAGGTCCGATTTTTTACTAATATGCGAAAGATAATTGCGCGACGCCGCTCGGAGGTCGATTTCGTATTCATTTTAGGTTAGTAATACTGTCCTAACTTGCGATTCGGCCGTGACAGGGCTTTTGGAGCCATGCATTTCGCCTTCCAACGAAGGGGATACTGCATGGCTTCCGAACGCATGCTCCAGTTTGTGGGGCGTGAACAATCCTATCCGGGCAAGCGCTCCGCCGAAGAACGCGCGCGCGACTTTCGCGAGATCGCCGAGCGCTACGCCGCGCCCGACGCCGACGCACAGGCGGCGCGCTGCTCGCAGTGCGGTGTGCCCTATTGCTCGGTGCATTGCCCGCTCCACAATCATATTCCCGACTGGCTGCGCCTGACCGCCGAGGGGCGGCTGCGCGAAGCCTATGAGCTGTCGAACGCAACCTCGACGATGCCCGAGATCTGCGGCCGCATCTGCCCGCAGGATCGCCTGTGCGAAGGCAATTGCGTGATCGAATTCTCGGGGCATGGCGCGGTGACGATCGGCAGCGTCGAGAAATATATCACGGACACCGCGTGGGCCGAGGGGTGGGTCGAGCCGCTGCACGCGGGCGCCGCAACCGGCCAGTCGGTCGGCGTCATCGGCGCCGGGCCCGCGGGGCTCACCGCTGCCGAATATCTGCGCGCCGCGGGGCACGAGGTTCATGTCTATGACCGGCACGACCGCGCGGGTGGGCTGCTCACCTATGGCATCCCCGGCTTCAAGCTGGAGAAGAAGGTCGTGATGCGCCGCATCGACCGGCTGGTCGAGGGCGGCATCCATTTCCACCTCGACTTCGCGGTCGGCGAGGATGCCACGCTCGACGCACTGCGCCAGAAGCATGACGCGATCCTGATCGCGACCGGCGTCTACAAGGCGCGTGAGATCAATGTGCCGGGCAACGCAGCCGACGGCGTGATCGCGGCGCTCGACTATCTGATCGCATCGAACCGCAAGAGCTTCGGCGATACCGTACCGGCGTTCGACGATGGCCGTCTCGATGCCAAGGGCAAGCATGTCGTCGTGATCGGCGGCGGCGACACCGCGATGGACTGCGTCCGCACCGCGGTGCGTCAGGGCGCGAAGTCGGTCAAATGCCTCTATCGCCGCGACCGCGAAAATATGCCGGGCTCGCAGCGCGAGGTCGCCAACGCCGAGGAGGAAGGCGTCGAGTTCGTCTGGCTCTCGGCCCCCGAAAGCTTCACCGCCGATAAGCATGTCAAGGAAGTCGCGGTCGCGGGCATGCGCCTCGGCGCGCCCGATGCGGGCGGGCGCCGCAGCCCCGAGGCCGACCCCGGCCGCAAGTTCGACGTGCCCGCCGACATGGTGATCAAGGCGCTGGGCTTCGACCCCGAGGAACTGCCGCATCTGTTCGGTTCGCCCGACCTGTCGGTCACGCGCTGGGGCACTTTGCGCGTCGATCACCAGACGATGATGACCAGCCTGCCCGGCGTTTTTGCCGCCGGCGACATCGTTCGCGGCGCCAGTCTGGTCGTCTGGGGCATCCGCGACGGACGCGATGTGAGCGACCAGATGGCAAAGTGGTTGAAAGCCAAGGCGAAAAGCGAAAAGAAGGCAGCATGACCAACAACAAGGGGAATTCATGATGCCGTCGTTCAAATCGATTCTGCTCGCGGGTGCCGTCGCGATGCTGCCGCTCGGTGCGCAGGCCTATGCCGCGCCGAAGGAAGCCCCGGTGGCCGAAACCGTCGCCGCGCCCGCCGAAGACGAAGTCGCGACCGAGTATGACAGTGAAGCCGCTGCGGCCGAGGCAAAGGCCAAGATGCAGAAGGAAATGGACGAGGCGATCGCGCTCGTCGAAAAAATGTTCGACACCAGCAGCCTGCCGCCGATCGAACCCGCCCGTCTGGCGCTCGCGCAAAAGACGATGGGCGCGCTGATCCCCGCTGGCAGCCTCGAGAAGATGATCGACAATCTGTACGGCAAGATGTTCAAGACGATCATGGGCGAGTTCGGCGGCCAGTCCGACCTGATGCTCTCGATCCAGACCGGCGTCGAAAGCGAACAGATCGCGAAGCTGGACGAAGCGACCAAGGGCAAGGTCGCCGACATGTTCGATCCGCACCGCAAGGAACGCGAAGACCAGATCACCAAAGTGGTGAAGCCGCTGATCAGCGAAGTTCTGGGCGACATGGAACCGCCGATGCGCGACGGCATGTCCAAAGCCTATGCCCGCAAATTCACTGCGGCACAGCTCACCGACCTCAACGGCTTTCTCGCGACGCCGACCGGCACGCTCTACGCCAATGAATGGATGGCGCTGCAGGCCGACCCCGAAGTGATGCTCGCGGTGATCAAGGCGGTGCCCCCGCTGATCACGAAATTCATCGATCGCGCGCCCGAACTCGAGAAGGATTTCAAGGATCTGCCGAAGGAAAAGCAGCTCTCCGATTTCGACGACAAGGAACTCGCCAAGCTCGCCAAGCTGATGAAGGTCGACGTGAAGGTGCTGAAGGAACAGCGCGACATGTGGAAGACCGACAGCGCGGAAGCAACCGACGCGGTCGCGGTTGAAGCCGCCGACGACTATGCGGTCGACGCCGCTGCCGATGCCGCGACCGCAGCGGAGGACGCAGCGATGGCAGCGGAAGTGGACGCCGCTGCTGCGGGCGCAGCCGAAGCCGCCGCTTATGCCACAGACGCCGCGGCAGATGACCGCAGCGATTGGTCCGACGCCGAACGCAAGCAATATGAAGAGATGGAAAGCGCCTATTCCGAGCTGGGCGAGAAAATGGACGCCTTGAGGCAACAGGCCAACGCCCGTGTGGAACGAATGAAATAGATAGCCGCCCGATCAAACCACCGCCGTCATCCCGGTAAAGCCCAGGGCGACGCGTTGGAAAACAGACCATCAGGACGAAGATGATGACCCACTACCCCACCCCCGAACACGCGCGGCTCGAAGCCGAAGGCATGTATCGCCCCGACATGGAATCCGATGCCTGCGGCGTCGGCATGGTCGCGGCGACCGACGGCAAGCCGTCGCGCCGCGTTGTCGAGGCGGCGATCGAAGCCCTACGTGCCGTGTGGCACCGCGGCGCGGTCGACGCCGACGGCAAGACCGGGGATGGGGCGGGCATCCATGTCGACCTGCCCGTCCGCTTCTTCGACGATGCGATCGCAGCATCGGGCCACAAGGTGCGCCCGAACCGCTTGGCCGTCGGCATGGTCTTCCTGCCGCGCACCGATCTGGGCGCGCAGGAGGAATGCCGCACGATCGTCGAGGCCGAGATCATCGACGCAGGTTTCACCATCTATGGCTGGCGCCAGGTGCCCGTCGACGTGTCGGTAATCGGCGACAAGGCGCAGCGCACGCGTCCCGAGATCGAGCAGATCATGATCGCCGGCCCCCTGCCCGACGAAGCGTCGGTCGCAGAGTTCGAAAAGCAGCTCTACCTCGTCCGCCGCCGGATCGAGAAGAAGGTGATCGCGGCGCAGATCGCCGACTTTTACGTGTGCAGCCTGTCGGCGCGTTCGATCATCTACAAGGGGCTGTTCCTTGCCGAGAGCCTCGCGGACTTCTTCCCCGACCTCACGAACAAGCTGTTCGAGAGCCGGGTCGCGATCTTTCACCAGCGCTATTCGACGAACACCTTTCCGCAATGGTGGCTCGCGCAGCCGTTCCGCTGCCTCGCGCATAATGGCGAGATCAACACGATCCGCGGCAACAAGAACTGGATGAAGAGCCACGAGATCAAGATGGCGAGCCTCGCCTTCGGCGAGCATAGCGAAGACATCAAGCCGGTGATCCCGGCGGGCGCGTCGGACACCGCCGCGCTCGACGCGGTGTTCGAGGCGCTGTGCCGCGCCGGCCGCGACGCGCCGACCGCGAAGCTGATCCTCGTCCCCGAGGCGTGGACGACCGAATGCGACGTCCCCGACAACCACCGCGCGATGTATAGCTATCTCGCCAGCGTGATGGAGCCGTGGGACGGCCCCGCCGCGCTCGCGATGACCGACGGCCGCTGGGCGGTCGCGGGCATGGACCGCAACGCGCTCCGCCCGCTACGCTACACGCTGACGGCCGACAATCTGCTCGTCGTCGGCTCCGAAAGCGGGATGGTGCTGCTGCCCGAAGCGAGCATCCGCAAAAAGGGCCGCCTCGGCCCCGGCCAGATGATCGCGGTCGATCTCGACGACGGCACGCTCTACGAAGATCTCGCGATCAAGGACAAGATTGCCGACGCGCAGGACTATCCCTCGCGGGTCAAGGGTTTCCGCACGATGGCCGACCTGCCGAAGGGCGGCAAGTCGAGCCTGCCCGTCTTCGACCGCGCCGAACTGCTGCGCCGCCAGGTCGCCGCGGGCCTGACCATGGAGGATATGGAGCTGATCCTGTCGCCGATGGTCGAGGACGCCAAGGAAGCGATTGGCTCGATGGGCGACGACACGCCGCTCGCGGTCATCTCCGACAAGCCGCGCCACGTCGCGCAATTCTTCCGCCAGAATTTCAGCCAGGTCACCAACCCGCCGATCGACAGCCTGCGCGAACGCCATGTGATGAGCCTGAAGACGCGCTTCGCGAACCTCGCGAACATCCTCGACGAAAAGGGCCAGAGCGATCATGTGCTCGTGATCGACAGCCCCGTGCTCGTCGGCGACGACTGGGATCGGCTGCGCGCCTATTTCGGCGACGCGGTTGCCGACATCGACTGCACCTTCGCCGCGGGCGGCGACGCCGCGACGCTGCGTGAGGCGATTGCCCGCGTTCGCCGCGAGGCCGAGGATGCCGTTCGCGCGGGCCGCTCGGAATTGTTCCTGAGCGACCAGAATATCGGCGATAAGCGCGTCGGTATGGCGATGGTGCTCGCCGCTGCCGCGGTGCACACGCATCTCGTCCGCAAGGGGCTGCGCAGCTACGCCTCGATCAACGTCCGCTCGGCGGAAGTGCTCGACACACATGCGTTCGCGGTGCTGGTCGGCGTCGGCGCGACGACCGTCCACGCCTATCTGACCGAAGCCGCGATCGCCGACCGGCAGGCGCGCGGGCTCTTCGGCAGCGAGCTATCGCTGAACGACTGCCTCCTGCGCTTCCGCAAGGCGATCGACGACGGGCTTTTGAAGATCCTCGCCAAGATGGGGATCGCGGTGATCTCCTCCTATCGCGGTGGCTATAATTTCGAGGCGGTCGGTCTCAGCCGCGCGCTCGTCAACGATCTCTTCCCCGGCATGCCGGCCAAGATTTCGGGCGAAGGCTATCAGTCGCTCTTCATCAACGCGACCGACAAGCACACGGCGGCGTTCGATACCCGCGTCACCACCCTGCCGATCGGCGGCTTCTACCGCCAGCGCGCGGGCGGCGAGGCGCACGCCTATTCGGCGCAGCTGATGCACCTGCTCCAGACCGCGGTCGCGACTGACAGCTACTCGACCTATCTGCAATTCTCGCGCGGAGTCGCCGACCTGCCGCCGATCTACCTCCGCGACCTGATGGAGTTCAACTATCCGGCGCAGGGCGTCGCGCTCGACAGCGTCGAGGCGATCACCGAGATCCGCAAGCGCTTCGTCACCCCCGGCATGTCGCTCGGCGCGCTGTCGCCCGAGGCGCACGAGACGCTGGCGATCGCGATGAACCGCATCGGCGCCAAGGCGGTGTCGGGCGAAGGCGGCGAAGCGAGCGAACGCTACCGCCCCTATGCCAATGGCGACAACGCCAACAGCAATATCAAGCAGATCGCGAGCGGCCGCTTCGGCGTCACCGCCGAATATCTCGGCGCGTGCGACGAGATCGAGATCAAGGTCGCGCAGGGCGCCAAGCCCGGCGAGGGCGGCCAGCTTCCGGGCTTCAAGGTCACCGAGTTCATCGCGCGGCTGCGCCATGCGACGCCGGGGGTGACGCTGATCAGCCCGCCGCCGCACCACGACATTTATTCGATCGAGGATCTGGCGCAGCTCATCTACGACCTGAAGCAAATCAACCCGAAGGCGCGCGTCTGCGTGAAGCTCGTCAGTTCGGCGGGCATCGGCACGGTTGCCGCGGGCGTGGCGAAGGCGCACGCCGACGTCATCCTCGTCGCGGGCAACACCGGCGGCACCGGCGCCTCGCCCCAGACGAGCGTCAAATATGCCGGCACCCCGTGGGAAATGGGCCTCTCCGAAGTCAATCAGGTCCTCACCCTCAACGGCCTCCGCCACCGTATCCGTCTCCGCACCGACGGCGGGCTCAAGACCGGGCGCGATATCGTGATCGCCGCGATCCTCGGCGCCGAGGAATATGGCATCGGGACATTGAGCCTCGTCGCGATGGGCTGCATCATGGTGCGCCAGTGCCATTCGAACACGTGCCCCGTCGGCGTCTGCACGCAGGACGAAAAGCTGCGGCAGAAGTTCACCGGCTCGCCGGAAAAGGTGATCAACCTGATGACCTTCATCGCCGAGGAAGTTCGCGAGATTCTCGCCAAGCTCGGTTACCGGAGCCTCGACGAGGTGATCGGCCGCACCGAATTGCTGCGTCAGGTCAGCCGCGGCGCCGAACATCTCGACGACCTCGACCTGAACCCGATCCTCGCCAAGGTCGACGCTCCCGACGATCAGCGCCGTTCGCAGGGCCCGAGCTTCCGCAACCCGGTGCCCGACAGCCTCGACGCGCAGATCCTGGGCGATGCGAAGCCGCTGTTCGACCGCGGCGAGCGCATGCAGTTGACGTACAACGTCCGCAACACGCACCGCGCCGTCGGCACGCGCCTGTCGGCCGAGGTCACCGCACGCTTCGGGATGAAGGGCCTCGCCGACAACCATGTGCAGGTGCGCCTGCGCGGCACCGCGGGCCAGTCGCTCGGCGCCTTCCTGTGTCAGGGCGTGACGCTCGAAGTGTTCGGCGACGCCAACGACTATGTCGGCAAGGGCCTGTCGGGCGGCCGCATCGTCGTGCGCCCCACGGTGTCGAGCCCGCTCGTCAGCCAGCACAACAGCATCATCGGCAACACCGTCCTCTACGGCGCGACCGCGGGCACGCTGCTCGCGGCGGGTCAGGCCGGCGAACGTTTCGCGGTCCGCAATTCGGGCGCGAAGGTCGTCGTCGAAGGCTGCGGCGCCAATGGCTGCGAATATATGACCGGCGGCACCGCGGTGATCCTCGGCCCGGTCGGCTCGAATTTCGGCGCGGGCATGACCGGCGGCATGGCGTTCATCCTCGACACCGACGGCCAGTTCGAACGCCGCGCCAACGACGAATCGATCGTCTGGCAGCGCATCGACAGCGCGCATTGGGAAGGTGTGGTGCGCGAACTCGTCGAGGATCACGCCAAGGCAACGGGCAGCAAATGGTCGAGCGAAGTCCTCGCCGACTGGGATCGCTGGCGCGAGCAATTCTGGCAGGTCTGCCCGAAGGAAATGCTGACCCGCCTCGCGCATCCGCTGAGCGATGCAGAGGCTGAGGTGGTCGCGGCGGAATAACCCGGATTCTCCCTGCGGCGAGGCCATGGGGAGGATTGGTCGCGTTCGCGGTACGCTTCACCGCATCGCCGGGCGCGTTCACCGGGGCGAAAGCGTCGATCCTTTATGAACGCCGCTTTGCTGAACCCTTGCGTCCTTTGAAAGGATGGAGCCATGACCCGTTTCGCACTGATCGCCCTCCCCTTGCTCGCGCTCGCCGCGCCGCTTCCGGCTGCCGCGAATGAAATGCAAGGCGCCGTCGCGACGCTCAACGATCCGGAGGCGCAAGACCGCATGGCCGATACGATCACCGCGATGGTGGGCGCATTGATGCAGATGCAGGTCGGCCCGCTGGCTAAAGCCGTGGCGCAGATCGATCCCGAATCCGACGCCGCATACATCCCTCCCGACGCGACGCTGGGCGAAGTGACCGGCCGCGACCCCGAATATGCCGAACGCATGGGCGCCGACGTCCGCGCCGGAACGCGCATGGCGGGGCACGCCGCCTCGGCGCTCGCGGCGTATGCGCCGGTGCTCAAGGACATGGCGCGCGACTTTGCAGCACAATGGGAACGCGAGCGCGAGGCGTCGCGGCGCTGACGCCCCATCCACAATCCACGACTTTCCGCGCGCCATAGTCGTTGCGCGCGGCGCCCCGCTGCCGCTATGCCGGGGGCATGTGGCAACTCTATCAATTCCCGCTCTGTCCCTTTTCGCGCAAGGTCCGCCTTTTGCTGGGCGAAAAGGGCGTCGGTTATGAATTGGTGCGCGAATCGCCGTGGGAGCGCCGCGACGAGTTCATCGATCTGAACCCCGCGGGACGCACCCCCGTGATGGTCGATCAGGCGCGCGGGCAGGTGCTGATGGACAGCATGGCGATCGCCGAATATTTCGAGGAAACCGTCGAGGGCAAGGCGATGATCAACGGCACGGCGGCAAACCGCGCCGAAATCCGCCGGCTGACGTCGTGGTTCGACCATGATTTCTATTATGAGGTCACCGGCCCGCTGCTGTTCGAACGGATGCAAAAGCGCATCGTCCACCGCCAGCCGCCCGACGGCGGCGCGCTGCGCGAGGCGATGAAGGCGGCGAACAACCATCTCGACTATGTCGACTATCTGATCGACCACCGCACCTGGCTCGCCGGCGCGACGATGAGCCTCGCCGACCTGACCGCGGCGGCGCATATCTCGGTCGCCGACTATCTCGGCGGGATCGACTGGACGGGGCACGAGCAGACGAAGGGCTGGTATTCGGGCCTGAAATCGCGCCCGAGCTTTCGCCCGCTACTGGCGGAGCGGATGGAGATCGTGACGCCGCCGAAATATTATGAGGATGTGGACTTCTAACCGTCGCCCCTGCGAAGGCAGGGGCCGCTGTCGATGTAGCATAAGGTTGCCAACGGCCCCCGCCGTCGCGGGGGCGACGATCTGATCAGCAGCCCTTATATTTCCAGTGCCGGTCCTTGCCCTCGGCGACCTGCGCGACGATCGTTTCGATGCGCTTGACGCGCGTTTCCTCGCGCTTCGCCTCGAGCACCCATTCGATATAGTCGCGCCGCTTGCCGGGCGAAAAGGCGTCCCAATGGCCTTGCGCCGCGGGATTGGCCTTCAGCGCCGCGCCGAGATCGGCCGGCAGGTCGAGCGCCGGCTTGGGTTTGGGCGGGGGGCGTTTGGGCCTGCCCTCGGCGCAGAGTGCCGCCGCCTTGGCGATAAAGGCTGCCATCTTCTTGTCGTCGGGCAGGTCGGTCAGCGATGCCAGCCGGCCCATACTCCCCATCGCACCGGGGTCGCGCGGCGATCCCGTGACCTCTTCATCGCGCCAGAAACCGAAGGTCGCATGTTCCTTGAACGCCGCCATGCCCGCGAGATTTTGTCCGTTCAGCACGAAGGCCGGCACACCCCATTTCAGCGTCTCTTCGGCGCCCGGCGCATGTTTGTGCACCAGGTCGCGAAGGTGATTCAGGATCGGCTGCGCGAAGGGCTGCGCCTTCGCGATATAGGCGTCGACGCGCGGATCGCGGGCTACGCTGGCCACCGCGCCGCGACCAGATAGTTGAGCGCCTCGCTGCCGCCGAGCTTGAAGCCCCTGGCGGGCGACGGCGACAGGCCGGTGCGGTCGATGACCTCCAGCCCCGCGCCTTCGAGCAGCCTGGTGAGTTCCTCGGGCTTCAGAAACTGGTCCCAGTCGTGCGTCCCGCGCGGCACCGCACCGACCCGCTCGGCCGCCTCGACGAGCAGCAGCTTCGACAGCATCGTCCGGTTCGGGGTCGAGAGGATCATCAATCCGCCGGGCGCGAGGCGCGCCGCGAGTTCGCCGATGAAGGCGGCGGGATCGGTGACATGCTCGACGACCTCCATGGAGGTGACGAGGTCGAAGGTCGCGCGCGGCAGCGCGGCGAGTTCGCCCGCGAAATAGCTGATCGCCAGCCCCTGCCCCGCCGCATGATCGCATGCGGCGGCGATATTCTCGGGCGCCGCATCGACGCCGGTGACCTTTGCACCCAGCCGCGCGAGCGGCTCGGCGAGCAGGCCAGCGCCGCAACCGACGTCGATCGCGCTCCGGCCCGCGAGCGCAAACCGTTCGCGCGCATCGACGTGCCAATGCGCATCGATGCGATCGCGAATATAGGCAAGCCGCACCGGATTGAGCTTGTGCAACATCGCCGACGAACCGTGCGGGTCCCACCACTCGGCGGCGAGCGCCCCGAAATGCGCGGCTTCGTGCGGATTGATCGTGGCAGCACTCATGCCCTGCGATGTGGCACTGTGCCTCGCGCCATGCAAGAAATTCTATCCCGCGCATAGGTTCTCGCGCTTGCCATCGCCCTTCCCCTTGCCTAACGACGCGAGCGCCGCGGAAAAGCTCGAAAAAGTTGCGGCCGAAACTAATTCAGGAAAGCGGGGCGACATGGCGCGGATCGTGATGAAATTCGGGGGCACGTCGATGGCGGGCACCGAGCGGATTCGCACCGTGGCGAAACTCGTTTCGCGCGAAGTCGCCAATGGCAACGAAGTCGCGGTCGTCGTCTCGGCGATGGCGGGCGAAACCGACCGGCTCGTCAATTTCTGCCGCGAAGCGAACCCGCGCTACGACCCCGCCGAATATGACGTCGTCGTCGCCGCGGGCGAACAGGTGACCTCGGGGCTTCTCGCCCTCACCTTGCAGGCGATGGGCACCCCCGCACGCAGCTGGCTCGGCTGGCAGCTCCCGATCCGTACCGAGGAAGCGCATGCGCGCGCGCGCATCGCCGACATCGACACCGGCGCGCTCGGCGCTGCGATGGCGAAGGGCGAGGTTGCCGTGATCCCCGGCTTCCAGGGCCTGATGGACGACGGCCGCGTCTCCACGCTCGGCCGCGGCGGCTCGGATACGAGTGCGGTCGCGGTTGCCGCGGCGCTCAAGGCCGACCGCTGCGATATCTACACCGATGTGGACGGCGTCTATACGACCGACCCGCGCATCGTCGCGCGCGCGCGCAAGCTCGATTATGTCACCTATGAAGAAATGCTCGAACTCGCGAGCGTCGGCGCGAAAGTGCTCCAGACGCGCTCGGTCGGGCTCGCGATGAAAGAGGGCGTGCGCGTGCAGGTGCTCTCGAGCTTTGTCGAGGGCGACGAAGCCCCCGCCACCGGCACGATGATCGTCAGCGACGAGGAAATAGAGGAACATCAGATGGAACGGCAGCTGATCACCGGCATCGCCCACGACAAGAATGAAGCGAAGGTCATCGTCACCCGCGTGCCCGATAAGCCGGGCGCGGTCGCCAACATCTTCGGCCCGCTCGCCGCGGCCGGGATCAACGTCGACATGATCATCCAGAATGTCGGCCGCGAAAAGGGCGAGACCGACGTGACCTTCACCGTCCCCGCCACCGACCTGCTCCGCTCGATCGACCTGCTCGAAGGCGCGAAGGAAAAGATCGGGTTCAACCGCATCATCAGCGACGACAAGGTCGCGAAAATCAGCGTCGTCGGCGTCGGCATGAAGAGCCACGCGGGCGTCGCGAGCACGATGTTCCGCGCGCTGGCCGATCGCGGCATCAATATCCAGGCGATCTCGACCAGCGAGATCAAGGTCAGCGTGCTGATCGACGAAGACGAGACCGAACTCGCGGTGCGCGTGCTGCACACCGCCTACGGGCTCGACGCCGACTGACGGCGGCCAAGCCGGAACTTTCCTCGCAGCCGGCTCCGGCGGGCTGCCTCGCTCAGTTCCAGTCGCGCGCGAGGAATCGATCCTTCACGCCGCTCAGAACGCCGATGGCGCGTTCGATATTGCGTTGCCTTGCCGCGTCGGATTTCAGATTGGCCAGATAGCGCAATATCTCTTTCCGGAGGCTGGGCGAAAGACCGTCCCATCGGGCTTTCGCCAGCGGGTTTTCGTCGAGACGCGAAGCGAATTCGGGAGGCATGTCATGCCGCGGACCGCTTCTGTAGGCATCGTCGAACATGATCGACACGTCGACGATGTCCCCCAAACCGGTGTTCGAGGCTCGACGAACGACGCCGTCCAGATAGAGATAAAAGCCCCCGTCGCCGGCCGGCATCATATTGATCTGCCAGGCCGGGTCCGGCTTGCCGTTCACCCGAACCAGAACGGGCATCGGCTTTTTCCAATCGGCCTTGATCCGGCCTGCCCGCGCCCGGCTCACCCGGACATAGGGATTGATGCCTCTCAGCCTGATCTTCGCTTTGAAATTCATACTCGATGTACCATTCGGGCGGCAACGGTCGGTCGGCCACCTTATGATCGAGGCCAGAGCAGGGGCAAGCGTCAAGGATGCCGCCTTCTTTCACATCGACAGGATCAGGACGGTGTGGCCATCGGTGCGGGCGCGGCCCCCGCATCCACCCCGCCCGCGCGGCGGCGCAGCCGCGCCTGCGTGATGAAATGCACCACCGCGACGTGGATCGCGAACAGGCCGAATTTCGACGCCAGCGGGAATATCCCGATGAACAGCGGCCACCACGCGGTGAAGAAGATCGCGACGACGAGGTTCAGCCCGCACTCGCGAACATCAGCGCCGCCCAGATCATGCCGAAGCGGTCCATCACGTCGCCCACGATCGCGAGCTGTTCGGGCGGAATATAGCGATTGAGCCAGCCACGGCGCAGCATCACCGAGCCGACGATCAGATAGACGATCGTGGGCTTCGCCATCACGAAGCGCGGGTCGCCGGTCAGCAGGGTCGCGGCGGCGGTGAACAGCACCGAGGCGAGGCTGATCCACTGCAGCGCCGCAATCCGGTGGCCCCGCACCAGCTCGTATCCGATCACTGCGACGGCAACCACGGTCCCCGCGACGACCGCGGGAACAATACCTGCGCCGACGGCGAGCAGAACCGCAAAGACGAGCACGCCCAGCGAGTCGAACAGCATCGGTCCGATGGCATAAAGCAAGGTTTTCATCCGCCTGTCCTTTCCGACTCAATGTTTCCACTGTCAATATTGGAGCCGAGTCCGCTGAGTCAAGCATTAAATTGACAGCGTCAACATTAAGTCGCTAAGCGGACGTCATGACCAAGCCCTATCATCATGGCGACCTGCGCGCGGCGCTGCTCGCCGCAGCCGAAGAGATTGTGAACCGCAATGGCGTCGCCGGCCTGACACTGCGCGGGGTCGCACGCGAGGTCGGTGCCTCGCACGCCGCGCCGAAAAATCATTTCGATGATCTGACCGGCCTCGTCAGCGAACTGGCCGCGGTCGGCTTCAACCGCTTCGCCGACCGCATGCAAGCCGCGGCGGCGCAGCAGGCCGATCCGCAGGACAAGCTCAACGCGATCGGCCGCGCCTATGTCGAATTTGCATTGGCCGAGCCGGGGCTGTTCCAGCTGATGTTCCGCGGCGAGCGGCTCGACAAGACGCGCCCCGCGTTGCACGAGGCGATGTTGCGGGCATTCGGCACGCTGACCGGCTCGGTCGCCGCCACCCACAAAGGCGATCCCGACGCCGCGCGCGCCACCCGCGCCCATGCCGCGCGCGCGTGGAGCATGGTGCACGGCTTTGCGATCCTGCTGCTCGACGACCGGCTCAACCCGCTGCTCGACGCGGGCGCACCGCGCGCCGATGCGATGACGCTGCTCGACGATATGCTGACGATGGGCTGAGCGGGCGCGGTGCGTCGGCGCAAATGGACTAACGGATCATTTCTATCAGATTGCGCCCGCCTTCGTGCCCGGACACACGACAATATGTGCCGGTGAACCGTTCGATCAGGCTTGCGGCGGTGCGCGTATGCTCGCTGAGCTTCACCGTGGTGAAGGCCCCGCCATGCGCAAACGCCATCGGCAGCAGCAGCTGGTCCTGCAGATAGGGGCCGGCAAACGCCCCCGACGCGAGATAGCCGGCCATGCGCTTCGCTGCGGTCTGGGCGAGGCGCTCGGCCGGAACGCCGAGCTTGCCGAAGCCCGACATGACTTCGGTCACCTGCTCGAACTCCGCCTCGATCAGCAACGCGTTGCCCGGTCCCTGTTCAGCGGGCAGTTGGCAGGTGGCAAAGGCGTCCGCGGGCCAGTCGGCAAGGACCTTGCACGCGACCTTCAGTTCGCGGTCGGCGATATCGAACGGTATGCCGGCGATCAGCGCTGTGGCCGACACGCCGCGGCGCTCGCCGCGATCGACATATTCGACCGGACGCAGCGGCGCGGGCTGAATATCGACTTCGATCCGGCCGCCGCCGCGCGGGAAAAAACCGTGGCGGACGAGCCGTGCCGAAATGGTCGGACCCATGCGGTTGATGACGGGCAGCAGGGTGCGCTCGATGAATTCGAACGGCGGGGCCGCCATCGCGTGCGTGCCGCCCTCGATCACCACACGCGAGGGTGCGTCGGCCAGCATCAGCGGTACGAGGATCGTCTGGAGGACGAGGCCCGTGCTGCCCGCGGTGCCGACCGCAAAATGATAGTCGCCGGGCGTCACCTTGCCGGGACGGAAGCCGATGCGGCCTGATCCCACCGCCAGCCCGGTGCATTCGGCGCCGCCGATCACGCACGCGGCCTCGATCGCGGTCACATGCTGGCGCATGAGCCCCGGCTTCTCGCGGCCGCCGCGGATATTCTCGATCGTGAAGGGCTCGCCGGTCAGCAGCGACAGCGCGCATGCATAGCGCAGCACCTGTCCCCCGCCTTCGCCTTCGGATCCGTCGATGATGATCATGTGTCTTCTACCAATTCAAGAAACAGGTCGTTCGCTTGCGCCGCAAAGGCGTCGCTTGGCGGACGCGCCGGCACCTCGCCCGCACGCGCCAACTCATCGGCGATCAGCGCGTCGATCTCGGGCACACGCGCGATCGGTCCCGCCTCGCGCGTGTCCGCTTTCATCGCCACCAGCCGCTCGATCGCTTCGCGGGCCGACGACGAAAGGTCGGCCTCCGCCATCAACTGCTGCAACTGCATCGGTGGCCGGCGCGACGGATCGCGCCGCAGCACGCGGATTGCCAAGGCGGGGCGCAGCGCATAGAAATAACGCTTCACCGCGACCTCGCTCTCATCCTGCAACCAGCGCGCGATCGCGGTGCGCCCGAGCTTCGCATAATGCAGTGCGAAGCCGTTGGGATCGAAATGGCGATCCTTGAGCTCGGCCACGTGCGCGATGACGGGGTGGACGTCGCGATACCGGATCGGCGATCCGATCCATTCGGACAGCACCGAATTGTTGCGCAGCATCAGCCCGAGCGCTTTGCGGATGTCCCAGCCGTTGAGATCGATCTCGTCGACGATCGGCCGCTCGATCACGTCGCGCACCGGGCTGAGCGCCAGATAGTCGCGGCGCGGCCGGACATAAAGGAAGCGCACGTCATAATCGCTGTCGGGCGACGGAAAGCCCCAAGCGCGTGATCCCGATTCGATCGCGAGCAGCAGGCGCACGCCATCCTCCGCCTCGACAGCGGACAGGCGGGTTTCGATTTCTTGCCGGATTGCGGCGTCGATGCTCATCATCTTCCATCTACTGCTTATGAAATCCGGCGGACCAAGGCATCCACCAGAACCACCAACCTTTTGCCTTGCGATCGTCGGACGTCGCGATGCCGAAATCGCCCATCCCGATCTCTACTTCGGCAAAGGCGGCCTGCAGAGGGCGTATCCGCTTGTTACCGATTGTCAAAATCAGCCGGTCTCCGTCGTCCTCGATCGTCAGGTCGTTCGCGTCGGGTCGGAAGATGATCCGCATCGATGCGAAGCGATCCGCCTTGGGTTCGCCGAAGTTCGGAACGACAGATATCGCGGGCGTGACCTGTCCGAGTTGCAGCGTCCGATGACAGGCGCTTCCGCCGGCCATCCGGTCGAAGAGGTTGCGAAGCGAACGGCACCCCACCGGATCGCCGGTGAAATGCCATTCGCCCGCATGCTTGCTGCGTTTCGGGTAGCGCCAGACGAAAATCCGGCCCTCCTGCCGCCATTCGGCGACCCAGTCGCGCATGATGTCCCCCTTCGGACGGCGGCGTGAAGGGGATCACCCCTTCACGCACACTACCTGCTTCAGCGTATGGACGATCTCGACGAGGTCGGCTTGCGCCGCCATCACCGCCTCGATCGGCTTGTATGCTTTGGGCGTTTCGTCGATGACGCCTTCATCCTTGCGGCATTCGACGCCCGCGGTGTCGGCGATATGCTCGTCGAGAGTGACGAGCTTTTTCGCCGCGGTGCGGCTCATGACGCGGCCCGCGCCATGGCTGCAGCTGTCGAACGACTCCGGGTTGCCCAGCCCGCGGACGATGAACGACTTCGCGCCCATCGAGCCCGGGATGATCCCCAGCGTGCCTTTCGCTGCGCGCACCGCACCCTTGCGGGTGACGAGCACATTCTCGCCGAAATGATTCTCGCGCGTCACATAATTGTGATGGCAGTTCACCGCTTCGGCCTCGGCATCGAACGGCTTGGCGATCCGGCGCCGGAGCGCCGCGATCACATTCGCCATCATCATCCGTCGATTGAGCGCGGCGAAGTCCTGCGCCCAGCCCACCGCCTCGACATAATCGTCGAAATGGTCGGTCCCTTCCGGGAAGTACGCCAGATCTTCATCGGGCAGGTTGATGAACCATTTGCGCATGTCCTTCTTCGCCAGTTCGATGAAGTAGGTGCCGATCGCATTGCCGACACCGCGCGATCCCGAATGGAGCATCACCCACACCCGCGCATCCTGATCGAGGCAAAGCTCGATGAAATGGTTGCCCGTGCCGAGCGTCCCCAGATGCGTGAGGTTGTTGGTGTTCTTCAGCCGCGGATGCTTGGCGACGAGATGGCCGAAACGTTCGGCGAGCGTCGCCCAGGCATCGACGATCGCGCGCGGCGGATCGCCCCACGAACCCGTATCGCGCTTGCTGCGCCCGACCGAGCGGCCGTGCGGCACCGCCGCCTCGATCGCGCTGCGGATGCCCTCCAGATTGTCGGGCAGGTCGTGCGCCATCAGCGTGGTGCGCGCCGCCATCATGCCGCAGCCGATGTCGACCCCGACGGCGGCCGGGATCACCGCACCCCTGGTCGGGATCACCGAGCCGACGGTCGCGCCGATGCCGACATGGACGTCGGGCATCGCCGCGACATGCCTGAACACGAACGGCATCTTCGCCGCCTTGGTCAGCTGCTCGCGCGCCATGTCCTCCACGGGCACGCCGCGGGTCCACATCTTGACCGGGCGTCCGCCCTCGACGTTCATCACTTCATAGCTCGTCTGGGTCATCGCAGACCTCCTTCATTCATCATCTTCATGGTGCCGGCGACGAGGCGTGGCGAGACTTTTTTCCGGAGCTACGCCGGCAAGCCGGGGGCGGACTTGAACCGCCGTCCTTCCGCGATGAAGCGGACGCTCTGACCTGTAGTCCCGCCGGCATTCGCCGACTTGTATGAGGTGCTGGCAACGAGTTTGTGGCGAGACATCCGGATTTCTCCGGTGCGGAGTCGAACCGCGGGCCTTTCGGCCTGACCGATGTAGTCCCGCCGGTATTCGCCAGCATGAAGTGGGTGCCGGCGGCGAGGGGTTGGTGAGACGTTTCCGATGTAGTCCCACCGGCATCCGCCGGCATGAAAGTGTCTCGCAGCGACGAGAAACGGTGAGACGGCGGTCCTTAAGCTACACTCGCATGGCGGGATTCGAACCCGCATCTCCCTGATCCCTTGGGGCGGTCAGGGCGCTTTACTCGTCGGACCTCTATCGTGGGAGGATGTAATCCCACCGGCATTCGCTGCGATATCTTTCAAAATCTTGTGACGGGTCACGGCGACGAGGATTGGAAAAGATTTGCCCGAAGGCTGGTGCTCTACCCGGCTGAGCTACCGTCCGTTGCCGAACGAGCGGGATTCGAACCCGCGACCGCCACATTACCAATGTAATCCTTCCCGGCATTCGCCGTAACCCTCTTTCAAACCTCCGTTTCGTTGACGATCTCGACCCAGTCGCGCGTTTCGCCAGCGGCGAAGCGCGCCATCGCGTCGAAGACCGCGTCGGTGAAACCACCGACATTCATGATGTCCTTCCGGTCACGCGCCTGCGTGGTGCCATAGGGCTGGATGTCGATGCAGATCAGCTTCGCGCCCGCGTTCCGGGCCTTCAGCTTCGTCCACTCGTTCATCGTCGCCGTGGCGCCGCGCCGGGTCGGATCGACCCAGCTTTCGTTGTCCGAAACGATTACCACCGTGTCGACCTTCGCTCGTTCGCGGTTGAGCCGCGCGAGCGGAGCCGAGACATTGGTGCCGCCGCCACCGATCGCCGCCAGCCGCGCCGCGTTGGCCGCGACCCGCGCCTTGGGATCGAGCGCCATATCGACGACATCGACCTCGAACGGCATCACCCGCGCCGACCGGTTGGTGCGCAGCACCGCCGCCGCGACCAGCGCTGCGATGTCGATACAGCGGACCTTCGAGGTCGCGCCCTTGCGCTGTCCGGTCACCGCCGAGCCCATCGAGCCCGACACGTCCGGACACACCACAACATGGCCCGCGAGCACGGGCACTGTCGCGAGCGACAGTTCGAGCGCCTTTTCGAGCGATGCCTGGACTGCAAGCGGAACCGCGTCGCCGACCTGACCCAGCGCGACCATCAGCTGATAGGGCGCGGGCTTGATCTTCGCGATCGCCTCCGCATCCGCCAGCCGCGCCGCGACCGTTTCGGTCACCCCCGCGACGTCGAACGCGCCACTGCGCGCCAGCGTGTTGAGGTTCATGCGCAGCGCCTGCCAGCCCATGCGGGCCGCAAGATCACCCCACTGTGCCGCCGAGAGCGGAAAAGCGGTGAGCCATTCGAACGGCACCGGGGGCAGCGGCCCCGTAGGGTCGCGCTTCCAGCTTTCGAACGCCGCGATCTCCGCGGGCAGCGCCGCAACATCATAGGGCTTGCCGATCAGCCAGCCATAGAAGGCGCGGCGTTCGGCCGAAGCCGGGGCCGGGTGAACCATGCGGACGATGTCGGCGAGGCTCGGGGCGCTGCCCGTCGCTGCCGCCATCAGCTGGCGCATCGAAGCTGCTTCGAGCCATTCGCGCACCAGCCGCTTCGGCCGCGAGCCGAGCGAACGGCGCCCGATCTGCCCCGAGCGCATGATCTGCACGAAGTTGCGCAGCATGCGGCCGTTGTCGATCACGCGGCCGAACACCGGCACCGCCAGATCGGGATCGGCGACGGTCAGCCAAGCGGCGAGCAGCGCCGGCATATCCTTCATCGCCCCCGACTGGCGCGCATAGACGGCCGCCTTGGCGACAAATGCGGGCGACACCGCCTGCGCCGCCGACAGGACGTCGGCAAGCTGCGCGTCGGCGCCCGAATAAAAGCCGTCCGACAGCGTGCCGGTCGCGGCAAGCTGCGCGAGCTTCGCTTCGGCGCCATAGGCATAGGCCGCGCCGCCCGCTTCGTTCACCGCGTCGGTGCGCGGCAGGAAACGGGCGATCGCCGTCGAAAACAGGGTCTTGTTGGCCATCGTCCAACTCCTTCGAAATCTCTTTTCGGATCCTCGGGGGCGTCCAGCCCATTCCGGCCGCCCCTTCGTTCCACGGTGCCGGGGGACGTGAGCCCCGACACAAACACCGATGCAGAAGGCGTGCCAAATGCGCGCTGCCGGACAGGGCTTTATCCAATCCATTATTATTGCTGTATAAAATAGTCTGATGCATGGAATGCGGAAATCGCTTGAGCGACAAGTTACGATCTCATTGTATCGTAATTTATCCTGTCATATAAAGTCGTCCATGAAACCCGTCACCGTCATCGGATTCCTCGGCTCGACGCTCGACGCCGCCAAATTCGGGCCGTCGCGCTGGAGCAAGTGGCGGCCGACGGTCAGCATCTGCATGCAGGAGGATTTGCGCATCGACCGCTTTATCCTGCTCCACGGCAGCTATCACCGCCGCCTCGCCGACTATGTCGCCGACGACATCCGCGACGTATCGCCGGAGACCGAAGTCGTTCCGCAGCTCCTCGATTTCGACGACGCCTGGGATTTCGAGGAAGTTTATGGAAAGCTGCTCGACTTCGCGCGCGGCTTCCCCTTCGATCCTGACAATCAGGACTATCTGGTCCACATCACGACCGGGACCCATGTCGCGCAGATCTGCCTCTTCCTGCTGACCGAGGCACGCTACCTGCCGGGGCGGCTGCTGCAAACGCAGCCGCAGCGCGGGGCGCCGCAGCCGATCGGGACGTGGAATGCCATCGACCTCGACCTGTCGCGCTACGACAGCATCGCGACACGCTTCGCAGAGGCAAGCGCCGAGAGCGCGAGCTTCCTTAAAAGCGGCATCGAAACACGCAACGCCGCGTTCAACCGGATGATCGAGGAAATCGAGCAGGTCGCGGTACGCAGCCGCGCGCCGATCCTGCTGATGGGCCCGACCGGCGCGGGCAAGAGCCAGCTCGCGCGCAAAATCTTTGAACTCAAGAAGCTGCGCCACCAGATCGCGGGGCCGTTCGTCGAGGTGAACTGCGCGACACTGAAAGGCGACAGCGCGATGTCGGCGCTGTTCGGGCACCGCAAGGGCGCCTTCACCGGCGCGGCGCAGGATCGCCCCGGCCTGCTCAGGTCGGCCGACAAGGGGCTGCTCTTCCTCGACGAGATCGGCGAACTCGGCATCGACGAGCAGGCGATGATCCTGCGCGCGATCGAGGAAGGGCGTTTTCTTCCCGTCGGCGCCGACAGCGAGGCGAAGAGCGAGTTCCAGCTGATCGCCGGCACCAACCGCGACCTCGTCCGCGAGGTCGCAGCTGGCCGCTTCCGCGAGGACCTGTTCGCGCGCCTCAACCTGTGGACCTTCTGCCTGCCCGGGCTCGCCGATCGCCGCGAGGACATCGCCCCCAATCTCGATTACGAGCTGGAGCGTTTCGCCGAGCGCGAAGGGACGCGCGTCGCCTTCAACAAGGAAGCGCGCGAAAAATATCTGGGCTTCGCCGAAAGTCCGGCCGCATTGTGGAACGGCAATTTCCGCGACCTCGCCGCCAGCGTTACCCGCATGGCGACGCTCAGCCCGACGGGCCGCATCGATTCCGGCGCAGTCGCGTTCGAGACCGGCAGGCTGCGATCCCTGTGGTCGACCGGCGACGCCGAAGGTGACCTGCTCGACGGTCTGCTGCCGGCCGACCGGCTCGAGGGCATCGATCCCTTCGACCGCGTCCAGCTCGCCTATGTCGTTGACGTCTGCCGGCAGAGCAGCAGCCTGTCCGCGGCAGGCCGATCACTCTTCTCGGCCTCGCGAGCTGAGCGTCGATCGACGAACGACGCCGACCGGTTGCGCAAGTATCTTGCGCGCTTCGATCTCGATTGGGGCGTTGTCAACGCCCGCTAGAACCGCTCCGGGCGCCACAACGCGTCGCCGATCTTGCACTCGTCTGCGAAATAGCGTAGCGGGCCGGTCGTCGATCCCGGCGTGTTTCTGAAACTGGAAAGGAGAAAATCATGCGAGCAGCATCCGTCCGCAACGCAACATTTTTCGAATTCCAGACTATTCAGGGACAAATTGCATGGGCAATTTCCTTTCGGGCGAGCCTGCTCGCCTGACCGGGTCGCGCGGTACGGACACCGCTGACCACTTTACACTCCATTTCTTGAGCAGACGCGTCCGGCCCTTCCTCTATTCGGGGGAGGCTCGCTATGCGGTCTGACATGTTCAAGGTCATCGTCGAACGGCCGCGCTGGGGCGCGAGCCATGCGCCGCCCGTCAAACTGAAAAAGGAGCCGCGATCCCGATCGCAAATTTATCGGCCTGAAACGGCAAGCAAAATGCGAAGCCGCCTATACCAAGTCGCTCAACGAGAATCTGCAGCCGCTCTTCCGCTTCCTGCGGCGCAAGCGCGGCCGCCGCTGGGACGATGTATTCAGCGAGATTTGCGCACAGCTCGACACCGGCAGCACGGTGAAGATGCACGTCAGGCTCCATCTGGAGGACATCGTCGCAACGCGGATTTCCATCGGCCGGCGGGGCGAATGGATGTTCGAGGGCGAAGTGCTCGGACGGCCCCACCGCTGGTCCGGCCGCCGCGCATTCTTCGTCGATCCGCGCGACGGCATCCTCAAGGACTGGTCGGAATTGCCACGGGATATCGCACCTCGCGGCAGCGGGAAGGGAGGTGCTGCATGACCGGGGCATCGATCAGGATCATTACGTCGGACATCGGCCGGATGGATCCGCTCGCGCTCGATCAGCTTGCCCAGACGGCGCGACTGGAAGGTATCGCCCAGGTCGTCGGGCTGCCGGACCTGCATGCCGGGCGCGGGATCGCCGTCGGTGCGGCCTTCTGGTCGCCCGAGATGGTTTTCCCGCATCTGGTTGGCAGCGATATCGGTTGCGGAATGGGATTGTGGGAGACCGATCTGTCTGTCCGCAAGTTCAAGCTCGACGCGGCCGAACGGAAACTCCGGGGGTTGGATGTCCCGTGGGACGGCGATGCAGATGACGCACTGTTCAGAGCCGGCCTCGCGCCCGGGCCTGGTGATGCCGCGCTTGGCACGATCGGCGGCGGCAATCATTTTGCCGAGTTCCAGTGCATCGAGAGGGTCATCGACGAGGACCGGTTCGAGGGGCTTGGATTTCGCACCGATGCCCTCTGGCTCATGGTGCACAGCGGCTCACGCGGGCTTGGCCAGGCGATTCTGGACGCATGGACGCGGCGCGACGGCAGTGCTGCGGCCGAGGCGGCGAGCGCGGCGGGAACAGCCTATCTCGCAGCGCACGATCATGCGGTCGCATGGGCGACGCTCAACCGCGACGTCATCGCGGGACGCTTCTGCGAAAAGCTCGGGCTGGCGGCCGAGCGCCGGCTCGACATCTGCCATAACAGCGTGACGGCGCACAAAGGCGGCTGGCTCCATCGCAAGGGGGCAGCGCCCGCCGACAAGGGGCTGGTGGTGATCCCGGGGTCGCGCGGCGATTTCAGCTATCTGGTCGAGCCGATCGTCGACCGGGGCGGCGAGGCATTATACTCGCTCGCCCATGGTGCCGGCCGGAAGTGGAGCCGCAACGATGCCCATGGCAGGCTCTCGAAGCGATTTCGACCGGCCGAACTGGAAAGGACCGCGCTTGGCGGGCGCGTGATCTGTGAAGACCGCCGGCTGATCTTCGAGGAAGCGCCGCAAGCCTATAAGGAGATCGGCGTTGTCATTCGCGATCTCGAGGAGGCAGGACTGATCCGGATCATCGCAAGCTTGCGCCCGCTCCTGAGCTACAAAACGAGGCGGACATGACCGAAATCATCATGCATCTATCCTCCGGTCAGGGGCCGGAGGAGTGCCGCTGGGTCATCGGCCAGCTGGCACGCGTCTTTTTCAAGGAAGCCGCAACTGCGGGGCTTGGCGCTGAATTGCTCGAACCGGCAGCAGGCCGTCCTGCGTCGCTCCTCTTGCGCTTTACCGGCGAAGGAGCCGGGCAATTTGCCCGGCAGAGAGAGGGGACCATCCTGTGGGTAGGCGCCAGCCCGTTCCGGCCCAATCACAAGCGGCGCAGCTGGTTTGTCGGTGCGGCATTGGTTCCCCCGATCGATGAAATCGCCGAATTCAGGCCGGAAGATATCATCTATCAGGCGATGCGCGCATCGGGCCCCGGCGGGCAGCATGTGAACAAGACCGACAGCGCGGTTCGGGCGACACATCGTCCGACCGGCTTGATCACGACGGCACAGGATCAGCGGTCGCAACATGCCAACCGCAAGCTCGCCCGCATAAAGCTTGCCCTGATGTTGATCGAGCGCCGCGACGATGAGGCGCGGAATGCGCGTAAAGAAGAATGGGGACGCAACAGGCAACTCGAACGGGGAAATCCGGTCAAGACTTACCTGGGTTTAGGCTTCCAACTCAAGCGATGACAAGGACATGGGAATGGCCGCTTTTCTTCGTGCCTGGAGACAAGCGGTCATTCCGCTGACGGCCAAAGTCCGTCACCATTGGTGTCCTCGGGTTCGCGGGAATGACGAAGTAAATAAGGGCAAAACTGTTACCGCAGTCACCTTTCTTGCCACTTCAACAGCAAAGGGCCCGCCCCCGGGCCCATGTCCCCGGGAGCGGGCCCGCGACCCGTCGTCTTGTCGGCCGCCACTGCCCCCGCGGCATGTTGCGGGGGCAGCGGCGCCAGAAGATCAGGCGAGGTCGAAACGGTCGGCGTCCATCACCTTGGTCCAGGCCTTGACGAAGTCCTTCACGAACTTCTCTTCATGGCCCGTCTCGGCATAGACTTCGGCGACCGCACGCAACTCGGCGTTCGAGCCGAAGATCAGGTCGGCGCGGGTGGCGCGCCACGTCTCGCCGCCGCCCTTGCGGTCGGTCGCGACATATTCCTGGTCGTCCGAGCCGTCGACGGCCTTCCACACATTGGTCATGTCGAGCAGGTTGACGAAGAAGTCGTTCGTCAGCTGGCCCGACCGCTTGGTGAAATGGCCGTGTCCGCGCTCGCCGTAATTGGCGCCGAGGACGCGCAGGCCGCCGATCAGCACGATCATCTCGGGCACCGACAGGCCGAGCAGCGAGGCGCGATCGAGCATCATTTCCTCGGTCTTCACCGCCAGCTTCTTCTTGCCGAGATAGTTGCGGAAGGCGTCGGCCTCGGGCTCCATCACCGCGAAGCTGTCGGCGTCGGTCTGTTCCGCCGTCGCGTCGCCGCGGCCGCCGGTGAAGGGGACCGCGACGCTGAAGCCGGCATCGTTGATCGCCTTTTCAAGCCCGACGACGCCGCCGAGGACGATGGCATCAGCCATCGACAGGCTGCCGCGCAGGCCATCGAGCGTATCGAGCACCTTCGCGAGCATGGCAGGTTCGTTGACCTCCCAGTCCTTTTGCGGCGCCAGACGGACGCGCGCGCCATTGGCGCCGCCGCGGAAGTCGGACTTGCGATAGGTGCTCGCGGAGGCCCAGGCGGTCTTGACCAGCTGGCTGACGGTCAGACCAGACGCGGCGATCTCGCCCTTCACCGCCTTGACATCGGCGTCCGACGGCTTGGTGCCCGCGGGGATCGGGTCCTGCCAGATCAGGTCCTCGGCGGGGACTTCGGGACCGAGGTAGCGGATCTTGGGCCCCATGTCGCGGTGCGTCAGCTTGAACCAGGCGCGCGCGAAGGCGTCCCGGAACGCGTCATGGTCGTCGCGGAATTTCTCGCTGATCTTGCGATAGGCCGGATCGCGCTTCAGTGCCATGTCGGCGGTGGTCATCATCGTCGGGACCTTCAGGTTCGGATCCCAGGCCGCGGGGGCCATATCCTCTTCCTTCTGGTCGATCGGCTGCCACTGGTTGGCACCCGCGGGCGACTGCACCAGCTCGTAATCATAGTCGAACAGCAGGCGGAAGAAATTGTCGGTCCACTTGTCGGGCGTGTTGGTCCACGCCCCTTCGAGGCCGCTGGTGACGGTATGTTCGCCGATGCCGCCGCTCTCGTGGCCGCTGACCCACCCGAAGCCCTGCGCAGCAAGGTCGCCGCCCGAGGGCGCGGCGCCGAGCAGCGACGCGTCGCCATTGCCGTGCGCCTTGCCGAAGGTATGGCCGCCCGCGGTCAGCGCGACGGTTTCCTCGTCGTTCATCGCCATGCGCGCGAAGGTTTCCTTCATGTCGCGCGCCATGCCTTCATTGTCGTGCGAATTGCCCTGCGGCCCTTCGGGATTGACGTAGATCAGGCCCATCTGGATCGCGGCGAGCGGGCCTTCGATCTCGTGCATGCCATGTTCGGGGGAGATGCGCGTCTGCACGCCCTGATTCACCCATTTGTCCTCGCTGCCCCAATAGATGTCGCGCTCGGGCTCGAACACGTCGGCGCGGCCGCCGCCGAAGCCGAACACCGGGCCGCCCATGCTTTCGATCGCGACATTGCCGGCGAGGATGAACAGGTCGGCCCAGCTGATCTTGTTGCCGTATTTCTGCTTGATCGGCCACAAGAGGCGGCGCGCCTTGTCGAGATTGCCGTTGTCGGGCCAGCTGTCGAGCGGTGCGAAGCGTTGTTGTCCGCTGTTGGCGCCGCCGCGGCCATCGGCGGTGCGATAGGTGCCCGCGGCGTGCCACGCCATGCGGATGAAGAAGGGCCCGTAATGGCCGTAGTCGGCGGGCCACCACGGCTGGCTGTCGGTCATCAGCGCGGTCAGGTCGTCCTTCAGCGCCTGATAGTCGAGCGACCTGAACGCCGCGGCATAATCGAAATCGTCGCCCAGCGGGTTCGACGAACCATTGGGGTTGAGGATCTCGGTCGCCAGCATCTCGGGCCACCAGTCCTTGTTGGTGCGGCCGAGCAGCGAACGCGCGCCGCCGGGCTGGTGGACCGGGCAGCCGCCCGCCGGATCGATGGGGGTGGGATCGTTCATGCAGTCTCTCCTTTTATGGTTTGCTGGCCTTCAGGTCTGCGGGAAAGCGTGGCGCGGGCCGATGACCCGCGCATGACGAACGGGCGACTTCGGGGTCGCCGGACGATGGTCGGCGCGGGCGCATGGCGAGTCGATGCGGTCATCCTTTCGTTCTTGCAGCGGCAGGATAGGCCTCACCTGCCCATCGACCTAACCGAATAAGCTGAATTCAGTGATTGAGTGGTCCGATTAGAACGCCGCGCTTGCCCCAAATGTTCGCCGCGTTCGTCGCGGAAGGGCCACGCACCGGCGAAGGGGCATCGCTGGGCGGAACATCCGGTCCGGCCCACGGGTTGTAGACATGCCGCATGATCATGTCGTGAGCGGCAAAAGGAGATGGAAAGTGGCTAACAACCCCAACCAGCAGAACGAAAAGAAACCGCAGGCGGACCGCGATGAAGAACAGCGCCGCCAGCAACAGCAGCAGGGCGGCCAGAACCGCCAGCCCGGCAGCGACAAGCGTCCGGACGCCGGCCGCGAAAACCCGCAGCAGCGCTGACCGACAGGCTGCATGAGAAAGGGGCCGCCCGCGGGCGGCCCCTTTTCATTTGGGCTTGCGCCCGGATCAGAAAGTGAACTTGACCGTCCCGCCCCACGTCCGCGGGTCGCCGGGCAGGCCGACGATCAGGCCCGTGTTGCCCGGACCGACGCTGAGCTGTTCGAGATAATTCTGGTCGAACGCATTGCGCACCCAGCCATAGATGTCGAAGCCCGCTTCCGACCGGAAACCGGCGCGGAAGTTCGAAAGCGAATAGCCCTTGATCCACGTATAGGCCGACGGCGACGGGTTCGACGAGAAGCTCGACCGGTAGCTGCCGTCATAGCCGAGATAGAATTGGCCATCCTGCCCGAACAGCCTCGATTCGGCGTTCGCCTCGGCGCCGAACGAGAAGGCCCATTTCGACACGCCCGGCAGGCGCTGACCCGAAATATCGCAGTTCGCGGCGCTGAGTCCGGGGACGCCCGGCGCCCCCGGTGTCTGGCCTGCGCCGACGGTGGTACCGCCCGACAGTTCGGGCGGGCACGGCGCATCGACGAAGCGTTCGTATTTGGCGTCGGTGTAGGCGCCGTTGACATAGGAGCGGAACCGCTCGCTCGGCCGCGCCGAGAAGTCGAACTCGATGCCCTGCGTGCGCACCTTGCCCGCATTGGCGAGATAGCCGCGCAGCACTCCGAACTGGCCGTTGTTCACATTGGCCTGGTAATTTTTAATGTCGGTGCGGAAGGCGGTGAGGTTCAGCGTCACCTCGCGATCGAGGAATTCGGCCTTCACGCCCGCTTCATAATGATTGACCGATTCGGGCTTCACCGTCGCCGCGCCGAGGATCGGGTTGTTCGCGGCGTCGGTCGGCACGCCATTCTGGTTGATCCCGCCCGATTTGAACGTCTTGGCATAGGTCGCATAGAAAAGCAGGTCCAGCGTCGCCTTGTACGTCGCGGTCAGGTCGTAGCTGAAATTCCAGTCGCTGAACGAGGGCGAGATTTCCTGCGGCGCGAACACGCCGAGCCACGCGACGGTGATCGCGTCGGTCGGACCGAACACCACCGGGGTGCCGTCGCCGGCAAAGACGCGGCGCTGATAGAAGCCGTCCTTCTTGTCATAGTTCAGGCGGACGCCCGGCTGGATCGTGAACCGGTCGGTGATCTTCCAGCTCGCCTGCCCGAACAGCGCCGCGCTGGTGTTCTTCAGATATTGGGTGTTGATCGCGGTCAGGCCGTTGAGCACCGCCGGATTGTTCGCGAGCGCGCTGGTCGGGTTGAGCGTCCAGCGGCTCGACGCCGGGCCGTGCGCCTCGGTGCCCTGCGTGTCGATGCGCTGGTAATAATAGAAGCCGCCGATCACGAAATCGAAGCGGTCGCCGGTGTAGTTGTAGCGCAGCTCCTGCGTATACTGGTCCTGCTGCGACGGGTTCTGCGACTTGGTGACGATCGGCAGGCCGGTGAAATCACGGTCGTTTTCGGGCTGCCAGTTCCAATAGCGCCACGCGGTGACCGAGGTCAGCGTGCCGGGGCCGATGTCCCATTTGACGCGCAGCGCCGCCCCCCCGATCTCGTTGCCGGCATTGAGGTTCGCGTCAAGGTCGGTCACCCGGTCATAGGGGTTGGTGCTCGGCACCACATAGCCCTGCGCCGCGGCGAGCGCAGCATATTGGCGATTGAGCGGACGCTGCGTCGCGCCGGTGCGGACGAAGACCGAGCTGCAGCAAACCGCGTCCTGCTTGTTCCAGTCGCCCGACAGGGTGATGCTGAGGTCGTCGTTCGGCTGCCACAGCAATTGCCCGCGGATGCCGATATTGTCCTGGCTCTGGGTCCAGCGATCGGACGTAACGTTATAGATCGTACCACGGCGGCTGGTCGACGACACCGCGATACGCGCGGCGAGCGTGTCGGACAGCGGGCCGGAGATCGCGCCCTTCGCCTGCTTGAAATTGAAATTGCCGATGCTGACCTCGGCCTTGCCCTCGAACTCGAACGTCGGCTGGTTGGTCGTGATGTTGATCGCGCCCGCGGTCGTGTTCTTGCCGTACAGCGTGCCCTGCGGCCCGCGCAGCACTTCGATCTGCGCAACGTCGAGGAAGTCGAAGGTCGAGGAGGCGACGCGCGAATAATAGACGTCGTCGACATAGATGCCGACGCCCTGTTCGATGCCGTCGTTGGTCAGGCCGAACGGCGCGCCGATCCCGCGGATATTGACCGCAGTGTTGCGCGGGTTCGACGAATAGAATTGCAGCGTCGGGGTCAGCTGGGTCAGGCGCCCGACGTTGAAGCTGCCGGTATTGTCGATCTGTTCGCCGTCGACGACCGAGATCGCGATCGGCACGTCCTGCGCGGTTTCCTGGCGGCGGCGCGCGGTGACCACGATTTCGCCGCCAAAGCTGCCGCCTTCGACCTGCGCCGCGGCGTCGCCGGCCGATGCGGCCGCCCCGGTGTCGTCAGCGGCGGCGGCCGTCTCGTTGGCGGCGGCGGGCGCCGCGGCGAGCGCGAGCAAGAGCGAAAGGGTAAGCGAGGAGGCCCGCGCGCGCCGGCGGCGGACCGAAGGATATTTCGCAGTCATGGGTCATTTCCTGTTGCATAAGAAATCACCACATCCGGCGGTCCGGTCTGCGGCAGGATGAGGGACAAGCCTCGTCGGGAGCTGTTGAATTCAGTTGGGGTAGCGGTGCCGCTCGGTCACATCGACCTGCACCAGCCGCCCCTCGTGGACGGTGAGCTGGATCGCGCCGAACTTCAGCCTGTCGAGTGCCTCGAGCACCGTCTGGATGGCGCGCGGCACCTCTTCGGAGCCGCCTTTGGCGACGTCCTTGATAGCGCTCATGATCATTCCTTTCCCTCGTAGATTCGTCGGCCAAGCATATGCCAAGTAATTTAGTAGACAATGATTGATTTGCTTTCTGCGCCGAAAGGTTCGGTTGTCGCGCCAAACGGACCGCGCCGAACGGCTTCAGCTATGCGACCGGCGGACCGACGCAACGACGCCAGGGATTGCGCGCGAGTCCCAGTGCTGGCAAAGGCAGCCTCAATGAGCAAAATTAACGATCTGATGGCCCGCGGGACCGAGCTTCTCGGCAGCGACTATGCCATTCTCTGCGGTGCGATGAGCTGGGTTTCCGAACGCCATCTGGTCAGCGCGATCAGCAACGCCGGCGGGTTCGGCGTGATCGCGTGCGGCGCGATGACGCCCGAGCTTCTCGACACCGAAATCGCCGCGACCAAGGCGCTCGCGACGCGCAATTTCGGCGTCAATCTGATCACCATGCACCCGCAGCTGTTCGAACTGATCGACGTGTGTGCGAAGTACAAGGTCGGCCATGTCGTGCTCGCGGGCGGGCTACCGCCGAAGGGCAGCCTCGAGGCGATCAAGGCATCGGGCGCGAAGGTCATCTGTTTCGCCCCGACGCTCGCGCTCGCGAAGAAGCTCGTGCGTTCGGGGGTCGATGCGCTGGTCATCGAGGGCATGGAGGCCGGCGGCCATATCGGCCCCGTATCGACGAGCGTGCTCGCGCAGGAAATCCTGCCATCGCTCGCCGACGAGGTTCCGGTGTTCGTCGCCGGGGGGATCGGCCGCGGCGAGGCAATCGCCGCCTATCTGGAGATGGGCGCATCGGGGGTCCAGCTCGGCACGCGCTTCGTCTGCGCGACCGAGAGCATCGCGCACCCCAATTTCAAAAAGGCTTTCATGCGCGCGTCGGCGCGCGAAGCGGTCGCGAGCGTCCAGATCGACCCGCGTCTGCCCGTCATTCCCGTGCGCGCGCTCAAGAATGCGGGCACCGAGGCGTTCACCGCCAAGCAGCGCGAAGTCGCGAACAAGCTCGACAAGGGCGACGTCGACATGATGGAAGCCCAGCTCGAAATCGAGCATTATTGGGCTGGCGCACTGCGCCGCGCGGTGATCGACGGCGATGTTGAAAACGGTTCGTTAATGGCAGGGCAATCTGTCGGTATGGTATCGGAAGAGGAGAGTGCGGCAGCAATCGTCGCATCTCTGGTGCAACAGGCCGAAGCCGCGTTGCATGCACGGGGTTGATGCCGCATGATCGTGCGGCTGGGGAGTGGAATATGAATTTGTCGCGGAAGATCATCGTAGCCGGTCTGCTGGCGAGCGTCGCCGCCTGTGCGCCCAAGCCCCCCCCGCCGCCCCCGCCCCCGCCGCCGCCGCCCGTTGTCATCATCATCCCGCCGCGGCCGCTGCCGCCGGGCAACGCCGCGCTGACGCAGATCCTGCCCGGGCGCGCGATCGACGGCCGCTTCGTCACCGCGAACAGCAATGTCACCGGCGATCGCGCATTCTGGCAGCTCAAGATCGGGCTCAACGTCGCCGCGATCGGCTGCCGCGGGCTGGAAGAAACGACGCTCGTTTCGGCGTACAACAATATCATCAAGACCCACGGCAAGGTGATCAAATCGACCGAAAAATCGGTGATCACGCAGCTCGGCAAGGAAAACAAGAACAACGGCATCGCCTCGCGCGATCGCCTGTCGACGCAGCTGTTCAATTATTTTGCCCAGCCGCCGGCGCAGCGCGCTTTCTGCTCGCGCGCCAACGAGATCGCGCAGCTTGTCTCGTCGACGCCGACGGCGCAGCTCGTCGAACAGGCGCCCGCGCATCTCGCGCGGCTCGACCAGCCGTTCCACGATTTCTACGAGGCTTATGCCAAATATCAGACCGACGCCGTCGCGTGGGATGCCCAATATGCGCCGCGCCCCCCCGCGCCGGTCTTTGGCACGCCGGCGCCTGTCACGCCGGCGCCCGTGACTCCGGTCGGCCCGACCGCTGCGTCGACCGTCCCGGCCACCGGCCCGACCGCACCGACGGGGAACCACTGACGCCAGCCTCCGGGCGGCGGAAGAATAGATCGGACAATCACGCGCGGGGTATTGGCGCTCGCCGCATCCTTCTGTTAGCAGGATCGCGATGACCAACGCCCCGCCCCCGCCCTCTTCGGCCGCCCAGTCGGCGCGCACCATCCTGATCCGGTTGCACGAGGTCATGGCATCGCGTTCCAATGCGCAGGGCAAGCTGAACCAGGTCGTCGGCATCATCGGCGAATGCCTCGACAGCGAGGTCTGCTCGATCTACCTGCTGCGCGACGGCGCGCTGGAGCTTTATGCGACGCGCGGGCTGAAACAGGAAGCGGTGCACGTCACCCGTCTCGGCCTTGGCGAAGGGCTGGTTGGCATGATCGCCGACCAGATCGAGACGCTCAACCTCGACGAGGCCGCGGCGCATCCCGATTTTTCCTACCGCCCCGAAACGGGCGAGGAATTGTTCCACAGCTTTGCCGGGGTGCCGATCATCCGCCGCGAGCGCGCCGTCGGCGTGCTCTGCGTCCAGCACGCCGATCCGCGCCGTTACGACGATATCGAGATCGAGACGTTGCAGACGGTCGCAATGGTGCTGTCCGAACTCATCTCCAACGCCGACCTCGTCGACACGGCCGCGCGCACCGACGCCGCCGCGACCGACCAGTCGGCGCAGCGGCTGGGCGGGCAGAAGCTGGTCGACGGCATGGGCGCCGGCGTCGCGGTGTTCCACCAGCCGCGCATCACGATCGAACATACCGTCGCGGACGATACCGAGGCCGAGCGCCACAGGGTGTACGCGGCCTTCGACAAGATGCGCGAACAGATCGACCGCATGGCAAGCCAGGCCGATTTCGGGGTCGGCGGCGAGCATGAGGAGGTCATCGAGACCTACAAGATGTTCGCCTATGATGAAGGCTGGTCGCGGCGGATCAACGAGGCGATCGACAGCGGCCTCACCGCCGAAGCGGCGATCGAGCGCGTTCAGCAGCGCACGCGGATGCGGATGCGCCAGATCGACGATCCGTTGCTGCGCGACCGCATGCACGACCTTGAGGATCTGTCGAACCGGCTGATCCGTATCGTGTCGGGGCAGATGGGCACCGCGGCGCAAATGGGTGGTCTGCGGCAGGATTCGATCCTGATCGCGCGCAACCTCGGCCCCGCCGAATTGCTCGAATATGACCGCCGCCGTCTGAAGGGTGTCGTGCTCGAGGAAGGCTCGCTGACCGCGCACGTCATCATCGTCGCGCGCGCGATGGGCGTGCCCGTGATGGGCCGCGTCAGCGACGTGCGCGCCTCGATCCGCGAAGGCGATTTGCTGCTGCTCGATTCAGCAGCGGGCACGGTGCATGTCCGGCCTACGCAGGCGGTGCAGGATGCCTTCGATGCCAAGCTCGAAGTATCGCAGAAACGCCGCGCGAACCTCGCCGCGCTGCGCGACCTGCCCGCGGTGACCAGGGACGGCGTGCCGATCGAGCTGATGATCAACGCCGGGCTGCGCGAGGATATTGCGGCGCTCGACCTGACCGGCGCGCGCGGCATCGGGCTGTTCCGCACCGAATTCCAGTTCCTGGTATCGGCGACGCTGCCGTCGCGCGATCGCCAGCAGCGGCTCTATCGCGACGTGCTCGACGCGGCGGGCGACCGGCCGGTGATCTTCCGCACGGTCGACATCGGCGGCGACAAGGCGTTGCCCTATATGAATGTCGAGGGCAGCGCGCAGGAAGAAAATCCGGCGATGGGCTGGCGCGCGCTCCGCCTCGCGCTCGAACGCGAGGGGTTGCTCAAGGTCCAGGCGCGCGCGCTGATGGAGGCAGCGGCCGGACGAACGCTCAACGTCATGTTCCCGATGGTCTCCGAACCTTGGGAATATGAAGCCGCACGCGACCTGTTCGTTGGCCAGCGGGCCTGGCTCGCGAGCCACAACAAGAAATTGCCGGTCGCGATCCGCTATGGCGCGATGCTCGAGGTGCCGGGTCTCGTCGAAACGCTCGACCTGATGCTGCCGCACCTCGACTTCCTGTCGATCGGCACCAACGACCTGACCCAGTTCCTGTTCGCCGCCGATCGCGCGCACCCGCGCCTTGCCGAACGCTACGACTGGCTGTCACCGACGGTCATGCGCTATCTGGCGCGCGTCGTGCGGATCGTCTCGGGATCGAAGATCGCGCTCGGCGTCTGCGGCGAGATGGGCGGGCGCCCGCTGGAGGCCATGGCGCTGCTCGGCGTCGGGATCGAACGGCTGTCGATCACCCCCGCCGGCGTCGGCCCCGTCAAGGCGATGATCCGTTCGCTCGACCTCGGCGCGCTGCGCGCCGACATGCCCGCGATCCTCGCCCAGCCGTCACCCGACCCGCGCGGCCAGTACCGGGCGTGGGCCGAACAGCATCAGGTCGACCTCGGCGATTAAATAGCATTGCGATCGCGCGCGCGGTTCGATCGCCGACCCGGCGCAGTTAGGCTGTGGTTAACCATATCGGCGCAGAATTGGCCAAGCGAACCGCTTTGCTGGAACCGACAATGATATACGCCGATCATCGACCTTGCGCAGCGAACGACGGATCGGCCTGCGAATTCGTCTCGCTCGGATCGTTCGACGACAAAAGCGGCCTCGTGGGCGATGTGAGCGTGTCGCAATGCAAGTGCTGCGGCCTCGGGATCAGCCTGCCCCTCCTGCGCGACGTCGGCTTCCTCTATGCCGACCGCGAGAGTCAGGATTTCCAGCCCGATACGCAAGGGTTGGCCCACGCGATCAAGGACTGGTTCTTTCGGCGGCAAGCCGCCGCCCTGGTCCGTCAACTCGGCAAGCCGCCTGCATCGATCCTCGATTTCGGCTGCGGCAGTGGCCAGTTCACGCGCTGCCTCGGCGACCTCGTCGGGCCCGGGCGCGTCACCGGATCCGATTTTCATGACGATCCGCCAGAGGAGTTGCGGGGGCGCGATTATCTGCCGGCGGCGGCCCGGGGAAATCATCCGGGCGCATTCGACGCGATCATCGCCATGCATGTTCTGGAGCATGACGACGATAGCGAAGCGCTGCTCGAACAGATCGTTTCCATGGTCCGTCGGGGCGGTACGGTCGTGATCGAGGTGCCGAACATCCAATGCGTATGGGCGCACCTATTGGGTCGGCACTGGGACGCGTGGTATCTGCCCTACCATCGCACCCATTTCAGCCGCCGCGCCCTGCGCACGATGATGACGCGTGCCGGGCTGACGATCGTCGCGGAACGGGGGGCGTGCGTGCCGACCATGGGCCGATCGCTTGCCAACATCTTCGGCGCGCGGAACAACCTGTTCTTTCTGCTCGCCGGCGCGGCGCTACATCCCGTTCAATGGCTGGGAGAAAAAATCACTGGCGAAGCGTCGGCGATCCGGATCATCGCCCGGCGCGGCTGAGCGGCCCTTTTCCCACCATGGCAAAACGTGCCGCGAGATAGTTATACGCCATGATAAGGCCGGTGATGAGCGGCGACGCAATGATCATAGGGACATTCAGCGCGTCATAAATGAGCGCATAGAGCGCGGTCGAAATCACGAACGCGCTGATCAGACCCACCATGAAACGTCCGTAACGCGGCCAGTTCATGGCGACCGCGAAGGTCCGGCGCGCATGAAGAATAAAAGCCAGCGTACTCACGATGGCGAATGCCGCGATGTTCGACACGATGTAATGAATGCCGAGCGCATCGCCGCCAATCAGGATGACGCTGTTCAGCACAGCGCAAAAGCCGCCGACCACGAGATAGCGGAACGGCTCCGTCGCGTCGCGGGTCGGGTTGACCGTCATAGTCCGCGCGCCAGTTTCAACCGCAGCCGCGGCCAGATGCGTTCGACGAGCCGGGCTTCGCGTGCATAGCGAAGGGCCTCGACCGGCCCAAGCCTTGCCAGCGCCACGATCGCGCCGGACAGCGCGGAAATTTTCCCGGTCGAGGCCTCCGCGAGCGATACATTCACCGCGATGGAAGCCTCCGCCCTCGCCAGTTCGCCCGCTCCGACCGCGTGGGAATAGCGCGACAGGACGATATCCATCTGCTCCTTGAACGCGCCCTTCTCCATGCGGCCCGTCATCGTCAGCGACCCGCCGTGGATACGAAAGGCCGTGGTTTTTTCCCTCCGCACGGCGATATCACCGAGCAACGCCAGTTTCAGATAGAGATCCCAGTCCGCCGTATACCAGAGCGCGGGATCCAGCCCGCCCACCCTGGTCCACGCGTCCCGCCGAATGACCGGGCTCGGGATTGCGATGCCGTTCTGGACGATCAAATGCCTTGCGGCAGCCGCTCCCTCGATTACCCCTTCGGCAAGTCCGCAATTCCAGTCGCCGACCACCCGGCCGCGAAGGTCGATCAGGCGGCTCGACCCCGCCTGCATGACCGCATCCGGGAACGCCGCGATTGCGCCGCGGACGCTCAGCAGATGGCCTTTGATCCACAAATCGTCCTGATGCAGCATGGCGACATGATCGCCGCGTGCCATCCGCATCGCTTCGTTCGTCTTGGCGGTCCATGGCAGGATGTCCGGGACGTACCGGTACGCGATATTCATGCGCGAAGAAAAGCTCTCCGCGATTTGTCGGCAGCCATCGCCCGCACTGCTGTCGAGCAGGATGAATTCGACCCCGTCGGGGCGCTCCGACGCGGCGCTGTCGAGCGTGGCGGCAAGCGTGGCTTCGCCGTTATGAACGGGCAGTGCAACCGTCAGCCACGGTTCCGTCATCACGCTGTCTTCGCTGGCGGGCGATCTCCGGCGAAGGCCGGCGTGAAGCGCGCGTCGTGGCCGCCGATGATAGCGAGCAGGAAACCGCCCAGCACGGTCTGCGCGCCCACCACGCCGGTCACCGCAGCCAGAACGAGCGGCAGGGTATTTTCGAGTGCCGCATAGTTGATTGCCGACCAGTGGATGCCGATGCCGACGAAGGCGACCGCGGCCATTGCGATCAGGGACGAGCCCAGAACCAGCGCAACCTCCAGCGTCAATATGTTCGACCATCGATCGATCGCGGGCCGCAACCGCCGATACCCTTGGCGGACGCCGTATAGATGCGTTGCGAGAGCCATGATGAGCGAAAGATGCCCCAGCGTGAAGAGGAAGCCGGCAACAATCGTCCAGCTGGTCCCGAACCGCCCGGTTCCGGGCAGGATGCCGAGGGCGTGCAAGGCAGCGCTGAAAAGCAACGCCATGGCGATCCCCATCGCGAGCATCGCCGGTACGCCGAATACCCATGTCGGGCTGAGCATCAGCAGATAGCGAAGATGGCGCCAGCCATCGCGCCAGGGGCGCAGGTGCGGCGCGCGATCGCGCAGGTCCACCGACAGGGTCGCAGGAACCTGAACGACCCGCATCTTCTTCAGCGAGGCCTTGATGACCATTTCGCTCGCGAATTCCATGCCCTCGCCCGAAAGCCCGAGCTGCGCGAACGCGTTGCGGCTGATCGCGCGCAGCCCGCAATGGGCATCATTGATGCCCGAACGGAAGAAGAGATTGAGGATACCCGTCAGCGCCGGATTCCCGATATGCCGGTTCTTCCACGGCATCGCGCCGGGCGCGATCCCGCCGTCGAAGCGCGAGCCCATGCAGAGATCATGACCGTCGATCAGCTTGCCGATCATCGCGACGCCTTCGGTGAAATTATAGCTGCCGTCGCAGTCGCCCATCAGGATATAGTCGCCATAGGCGGCCTGACAGCCGCCGATGAGCGCCGCGCCATAGCCGCGCCGCGTGACGGCCACGACCCGCGCGCCGAGCGATTCAGCAAGCGCTTGGCTGCCGTCCGTCGAGCCATTGTCGGCGATGACGATTTCGCCCGCCAGCCCGAAACGGTCCTCGATCATCCGCAGCGCGTCCTGCGCGTTTGCGATGCAATGCGGCAGGCTGATCGTTTCGTTGAGGCACGGCATGACGATCGTCACGCCCAGCACCTGCGCCTGATCGAGCGCCAGCGCCTCGGCCCGCTGCTGATACATCGAAAACTCCCCACAAATCCACGTCCTCTCCGGTCTAGGAACTTGTGGTTAACATTCGATAAAAAGCCGCGTGTGCGGCGCGCCTTCACCCTGTCGCGATAACGCGGCAGCCGGCGCGCCGGAGATTATCGGCAAGCGCAGCGTTGGCGGCACCGATGCGGGGCGGAGCCATATCGTAATAAGCGAGGATCGGCGCCAGTTCCTCGGGTCCGGTCAACGCGACCACCGGCTGCGACGCACAGATGCGACGCACCAGCGCGGGGCTGATCGCCTCGCGCAGCAACCGGATCGGGCGTTCGCCCAGAAACGGCGGATTGATCACAAGGTCGGCAGCAAAAGGCGCATCGCCCGCCCCGACCACAATATAGTCGGCGTCGATCGCCGAAAGCCGCTTCGACACCCCGGCCGGCGGCGCGTAGAAGCTGTGCGCCATCCACGCCTGAATGGGCAGAAGGATGACGAGGCCCGTCACCGTCGAGCGCATCAGCAGCGTGCGCCACTGGCCGGACTGGTCGCCGAGCGACACCCAGCCGTAAACGGCCAGAAGAATGCAATTCCCGATCAGGCCATGAAGATAGCGATAACCAAAACCATGTCCCTGATAGGGCAGGATCACCGCGACGACCGCCAGGGTGAGGAGAACGCCCCCCGCCAGCGCGCCCGCCATCCGGTCGCGGCGCGCGATCCTCACGCCCATGACAAGCAGCGGCAACAACAGGAGATGCTGCCACGCGACAAAGCGGAGCAGATTCGCCACCATAAGGGCCAGCCCGCCCGCGCTTCCTTCCATGGCCAGCGCGATGCGGCTGAGAAAATCGACGCCCGCGGCCTGCGGAGCCCCGCCACCGGCTTCGACCAGCGACCACATCCAGCCGGGCCAGCTTATCCAGAAGGCTCCGATTGCGGCATATCCCGCAAAATAGAGGGCAGCACGGCGCCAGTCGCGTTCCAGCACGAGAAGGAACAGGATCGGGGCGGCGAACATCGGATGCAGGATCGGCTGGTGCAGCCCGACCGCGATGAAGGCGATCGTCAGCGCGGCGATGTCGGCCCAGGGCGCGCGGCGCAAAAACAGCCAGAGCCAGCACAGGTTCAGGGCGAGATGCGCCGGCATCGCATAGGCGGTCATGCCGTTGAGCCATATCTGCCCCGACCCGAGATAAAGCAGCAGCGCGACGACCGGAGCCTCGCGGTTGTCCGGCCAGATACGCCGCACACATCCCCACAGCGCCGCGGCGCCGAGCAAAGTCATCGCCGGCCCGGCGAGCGCCGCATCGCCGAGCAGTCCGAAAAGCGCCCGGAGCGCGGCGTTGAACGGTAGATAGGTCGAGACCCACGCGGCGCTCTCGCTGGTCGGATACATGAACATCGTATTGAGCGCCGCAGCATGGTCGCGCCAGACGGCGTCCAGCGGCGCGACGAGCCGGCCTCCGGCGAATATCGCCGCATCGAAGGTGGCCATCTGCTCGTCGCGGCTCATGTCGTGCCCCGACAATATCCCGTAATGGCCCGCGAAGGTGGCAACCACCATGACGCCGCCGACAGCGACGGCCAATCGCCAGCCGCCGGCGAAGGGTTGCGTGCGGGCACGAAGCCGCCAGACGCACAGCCCGAGCAGCAGCGCGCCGGCGAGTAACAGCCATCGATCCTGCCGGTCGAGGAAGAAGAAGGTCAGATTGACCTCGGATCCGATCAACGCCGCGAGCGCGAAGGCCATGGCCGCGAACATCGCCGGTCGCTGTGCCGTCAGGCCGGGAAGCTCTTTTCTTGTCATCTCCGCGCTGTGGCATATCATGGATAATTCAGCGTTAACTCCACCGAAAATCGCTTTGCCAAAACTTTTGGCAGGGAAAAATGTTTATGATATGTTCTCCATTCGATTCCTCGAGGAGAGAGTGATGACCGAACAAGCCACCCATGCCAGCGGCCAATGCCATTGCGGTGCTATCCGCTATTCGATGTCCACCGCGGTGCAGCATCATGCGCTGTGCCATTGCAAGGATTGCCGCCGCCATTCCGGCGCCCCGATGGTCGGCTGGGGGCTGGTCGGGGCGGATGAGATCGAGATTAGCGGAACGGCGAAAATCTATGCCTCGTCCGAACATGGCCGCCGCCATTTCTGTGACAATTGCGGCACCGGGCTCTTCTATACCAACGATGCGATCTTCCCGGGCCAGATCGACGTACAGACCGCGACGCTCGACGATCCCGACCTGATCCCCGCGCAGGCGCAGATCCAGACCGCCGATCGCATCGGCTGGATGGAAACGCTCGGCGAACTGCCAACGTTCGAGCGTTATCCGCCGTTCGAATAGGTCAGCGAATGTCGTCGGCGGCAACGACCGCTTCGACAAGCTTTGCGATGTCGAGGCGGCGCTTGTCGTCGTCATAGCCCTGGCGGACGATCACCAGGTCGCGCGACGGGATGACGATGACATATTGGCCGCGATTGCCGAAGGCGCCGAAGGCGTCGGCGGGAATGCCCTTCGACTTGTTCAGCAGCCAGAAGCCCGCGCCATAGCCGAACGCCCCGTCGGGCTGCGGCCCGCTCGGCGTGGTGACGAAGCGGCGCCAGTCGGCGGGAAGCAGGCGCTCGCCCTGCCACATCCCGCCCCGCTGGTAGAGCAGCCCCAGCCGCGCGAGATCGCGCGCCGTCGTCCACACCTGGCTCGACAATATATAGTCGCGGTCCTTGTCGTGCTCGACGAAGGTGCGCGTCATGCCGAGGCGGTCGAAGAAGGCAGCCGGATCGAGCGGCGCCCCGGTCTTTGCGAGCGCGGCCTTCAGCGACAGCGTCGCGAGCAGCGTATCGTTGTTCGCATAGCGATAATGCGTGTTCGGCCGGTTGAGCAGCGGCCATTGCGTGGTCCACTGGCGTACCGATGCACCGCCCATATAGATGGCGTCGCTGCGGTTGCCCGCGGTGTCGCTGGTGAGCCCGCTCGCCATACGCATCAGATCTTCGGTGGTGATCGCGGCCCGCGGATCGCCCGGCGTCTGCCATTCGGCGATCAGCGCCGGCTTTGTGACGTCGATCGAGCCTTGCTGCACCGCATGCCCGATCAACGTCGCGGCCATCGACTTGGCCACCGAGAAAGTGCGCTGCGCAGTGTGGATATCGTGCCCGCCCCAATAGCGTTCGAACGCGATCCGGCCGTTCTTGACGATCAGCAGCGAACTGGTGCGGCCACCGAAACCGTCCAGGCTCATTGCCGTCTGCTCGAACGGGCTCATGCCCTTCGGGACCGGCCGGCGCGCATCCTTGTCGCCGATCGGCCACGGCCGGGCGTCGAGGTCAGCGCGGTGGCCGGCGGCGGGTATCGCCGCCGGCTGCGCACCGATCGGCAGGGTGACGCAGCCATCGCGCCCGCTCCACTCTGCGATCCGCGGCGGCATGTCGTCGCGATAGCGCACGCTGACCCGCTTCGCCCCCGCGTCGACATCGGCCTTGAGCGCGCGGACATCGGCCTCGATCTCGGGATAGATGCCGGTGAGTTCGTCGCGTTCGATCGCCTCGACCGGCTTGCCCGCGCCATTCCACAAGGACGAACAGACGAAGGCCGCGCGATAGCCCGCCGCCCATGCGCGATTCAGTTCGGCATGGGGCTTCGGCGCCTGCGCGTGCGCGGGGATCGCACCAACGAGGAGCGCGGCACCGAGAAGAAGGCGAAGGTCAGGGACGATCGCCAAAATCCTGCCGCTGCGCCTTTTTCGCGCGATCCCACCAGGCACGGCGGAGAACATCGGCAACACGCTCGGGGTCGTCCGACCCGAAGCGAACGAGGAGCGCGTGCCAGCCGTCATAATGCGGCGCCTGCCAGAAAGTGTCGGGATCGGTTTCAAGCAGGATTTCCTTTTCGTCGGGCTTGCACATCACCGCAAAACTGCCGCGCTCGCGTCCGGGCGACGCCAGCGCCTTGCCGTTGAGCTTCGGACAGGGGGTGCCATAGAAGGGAAGCATTTCGACGCCGGGAAGCGCGCACGCAAACGCGACCACATCGTCCCAGCTGTCGAATTGGAGCGGCATTATACCGGCCTCGCTCAGTCTTCCAATGTCCCGGCGGTTGCATGGGCTGGAAGCGGAGGCGCGTCAACACCAGCCTGGACAGGACAGGATCGGTGTCGCTGCGGCGGCAAGGACAAGCGCCAATGCCATGATGACCACCCCAAGTCTGGCGCGACCGGGCTCAGTCCTTCGCGCGGCGGCGCTCGTCCCACCATGCAAGCCGTTCGGCGATGCGCTTTTCGAAACCGCGATCGACGGGGCGATAGAAATCGACCGGTGCCATACCGTCGGGCCAGTAATTGTCGCCCGAAAAGCCGTCGGGCGCGTCATGATCATAGCTGTAACCCGCGCCATAACCTAGGTCTTTCATCAGCTTGGTCGGCGCGTTGAGGATATTGGCGGGCGGCGCGAGGCTGCCGGTTTCGCGCGCCGCGGCCCACGCCGCCTTCTGCGCCGCATAGGCGGCGTTCGATTTGGGCGCGGTCGCGCAGTAAAGGCATGCCTGCACGATCGCGAGCTCGCCTTCGGGCGAGCCGAGGAACTGATAGGCGTCCTTGGCGGCGAGGCATTGCACCAGCGCCTGCGGGTCGGCGAGGCCGATGTCCTCGCTCGCGAAGCGGGTGATTCGGCGAAGGACGTAAAGCGGCTCCTCGCCCGCGACGAGCATCCGCGCGAGCCAGTAGAGCGACGCCTGCGGGTCCGACCCGCGCAGCGCCTTATGCAGCGCCGAGATCAGATTATACTGGCCGTCGCGGTCCTTGTCGTAGACCGGCATGCGGCGATGGAGGAACCCAGCGAGCTCGGCGGGATCGAGCGGCGCCTCGATCGTCACCGAGAACAGCGTCTCGACCTGGTTGAGCAGGAAGCGTCCATCGCCGTCGGCGCTCGCGATCAGCGCCGCGCGCGCCTCGTCGGTCACCGGCAGGCGTGCATCGACCTCGGCTTCGGCGCGCTCGATGAGCGTACCGAGCGCCGCTTCGCCAAGCCGATTGAGCACCAGCACCTGCGCGCGCGACAAAAGCGCCGCATTGAGTGCGAAGCTGGGATTCTCGGTCGTGGCGCCGACGAGCACAACGGTGCCGCGCTCGACATAGGGCAGGAATCCGTCCTGCTGCGCGCGATTGAAACGATGGATTTCGTCAACGAAGAGCAAGGTCCGCTTGCCCGCCGCCGCCATCTTTTCGGCATCGGCAAAGGCCTGGCGCAGATCGGCGACGCCCGAAAAGACCGCCGACAGCGGCGCGAAGCGCATGCCCACCGCCTCGGCGAGCAGCCGCGCGATCGTCGTCTTGCCGGTGCCCGGCGGACCCCAGAGGATGATCGATGCCAATTGCCCCGCCGCGACCATGCGGCCGATCGCGCCCTCGGGGCCGGTCAGATGCTCCTGCCCGACGACGTCGGCGAGGATACGCGGGCGCAGCCGTTCGGCGAGCGGCACGGGGCCCGTCGCGCCGCTATCGCGCTGTTCCGGTGCGTCGCCGCCGAACAGATCCCCGGCCATCGGACGCTCAGCTCCGGCGCCGCTGTTTCTGGCGGATCAGACGGATATAGGTGTCGGCGACCGCCTGGTTGATCGCATCCCATTGATAGGAGCCGCTTTCGAGCACCGCCGCCGTGCCATGTTCGGCGCGCAGCTGGATATTGCGGCAATAATTCTGGAGATGGTCTGCAAAACCCGTGATCGACCCCGGTGCCACGAGATAGCCCGTCTGGCCGTGTTTGACGATGCTTGCGCTGCCGGTCGCGCGCGCCGCGACGACGGGCAGCCCGCATGCCATCGCCTCGAGCGTCACATTGCCAAAGGTTTCGGTGACCGACGGATTGAAGAAGATATCGCACGACGCGAGCGCATGGGCGAGATCGGCGCCGCCCTGGAAACCGACGAAACTGGCGTTCGGCAGCCGCGATTCGAACCATTCGCCTGCCGGCCCCTCGCCGATCACAACGACCTTGTGCGGCACCCCGCGCCGCTGGAGGACGTCTATCGCGTCGGCGAAGACGTCGAGCCCCTTTTCCATCACCAACCGGCCGAGGAAGGCGATGGCAGGAACATCGTCGTCGATACCGAGCGAGCGACGCCAGTCCATGTCGCGGCGGCCGGGATTGAAAATCGACTGCTCGACGCCGCGGGTCCAGATGCCGATGTCGTAGTTCATCCGCTGGTCGCGCAGCACCTGCGCAAAGCTTTCGGAGGGCGCGATCAGCGCGTCGCATTTGCGATAAAGCTTGCGCAGCCACGCGACGACCAAGGGTTCGAGGAAGGAGAGATTATAGTAGCGGAAATAGGTCTCGAAACGCGTGTGCACCGAACAGGCAACGGGAAGCCGCCGCCGCCGCGCCCACGCCGCTGCCTGCCGCGACACCCGGTCGGGGCTGGAGATATGGACGATATTGGGTGCGAAATTGACTATGTCCTCGCGAACGCGCGACGAGAAGGACACGGGGATGCGATATTCGCTGCGGCCGGGAATGGCGAACGAGGGCACGCTGACCAGATCGCCGGTCGGCTCGAAATCGGGGTGGGCGACGGTCGGCGAATAGACGCGCACCGCCGCACCATGCGCCAGCAGATAGCCAACGAGGCGGTTCAGCGCCTTGTTCGCGCCGTCGGTGGTCATGTTGTAGTTGCCGCTGAACAGAGCGATGCGAAGGTCGGAGACGTCCATCGCGCCTGCGCTAGTCCCTTGGGAGGACAAAGGCAATTGCGTCAGAACTCTTCGCTGCGGACCGACGGTGCTTCCAGATCGACCTCGACGGGGGGGTGAAGGCGCAGGCGATGCACGCGCCGCTCGTCGGCCTCGGTCACCTCGATGCGCCAGCCGCTCGGATGGATAAGGATTTCGCCGACCTCTGGGACATGACCCGCGAGCACCGCAGCAAGGCCGCCGAGCGTGTCGACATCTTCCTCGACCTCGGCGAGCCGCGGATCGATTACTTCGCCGACATCGTCGAGTTCGGCGCGCGCATCGGCTTCCCAGCAGCCGCCCTCGCCCGGAGCGAACAGCGCGGTGGGCTCATCGTCATGCTCGTCCTCGATCTCGCCGACGATTTCCTCGACCAGATCCTCGATCGTCAGCAGCCCTTCGGTGCCCGAATATTCGTCGATCACGATCGCGAGATGGGTGCGCCTGGCGCGCATTTCGGCGAGCAGGTCGAGCACGCCCATCGACTGCGGGACGTAGAGCGGCTGGCGGATGAGATCGAGCAAGGGCGGTGGCGTACGGCCTTCGGCGAGCACCGCGAACACGTCCTTGACGTGGATCATCCCCACGACCTCGTCGAGATTTTCGCGATACACGGGCAAACGACTGTGGCCGGCTTCTGCAAATTGCGCGACGACCTCGGCAAAGCTCGCGCTTTCGGGAATTGCGATGATGTCGGCGCGCGGCACCGCGACATCGTCCACCGTCTGCTCGCCGAAATGGAGCAGGTTGCGCAGCATCTTGCGTTCGATCTGCGACAGATCGCCGACGATATTGCTGCCGCGCCGTTCCTGGCCCTCTTCCTCGGCCTCGTCGATGACCTCTTCGATCTGTTCGCGCAGCGACGGTTCCTTGTCGCCGCCGAACAACAGGTTCTTCAGCCCGGACAGCAGTCCGGGTCTACTACTGTCCTCTTCCGATCGGTTCGAAGACCCCTGGTCGTCGGGCATGGGTTCGGCGTTTCCTGAGTTAATCCTGGTCAGCATATGGATTGGCGATGCCCAGCGATGCAAGTGCTTTCACCTCGAGCGCTTCCATCGCCGCGGCGCTCGCGTCGTCCATATGATCATATCCGACAAGATGCAGCGTGCCGTGGACGATCAGGTGCGTCGCATGATCGACGATCGAAATCGCCTTTTCCTCGGCCTCGCGCACACAGGTTTCGCGCGCCAGCACGATGTCGCCGAGCAATATCTCGCCATCGTCGCTGTTCGCGAGACCTTCGAGCAAATCCTGCTGGACCTGCGGAAAGGACAGGACGTTGGTCGGCTTGTCCTTGCCCCGGAAATCGCGGTTGAGCGTGTGGACCTCGGCATCGTCGGTGAGGCGCACCGCGACCTCGACCAGCGGCGCGGCATCGGTCAGGCTCGCATAGGGGGTCAGCGCCAGCGCGGCGGCGACCGCCTCGCCCGCCCGCGCTTCCCAGTCGAGCGCGTCGGGCCACGGCGTCGCGGCGTGGGTTTCGACGCTCAGCATCGCCGCAGGATGGTCGCACAGATCATGGCCGCCTCGTTATCGCGGGGCGATTTCATAGGACAGCGATATTTGCAGAGGTTCACGGGTCGAGAATGATCGCGCGATCGATGTACCCTCGCGCATACGCGACTTCGGCTAGAGCGGCAGCGGCCAGCCAGTCGCGAAAGCGCGTGACCTTCGCGCTCTGCAACCGGGCGACGGGATAGACGAACCAGAAGGCGCGGCCATCGCCCGCGACGAGGTCGTGCGCGGGGACGAGGCGGCCGGCGGCGATCTCGTCACGAAAGAGGATCGGCGATCCGATCGCGATCCCGTGCCCGGCAACGGCGGCGGCAATGTCGAGATGCTCGGCGGCGAGGCTGGTGCCGAAGCGCTCCGCCGCCGGCCCCGGCGCGACACCGAGTGCGCGATACCAGAGCGCCCACCAGTCGGGCCGGCCAAGCAGCGGGACATCGAGCGGGCGGTGCGGATCGTCGAGCCCGCGCGCCGCATCGCGAAGCGCAGGGGCGCAAAGCGGGGTGAAGACCACGGGAAACAGCCGGACGCTACGAAGCCCGCGCCATTCGCCGAGACCATGGCGGATCGCGGCATCGAAACGCCCGTCGCCCAGCGCCTGCGGCTCGGCCGACAGTTCGAGTTCGATCGCGATGTCGGGATGCTGCGCGCGAAACAGCCCGAGCCGCGGCGTGAGCCAGCTCGCCCCGAAGGTCGGCAGCGTCGTGAGCGAAAGCCGCGCCTCGTCGCGGTCCTGCGCCTTCACGAAACTCGCATGCAGCGCCGCAAAAGCTGCGGTCGCTTCGCGCGCTATCGCGGCGCCGGCGGGCGTCAGCACGACCTTGTGCGGGTGGCGGGCGAAGAGGTGCAGCCCGGTCTGCCGTTCGAGCTGGCGGACATGGTAGCTGACCGAGGCGGCGGTGGTGCCGAGTTCCCGTGCGGCGCGGGCAAAGCTTTCGAGCCGCGCGGCGGCTTCGAAGGCGCGGATCGAGGGCAAGGGCGGAAGTTTGTCGGTGCGGACCATAAGCCTGACTTGGTCTCTACGCCAAATTTTCGCGTCGTCAAAGCCCGGCTCGTCGGGCAGGTCACGGAAGCTTCATCCCGCCCCCGGAGCCTGCCATGACCCTTTCCCCTGCCTCGCTCGACCGCCGCCAGTTGATCGAGACTATGATCCTTGCCGGCGGGGCGGCCGCCTTCGCTTGGCCCGCATGGACCCGGGTGCCGGATCCGGAAGCGCATGCACGCGACTGGCAGTGGCTGGTCGGAAACTGGAACGTCTGGCACCGGCGGCTGAAGGAGCGGCTGGCGGGAAGCGACGACTGGGCCGAGTTCGGCGGCAGGAGCGCATGCTGGCTGACGCTGGGCGGCCTCGGCACGATCGACGACAATATCCTCGACCTGCCGGGTGGCGAATATCGCGGCTTCGGCATCCGGGCTTTCGATCCGGCGACGCGGAAATGGGCCATCTGGTGGGTCGACGGGCGCAATCCGACGCACATCGAACCGCCCGTGATCGGGCGCTTCGACGGCGACGAAGGCGTCTTTACCGGGCGCGACAGGTTCAAGGGGCAAGATATCGCGGTCCGTTTTCGATGGCATGAAGTCCGCGGGGCCAGGCCGCACTGGGATCAGGGCTTTTCGACTGACGGCGGCAAGACGTGGGAAATCAACTGGCGCAACTATTTCACCCGCACCGCCGCCGCGCCAACGCCGCTGCCGCTGCTTGCCGAAGCCGCGCCCAATGCCGGCGACTTCGCCTTTCTGGTCGGGGCGTGGAAAGTCCGGCACAGGCGGCTGAAACAGCGGCTCGCCGGAAGCCGCGACTGGATCGATTTCGACGGGACGCTCGTCAACTGGCCGGTGCTCGGCGGGCACGGCAACGTCGGCGACAATGTGATGAACTTTCCCGGCGCGCCGTTTCGCGGCGTCGGAATTCGCGCGCTCGATCCCGCCACCGGCGAATGGCTGAGCTGGTGGCTCGACGGGCGCAACCCGGAGGCGATCGCGCCGCCGGTCCGCGGCGGCTTCGCGAACGGGATCGGCACCTTCATCGGCGACGACCGTTTCGAAGGCCGGCCGATCAGAACCCGTGTTTTATGGTCGCGCATCACCCCGACCTCGGCGCGCTGGGAACAGGCGTTTTCGGCCGACGGCGGCGCGACATGGGAGACGAACTGGATCAGCGATTTCGAGCGGACGGCGTAACATGGCGGGCTTCATCATCGCCGCCGCGCTTCTCGCCGCCCCGCCCGCGGTCGCGTTCGCCGACGAAGCCGAACTTTTCGCGCCGGGTATTGCCTCGACCGGCCATTCGGAAATCCGCCTGACCATCAGCCGTGACGGCCGGACCGCGCTGTGGTTCAGCCGCGACCGGCCCGGCGGCCCCGGCGGCTATGACATCTGGATGTCGCGGCGCGCGCGATCGGGCTGGTCGGCGGCGACGCCCGTTTCGTTCAATTCGCCAGGCCGTGATTTCGACCCCGCTTTCTCGCGCGACGGCCGCTTCGTCTATTTCTGTTCGGACCGGCCCGGCGGGATCGGCAAGGACGATCTCTATCGCGTCGCGGTGACCACGACCGGGTTCGGCAGCCCCGAAAATCTGGGCCCGAAGGTCAACAGCGCGGCGAGCGAATATGCGCCGATGCTGTCGCCCGATGGCCGGCTGCTGCTCTTTTCGAGCGACCGGGCCGGCGGCGCAGGACGGCACGATCTCTATGCCGCGCGAACAAGGGCGCAGAGCTTTATGGCAGCAACGCCGCTCGCTGGCGCGATCAACACCGAAGCCGACGAGTTCGACGCGACCTTCCTCGCCGATAGCCGCACGCTCGTCTTCGCGCGCGCGCCAGACATGCGGGACGACCGGGTCGACCTGTTTTCGGCTGTAGCGACCGATGGCCGTTACCACGCAGGAATGATATTGCCGCTGGCGGTGAATGATCCGGCCGGCGACAGCTATGGCCCGATGCTGGACTGGTCGGCGCCGGGCCGGCTGAGCTTTTCTGGCCGGCGCGGCAGCGCCGCGTCGATGGATCTGTATCGTATCACCTATCGCCTGACGGCGCGCCAGGGAGGAAGATGATGGCAGAGAATCTGGTCACGGGATTGAGTTTCGCCGCGGCATTCGGCGCGGCGCTGGTTGGCGGCGTATTCTTCGGTTTTTCGAACTTCGTCATGGCAGGGCTCGGGCGCATTCCGCCCGAACAGGGCGTCGCCGCGATGAACTCGATCAATGTGACGGTGATCAACCCCGCTTTCATGACCGCGCTGTTCGGCACCGGGCTCCTCTGCCTGGTTGCCGCAGCATTGTCGCTCGGATCGCTCGCCGCGCTCGATGCCAAGCTGATCCTCGCCGCGGCGCTGCTTTACGTGCTTGGCTGCGACGGGGTGACGATGGCGCTCAACGTGCCGCTCAACAACGCGCTCGCCGCGGTCACGCCGGGCACGCCCGAAGCGACGGCGCTCTGGACGCGCTATCTGAACGACTGGACCTTGTGGAACACGGTTCGCACCGCAGCCTGCTTCGCGTCGGCGATCCTGTTCGTCGCGGCCGGAACCATCCGCTTCGCCGCTTAGTGCATGTGTTTCAGCTTGTCGGGGTTGCGCATGACATAGATGGCGGTGACCTTGCCGTCCTCGATCTCGAGCGCGGTGGTCTGGAGTTCGCCGTCGGCCTCGCGCGTGACGAAGCCCGGCAGGCCGTTGATCATGCCGGTGTGGACAAGCGTCGAGCCATATTTGCCGAACAGCACCGCAAGACCGCGGTGCAGTTTCAGCACGACGTCATGGCCGAGCACCGGCTCCATCGCCGCCGGACGCTTACCGCCGCCGTCGGCCCACATGCCGACATCGGCCGCGAGTAGCGCGCCGAGCGCGCTCATGTCCCCGCTCCGCGACGCCGCGAAAAAGGCGTCGGCGATCTGGAGCCCCTGTTCCCTTTCGAGCTTGTAGCGCGGGCGCGCGTCGCGGACGTGGGTGCGCGCGCGCGCGGCGAGCTGGCGCGTCGCGGCGGGATCGCGGTCGATCGTCTTTGCGACCTCGTCAAAGCCGACGCCGAAGACATCGTGGAGCAGGAACGCCGCCCGTTCGAGTGGCGACAGGCGTTCGAGCGCGAGCATCAGCGGCAAGGTGACGTCGTCCTCTTCCTCCTCCTCGACCAGCGGGTCGGGGAGCCACGGGCCGACATAGGTCTCGCGCTGGTTTCGCGCCGACTTGATCTGGTCGAGGCAGAGCCGCGTCACGGTGCGGCGGAGGAACGCCGCGGGCTCGCGCACCGCGCTGCGGTCGGCGGCGAGCCAGCGGATGAAGGCATCCTGCACCACATCCTCGGCATCGGCGACCGAGCCGAGCATGCGGTACGCGACGCGCGTGAGCAGCGGGCGCAGCGGGTCGAAACTGACCGCCGCGTCCGCCGCCGCACCGGTGTCGCCGCGGATGCCTTCGGCGGTCATCAGGCGGCCTTCGCCGGCGCGCCGCCTTCGTACCAGAGCTCGAAGCCGACCGCGATGCGGTTCCAGCCATTGATGACGTTGATCATCACCATCAGGTTCATCTGTTCCTCCGCAGTGAAATGCTCGTCGAGCGCTTCGCGGGCAGCCTTCTGCGTGTGCCCTTGCGAAAGGCGGGTCAAGGCGTCGGTCCACGCGAGCGCGGCGCGTTCGCGCGGCGTATAGACCGGGGCGTCGGCCCATGCCGCGAGCAGGTAGATGCGCTGCTCGGTCTCGCCCTTCGCGCGCGCGTCGGCGGTGTGCATGTTGATGCAGTTGGCGCAGCCGTTGAGGATCGACGAGCGGATCTTCACCAGCTCGATCAGGCTTTCCTCGAGGCTCTTTTCGGCCGCGAGGCTGACCGCCATCCACTGCTTCATCAGTTGCGGCGAGGCGGCGAAGGGGTCGGTTACCTTGGTCATGTCATGTCTCCTTTAAGGGGTTGTACGGACATGACGAGACGGGATCGGCGCGTGTGACATGAAACGCGAAAAAAATTCGCGTCAGCCGGAAAATCGGTTAGCCTGCCCGCCTCGACAATCGGAATGAGGGGGAAAATCATGAAGTTTCTCGATGGTTTCGGCGAACAGGCCTATGCGCTGTTGCGCATCGTCGCGGGTCTGTTGTTCATGGCACATGGCGTGCAGAAATTCTTCAATTTCCCGGTCAAATTCCCGATGGAACTCAACCCGATGCTGCAAGCCGCCGGGGCGATCGAGCTGATCGCGGGCGGGCTGATCGTCATCGGCCTGTTCACCCGCCCTGCGGCGTTCATCGCCAGCGGCATGGCGGCGGTCGGCTATTGGGTCGCGCACGGCAGCCAGGGTGCCTTCCCGATCGCCAACGGCGGCGAGACGATCGCGCTTTACTGCTTTATCTTCCTGTTCATCGCGACGCGGGGGGCGGGGATATGGAGCGTCGACGGTGCGCGGTCGAAATCAGCCTGATTCAAGCCCCTCTCCTTGAGGGGAGGGGCAGTGAGACTTGCCAGCTTGCTGGCTTAGTCGCAGCAGGGTGGGGGCCTTGCCCTTGCGCTACGCCGAGAGCCCCCACCCCAACCCCTCCCCTGAAGGGGCTTTACTATGCGCATAAAATAGGGGGCAGCCCTTTCGGACCGCCCCAGTTGCGGGCTTCACATGGTGAAGGTCGTCAAAGCTTGCGCGTGTTCGTCTCGATCAGCTTCTTCGCCTCGGCGATCGCCTTGGCCGTCGTCAGTTTCTTTTCCTGGACCTCGTCGGCCATTTCGAGCAGGCGGCCGCTGATCACGGTGCCGGTATCGGCCTTTTCGTCGATGGCGATGCCGCCCTTGGTCACCGCAACGCGGTCCCATTCGGTGCGCACCGCCGCCCAATAATCCTTGGTCGCGGCCCAATAATCGTCGGCCGCCTTCACGTCATACTGGTCATATTTGGTATAGGTGTTGAGGACATATTCCTGGACGATCGGCACGAGCTTGCCGTCCTTCGTCCCCATCTTCGTATTGTCCTGCCAATGGACCCAGCCATCGGGCGAGGGCTGGTGACGGTTGATCGACAGATAGCGGTCGTAGACGGGGTTGCGGACGGCGTCGCGGCGCGCGAGCGGGCGCCACGTCCAGTTCGAGCGCCAGCGGCGGACGCCGCCCTGCGTTTCGAACTGGCCCCAGCCGCCGTAGCGCGGGCTGTCGTCGACCTGATAGACAGTCTGCGACCAGCGGCCCGTGCGCATCTTTTCGGGGACATCTTCCCAGCTCCACGCGTTGCGGTCGGAGTAGACGAGCACCTTCGCGGGCTCATATTCCCAGTCCTGCCGCCAATGCTTGATGATCATGCTCTTGTCGTCGTCGCCGGTGATGACGAGCATATGCTGCAGGCTGATCTTTCGGCCCGTATCCTCGATCACGCGCACGACCTCGTTGCCGCCCGAACGCTTGGGTTCGAGAACCTCGTACGCCGGATCCCAGCGCGTCGATTCCTGCATGTTGAAGCTGACGCGGTAATTGCCCGCCATCGCGAGGATGTCGGCGCGGTCCTGCTCGAAATTGGCGGCGGCCGCCTCGGCGGCGATCGGCGGGTGGGCCGACGCGGTGACGGGCAGCGTGGCAGTCAGCAGCAACAGGCTGGCGGCAATTTTACGATATGTTTTCATCGGTGCAGTCCTTCTGTTTTATCTAGAAGCGGAAGCTCAAAGACACGCTCGCGTTGCGGCCGGGCTGGGTATAGGCGTCGGCGCTCGCCGGGACGGTCGGCGCCGTTGCTGTTCCGCCCATCGCGAGGCCGCGCACATCGCTCCACCAGCTGTATTTCTTGTCGAGGATGTTGAAGACACCCGCGCGCAGCGTGAGCTTGTCCATCACCCGAACGAAGGCCGTCGCATCGAGGATGGTGAAGGCGTCGGGGCGGACGCATGTGGGGGTGCAGAGCCCCGTCGTGCGCGACGCTTCCTTGCGGCCCGCATGCGTCATAATGATCTGGCCGCCGAAGCGCCCTTCGCGCTCGCGATAACCGACCCCGGCGACGAGCTTGAGCGGATCGATCGACGACAGCGGCGAGCGCACGCCGTCGGGGTCGATGATGTCACCCTTCGCATAAGATAGGGCGAGCGTCGTATACAGGCCGGACGACGCTCGCCCCTCGAACCGCGCCTCGGCCCCTTTGACCCGGACGCGATCGAGATTCACGAATTGATAGAGGATGGGATTGGCGATCGTGCCGACGCCGCCAACCTGTTCCTGGCTGATGAAATCCTTGTACCGCGCCGAAAAACCGGTGACGTCGAGGCTGACCGCGTCGCTGGAGAAGCGCACGCCGCCCTCGAAGCTTTCGCTGCGCTCGGGCCCGAGATCGGGGTTTGGAAGCGTGCGGTACGAGAAGAAGGGCGAGGTCAGGTTTTCGAAGAACTGGTTGACCTGTCCCGGCTCGGGCGCCTTGAAGCCGGTCGCATAATTGGCGAACAGCCGGACCTCGTCGGTGATTTTCCATACCGCGCCGAATTTGGGCGAGACGCGCGAACCGTCCTGCTTCGCGCCGCGGAAGGTCGGCAGCAGCGGGTCGTTATCGGGCGACAGGTCGTACCAGTCGAAGCGCAGCGCCGGATAGAGGAGCAGACGCCCGTCGGCGACCGAAATTTCGTCGCCGACGAACAGCCCGGCGCGCGTGAAGTCGGTGCTCGGGAAGGCGCGCGTCGGATAGGTCTCACCCGCCGGCGGCACGGTGCCGCCGCGAAGGCCGCGCTGGCGCGTCTTGCTGATGTCGCCGCCGAAGACGAGGCGGTGCGCGATCACGCCGGTGGTGAAATCGGCGCGCGCGTCGGCGGAGGCACCGAAGACGCGATTCTCGAAGGTGTTGAGGCGCGTGCGGTCGGCCGACGGGGTGCGGTCTTCCTCGGTATACTGGCGGTCCTCGCCGTCCTGCCAATAGAGCGCGACGCGCGCGAAATCGATCGCCCCCTCGCCTTCCCAGCTCCAGTCGAGTGAGACGCGCTTGCGTGTCCCCGTGTCGAAGCCTTCGAGGCGATCGACGACCGCGCCGAGGCCGTTCGGGCCGAGACCGCTGAGGCCGTTGGTATAGAGGCGCGTGTCCAGATATTCGCCGGTCAGCCGCAGCTTGTGGCCGTTCGCGGGGTCATAGACGATGCGCGCGAGCGCGGCGTCCGAGCGGCCGTCCTGCGGATTGGCGCGCGTGCGGGTCGGGCCGATGCCGTTCGCAGTGCCGAGACTGCCCTGGTTTTCGAGTTCCTTGTAATCGCGGCGCGTATAAGCGGCCATGACCGACCAGTCGCCGCTGCGCCCCGCGAGGATCGCGGTTTCGCTGAACTCCTCGTCGGCGCTGCTGTAGCCGGCGCGAAGCAGGCCGCCGATAGTCTTGCCCGGCTCGAGGAAATCCGACGGGTCGGACGTGATGAAGCTGACCGCGCCGGCAAGACCATCGCTGCCGTAAAGCGCCGAGGACGGGCCGCGCAGGATTTCGACTGATTTGACGAGGCCGAGGTCGACATAGTCGCCGCGTCCCGACGCCTGCGCGCCGAAACTGAAGCCATCGGGGACCCGCACGCCGTCGACCTGGATCAGCACGCGGTTGCCGCCGATGCCACGGATGTTGAAGCTGTCGTTACCCGCGCGCCCCGTTGCGCCAAGCGCGGCGCCGAAACGGGCGGGCTGGCGCTGGACGCTGACACCGGGTTCGAAGCGGACGAGGTCGCGGATGTCGGTGACCATCTCGTCGGCGATCTGCTCGTCGCTCTTCACGGTGACGGTGACGGGGACGTCTTCGGCCTTCACCGCGGTGCGCGTCGCCGTGACGACGATCTGGTTCTTGCGCGCGACCCAATAGTCGCCGTCATTGTCCTGCGCAAAGGCCGGCGCGGCGGTCGCGGCGAGCGCAAGGCCCAGCGCGGTGCCTGCGGCGGAGCGGGATACGGACGGCAAACGTTGGATGTTCAATTTTCTTCCCCTGAATCGTTGCGATTGACTCGCAATAGCGGCGCTCTAGGCGCGCAAATTCAGAGGGTCAATATGCTATTGAGAATCGTTCTCGAAAATTAGCGGCGCATAGCGGCGCGCGGCGCGCCGACCGAAAGCGACGCGAACGCGATAAGAAGCTCGGAATTATGAAAGACAGCCAGCGACCGGTGGTTGCCGTACCCCGGCGAAGGCCGGGGTCCAGGGGCGCAAGCAGCGGACGTCTGCTTTCTAACGCTCTGGGCCCCGGCCTCCGCCGGGGGACAGGAGTGGTAGCGAACGTCCGTTCACCACCCCAAAGCAGACGCGATCCGGGCGCTAAGCCCCCGGCCCCTCATAGGCGTCGACGATGCGCCCGACGATCGGGTGGCGGACAACGTCGGCGCTGGTGAAATAGCTGACGTTGATGCCCTCCACCCCTTCGAGCCGGCCGACCGCATCGGCGAGGCCCGAGCTGGCGGGAAGCGGCAAGTCGACCTGCTTGGGGTCGCCGCAGATCACCATGCGGCTGTTCATGCCGAAGCGGGTGAGGAACATCTTCATCTGCGGAATCGTGGTGTTCTGCGCCTCGTCGAGGATGATGAAGGCATCGGCTAGCGTGCGCCCGCGCATGAAGGCGAGCGGCGCGATCTCGATTTCTCCCGACGCGATCCGGCGCTCGACCTGCTCGGCCGGCAGGCAGTCGTGGAGCGCGTCGTAGAGCGGACGCAGATAGGGATCGACCTTTTCCTTCATGTCGCCGGGCAGGAAGCCGAGCTTTTCCCCCGCCTCGACCGCGGGGCGCGAGAGGATGAGGCGCTGGACGCTGCCGGTGATGAGCTGCGCGACCGCCTGCGCGACCGCGAGATAGGTCTTGCCGGTGCCCGCCGGACCGAGCGCGAAAATCACGTCGTCGCGCGCGAGCGCCTGCATATAGGGGACCTGCGACGGCGCACGCGGGACGATCGTCTTCTTGCGCGTGCGGATCATGATCGGCGGCGCTTCGTCCCTGTCGTGGCGGATGATGCCGTCGAGCGTCGGCTGCGCCGACATCGCGATCACCCCGTCGACGAGCCCCGCATCGACCTCCTGCCCCTGTTCGATACGGTTGTAGAGTTCGGTGAGCACGTCGCGCGCGCGCGCTGCGGCTTCGGCCTCGCCCTCGATCTGCACGCGATTGCCGCGCGCCGAGATATAGACGCCGAGGCGGTTTTCGATCGCGACCAGATTGCGGTCGAACTCGCCGAAGAGAATGCCCAAAAGCTGCGTTCGCTCAAATTCCGCCGTCAGTCGGACGCGGTCGCCGGGTTCGGCGGGGGTCGAGGCGGTCAGCGGGCGTTTGGACATATGGGCAAGGCTCCTTCGATCGAGAACATGACTGTAGTCCCGCCAAGACGGGAGTCCATGACTTGCAGGTGCGGGATGCGACGGAAGGAGGCGGAGTGTGTCTTCGGGGAGACAGCTTCCGTCCGTCGCACTAGGCGACCTCATCCATCAAGGCTTCGGCGCCAACGCTGTTGGCACCGGCCGAAGTGATCCGTACGTCGACCATGTCGCTGATCTTGAGCCCCGGTGCGATGACGTGCACCGACTGGAGCCACGGCGACTTGCCGATCAGCTGGCCGTCGAGTTTGCCCTTGCGCTCGAGGAGCAGGCGCGTCGAGCGGCCGACGGTCGCCTCGTTGAACGCCTGCTGCTGTTCGTTGAGCAGGGCTTGCAGGCGCTGGAGGCGCTCGTTCATTTCAGCTTCGGAAATCTGCTCATCCATCGTCGCGGCGGGGGTGCCGGGACGGCGCGAATATTTGAAGCTGTACGCCATCGCATAGTTGGTGGCGCGGACGGTCTCGAGCGTCGCGCGAAAATCTTCCTCGGTCTCGCCGGGGAAGCCGACGATGAAGTCGCCCGAGATCGCGATGTCGGGACGCGCCGCGCGAACGCGTTCGATGACCTTGAGATAGCTCTCGACCGAATGGCTGCGGTTCATCGCGGCGAGGATGCGGTCGCTGCCCGCCTGCACCGGCAGGTGGAGGAAGGGCATCAGCTTGTCGATCTCGCCATGCGCGGCGATCAGCCCGTCGGTCATGTCGTTGGGATGGCTGGTGGTATAGCGGATGCGCTCGAGTCCGTCCTCGCGCGCCAGTTCGCGGATCAGCCCGTCGAGCCCGATCGCCCTGCCCCGATCATCCTCGCCGTTCCATGCGTTGACGTTCTGGCCGAGCAAGGTGATCTCGCGGACACCGCCCGCAACAAGCGCGCGCGCTTCGGCAACCAGGTCGGCGAAGGGCCGGCTGATCTCGGCGCCGCGCGTATAGGGCACGACGCAATAGGTGCAGAATTTGTCGCAGCCTTCCTGCACGGTCAGGAAGGCGGTCAGGCGCTGGCCGCCGGCGCGCTTGGGCAGCGCGCCGAACTTGCTCTCGGCAGGCATGTCGAGGTCGACCGCCTTTTCGCCCTTCGCGGCGCGCGCGATCAGGTCGGGCAGGCGATGATACGCCTGCGGTCCGACGACGACGTCGACGCTTGGCGCGCGGCGTGCGATCTCGGCGCCTTCGGCCTGCGCTACGCAGCCCGCGACCGCAATTCTCGGGCGGCTGCCGTCGGCGCGCTTCAACCGGCCGATGTCCGAATAGACTTTCTCGGCCGCCTTTTCGCGGATGTGACAGGTGTTGAGCACGACGAGGTCGGCGTCGGCGCCGTCGGCGGCCGCCACATAACCTTCGGCGCCCAGCATCTCGGCCATGCGCTCGCCGTCATAGACGTTCATCTGGCAACCGAAGGATTTGACGTGGAAGGTCTTGGCGGGATTCTGGGAGGAGTCGGATTTCATCGGCGCGCTATAGGCGATGCGGCGCCGCGGCGGAAGGCCGCCCGATTTCGGCGGCGATCGCCGCCCGCGCCGCCTCGCTGATCGCCTTGCGGTCGTGTCCGGCTTCGTGCGGCAGCGGATCGAGATAGTGGATGGTCAGCGGGATCGGCCGCTTGCGCGCCAGGATTCGCTTGAAATTGTCGAGCCCGGATTCGGGGTCGAGCCACGCAATATCGTTCGCTTCGGCGCCATAGTCGAGAAACACCGGCTGGACGCGGAGGTTCGGCGGCGTCGGGATGATCGCCTGAAACAGCGAGGCGCGGAACGGCAGCAACCCGTCACCCGGGCCGGTCGTCCCCTCGGGAAACAGCGTGACCGGGCGCCCGCGCGCGAGCGCGGCGCGCAGGCTGTCGGTCTGGTTATGGATTTCGCGCCGCGCCTCGCGCTGCACGTAAATCGTGTGGTTCTGGTCGGCGAGCCAGCCGATCATCGGTGTCGTGCCGACCTCGGCCTTCGACACGAAGGCCGAGCGTGCGGCGCCGCCGAGCGCAAGGATATCGAGCCAGCTGACATGGTTCGACACGAACAGGACATTGCGCCTGAGCCGCGTCCCCGTCGTGCGGACGCGCAGACCCGCGATCCAGCCGGCGGCGTTGAGGAAAGCCATGACCATCGGCGACGGACGGCGGGCAGCGCGGTAGAGCAGGTGCGGGACGATCAGGAACAGCAGCGCCAGCACCATCAGGGCAAGACGGGCGACCGTCCGCCAGGTGATCGAGGCGCGATCAGTCGCGCTTGCGATCGATGGCGACACCATAAAGCTCCATGCGATGGTCGACGAGGCGGAAACCCAGCCGTTCGGCGATCACCTTCTGCAACGCCTCCAGCTCGGGATCGACGAATTCGATCACCTTGCCCGTTTCGACGTCGATCAGATGGTCGTGATGCGCCTCGGGCGCGGCTTCGTAGCGCGAGCGGCCGTCGCCGAAATCGTGGCGGTCGAGGATACCGGCTTCCTCGAACAGGCGGACGGTGCGGTAAACGGTGGCGATCGAGATGCCGCTGTCGAGCTTCGACGCACGCTCATACAGCGTCTCGACGTCGGGATGATCTTCGGAATCCGAGATCACGCGCGCGATGATGCGACGCTGTTCGGTGATGCGCAGCCCCTTTTCGTGGCACAGGGCTTCGAGATCGATGTTGCCGGACATGCTTGCCTTTCCTGCAGATGCAGCCGTGTCTGTCTTTGTTACAAACTGTATAGGCACGCGCCGCCGAGAGGACAAGGGCGGCCCCCTTCGGCGCCGCCCTTCCCTGCCCGTTCGGGCGATGATTTATAAGCGTCAGACTTTGGCCTTGCGCTTGCGACCGCCGCCGCGGCCCTTGGTGCCGAGGCCGATTTCCTTCGCCAGCGCGCGGCGTTTTTCGGCATAGTTGGGCGCGACCATCGGATAGTCGGCGGGAAGGCCCCATTTTGCGCGATAATCGTCGGGGGTCATGCCATAATGCGTCATCAGGTGACGGCGCAGCATCTTCAGCTTTTTGCCATCCTCGAGACAGACGATAAAGTCGGGCTTGACCGAGGTGCGGATCGACACCGCCGGAACCAGCTTTTCCTCGACGGCCGGCTCGTTTCCCAGGCCCGACAGGGCGGCATGGACGTTGTTAATCAATATGGAGAGATCCGAAATGGCGACGCTGTTGTTGCTGACATGCGCCGCGACAATGTCGGCGGTCAGCGTAACGAGCATCTCATTGGTATCGGCTTGATCGGACATGAGACTATTCCTTGCTTATCTTACCCAGAAGAGCGACGGGCGAATATTGGATTTTTTCTTTCGCCGACGCGATTACTGCCACTCTGGATGCAATTTCGCAATGATCGATCAGTCCGCGGCGCCGCTGCACCGCGACCGCCGCATCGTGATCGCGTCGCGAACCGTGCCGTCATTGCCGCGATAATAGGCCGGTCGGCGTCCGCATTCGGAAAAGCCCGCCTGTTCGTAAAGATGAACGGCATCATTGTCGGCGCGCATTTCGAGGAAATAGTCTTCGGCGCCCTCTCCGGCGGCCCACGCCTGCCAGTCCTCCATCAATAAAACGCCAATACCGCGTCCGCGAAAGAGCGGATCGACCGCGAGCAACAATAATTCGCTTTCCGGCCCCGCGATACGCGCGGCGGAAAAGCCGCACACCTGTTCGCCGTCCCACGCCAAGCATACGCGCGCCGAGGGGAGCGCGAAGAGGGTGAGCAGCTGCGCGCCGCTCCACGCCTCGCCATAGGCGGGCTCGAAAGCGGCATCCATCACGCGCATCACCGCGGCGAGGTCGCCGACGCGCGCGGTGGCAAGGCGGATCGCGCCCGTCATGCCGGCGCCATCGGCTTGGCATCGGGCGCGCGGCCATAGATCGGGCTCGGCCCGTCGATCAGCGCCGCGGGAGGCAGCCGCAAAAAGGCGCGGGCGTCCGGGAGCATCGTGAGCGCGCGCCCCGAACCACGACGCGCGACAAAGGGCTCGGCGCGGTTGCCGACGACCAGTTCGTCGCCCAGCCGGACCGCGTCGTCGGGCAGGAGCGAACGAAACGCGTTGCGCGGCGACAGGTCGGCGGCAAAGGGCTGGACGAACCATTGGCCATGCCCGCCCTCCATGACCACCAGCGCACCGCCCGCTGCTGCGATCGCGTCGGATGCGCTCGCCGCAACCAGCGCAAGCGTCGAAAAACCATGCACCGGCACCTGCCAGCCGAGCGCGAGCGCGCGCGCGGCGGCGACGCCGATGCGGACCCCGGCAAAGCTGCCCGGGCCGCAACCCGCGACAATGGCGTCGGCGCGGCCGCCATCGGCGAGGTCGGCGATCAGTGGCACGAGCCTCTCGGCATGGCCGCGCCCGATGATTTCGTGACGATAGTCGACAACCGCGCCCGCCTCGAGCAGCGCCACCGAACAGGCTTCACTCGCCGAATCGATGACCAGGTGCCGCATGAGGAAAGGCGCAGACCCGCTCAGGCGATGCGGTTGAAGCGCGCGAAATCCGGGCGCGGGCTGCGCTCGAAGATGCTCGCCGGATCGCCATAGCCGAGGGTCGAGATGAAATTGCTCTTCACGCCGGGCTGGTCGACGAAGAAGGCTTCGTCGACTGCAGCATTGTTGAACCCCGACATCGGCCCGGTGTCGAGGCCGAGCGCGCGCGCCGCGAGGATGAAATAGGCGCCCTGCAGGCTCGAATTGCGGAAGGCCGTCGCCTCGGCCAGCGCGTCATTGCCGGCGAACCAGCTGCGCGCATCGGCGTGCGGGAAGAGTTCGGGCAGATTTTCGTAGAATTCAAGGTCCATGCCGATGATCGCGGTGACCGGCGCCGCCAGTATCTTTTCGGCATTGGCGGGCATCGTGAGCGGGGCGAGCTTCGCCTTCGCTTCATCGCTGGTGCACCAGATGATCCGCGCCGGCAGACAGTTGGCGCTGGTCGGGCCGAACTTCACGAGGTCCCAGATCGCATGCAGCTGCGTTTCCGAAACGCGCTTGTCGAGATAGCCGTTATAGGTGCGCGCGGTACGGAACAGCTGGTCGAGAGCGCTGTCGGAAAGCGGCTCGCTCATTTGGGCATCTCCTGAAAATGGATTGGTCAGACGGCGTGAACTGCCGTTACCTCGGGAACATAATGTTTCAAGAGGGACTCGATGCCATTCTTCAGCGTCGCGGTCGAGGAGGGACATCCGGCGCAGGCGCCCTGCATCTTGAGATACACATTGCCCTTGTCGAAGCCGCGATAGATGATGTCGCCACCGTCGTTGGCGACCGCCGGGCGGACGCGCGTTTCGATCAGTTCCTTGATCTGGTCGATGATGTCGGCGTCGGCGGGATCGTCGGCAAAGCCGCCATCCTCGGGCGGCACCGAAAAGCCCGCGCTCGCCGCATTGAACAGCGGCACGTCGGCCAGAAAATGGTCCATCACGATGCCGAGCACATCGGGCTTCACATCGGCCCATTCGGCCCCGGGCGCGATCGTGACCGACACGAAATCGCGGCCAAAGAAGACGCCCGTCACATCGCCGAGCGAGAAAAGCGCGCTCGCGAGCGGCGACGCTTCGGCCTCTTCGGGGCTCGCAAAATCGCGGGTTCCCGCCTCCATCACCGCCCGGCCGGGCAGGAATTTGAGCGTCGCGGGATTGGGCGTCGATTCGGTTTCGATCAGCATGGGGTGCATGTGGGGCGGAGCGAGGCTTTGTGCAAGATGAGTTGGATGCGCTAAAGCTTGGCCATGCGCCGTTTCACCCATTTTGCCGCCATCGACTGGTCGGGCGCCCGCGGCGCGAAACAACGCGGGATCGCGCTTGCCGTCGCGAGCGGCGCGGCAGCGCCCGCGCTGGTCCGCCCGGGACATATCTGGACTCGCGCGGAGGTGCTGGACTGGCTGGGCAGCCTTGCCGCGGCGGGCGAGGACATGCTGATCGGCTTCGATTTTTCGTCCGCCTTCGCCTTCGCCGACCGGGGCGCCTATTTTCCCGAATGGGCAGCCAGCCCGGACAACATCCGGACATTATGGGCGCTCGTCGAGCGGCTCGCGCAGGCCGATCCGCATTATGAAATCGGCGGCTTTCTGGCGCATACCGAGGCGCGCCGGCATTTTCGCCACGGCCGGGGCGACGTCGGCGACCTGTTCGAGGCGGGCGCGGGCCGGCTGCGCGTCGTCGAGCATTATCAGCGCGCAACGAAACAGGCGGCAAGCGTCAGCAACTTCAACCTCGTCGGCGCGGCGCAGGTCGGCAAGGCGAGCCTTGCGGGAATGCGCCTGCTTCACCGGCTGCACGATCGGATACCGCTCTGGCCGCACGATCCGGTACCCGCCAGCGGCCCGCTCCTCGTCGAAATCTACACCAGCCTCGCCGCGCGCGCCGCGGGCCTGCCGCCGGGTCGCAGCAAGATCCGCGATGGCGCGGCGCTCGACGGTGCCCTCGCGATGCTGGGATCGCCGCCCACCGCCCTTCGCGGCCGCGTGAGCGACCATGCGAGCGACGCGCTGCTCGCCGCCGCCTGGTTGCGCGCGATCGCGTCGGATGATGCCCGCTGGAGCCCCGCCGCGCTCACCGACACGCTGGCAAAAACCGAAGGCTGGACCTTTGGGATCATTTGAAGATTTCCTGTCCGCCGCATTTTCGCGACGTCAGATGTTTCCATCCGGCTGAAAAATGCCTAGGGGCGGTCAGCCGTGCCGGCTTAGCTCAGTTGGTAGAGCAACCGCCTTGTAAGCGGTAGGTCGTCAGTTCGAGTCTGACAGCCGGCACCATCAGCATATCGAAACTTGCCTCCCGCCCCTCAATTATCGGCACCGATTATCGAGAAGGAGGCCCAAAAGGCCGGCGAGGCCCAGCGGGGATCGCGCCGCAATTCGGCTTGCGATTCCTGAAATGCGACCGCGACCGGCAGGTCGGGGCCGGCGGCGATCTTCCTGAAGAATATCTCCATCAGCCGCGCCGTTGCTTCGTCGCTGACGCTCCAATGCGACGCAATGACCTCGTGCGCACCGGCAAACTGGAATGCGCGGGCGACGCTGTTGAGGTTGCGCGAGGCCATGCCCCTTTCCTCGGTTCCGGTGTTGCACGCGGACAGGATGACGATGGCGCGTGCCAGTCCGAACTGGGCAATTTCCGACGCCGACAGAAAACCGTCGTTGTCCGACTGGACATTGTCCGCCGGCGGCGTCAGCACAAGGCCCGGTTCGGACAGCCCGCCGGCCTCGGAAGCGAGAAGCCCGTGCGTCGCGAAAGCGATGAAGCGCGGCCGGTATTCCCGCAAGGTCCCCCGGACGTTCGGCTCGCCGGCCTCGTCACCCATCAGCAGGCGACTCTGCGCGGCACCAAAGGATTGCGCCGCAACCTTCAGCTCGCGCTCGGTGCCCGGAAGCGACGGCATGCGCAGCAGCATATCGCGATTGGCGATCCCGCGGGTCATCCAGTCGCCCGTGAGGCCCGGCGGCTGGACCGATCGCGATCCCGCTTGTCCGATCGACGGATTGCCGATCCCCAGAAAGCCCTGTCCCGGCAAAGCCTGCGATTTGCCGCCGGGCCTTCCGGCGCCCGCCGCCGCGCAGTCCGCATGCCGATTGCCTTGATCGACCAGCAGGCAGCGCTGCGCGCGCAACATCGAAACGCTCGCGAGCGACATTGTCACGCGCCCGTCCGCCATCCACTGTGCATTCCCGGTTTCGCGGCGCGGCTTGCGCGGAAGGAGCCCGATTGGCAGGGCCGAAAGCGGGCCGCTGACGACGGTGAATATCCGCGCTTTTGCTTCCAGGTCCTTTTCGAGCGGGGCGACGAGATTGGCATAGATACGGTGTGCGCGGTCGAGATCGATCCCGGCGCCGGGCTCGGCATGTCCGTCGATCTCGTCCCGGATCCCGGAACGGATGACGTCGACGTCCGATTGCAGTTCGCTCGATCCATAGCCGTCGATGCGCGACCAGTTGGCACTTTTCGCGGTGACCGCAAAGCTGTAGCTCTTCTTGTCAAACGTCACGATCAGAAGAAGAGCTTCGTCGGCGTTGAGCAGACGCTGCAAACCCGCCAGCGACACCGCCTCGGGGTGTATGAGATCCCAATAGGCGGGATCGCGGTCCCGGATCCGGCTCTCGATCGCGTCGATGTCCGCCAGCAGCGAAGCCCGGCGTTCCGAGATCTGGTTGCGCACCGCGGGGTCGCCGTTCGCGACAAGCGCGTCGTCGAAATCGCGCTCGGCGCGCGCCAGTTCGGCGAGCGCGGCCTGCCGCTCGCCCTCCCATGCGGAAATTACGCTATCGCCGCGCGACGCGAGAACCGCCGACGCGTTGAGATTGACCGTCGATTCCGAAAGCGTTGCCAACTGGGCATATTCAAACGCCTTGTCGACCGCGCCGCGATCGGGCTCCTGCGCTCCTGCCGCGAAACTTGCTGTGGCGGCACAAAATGCCAGCAGGCGACCCGCGCGCCGCGATCGCCAAACGGTCGGCCTAGAAAGGCTATGCTGTCGTCTCATTCGCGCCCCACCTCGCCCTCCGGATCACCGGTTCGGGCATTCCACAGCCAGAGCCCGTTCTCGCTTGCAACGGCAAGCCGCGCACCGTCGGGCGAGAAGGCGAGTTGCGAAACGCCGGCGGCGAATGTCGCCAGATGCCGCGGCGTTCGCGTCTCGCCCGTAAAATGGAGCCAGAGCCGGTTCTGCCGCGTCAAGGCATAGGCGCGCTTTCCGTCGGGGGAAAAGCGTACCGAATGGACGGGGTCTTCGGCCGTACCGACGGCGGTCGCCACCGCGGATGCATTCCCGCCGAATATAGCCGTTTGGGCAAGCTGGTCCTGCACCGCCGCGCCTGCCCCGGCATCGGCGACGATCGCGCAATTCTGCGCATTCCAATGGGTTGATCGGGCCAGGTTCGCGACCACCGCTCCGCCGTGGCTGCCCTCGGCATATGTCATTCCGACGCCGATCACCTCCGACCCGTCGGGGGAAAAGGCGAGCGCGCCGAAGGGGCTGACAGTTTCGCCCGACGCGAGGGACAATGGCTTCACCGGCGCCGAGCATAATTCGTGCCCGTCATCGGCCGACAGCAGCCGGAGCGTGCCATCGCCGCGAATGTCGGCAACCGCGATGCGCGAACCGCTCGCGTCGGCAGCGAGCAGGACGCCGTCGGCCTTGTCCTGCCGCCACAGCAGTTTCCCGCTGCCGATTTCGAATGCGGCCGTCCCGCCCCCGTCGAAGAGGCGCGAGACCACCCCGACATCGCGAGAGGTTGAAATCACCGCCTCGCGAAATCGCGAGCCATCGGGGATTTTCGTCGAACGCTCGACGACGTCGGGGTTCGATGTCAGGAATATATCCACGTCTTGCGATCCGAGCGCCGCCACGCGCCGCCCGTCGACCGAAACCAGCACGGCCGAGTCCTGATCGGCGGGATATTGGGCGATCAGCCGTCTGGTGCCGGTATCCCATTGCCGCAGCGCCTTGCCGTCGCGCTCGAAAATGGCGCTCGACAGGGTGAACAGGCTTCGCGAGTCGGGGCTGAAAGCGAATTCCCGGATCTTCGCCTTGTGGCCTTGTGCAGAGGCATCGCCGCTCAACCTCGCTGCAATGACGCCCATGTCAGAGGAAAAGACGATGATCGCGCCCGCGTCCGAACCGCTCGCCAGAAAACGCGAATCGGGACTCCAGACAAGGCTCGTGATTTTTCCGTTGTGCCCCGCAAGTTCGTGGAGAAGCGCGCCATCTTCCGTTGAATAGACCCGGAGCTTTCGATCGATGGTCCCGCTCATCGCGATCTTCGTTCCGTCGGGGGATATGGCCGCCGTCTTGACGACGTCGCCGAACAGGATCTTGAGCGGGGCGCTGGTCCGGCCGTCCTCGATCAGCACCGCGTCGAGTTTCACGCGCGCGACCCTGTGGCCGTCGGCAAATGCGATGGGGTGATCGCTGTCGAACACCTCCGGGGTCTCTTCGCGTCCGGTCTGGCGCGCTGCTAACGGGAGGGCGCGATCGATATCCCAGGAAATTTCACGACCGTACTCGCGGCTGACGAGTTTCGCGCCATCGTCCGAATAATGCAGGCTCAATATCGAGCCGTCGGGGCGAGGCCCGATCAGCAACGGGCCGGCGGCCGCGGCCTGTTGCCGGTTCCCGGACCGGAGCGCGGCCAGGCGGGACCTGTTCCAGCTGATGTCGACCCCGACCTCGAACAGCTTGGCAAGCTTCAGATAATCCGCGCCGGCGTCGTGCGTGCGCTGCGACGCGAGCCGCCTGCGGCCGGCCGATATCGCACGCTCCACTTCTCGGTCCGCGACCCGCGCCGCGCCTTGCCTTGCCAGTTCGACCGACGCCGCGAGACCGATCGTCGTCAGCAGGTCGATCGAATCGTCGGGCAATTTTCCCGACAAGGCGGCTTTCGCCCGGACAAGATCATCCGCCGCATCGCCGACCATGCCCAGCGTGAGGCGGTCTTCGGCGATCGCCCGGCTCACTTCGGCAATACGGACCGGGTCGGGCGTTTCGGCCTTTTCGAGGGCAGCCAGCGCAACCTGCCGTGCGCCGATGGCGCCCTGCACATCGCCCAGCCGACGCAGGATATCGGCGCGCAGGTTCAATCGCCGGATGCGCGCCGGCAGGGGCAATACCTTGTCGACGAGCGTGGAAAAACGGTCGAGCGCCGCGAGCGCGGCGATCGGACCGTCGATCGCCTCTTCGGCCCGGCTCCGCTGCAGGAGCAGCGAGGCGCGCATGGCCTCCACCTCGCCCGTCAGCAGGAACAGCGCCATGCGACGGTCGGTGACCCTGAGGTCGGGAGCGAAACCGATCGATTCCAGCTCGCGCGGACCCGTCACCCCCGACCGTTCGCGCAGTTCGGCATATTGGGCCTCGTCGATCCCGATGGCGTCGCCCCCCGCCGGTAGCGGAGTCCTCAGGGGAGCCAGAAATTGCCCGAGCTCGTCGAGGTCCGCCGGCCCGAGCCCGATGCGAAGGCCATTAAAACGGCGGACGAGTATCAACCCGGTCTTGTCGACCGCAGCCCCCGCCTGCTCCAGATCCGCGAGGAGCGCTTCCGTCAGCCGCAGCGCCCTGACCGGTTCCCCGTCGTCCTTCGTCACCGACGCCAGCGCCAGCCGCGCCCGTGCACTCTCGGCCGGATCGGGCGCGGATATCGCCGCTTCGAGGACCGACCGCGCGTCCGCCCGCCGGCCGAGCGCCAGATAGGCGTCCGCCAGCACAATCCGCGATGCCGCCCACTGCGGACCCAGCGTCCTTTCGGTGGCGTCCGCGCGCGTCAGCATCTCGACGATGTCGGCAGGGCGAGCGCGCCGGGCCGCGAACTCATAGGCGGCGCGCAGCCGGCCGGCCTCGCATCCGATCGCGCCATCGATGCACAGGAGTTCCGCGCCGTCGCGCAGGTCGAATATCCGCGTCGGCACTCCCCCGCCCGTTGCGAGCAACCGGCCGCGCGCGACGAGCTGCGAGCGATAGATGTTGTCGAAATCGGCCAACGCGACCGGCAGTTCGATCGTGCGCCTGCCGTCGAGCGACCGCACGAGGGGGCGGCCATCGACCTCCGAGAGCAACGCGCCGGCCGATATGTTGACGTCGACAGGGGCAAAGGGCTTCGCCACGGCAACATAGGCCGGTTGCCCCGTTGCCAGCGAAAGAACGGAGATCTGCTGCGTACCGATCCCGGTGCTGATCGCCATAACGGCATGGGCGCCATCTTCGGCGAAGCCGCTGAATTCGCAATCTTCGTCGGCCTCGCGAATCCGGATCCACTCTGCTTCCGACGCGATGGGGCGGCGCAATATTTCGCAGTGATAACTCGCCACGGCGATGGTGTCGGCACCCAGAAACCGGCTCTCGTCGACGGTTAGCGGGGTTGGCAGGACCCGTTCCCCGGTCCCGGTCCTGGCGTTGTGGATCCGTACGCCCTTGCCGCCCTCGGCTTCGGAAAGCAGGTGGTTTCCGTCCGGCGAGAAGGATGACGATCCGACCTTGCCGACCGTTGCCAGCACCCGGCCGTCAGCCGTGTCGACGAGATAACCGGGTTCTCGCGAAGATCGCCGCAGAAGCATCGTCCCGCCGCCCCGCGGGATCAGCGGCGCCACGACGAAAGGCGGGCTGCGATCGGAGAAAGGCGCATCGAAAACGCGAACGGAACGCGTCGCGCGGTTCCACACCATGACACGCAAACGGTCCTGCTGGTCGATACCCAGCGCCGCGACATGGCCGGCATCGGGCGACGCCGACAAGGCTCGCCATTTGCGAAACGGCGCATCGACATGCTCGATCTCCGCCCCCGTCCCGATCGACCTGATCGACAGGCGCCCGGCGTCATCGCCCACCATGACCAGCTGCCCGTCAGCGGACAGCCCGGCGATCGGGTCGGCACGCGCGGCGTCCGAACCGGCGAGCAACGCCAACGCGAGCCAATACCGCCATCTCGTCAATGGTGCCCCCTCCCCGGCGAGGATTATCATTCCTGCCGGCGAGAATCCATCCGGTCGCCAACGGGATAGACGCGACAGCCAGCATCCTCACCGATCGGCACAAAATCGCCGGGCATTGCGCGAGGGTCCGCGGAGGGGTGCGTCACTTTCTGTAGCTCTTGGGTTCGATCCCGTGGCGCGCGATCTTGTCGTACAGCGTCTTGCGCGGGACGCGTAATATCGCCAGCGTTGCCGCCACGTCGCCGCCGGTGCTCGCCAGCGCGTCCCGGATCGCATGCGCCTCGAACTGCGCGACGCGTTCGGGGAGCGTCGGCATCGCTTCGCCGGCCTCGGCCGCACGCGGGGCGATGCCGAGGACTTCGCTATAGGCGAAATTGCGCAGTTCGCGGACATTCCCCGGCCAGTCATGCTCGATCAGGTGGCGGCGGGCGACATCGCCCATGCTGAAATCCTGCCCCCCCATCCGGCCGGCCGCCTCCTCGACGAAATGCGCGAAGAGCTGCGGGATATCGGCCTTTCGTTCCCTCAGCGGCGGCATACGCAGCCGGACGACGTTGAGACGATAGAACAGGTCCTCGCGAAACGAGCCCGCGCGGACCGCCTCGTGCAAGTCACCCCGCGCCGATGCGACGATACGCAGGTCGACCGACCGCGGCTCGGTCGCGCCGATCGGCTGCACCTTCCGCTCCTCGACCACGCGCAACAGCTTCGACTGGATCGCGAGCGGCATATTGTCGATGCCGTCGAGAAAAAGCGTGCCGCGATCGGCTTGCTCGACCCGCCCCTCACGGGCAACCGGACCGTAGCCGACGGCGCCGCGGTCGTGGCCGAACAGTTCGATCTCGGCGAGCTGTTCGGGAAGCGCGCCGCAATCGACGGCAACGAACGGGCGCCCCGAACGCGGCCCCTTCCGATGGAGAAGCAGCGCCGCGAGTTCCTTGCCGGTCCCGGTTTCGCCCTCGACCAGGACGTCGATGTCGGCGCGCGCGATTTGCAGGATGGTGGCGCGAAGCTGCGCCATCGCCGGGCTGTCGCCGATCAGCGGGCTGTCGACGCTCGTTTCCGCGGCGGCGCGCAGCATCCGGTTGTCGAGAATGAGCCGCCGCGTTTCCAGCGCCTTGCGCGCCGACGCGATCAGATGGTCGGTCGCATAGGGTTTGGACAGAAAGTCGAAGGCCCCGCCCTTCAGCGCGCCGATCGCCATCGGGACATCGGCATGGCCCGTGATGAAGATGACCGGGATGTCGGGATCGATCGCCCGGATGCGCGCAAAAAACTCGAGCCCGTCGATGCGCGGCATCCGGATGTCGGTGACGACGGCGCCTGCGAAGCCTTCGTCGATTTCCGCGAGTGCAGCCCCGGCCTCGGCAAAGGCGCGGACCTCGATATCCGCCAGTTCGAGCGACTGGGTCGTCGCAGCGCGCAAGGCATCGTCGTCGTCGACAAAGATGATGTGCTGGCGGGTGACGAACGCGCTCATGCCCGGCGCACGACCAGCCTGAACGCCGCGCCGCCCATCGGCGAGGGGATATGGTCGAGCGTCCCGCCAAATTCGCGCGCGATGTCGCGCGCGATACCCAGCCCCAGGCCGAGCCCGTCGGCCTTGCCGGTGACGAAGGGCGTAAAGAGATTGTCGGCGACCTCGGGATCGACCCCCGGCCCGTTATCGGCGACGGTGATCGTGACCTCGCCTGCGGCCGCCGTCTCGATCCGGATGCGCGGATCGGGGCGGCCCGCGAGCGCGTCGAGCGCATTCTGGAGCAGGTTGACGAGAATCTGTTCCATTCGCACGCGGTCCGCGACGCAGCGAAGCCCCGTCACGTCGCCCGTCCGCTCGATTGTGACGCCATTTTCGCGGATGCGGTCACCGACGAGGAGCAGCGCGCCGTCGATGACCGGGCCGATCTCGACCGGACCCATCGCCGGGGTGGTGCGGCGCGCGAAGCTGCGCAGTTCGGCGATGATCGCACCGATCCGCTCGGTCAGCGAAACGATCGTTCCCAGATTATCGCGCGCCTTGCCGGCGTCGCCGCGGTCGAGGAATTTCCCCGCATTCTCCGCAAAACCGCGGATCGCCGCGACCGGCTGGTTGATCTCGTGCGCGACGCCCGCGGTGATCTGGCCGATCGTGCCAAGCCGGCTCGCCTGCGCCAGTTCCTCGCGCGCCGCCCGGAAACGCCGGTTGGCATCGACGAGGTCGGACGTCCGCGCGGCCACCTCGACCTCGAGCATATGGCGCGCCTCTTGCTGCAACCGCCGCTTTTCGCGCGCGCGAAACACCCAAGTCAGGAGCGCGGCGAGCAGGATGAACGCGATCAATATCGCCGTCCGCGCTGTCGCGTTCGCGCTGGCTTCGGCGGGCGCCAACGGCTGAAAGGCATGGAGCCGCGCGCCCGCCATCGGCACCGCGACGGCGGCCTCGCGGTAACGGACGGCGGGGCCACTCCAACTGCCGTCGTCCCGCGTCAGTGGCAGCGGGGTGAGCGGCAGATTGCCGAACTGCAAGGCCGCGCGGATGGCGGCGCGGGTCGGGGCGTCGATCGGCGCAAGCGTCCGGAACCGCCAGTCGTCGCGGCTGGTGATGATGATGACGCCATGGTCGTCGGTGACGAAGGTCGACAGCGGCTGGCGCGCCCATTCGGCCTCAAGCCGGTCGAATTCGACCTTAACGACGATGACCCCCAATATCCGTCCCGCCTCTTCGACGCGGCGCGCGATGAAGAGGCCGGGCCGGCCGCTCACCGTTCCGAGCGCGAACAGCTCCGCCCCGCCCTTGGCCATCGCGTCGCGGAAATAGGGACGAAACCCGTAATTCTGACCGACGAAGCTCTGGGGTTGGCGCCAGTTGCTGGCGGCGATCGTCCGGCCGTCGCGCGCGATCAAATAGATGACGGCGGCATCGGTGCGGTCGGCGAGCAGTTCCAGCTTGCTGTTCATGCGCCGGACCGTTGCGGCGTCGCCGCCGCTCAACACGTCATGCACGTCGGGATATTCGATCAGCACCAGCGGCAGCAGCCGGAATTTCTGAAGCTCGCCGGCGAGGCGGCTTGCCGCGCTTCGCGCCTGCTGCGCGGCGGCGACATCGGACGCGACGCGGGCATGCTCGCCCGCCCACCCGAAGGCCGCGACCGTAATCGCGATCAGCAAAAGCGCCGCCAAGGCGGCCGCCCAACCGAGCCGGCGCCCGACACCCGGTGCGCGCGAATCAATCAGCTGGAGCGTAATCGTAATTTGTGCGGATTATCGCACAAATTACGATTAGCTAAGCGGAAAATCACACAAATAGCAGCGGCAGGTTCGTAAAAACTGAAGATTAATCATTATTTATCAAGCTCCTGCCCATGAATTAGAAGGCGCTTGGTGCAAGCGGCGGCTCCCCCATAAAATCGCCCGAAGCAGCGGCGCAAAGCCGTGCCGGGAGATGGAGCGCATGGCGGTAATCGCAATTCAGGAAACCGGACAGGCACCGGCGGGGAGGACGGCCTTCTATCGCCACCTCTATGTCCAGGTTCTTGCCGCCATCCTGCTCGGCGCCATTATCGGCCATTTCTGGCCCGCCTGGGGCGAGGCGCTGAAGCCGCTCGGCGACGGCTTCATCAAGCTGGTGAAGATGATCATCAGCCCCGTGATTTTCCTGACCGTCGTCACGGGCATCGCGGGCATGAAGGAAATCGCCTCCGTCGGCCGCGTCGCGGGCAAGGCCTTCGCCTATTTCCTCTTCTTCTCGACCCTCGCACTGATCGTCGGCCTGATCGTCGCCAACCTGGTCCAGCCGGGCGCGGGCATGAACATCGACCCCGCGACGCTCGACGCGAGCGCGGTCGCCGATTTCGACAAAAAGGCGCACGAGGCGAGCCTGACCGGCTTCCTGCTCGAAATCATCCCGACCACCTTCCTGTCGGCGTTCACCGAAGGCTCGATCCTCCAGACGCTGTTCGTTGCCATCCTGTTCGGCCTGTCGCTGTCGATGGTCGGCACGCCCGCCGAGCCCGTCCTCGACCTGCTCGAACGGATCGGCATCGTCGTCTTCCGGCTCGTCGGGGTGCTGATGCGCGCCGCGCCGATCGGCGCGTTCGGTGCGATCGCCTTCACGATCGGGAAATATGGCCTCGGATCGCTGGTCAATCTCGGGCAACTCGTCGCGACCTTCTACCTGACTTCGCTCATTTTCGTGCTCGGGGTGCTCGGGGCGGTCGCGCGGCTCAACGGTTTCTCGATCTTCAAGCTCTGTCGCTATCTCAAGGCCGAACTGCTCCTCGTGCTCGGCACGTCTTCGTCCGAAGCCGCGCTGCCGAGCCTGATCGAGAAGATGGAGCGCGCCGGCTGCGAGAAGTCGGTCGTCGGGCTGGTCGTACCGACCGGCTATTCGTTCAACCTCGACGGCACCAACATCTATATGACGCTGGCCGCGCTGTTCATCGCGCAGGCGTGCAATGTCGAACTGTCGCTCGGCGACCAGGTCGCGCTGCTCCTCGTCGCCATGATCAGCTCGAAGGGCGCCGCGGGCGTGACGGGCGCAGGCTTCATCACGCTGGCGGCCACGCTGTCGATCGTGCCCTCGGTCCCGGTCGCCGGCATGGCGCTGATCCTCGGCATCGACCGCTTCATGTCCGAATGCCGCAGCCTCACCAATTTTATCGGCAACGCCGTCGCGACGGTGGTCGTCGCGCGCTGGGACAATGGGCTCGACCGCGAACAGCTGCGGCTGGCGCTCGACGGCGATCCGGCGCCCGGAATCGCCGCGCCGCCGGTCGAACAGGACATGGATTAAGGGCTGAACAAGGCCCGGAAAAAACAATAGGGAGGATGACAATGAGAGGTACGACATCGGCAATGCTGCTGACGAGCACGGCGATCTGCCTGCTCGCCTGCGCGCCGGCCCGGGCACAGGATCAGGCGCAGGAGAGCAACGCGGCCGCGCCCGCGGATACCGGTGACGCCGCCGCCGCAAACGACATCGTCGTCGTCGGCACGCGCATCGAAGGCGCGCGCGTCACCGAAGCGCTGCCCGTCGTGGTGGTCGGGCAGGACCGGATCGACGCGATCGGCGCGGTCAGCGGCGACGAGCTGCTCCGCAACATCCCGCAAATGGGCGACGTCAGCTTCAATCCCGGCAACAATGCCCAGACCAGCAATGCGGCGCGCGGCGACGTCGGCTCGGTCAACCTGCGCTCGCTCGGCGTCGGCAACACGCTGGTGCTCCTGAACGGCCGCCGCATCGTCACACATCCGGCCAGTCAGGGGCTGTCGGACACCGGCACCGTCCCGGTGCTCAGCTATAATTCGAACGCGATCCCGACAACGGGGCTGCAGCGGCTCGAAGTCCTGCTCGACGGCGCCGCCGCACTCTACGGCTCGGATGCCGTCGCGGGCGTCGTCAACACCGTGCTCAAGGACAATTACGACGGCCTCAGAATGCAGGCGCAATATGGCGGCGCCGAAGGCACGCATCTGCGCGAATTCCAGGGCAATGTCCTTGCCGGCAAGAGCTTCGATCGCGGCAACATCACCCTCTCGTTCGAATATACCGACCGCTCGGCGCTGCGAGCAGAGGATCAGGACTTCACGGCTTCGGCCAACCTCCGCCCGCTGTTCGCCGACTATCCCGAATTCGCCGACTCGACGACCCCTGACGCGCGTGCGACGCGCGGCGCATGGCCCGCGCTGCAGGTCCCCGTTACCGGCGGCCGACCGCGCCGTGGCACGACGAATCTGACCACGGCCGCCGGCTCGTTCACCGTCCGCCCGACCCGTCTCGGGGGATGTACGCAGGCACTGACCGCCGACCTCTGCCTCGTGAACACCGCGCTCGCGACCAACAACGCGTTCCGTGACCTGCGCTACGATACGGCGGTCGGCACGACGGTGATGCCGAGCGTGAAGCGCTATAATGCCTTCGCCAACGGCCATTATGACCTGAACGACGATCTGACCCTGTTCGGCGAGTTCGGCTATTACCGGTCGAACACGATCCGCATCCAGCCGCCGGTGATCAACCTCAACCAGATCTGGATTCCGGCGAGCAATTATTACAATCCCTTCGGTGCGACGACGATCAATGGCCAGCCCAATCCCAACCGCATCCCGGGGCTCGTCAATGTGCCCGCCGCGGGCCTGCCGGTGCTGCTCACCACCTATCGCTTCGTCGATACCGGCCCGCAGCGGGTGAAGGTGACCGGCGAGCAGCTGCGCGGCCTGATCGGGGTGCGCGGCGAGACCGCGGGCTTCAAATGGGACAGCGCCTTCGTCTATTCCGAAGCCTCGGCGGTCGACAGCAGCCTCGCGGTTCGCAGTTCGGCGCTCCAGCGGAGCCTCGCGCTCGCGACCCCCGACGCGTACAATCCGTTCAACGGCGGCTGCATCGACAGCCTGAGCTCGGGCGATTGCACTCCGAGTTCGCAGACGGCGCTCGACGCGATCACCTTCCAGCTTCAGCGCCGGTCGAAGACGACGCTGACGATGGGCGATTTCCGCGCCTCGCGCGCCGATCTTCTCACCCTGCCCGGCGGCGACCTCGGTGTCGCCTTCGGCGTCGAAGTGCGGCGCGAAACCCAGCGCGACGACCGCGATTCGGCGGTCGACGGGTCGAGCCCGTTCATCGATGCCGTCTCGGGCGCGGTGACGATCAGCGACGCCGCGGCGGTCAGCGACAACCCCGACACCTATGGCAAACGCACCGTCGCGGCCGCCTATGCCGAACTCGCGGTGCCGCTGGTGTCGGAGGAGATGAACGTCCCGCTCGTCCGCCGCTTCGATATCCAGCTCGCGGGCCGTTATGAACATTACAGCGATTTCGGCAGCGTTGCGCGGCCGAAGGTCGCGGCAGCGTGGGACGTCGTCGACGGCTTTCGCCTGCGCGGTTCCTTTTCGCAAGGCTTTCGCGCCCCGAACCTCGAACAGGTCAACGCGGTCGAATATGCGCGCCTCGCGACCAGCCAGGACTTTCTGCGCTGCGAGGTCGACCTGCGCGCCGGACGCATTCCCAATTTCAACGCCTGCGGCAACAATGTCGGCTATTCGCGCCGCGTGTCGGGGAACCCCGATCTCAAGCCCGAAAAGAGCACCAACTATAATCTGGGTGCGGTGTTCGAGCCGACCTTCCTGCCGTCGGACCTCGGCCGCATGACTTTTACCGTCGACTATTGGTCGATCAGGCAGAAGGGCATCGTCGGCATCCTCGGCAACGACACCGCGATCGCGCTCGATTATCTGTTGCGCCTGCAGGGATCGTCGAACCCGAACGTCATTCGCGACGCCGCCAACGCCGATGATGTGACAGCATTCGCAGGCACTGGCATTGCGCCGGTCGGTCGCATCACCACGGTGCGCGACCAGTTCATCAACCTCCAGCCGCAGACGGTGCGCGGGCTCGACTTTGCCTTTTACTGGCAGTCACCGAAGACCGATGTCGGCAAGTTCGACTTTGCCATCAACGCGACGCGGCTGCTGAAATTCTCGCGCGCGCCGGGCGATGCCGTCGACGCGCTCGTCGAGGCGCGCGCGAACGGTGACATCAACGCCGCGACCCCGCTCCCCGAATCACAGAATCTGATCGAGGCGAACGGGCGTCCGAAATGGCGCGGCACCGCGTCGCTGACCTGGTCGCTCGGCCAGTTCCAGGTCGGGGCGTTCGCTCGCTACACCGGCGCGGTCGACGAACTCGCCTTCGTCGATACGAACGGCAATCCGTGGCGCGTAAAGTCGCAGGTGACGGGCAATCTTTATGCGCAGGTCCGCATTCGCGACAAGGCCGGGCTGGGTGGCGACATGCGCTGGCGCGTCGGGGTGCGCAACATCACCAACGAAAAACCGCCGCTGACATCCGAAGGCTATCTGGGGTCGCTCTACAGCCCCTATGGACGTTACTGGTACACCTCGGTCACGGCGGAGTTCTGACATGAAAAACGGGCACGGCATCTGGTTCCTGATCGGCGCTGCCGCGCTCGCCATCGCGCCGGCGGCAACGGCAAAGGAGAGCGCGCCCGCGCCGACCACCGCCGGCGCGACCTCCTCCGCTCCAGCAAAGGCAGCGCCGAAGACGATCCTGTTCATCGGCAACAGCTTCACGCAGGGCGCGCACTCGGCGGCGCGCAACTGGCGCGCCGGGTCAGTGACCGACCTCAACAATGCGGGCTATGGCGGCGTACCTGCGTTGTTCAAGCTCTTCGCCGAGCAGGCCGGGCTCGACTATCGGGTCAGCCTCGAAACGCAGGGCGGCAAGTCGCTGGGCTTCCACTATGACGAGCGGCGCCAGCTTTTCGACCGGTCATGGGACATCGTCGTGCTGCAGGAATTCAGCACGCTCGACCGCGCCAAGCCGGGCGATCCTGTCGACTATATGCGCAATGTCGGCCGGCTCGCGGCGCTGTTCAAGGCGCGCAATCCCGCGGTCGATATCCGCCTTGCTGCGACATGGACGCGCGCCGACCAGACCTATAAACCCGGAGGGCATTGGTACGGAAAGCCGGTGACGGCGATGGCCGATGACCTCCGCGCCGCGGCCGACCGCGCACGTGCTGCCAATCCGTCCGTGGCGGGCATCGTGCCGGTCGGCCAGGCATGGAGCCGCGCGATGGCGACGGGCGTCGCCGACCCGAACCCCTATGACGGGATCGGCTATGGCCAGCTCGACCTGTGGGCGTACGATCATTATCACGCGAGCGTCGCCGGCTCCTATCTGTCGGCGCTCGTCACCTTCGGCGCGATCACCGGCGTCGATCCGACGGTGCTCGGTCCCAAGGAAAAGGGCGCCGACGAGCTCGGGCTGTCGGATGCGCAGGCGGCGGCATTGCAACGCGTCGCGCGCGATGAACTGCAAAACCCGAAAAGCGGCTTGCGCTGAAATCGGGCGCACGAACGCCGGTGCTAGAATCGCTTGCGAACGGTCAACTGCACGGTGCGGCCGAGCGGATCGACCTCGTACCGTTCATATCCCGACGGCGTGCTTCCGTCGTCGAGCGTCGCGCGACGGTAGGCATCGAAAAGATTGCCGATGTCGAGCGAGATCTGGAGGCCCGAAAGCCAGGGCGGCTTGTTCGCGCCCCGTATCAGCTGCGCCGGTTCGGCGTGCAGCCGCAGGTTCACGAGCGACAGCGCCGCAAAGCGATAATCCCGCCCGCCGCCCGCGACAACGGTATCGCGAAGCCGGAAACCGCTTTGCCAGTTCGCGTCCAGCGTGGCGCCGAAGCCGGGGCGCCCGGCGACCAGCTGTAATCCCACATTGTGCCGCGACTGGGCGGTGCCGCCGCGAAGGCGGTCGATTGGCGGGGAAGCGGCGCTGGTCACGAGTTCGCTCCGCAAATTCCAGCCATGGTTGAGCGTGAGCGACAGGTTCCAGATTTTGGCCGCGGCGAGCGGATCGGCCGATGCGGCTGCCTTTTTTGCGCCTGGTGCGAACGAAAGCGTCATCGCGCTGTCCAGCCGCTCGGTTGTGTCGCGGACGATACGGATCGCCCGCGCGTCGACGCGTACCAGCCGTCCCGACGCGTCGCGGACGAACCTGTCGGGAAAGGCCCGTTCGACCGCCTGCGTCAGCCCGGGAAATCCGCCCGCCCCGCCGGTCGAGACCCTCTTCCGGTATTCGACCGAGAGCATGAGCAGCCGCGGATCGAACGGGCGCAGCGCGGCGCCGAGCGAATAGGTCCGGCGCCGACCCGAACCCAGTTCCGGATTGCCGCCCGTAACCCAGATCGGCTCGGCGATCTCCTGCCTTGCAAAGTCATAAACCCGCCTGACTTCCTCGCGGTAAGGCGCATTCAATTGTTCGATCGCGGGCGCGAGCTTGGCAAAGCTGGTCTCCGCATTGATGCGGAGCGCGGGGACGGGATTCCAGTTGGCGCCCAGCTCGATCCGCGGCTGCGGCGGCTCGTTCCGCCCCACGGCCATGCCCGCGGCGACATCGAGCGAAAGGTCGCCGAGGAACGCGAGCACGCCTTCCTTGCGGTTCGCAACCGGCACGCCAAAGGCCAGGCGGCCGTCGAACCGGTCGCGTCCGGACCGGACCACCGCGTCACGGCCCCCCAACCCGTCGTTATATCGGCCCCACGACCGGTTGCGGTTCATCCCGATCGACATATTCGCGACCAGCGGCCCGGCTGGCAATGCGGCAATCGATTTGCCCACGGTGAGCCGCGCGGCGAGGTTTTCGCCTCGCGCGCGGGTGCGATTGGTCACGAATCCGCTACCCGCCGCATCGTTCGGCTGGTCGATATTGCCCGTGGACCAGTCGCGCGCATAGTTGGCGTTGAGCGCCGCGCGCCAACCGGCGATCGACCCCGAAAGCGTCATGGCAAGGCCCAGATTTCTGGAGTCGTGCCTGCCGAGCAACCGCTCGCTGGCCACCCCGGTGGCGTCGCTCGTTACGATCCCCAGCCCCTGCCGGATGCTGTTCGTCCCGGCGTTCAGGCTGAACGATCCGGTCAGCGGTCCGATCGGCCGCGAAAGGCCCAGCGTCGCCGACAATTGGCGCGATGCGGGGAGCAGCGACAGAAAGTCGTCGGGGTTGGCGAGGTCGGCGGGAGGCGCCGGAGCGCGCGCACTCCTGAACAGCGCGCTTTCGCGCGACAGCTGGACCTGCGCATTCCACCGCGCCTTGCCATCGATCACAAAGCGGCCCGCCGACACATTGCCGCCGTGGCGCCCGCCGGCGGTCGGCAGCTTCAGGCCGGCCTGCGTTTCCCATGACACGAAATGTTTCTTGAGGACGAGATTCACGACGCGCCGGTCGCCCGAATATCCATAGCGTCCGGCCGCTTCGGGCGGCAGGATCGCCAGCCGCTGGAGCGCGGCGGGCGGATAGCTGGCGAGATCCTGGATCGAATCGACCCGTTCGCCGTTGATCAACAGGATGGGCTGTTCGTCCGGGCGGCCGGTCAGCCGCGAAATACTGCGCACGAGGTCGCCGATCGAATAGGCGCCATAGGCGGCGATCTGCTGCTCGTCCAACTCGGTTTCAGGCTCGACGAGCGCCTCGCCATAGCGGGCGGTGACGACGATTTCCTCATCGTCACCGACCGGCACCACTTCGCCGCCAAGCCCGGACGACCGGTTGTTTCCGGTCTGGTCCTGAGCTGTGGACGGAGCAAGGGACCAAAGCGAGGAACAACCCAGAACCGCCGCAAGGCCCAAACGGCCGAAGCGGAATGTCCGGGGCACATCGCCAAGCGGCGACAGGTTGACCATCATTCGCTGTGAAGTCCGATATCTATTTCCTCCATCCCCCTACCGTTCGTTACCAGCCTTGTCCTTGCTGTCCATCACCCGGAGATTGGGGGAGTGATGGCGCCGTGGAGGGAGGGGTCGGCGAGCATGACAAGGTCGGCGTAAACGTCGGCGGCGGGACCGCGGGAACAGGAACCGGACCGAACGACGAACAATGGGGCGCCGCTTCCCTGGCGCTGTGCCCCGTCCATTGTCCGAATGAAAGCCATAACGCGTCGGATCGCGAAAACGATCGGGGAGCCGTCAGCCCCCCGACCGCTGCCGGAAAGTCGGCGTTACAGGTTCAGGTTCGGAATGTAGATGTCTGCCTGATGGATCGTGCAGGTGTCGTGCGTGGGATCGACCGGCGGCAGGGTCTTGTTCGTAATCGACAGGATCTTGCCGACATTGTCCCAGTCGCCGCGGACGGTGCCGAAGCAGGGCTGGTTGGCGACCGTGTTGGCGCCCATCGTGACGTCGATCTTCGTCGCGTCGCCCGAAACGACCGCCGCCGACCAGGTGCCAAACGGCACGACGGCGACGCAAAGGAAATCGCCGGGGGAGATGGTGCGCGAGGAGATCGAGATCGTGCTCGGGCTCACCGAGCCGCTCAGGCCGACATCGCACGTCACATTGACCGACTGCTCCAGATTGGCGCTGCCGCTGCCCGATACCGAACCGCTGCTGTCGACGGTCGAGAAGGACTGAGCATGAGCTGCGATCGGCATGGCGAGCGCTACGGCGGTTCCCATCAGGGCCATTGCAAATTTCTTCATGGCACTTCCTCTTCCTGTGTCTGTGTTGCTTTGGAAAGGCCGAACGCCTTTCAGTGACTATGACGCGAAAGCCATGAAAGAGGGGGGAGGGAGGAAGCTACTTTTTACCGGAAATTTGAAAACGCGACCAAAGCAGTACCCGCGCATGGGGGCCGGGACGGCGAGTCGCCGCGCCCGACGCGTCCTAATTATCCCATTACAAATTCAGATTAGGAACGTAGATGTCCGCCTCATGGATCGTGCAGGCTCCGTGCGCTGGATTGATTGCCGGCAAAGTCTTGTTAGTGATCGACAAGATTTTCCCGACGTTGTCCCAAACGGCACGAACGGTCCCATGGCAAGGCTGGTTAGCGACTGTATTTGCTCCCAGAGTGACGTCGATCTTGGTAGCGTCGCCCGTGACCGGCCCCCACCGAGTGGTCCGTGCGGATTGTTAGTGCATTGACGCCTCCATCGCCAGTGTTGGCCGTAGGTGGAGCGAAGCGGAACCGGAGGGCGACACTGGCGATGGAACGGCTTCCGGC
>JAESGW010000250.1_pt1 | contig 84806 bp, 84 predicted proteins | sample 9269791 | NCBI WGS metagenome assembly JAESGW01 (sample SAMN16773120, study PRJNA677053) | algae metagenome | isolation source: Aphanocapsa lilacina HA4352-LM1 and co-occurring heterotrophs from near cave... | place: USA: Maniniholo cave, near Haena, Kauai, HI | collected 2009-07-28 | reverse complement strand
AGGATGTAGCGGCCCTGCTCGTCCCAGGAATATTCCACCACGCCGCGCGCCGAGATGCGCATCCGCTCGCGCCGCGCGATCTCCGCCTCCGACAGTTCGCCCGCGTCGGGAACAAGCGCCCGCGCGTCGATCAGCTTGAACGGCTCGCCGCCGTCGGTGGGCATGGCCCACAGGTCCTGCACGTTCACGTCGTCCTCGCGCGACCGCAGGAAGGCCACGAGCTCCCCGTCCGGCGACAGGCTGACGCCCTTGGCGGCCGGCCCGACCAGCGACGGATTGGCGAAGACGCGCTCGACCGTCAGGATCGAAGGATCGTTCGCCTCCTGCGCCGCGGCCGGCACGACGACGATGAGCGAAAGGGCGGAGGTCAGGAGAAGATTGCGCATGGGGGCGGACGCTAGAGGCAGAATTGCCCTGCGTCACCCCCCGTCGGCGCCTCAGGCGGCCAGCGACTTCGGGGCCGGTCTGGAGGCCGGCGCGGGCAGGTCGACGACGAACCGCGTTCCCTCGCCCGGTGCGCTGTGGACGTCGATCCGTCCGCCCATGGCCTCGACCAGATTTCGGCAGATCGAGAGCCCCAAACCCGCTCCTCCGCTTGCGCTGGTCAGGCTGTCGTCGCCGCGCATGAACACGTCGAAGACGCGCGGCAGCAGGTCGGCGGGGATGCCCGGCCCCGTGTCCGAAATCTCATATCGCAGGCGATCCCCGTCAGCGCTGAGCGCCAGTCGCACTTCGCCGCGGGGCGTGTAGGTGACGGCGTTGTCGAGGAGGTAGTCGAGGACCTGCGAAACATGATTGCCGTCGCCCGACCGGGTTCCGGCATCCGGCAGATCGACGGTCAGCGCCAATCCCTTGGCCGTCGCGCCGGCCTCGTGCCGCCTCGCCACGATACGCGCCACGGCCGCCGGGTCGTAGTCGGCGCGTTCGATCAGCACCTGACCTCGCTCCAGACGCGTCACCTGCAGCAGATGCTCAATCATCTTCAGCAGGTCCTGTCCCGATGCGCGCATGACGTCCAGCCGTTCCCTCTGCACCGGGCTCAGCTCGCCCTGCGCCAAGATCTCGCCCATGGCGACGACGCCGTTCAAAGGCGTGCGGAGTTCATGAGACATGTTGGCGAGGAAGCGCGACTTCGCCTCGCTGGCCGCTTCCGCCCGATCTCGCGCCTCGATCAAGGCGGCCTCCGAGCTGGATAGCCGGGCGCCTGTGCGGCGCAGCCATATGAGCAGGGCTGCGGCCGCCGCGATCAGCACCAGCAACAGGGCGATCAGCCAGGGCGCCGCCTCCCGGACAACGGCCGTGCCGGGCCGATCCGGAATCCAGGTCAGCCAGCCCAGCAGTCCGCCATCCGGCCCCAAAACGGCCACCGCCGCCCCGCTTGGATCGGCGGTCGCGAAGGCCGCGCCTTGCAGCTTCAGATCGGCCCCGAGGCTCTCCACCACGGCCGACAGCGGCTTGAGAGAGACGACCACGGCGTCCGCTTCCGGGCGCGCCGTTCCGTCGTCCTCAGGAACCACCGTCGACACTGCGACCAGCCAGGCCTTGCCGTCCACGCTCACCACCCCGGACCGGCTGGCCGCGGCGTCGAAGGCGACCGCGCCGCGCCGCGCCGCCGTGCGGCTCTCGGTCATGACGGCGTCCAGCATGCCCGCGGTCGCGGCCCGTATGCCTGCGACGTCCGACGCATCGACCGGCTCGCTCTCCCGTGACGCCAGCAGCAGCGCGCCCGCGCCGTCGTGGACCAGGGTAACTTCATGATCCATGTAGTCGGCGTAGTAATCGCCGAAATTGACCTGAAGCCATTCGATGTCGCGGGCCTCGACGGCCGTGACGGCATCGTTCCAGATGGTGGCCGAATGAACGTCGTCGACGAGCGCCCCACTCAAGCGTTCCAGGCGCCGCGCGACGAGATCCGTCTCCTTGGCGACCTGGATTCGGTCGACCGCCGACGCGGCCCACAGCACCAGGCCCCCTGCCCCCGCCAGCAACAGGACGGCGCACACCGACGCCGCGGCGACGATGCGCCACATGTCCCGTCGATGATGCGAAACGGCCCCCATGCGACCGGCGTATGACACCGGGTGCTAAAGTGGGGTTATTCGGCAAGGTGAACGAAAGCTTGGTTTAACGCAAACTCTCCAAGCTGCGGCGTTTGCTGGAGTTTCACATGCGCCGTCTACTGCTTTCCATTCCTCTCCTGATGACCCTGACCGCCCCTGCCGCGGCCCAGTCGTGGTCGTGGGAGACGGCCGTCGGCGTCGCTTCCGAGTACCGCGACCGCGGCTACGATCTGTCCGCGGGCCGACCCTCCGCATATGGAGAGATCACCGCGTACCACGCCTCCGGCGTCTACGGCGGAGTCTGGGCCGCCGACATCGCCGACTATGAAGGGGCCGAGATCGAACTCACAGGCTACCTCGGCTGGGCCGGAACCGTCGGCGGCTGGGACGTCGACGTCGCGGTCTGGCAGAACGTCTATCCGGACGGCGTCGACGTCGATTACGTCGAATTCCCTCTGCATATCGGTCGAACGTTCGGCCCCGCGTCCGTCTCAGCCGGCGCAGTCTGGGCGCCGGCCCAGACGGGTACGGGCGACGACGAGAACCTGTGGATCTGGACCCGCATGGACTGGGCGCCCGAGACTTGGCCCGTCGCCCTGCACGCTCGCGTGGGCCATGAGGACGGCGGCTTCGCCCCCGACGGCAAGACCGACTGGCTGGTCGGCGCCGAGGCGCCCCTGGCCCGCGGCTTCAGCCTCGGCCTCGACTGGGTCGACTCCGACGTCGAGGACGGCGCCGTGGTGGCGAAGCTTGAATGGCGGCGCTGACGCCCGCGTCACGCCCGACCCTTCCGCTTCGGTGCCGCATCCCCTATTCAGCGCCGCGATGACCGACGCCGCGCCCGCCAAGCCCAGCCCCTTCCACGCGCTGAAGGTGTTGTGGGTCAAGCACTGGACCGACCAGCTTTTCAGTTTCGCCTGCGAGCGGCCGGACGACTTCCGCTTCCGCTCCGGCGAGTTCGTCATGATCGGCCTGCCCGATCCGGACGGCGGCAAGCCAATCCTGCGCGCCTATTCCATCGCCAGCCCCCATTGGGCCGAGGAGCTGGAGTTCGTGTCCATCGCCGTGCCCGACGGCCCGCTGACATCCCGCCTCGTGAATATCGAGGCCGGCGACCACGTCCTGATGGGCAAGAAGCCGACCGGCACCCTGGTGCTGGACGCCCTGACCGGGGGCGAGCGCCTCTGGCTCATCGGTACGGGCACGGGCCTCGCCCCGTGGCTGTCGGTGGCTCGGGACCCCGACACCTACAGCCGCTTCGGTCAGGTGATCGTCTGCCATACGGTGCGCAACGTCGCCGACCTGGCCTACCGCGACTTCTTCAGCTCCGGCATCCACGACGACCCCTTGGTCGGCGACGAGGCGAAAGCCCAGCTGACCTACTATCCCACGGTGACCCGCGAGCGGTTCGAGACGCCGGGTCGCATCACCGACCGCATCCGCTCGGGCGACCTGTTCGCCGACCTGCAGCTGCCGATCGGCTTCTCGCCCAACACCGACCGGGTGATGCTTTGCGGCTCCATGGCCATGATCAAGGAGACCGGCGAACTGCTGGAGTCCTATGGTCTGAAGGAGGGCTCGAACGCCGAGCCCGGCGACTACGTCCTGGAGCGCGCCTTTGTCGGATGATGTGAAGATCGACGCGCGCACCGCCCCGGAGGCCTGCGAGACCATGGCCGAGGTGCGCCACGGCGTCGACGCCCTGGACCGCGCCCTGGTCGCCCTGCTGGCCGAGCGCCAGCGCTACATGGACGCCGCCGCCCGCATCAAGCCCAGCCGCGACGTCGTCCACGACGACGCCCGCATCGAGGACGTGGTGGCCAAGGTGCTGGCCGCCGCCGGCCCCGCCGGCCTGTCGTCCGACATCGCCGAGCCGGTCTGGCGCACCCTGATCGACCGCTGCATCGCGCACGAGTTCGCGGAATGGGACCGCACGCGGGGCTGAGTTGCAGCGCCTTGAAGGTAATGATTACTCGCGAGGCCAATTCGCGCAGTTGGGATCGGCGGCGCTTTGCCGCTTGATGAACCAATGTGTGCCTGAGGGAACGTTAGCCCGCCGCATCAGGGTGTTTGACTGCGGCGGCAGCAGCCAGGTTCCCCGCACCAGCCCGGCCGTCCCGACGCTGTAGGCAATGCACACCGGATAATCAGCTTGGTTGACGCCCCAGACTTCAAGCTGATCAAAGGTATCGACGATCATCGTCGACTCACGCTGCATTCGAAACTCGATGCGGACGTCGTGGCCTGCATTCCGAAAATTGGTCGCCTCCTGGACGTCTATCGTGTGCGACATGGCGCACCCTGACAGCAACATCGCCGCCCCTATCCCGGCAACTGACGAAAATCTCTGCTGGTTCACAACGCCCTCCCAAAAATCAACGTTTCTCAAAGGCGAATGTGTCCGCGCACCCGCATTCACGTCAAGCGAGGGCTGAATGCCGTCAGATATCGATAGGCCCTACCGAACTGCCACCACGACGTCGGACATTCCGGCTCCTCAGCCGCGCAAGGACCTCAGCATCAACTCGTGCCTATAGGCCGCCACATCCGCCAGCGCCTGATCCAACGCATCCCTGACCCGACCGAGCAACGACGGTGCCTCGGCCTTCTGCGCGGCCTCGGCGGCGGCGCAGGCCTCGGCAAGAGCGCCCGCGCCGATCCCCGCCGCCGCGCCGCGCACCGTGTGGGCCGCGTCACGCCATCCTTCTTCGCGCACGTCCAGCAGCGGTGCCCAGAGTGACGCCTGCTGCACGAACAGGCCGAGCACTTCTTCCGACACGCCCGCGTCTCCGCCGGTCATGCGCTCCAGGACGGCGAAGTCCACCGCGCCCGACAGGTCGCGGGCGGCCATCAGGCGGCGGTTTCCTCACCCTTGGCCAAGCGCGAGTTCCGCGACGACCAGACGAAGTAGATCACCAGACCGGCCGCGTTCCAGATCAGGAACCACAGCTGGGTCTGCGTCCGCAGGCTGAAGAAGAACACCAGGCAGCCGACCATGCAGATGATCCCGACCAGCCAGAACAGCGGCGCCCGGAACACGCGCGGCCGGTTCGGGTCGCGCAGCCGCAGCACGATCAGGCTCAGCCCCACCGCGAAGAAGGCCGCCAGCGTCCCCGCGTTGGCCAGCGACGCCAGCTCGTCCAGCCGCATCACCCCCGCCAGCGCGGCCACCACGATGGCGGTGAACACCGTCACCACCGCCGGCACGCCGCGCGTGGACACCTTGGCCAGCGCCCGCGGCAACAGGCCGTCACGCGCCATCCCCAGGAAGATCCGGCTCTGCCCGAACAGGAAGGCCAGCAGAACCGTGGGCAGGGCGATCACCGCCGAGGCACCGATCCACTGGGCGGCCGTGCCTTGGCCCATGTCGCGAAGGATGAAGGCCAGCGGCTCCTCGCTCTCGGCGAAGATCGCGGGGGCGCGGGCGCCGATCGCGGCAGCGGCGACGATCATGTACAGCGCCGTGCAGATCACCATCGAGCCGACGATGCCAATCGCCAGATCGCGGCCGGGGTTCTTGGTCTCTTCCGCCGCCGTCGAGATGGCGTCGAAGCCGTAGAAGGCGAAGAAGATGATGGCCGCGGCCGCCATCACGCCCGTCTGAACCGGCGGAATGCCGAACAGCGTCTCCTGGAACGGCAGGGTCGGCGCGCCCCAGCCGTTGGGCAGGAAGGGCTGGAAATTCGCCGCGTCGAAGGCCGGCAGGGCGATCGCCACGAACACCGCCAGCGCCGCCACCTTCACCACCACCAGCACGGCGTTCAGCGTGGCGCTCTCGCGCGTGCCCAGCAGCAGCAGGCCGGTCACCACAGCGATGATGAAGACCGCGGGCAGGTTGATCAGCCCGCCCTCGACGTGGGGTCCTGCCGCCAGCGCGGTCGGCAGGACGACGCCCAGCCCTTCCAGGAAGCCGACGGCGTATCCGGCCCAGCCCACGGCCACGGCGGAGACGACCAGCGAATATTCGAGGATCAGGCTCCAGCCGACGATCCACGCCAGCAGCTCGCCCAGCACAGCGTAGGAATAGGTGTAGGCGCTGCCCGCCGCCGGCATCATCGTCGACAGCTCGGCATAGGCGAGGGCGGCACAGGCGCAGACCAGCCCGGCCAGACCGAAGCTGATCATCACGCCCGGCCCGGCCAGCCCGGCACCAACCCCGATCAGGGTCAGGATGCCCGTGCCCACGATCGCGCCCACGCCCATCGCGACCAGATGCGGCCAGCTCAGGGTCTTCTTCAGCGCCGGCCCCTCACGCGGGGCCGTCAGCACGTCGATCGAGCGTCGCCGGTTCCAGAACGCCATGGTCATCTCCCCCGTCCGCCCTCCCGGCGGATTCGAAAGCCGACCTTAGCGCGAGGACGCGCTGCGGTGAAATGCCTGCTTGCGTCGCCGGGGGGCAGACGCTATCTCCCGCCCCCTTCGACGGCGCGCCCGTCGAGAAGCCGCGACGATGGCTCGGGTGATTAGCTCAGTTGGTAGAGCAGCTGACTCTTAATCAGCGGGTCGTAGGTTCGAACCCTACATCACCCACCATCGACGTCGGCGGCTCTCCGGATCAGCGGTCCTGACCGTCGAAGGTAAGGACGAAGGTCCGGCCTGCGGGCACGTTGATGCGCTTGCCTGACGTGGATCCGACGCCCACCGCCCCCGCCATCACGTCATAGCATCCGGCCGAGATCGTCCATTCGTACGACTGGCCCCGACCCACGACGACGCCTTCCGGCAACCGGTCCAGACCGTAGGACGAGGCCTCGCAGGTCGAGATCAGGATGGTATCGATCGGCTGCGGCGACGTGTTTTCGAAAATGAAGCGAACGGTCGGAAGACCCTCGCGCACCAGATCCCCGCCCGTGATCAGGGACTCGCACCCCGTCAGCCCCAAGGCCACAGCTCCCGCGGCGGCCACCGCCATCATCCTGTTCATAGCACCCCTCCCGTCCCTCTGGACGCGCGCAGAACAACGCGCGCCGCGGGTTGGCGCAATCCTCCCAAACCTGACGGGCGGCCGCGTCCGGCCTCTGGGCTACTGCGCCCCGACTTCGGCCGGCGTCGTCGCCGGCGGGCGCGGCGGCGCGGACTTCACGTGCCGGTCCAGCCAGCCGATCATCTCCCACAGGGTGTGACCGACGGATTCCCGCGCGCGATAGCCGTGCGCCTCCAGCGGCAGCACGACGTATCGCACCGTCGCCCCGTGGCCCTTCAGCGCCGCATAGAACCGCTCGGACTGCACCGGGAACGTCCCCTGGTTGTCGTCGTCCTGCCCGTGGATCAGCAGGATCGGCTCGTTGACCTGGTCGGCGTAGGTGAAGGGCGACAGCTCGGTATAGACCTCCGTCGCCTCCCAATAGGTCCGCTGCTCCGACTGGAAGCCGAACGGCGTCAGGGTGCGGTTGTAGGCGCCCGAGCGCGCGATGCCGGCGCGGAACAGGTCGGTGTGCGCCAGCAGGTTGGCCGTCATGAAGGCGCCGTAGCTGTGCCCGCCCACGGCGATCCGGTCCGGATCAGCCACGCCGCGGTCGACGACGGCCTTCACCGCCGCTTCGGCGCTGGCGCGCAGCTGTTCGACGTAGGTGTCGTTCGGCTCCGCCCCGTCGCGGCCGACGATCGGCATCGACGGGTCGTCCAGCACGGCATAGCCCTGGGTCAGCAGGAACAGGTGGCTGGATCCACCCGGGCGGACGAAGCGGTTGGCCGTATCCACGACCTGGCCGGCGACGGCGGCGTCGGTGAACTCTGCCGGATAGGCCCACATCACCAGAGGCAGCGGTCCGTCACGATCCTTGTCGTAGCCGGCCGGCAGATACAGCGTGCCTGACAGCATCACCCCGTCGGCCCGCTCATAGGTGATCAGCTCGCGCGACACCCCGGCGAGCTGCGGCGCGGGATCGGGGAACTCGGTCAGGGCCGTCATCGACGCCGCGTCCAGATCGCGCACGAAGACGTTGGCCGGCGTCGTCGGCGTCTCACGCCGCGTCACGACGCGACGACCCGTGTCGTCCAGGAAGCCGATGACGCTCTCATACTCGCCGGGCGCGGATCGCCAGACGATCTCCGACTGGGCTGTGTCCGGATCCATCAGGGCGACGAAGGGGTACTGCCCTTCCCGGGTCGCGCCCGCCCCTTGCATGACGATGCGGCCGTCGGCGGCGAAGCGGATGCGCGACCACCCCCGCGCGTCGGGCTCGGTCACGGGAAAGCCCGGGTCATTGTAACGGTCCTGATAGTTGCGCTCCAGCAGCTGCCGGCCCTGCCCCGGGTTCGACGGGTCGACGATCCAGCGGGTCTCGTGGCGCGTGTTGAACCAGCGGCTGTTGACGATCGCCGTGTCCGCATCGCCCCAGACGATGCCGGAGTATCTCTCGGTCAGGTCGATCAGCTTCGCCGGACGCGCATCGAACGGGGCGGACAGCATGAAGACGCTGTCCCGGATGGTTGCCTCATTGCGCGGATCCCCGCCGTCCTGCGCCTCGACCCAGGTCAGGGTCGCGTCGGCGTCAGCGCGCCACTGGACCGAGCGCGGGCCCGGGGCCACAGCGTCGAACGGCGTCGGCACGTCGTCCCTCAGCGGCAGGTCGGCGACACCATGCACCACCCGCCCCTGCATGTCGGTTACGAACACCTCAGACGGAAACAGCCCGGCGGGCACGACGTAGGAATAGGGCCTCTTCGCCCGCGTCTGCAGCACGTACCGCCCGTCGGGCGAGACCGACGCGCCGAGGATGATCCCCGGCCCGCCGACGTTCCGGCTGGAGCCGTCGAGGCCGACGATCGTCAACTGGCTGGTGAAATAGTGGTCGAACAGGGCCTCGTCGCCGGGTGAACCCAGAAGGTCCTGATACGTCCGCACCGGTGCCGCGCGTCCCGCGGTCTCCTCCACGATCGGGCCGGTCGGCGCACGGGTCACGTCCGGCGCCTCGCCCCTGTTGGCCGGCGTCATCCGGACCAGCAGGCCAGACCCGTCCGGCAGCCAGTCAAAGCCGTTGCCCGTCGCCGCATTGACCCGCGCCGTGGTCAGGCGCCGCGCCGGTCCGCCCTCCGTCGAGGCCACGTAGAGCGACATCCCCTCGCGTTCATCGACCAGGAAAGCCAGCGATTTGCCGTTCGGCGACCAGTTGGGCGAAGTGAAACGAACGCCGTCGGGCAGCCCGACTTCCCGCACCGCGCCGCCGGCCACGTCCCGGAAGGTCAGGCCCGTCAGCCAAGACACGCGGCTGTTGGCCGGTCCGTTGTTGCGCGGATTGATGCGATAGCCGGCCAGCTTCACCATCGGCTCGGCCAGTTCCTCGATCGACGGCAGATTCGAGCGGTCGAACAGGGCCAGCGTCTGCCGGTCGGGGCTCAGGCCGGGCGTGGGGCTGGGCTGCGAGTCCAGGATCGCCGCGATGGGTGCCGGAGGCTGCTGATAGACGACGGGCTCCCCCGCCTGCTGCGCCGCCGCCGGCAAGGCCGCCAGCAACGCCAGAGCCGAAACCAGACCCGATGCCGAAACCCGCATGCGAACGCTCCCCTGAAAAGTCGGGGCGCACGCTAGCGGGTCAGGCTCAGGGCGCAACCTCGGCGGCCGTTTCCTGTCCTGGCCACTCGCTGTCCCGCGCCGTCTCATAGGCGTCGCGTACGCCCTGCCGGGGCAGGTCCGCCCCCAGCAGGGCCACCTGCGCGGCCCAGACCTCGGACATGCCGCGCACCGTGTCCGTCACCCAGCCTGGCGGCTGCTGCCGCGACCAGTTGGGAACCGAGCCAGCGTTGAAGATCGCCATGAACAAGGCCACGACCAGGATCACCCGCGTGGTCCACCGCCGGTCGCGGGCGGCCAGACCCTCGTCGTCCGGCGGCGGGCCGGGCGGGAAGGCGAAGCGGGCCATGGCCTTCAGCCGGTTCTCCCGCTCGATCAGGTCGTGGGCGTCCGCCTTCTCGTTCCAGTCGCTGGGCGGATCCGGCTCGGGCGCGGCGGCCAGCGGCACGACCACGGCCGGCTCGACGATCGGCTCCGCCGGCTGTTCGGCCGCCGCGACCGGAGCCGGCTCCAGCGGCGGAAACGGCGAGAAGGCCGGCTGTCCCCCGAACACGGGAAACGGATCGGGCCCGTCGACGTCCCCGGCCTGATGCGGCTCGGTCGGCTCGTTCGGGTCGTTCGGGCCGGTCATCGCGCGCCTCCCGTCAGAACTGGAAATAGATGAAGGGTGCCACGCCCTCGGGCCGCACCGCCTCGATCAACAGAAAGGCCGCACCGAGCAGCAGACCCAGGGTGATCGACGGCGCTGCCTGCAGCCGCGCGGTCATGCCTTCCACCGCGCGCGGCGGCAGCCAGTGCATACCCAGGCCGACCACGATCAGCCCCAGCAGGAACGGCGTCGTCACCACAGCGGGCCCCCACCGCCCCAGCCCCTCCAGCATGGCCATGGCCAGGTCGAAGGTCTCCGCCCGGAACAGGATCCAGCCCAGGCAGACCACGTGGAAGGTGATCAGCACGCCCAGCCACATGGGAATGACCTTGCGGTCGCCGAACGCCTTCTTGCCGACCCGCTCCACCACCTGCGCCCCGCCGTGCAGGGCGCCCCACAGCACGAAGGTCCAAGCCGCGCCGTGCCACAGCCCCCCGAGCAGCATCGTGATCATGACGTTGATGCTGGAGCTGACCACGCCCTTCCGCCCGCCGCCCAGCGGCACGTACAGATAATCGCGCAGCCAGCTGGACAGGCTGATGTGCCAGCGCCGCCAGAACTGCTGCATCGAGTGCGCGCGGTACGGCTGGTCGAAATTGCGCGGGAAGGAATAACCCAGCAGCGCTGCCAGCCCGATCGCCATGTCCGAATAGGCCGAGAAGTCGCAATAGATCTGCACCGCATAGCCATAGACGGCGGCGGTGATGTCCAGCGCCGAGTGGGCCGACGGGTCGAAGAAGACCGGATCGACCAGTCGCACCGCCAGCTCCGACGCGATCACCGTCTTCTTGAATAGCCCCCACACGATCAGCAGCAGGCCGTGCGTCGCCATCTCGCGCGTCAGGCGCGGCACGCGGTCGAACTGCGGCAGCAGGTCCGACGCCCGCACGATTGGCCCGGCGACCAGATGCGGGAAAAAGCTCATCAGCAGCATCACGTCCAGCAGGCTCTTGGCCGGCTCGGTCGTGCGCCGATGCACGTCGACGACGTAGCTGATGCCCTGGAAGGTGAAGAAGGAAATCCCGACCGGAAGGATCACCTGCAGCAGCGGCAGGTCCCGCTCCCAGCCAACCCGCGCCAGAAGCTGCCCCATCTCCTCGACGAAGAAGCCGTAGTATTTGAAGAAGCCGAGGATCAGCAGGTTGACCGCCACGCCCAGCGCGACCAGCCACTTCCGCGTCGAGGGCTTTTCCTTGCGCGCGATCAGCGCCGCCACGCCCCAATTCAGCACCGCCGAAAGGATCAGCAGTCCGACGAACCGCCAGTCCCACTGGGCGTAGAAGAACCAGCTGGCCAGCAGCAGGAACAGTTTGCGCCGACCGTTTTCCCGGTCCAGCGACCAGGAAGTGAAGTAGACGAACAGAAAGAAGACGCCGAAGGCGAGCGTCGGGAACAGCATCCTAGGGAGTCCCCGTGCGGGCGGCCTTCCAGGCGTCATAGGCGCCGATCAGGTCGTCGGCCAGCAGGCCGCCGATCCACTCGCCCCCGGCCGAGGTGAAATGCACCCGGTCGCCGCGCATCATCGGATCGGGTGCCGTCGCCAGCCGCTCCGCCGAACACTCTCCGCCCATCCGCCCCTGCCAGTCCCAGAACGCGACGCCCGACTCGGCCGCGACCACGCGTTGCAAGTCGCGCACCCGCGCCAGATTGATCGGCACCCCCCGGTCGCGCGTGCCCGAACAGGTCTCTCGCTCCCCGCGCCGCAGGGCATCCGGCGCGCCCAGGATCAGGATGGCGGCACCCGGTGCCAGGTTGCGCATCCTCCAGATCTGGTCCTTCAGGCCCGCGCCATAGGCGAACAGGTCCAGGCCGTCGTCGAAGCCCTCGTTGGTGCCGAAGGCGAGGATGATCAGGTCCGGCGCGAACGGCTCCAACTCGCCCCTGACCGTCGCTTCGTCGCGGGCAGCGAAGCCCGCCAAGGTCTCACCCACGTGCCCGACATTGGTCAGGATGACCCCGGGGCCCGGCCCTTCCAGCCAGATCCCGTCCAGCCCTCCGGTCGGCGACGTCGCCGTCAGGGTCAGCGTCCGGGCGCCCGGATCGACCGGAACCAGCCGGCAGCGCACGCCCAGAATTTGCACCGGCACCGCCGCGCCGCCGTCGACCTGCACCGTCCACTCGCCGTCACGCCCGCACAGCCCGATCCGCGCTGTCTCCGCCTCCGGATCCAGCGCGAGAGTCAGCGCGCCGCCCGCCGCCGCCTGCGCCGGCCCGCCGAACAACCCCGTCCGCTCTACGCTGGCATAACCGCCGATCCGCGCCGGTCGCGGCACCCAGCTCCAGCCCGAGGTCGTCACCGCGACCTGACGTGGCGCATAGCCGTCGTAGGGGACGCCGGGGGCCAGATAGCCGCGCCCGCCGCGTCCGAACCGCCCTTGCAGCCGGCTGCGCACCGTGCCCGGGAAAACCTCTCCGGCGGTGTGGCTGTCGCCGATCTGCACGACGTGGACCTTGATCGGCTCGCCCGCCTCCAGCGCCGCCAGATCCTCGAACCACGGCGCCAGCGCCTCGACCCCGCAAATCCCCCCGTCGCATTCGGTGACCGGCACGAAGGTGGACTGCGCCGCCACCGGCCCGGCCAGGGCCAGCACGGCCGCCGCCAGCAGCGCTCTCACTCGGTCAGACCGGCGTCGCGCCGGATCGCCGCCTCGACCGGCTCGGCCAGACGGACATAGCCATCCATGCTCATGTGGATGCCATCGTTGGCGCGCATCAGCCGGCGCCGGCCGCCGACCTCGGCATAGGGCATGTACTTGCCGTCGGAGTCCGAGGTCAGGCCGACGGTTTCGAGATACGGCACGCCCAGCGCCTTCATGCGCGCCTCGACCACACCGTTGACGATCGCCATACGCCCGTCGAAGCCGTCGCGCTTCATGCGCGGCATGCCGACCCAGTAGACGACCACGCCGCGCGAGCGGAACAGGGCGACCAGATTGTCGATCCGCTTTCCGTAGGCCGCCTTCCAGCCGTCCGTCCCGAACGCGTGCACCGTGCCGCCGTCGTCGATGCCCTGGGCGTCGTTGGTGCCGAACACCACCACCGCCACATCGACCGGGTTCTCGTCCAGCTGCCGCGTCGTCTTGGCCTGGATGTTCACATAGTCGTAGCGCGACAGGCCGGTGGAGACCTCGCTGAACTTGGTCACCTCGACGCCCGCGTCGTCGCGGAACTCGCGGTACAGGGCGGTCCAGACGCCGTCGCCCATGCTGTCGCCGAACACGCCGATACGCAGGGCCCCCGCCTTGGCCCTCAGCACCGAGGCGTCCTGCATCTGCGCCACGGGCACCGCCGGCGCGATCGCGACGGCCGGCGCGGCCGGTTCGGGGCTGGCCGAGGCGTTGGCCTGACCGCCCAGCATCAGCGTCGGCGACCGCAGCCACGCGCGCCCGTCCGGCGTCAGGGCCAGTCCCCCGACGACGCCGGCCACGAACATCGCGGTCAGAGTGTTGACGCCGAACTTCACGCCCGCCCCCGGTTAACCCTTCGAAGGCGCACCCTTACCCGAAATCCCGCGTTCCGCCACCGCGCGCCCGTCACAGGCGAGGGATGTGGTTAACCGAACCGCCCCTCGGCCCAGCGTGCCGCGAAGTATCCGCCGGTCGCGGTCAGGCCGGTCAGCGCTGTGCCCCACATCAGATCGATGACCGTCAGCTTCGTCGACCAGACCGACAGCGTGGCCTGGTTGGTCAGGTCATAGGTGCCATAGGCGATCAGCCCCAGCACCGCGCCGTTGATCAGGGCCCGCGCCCACTGCCCGTCCTTCAGCGCCGGCGCGATCGCGAAGAAGCAGACGCCGAAGATGTAGAGCAGATAGAAGACCACCGCCGCCTTCATGTCGGGCTTGTCGGCCATGATCGGCCCGATGATCGGCCGGTACAGCCGGTTCGCCATCGTCGTCAGCCAGACCGCGTCGATCGCCGCCATGGTGATCGCCGCGCCCAGATATCCTGCGACCCACTTCATCATCGTCTCAGCCCTCCTTGCCCGGCTTCAGCCGATAATGGCTGACCGCCCAGGTGTTTCCCGCATCGTTGCCGAACAGGCCGGCCGTGGCGAGGTAGAACCGCCGCCAGCGCCGCCGCCACAGCTTCCAGTCCTCGCCATAGGTCCCGCGCATCAACTCCGACACCCGGTCGACGTTCAGGTCCATGTTGCGCAGCCAGTGCTCGGCGGTCCGGGCATAGTGGGTCCCGTTCCACGTCCATTCCTGCTCGACCTCGAACAGGTCGGGGAACTGCCGCATCAGGCCCTGTGACGGCATCACGCCGCCAGTGAAGAAATGCTGGGCGATGAAGTCGCCGCCGTCGGTGTGGTCAAAGCGGTAGGGGGCATCCCTGTGGGTGAAGATGTGGATGAACATCCGCCCGTCCGGCTTCAGCCAGCCCTTGGCCCGCGTCAGCAGGGCCCGCCAGTTGGCCATGTGCTCGAACATCTCGACCGAGACGATGCGGTCGAACCGGTCGGCCTCCGTCACCTCGGGCCGGAAGTCGTTCATGTCCTGGGTGATCACTTTCAGGTTGGTCAGCCCCCGCGCCGCGGCCTGCGCCTCGATGTGTCCCCGTTGGCCATGGCTGTTCGACACCGCCGTGATCCGGGACCGCGGATACCGCTCCGCCATCCAGAGGCTCAGCGAGCCCCAGCCGCAGCCCAGTTCCAGGATCCGCTGCCCGTCCTCGATCCCCGCGTGCTCGCAGGTCTCGGTCAGAGCCAGGATCTCCGCCTCCGCCAGCGTCTCCGATCCCGTCGGATACAGGCAGCACGAATATTTCAGCCGCGGCCCCAGACAGATGCGGAAGAACTCCGGCGGCAGCTCATAGTGCTGGGCGTTGGCCGCGTCGGCGTGCTCGGCCACCTGCCGCTTGGCCATCTCCGCCGCGAAGCCCGCCTCGTCATGTGGGCCCTCCTTGTCCAGCCGCTTGCGCGCCTCGGTCACCAGGGCGGCGATCGCCGGACGCGTCACGAAGTCGGGAAAGGGCGCGTCCTGCAAGCTGCGGATGGCGGTTGTGGCCGGATTCATGCGTTGATTTCATCCCTTGGCTGATCGATAGGCGCCGCGACAACGCGCCCGCGTGCGGAACGGCTCCGCTTTTGCCTCATTGATACGCACCAGGGCTTGAGTCGGATGCCGGACATCCGGGCGCGCCCGTGACCCGTAGCTGCCGGACGCAGACCAGGAGCCTTCATGACCCCGTCCCCGGCCGCCCCCGCCCCCGCCAACGCTTCCGGCAAGCGAGTCGCCGTCGTCGGCTCCGGAATCTCGGGACTGTCCGCGGCCTGGCTGCTGTCGCGCGGGCATGACGTCACCCTGTTCGAGGCGGACGACCGGCTGGGCGGCCACTCCAACACCGTCGACGCTCCCTCGCCCGCCGGGCCCATCGCGGTCGACACCGGCTTCATCGTCTTCAACGAGGCGAACTATCCCAACCTGACGGCCCTGCTGGCCCATCTCGGAGTCGCCACCAAGCCGGCGTTGATGTCGTTTGCCGTTTCCATCGACGAGGGCGAGCTGGAGTACTGCACCCAGGGCCTGCGCGCCCTGTTCGCCCAGAAGCGGAACTGGGCCAGCCCCCGCTTCTGGCGGATGGTCGGCGACATCCTGCGCTTCCAGAAGGAGGCTCCCCGGCAGTTGCCGCAACTGGAGCAGTCGGGGGAAAGCCTCGACTCCTGGCTGGGCCGCAGCGGCTACGGCCCGATGTTCCGCAATGCCTATCTCCTGCCCCAGGCGGCGGCGATCTGGTCCTGCACCCTGGAGCAGATGAGCGACTATCCGGCCGCCGCCTTCGTCCGGTTCTACATGAACCACAACTTGCTGACCTACGACCTGCGCCCGACTTGGCGCACCATCGACGGCGGCAGCCGGGAGTACGTGACCCGCCTGCATCAGGCCCTGGCCGGACGCGTCGTCACCGGTGCCCGCATCGCCGCCGTCGTTCGCGATCAGGACGGTGCCGCCCTGCGCATGGACGACGGCACGCTCCTGCGCTTCGACGAGGTCGTGCTGGCCACGCACTCCGATCAGGCCCTGCGCCTGCTGGAGGCACCGACGCCTGCCGAGCGCCGCCTGCTCGGCGCCATCCCCTATCGACCCAACCGCGCCGTCCTGCACCGCGACGTCACCCTGATGCCGCGCCGCCGCCGCGCCTGGGCCGCATGGACCCACATGGGCCGCTCCGACCGCGCCGGCGAAGGCGGCGTCACCTACTGGATGAACGAGCTCCAGTCCCTGCCCGGACCGCCCCTGTTCGTCAGCCTGAACCCCGCCCGCGAGCCCGACCCCGAACTGGTCATCGGCGAGTGGGACTATGAGCATCCCGTCTTCGACGTCGCCGGCGTGGCGGCGCAGAAGGAGCTGTGGTCGCTTCAGGGTCAGGGGGGCGTCTGGTTCGCCGGAGCGTGGTTCGGCGCGGGCTTCCACGAGGATGGTCTCCAGGCCGGCCTCGCCGTCGCCGAGGCCATCGGCGGCGTCCGCCGTCCGTGGGAGGTCGAGAACGAGAGCGGCCGCATCCACCTGTCGCCCGCCCCGCCCGCGATGGCCGAGGCGGCGTGACGACGGCGTCCGCCCTCTACGTCGGCCACGTCGTCCACCGCCGGCTGGCCGATTTCGACCACCGCCTGCGCTACCGGACGTGGATGCTGCTGATCGACCTCGACACGATTGAGGCCGAACGCCCCCCGCTGCTGTCGTCTCGCCGCTTCTCCCTGTTGTCCTGGCGTCCCACCGACCACGGCGACGGCTCCACCACGCCGCTGCGCGCCCAGATCGAGACGACGCTCGCGAAGGCCGGCATTCGTCTCGACGGCGGCCCGATCCGCCTGCTGACCATGCCGCGCGTCCTCGGCTACGGCTTCAATCCGATCAGCGTCTGGTTCGCGTACGGGCCAGACGGCGTTCTGCGCGGACTGGTGCACGAGGTCACCAACACCTTCGGCGAGCGTCACAGCTACGCCATGCCCGCCGGCGTCGGTCCCGACGGTCGCGCCCGCCACGCGACGGACAAGACCCATTTCGTCTCGCCCTTCATGGATCAGGCCCTGACCTATGAGTTCGAGGTCCACGCCCCCGACGACCGCGTCTCCGTCGCCATCCTGGTCAAGCGCGACGGCCGCCCCCTGCTGACCGCCTCCTTCTCCGGCGACCGCCGCCCCCTGACCGACGCCTCGCTGGCCCGCCTGTTCGTCACCCACGCCCTGCTGACCTTCAAGGTCACGGCCGCCATCCACTGGGAGGCCCTGAAGATGATGCTCAAGGGTGCCCGCTATCGCCACCGGTCTCCGCCGCCGAAAGACGCGGTCACGGTCGGGCACAGCTGACCCGACGCTTGCCCGAACCGCGCCCTCGCCCTAGAGACGAGACAAGCGCGCCGATATTCATCAGGCGATGAAAACACGAGGAACCGCATGCGGAAGATCTTCCCCGACGCGAAGAGCGCGCTTGAGGGCCTGACGTTCGACGGCATGACCGTCATGTCCGGCGGCTTCGGCCTGTGCGGCATTCCCGAGCACCTGATCGCCGCCCTGCGCGACAGCGGCGCCAAGGGGCTGACGGTCATCTCCAACAACGCCGGCGTCGACGGCTTCGGCCTCGGCCAGCTGCTCGAGACGAAGCAGATCGCGAAAATGATCTCGTCCTACGTCGGCGAGAACAAGGAGTTCGAACGCCAGTATCTGGCCGGCGAGCTTCAGCTGGAGTTCAACCCGCAGGGCACCCTGGCCGAGCGCATCCGGGCGGGAGGTGCCGGCATTCCGGCCTTCTTCACCGCCACCGGCGTCGGCACCCTCGTCGCCGAGGGCAAGGAGGTCCGCACCTTCGACGGCCGCGACTACGTCATGGAGACCGGCCTCGTCGCCGACCTGTCGATCGTGAAAGCCTGGAAGGCCGACGGCCGCGGCAATCTCCAGTTCCGCAAGACCGCCCGCAACTTCAACCCGATGATGGCGACGGCCGGCAAGGTCACCGTCGTGGAGGTCGAGCACATCGTCCCGACCGGCACTCTGGATCCCGACCAGATCCACACGCCCGGCATCTACGTGGACCGCATCGTCCTGACCCAGTCCGAAAAGCGCATCGAACAGCGCACCGTGCGCACCCGGGAGTCCGTGTAATGCCCCGCACCCGTGACCAGCTCGCCGCCCGCGCCGCCCGCGAGCTTCAGGACGGCTTCTACGTCAACCTGGGCATCGGCATCCCGACCCTTGTGGCCAACCACATTCCCCATGGAATGGAGGTCACCCTGCAGTCCGAAAACGGCATGCTGGGAATGGGCCCCTTCCCCTATGAGGACGAGGTCGACGCCGACCTGATCAACGCCGGCAAGCAGACGATCACCGAGATCCCCGAGAGCAGCTATTTCAGCTCGGCCGACAGCTTCGCCATGATCCGCGGCGGCCACATCAACCTGTCGATCCTGGGGGCCATGGAGGTCGCCCAGAACGGCGACATCGCCAACTGGATGATCCCGGGCAAGCTGGTCAAGGGCATGGGCGGGGCCATGGATCTGGTCGCCGGCGTCAAGCGGGTGGTGGTGGTCATGGATCACGCCAACAAGCACGGTCAGTCCAAGGTGCTGAAGTCCTGCACCCTGCCGCTGACCGGCACGGGCGTGGTCAGCCGCATCATCACCGACCTGGCCGTCTTCGACGTCAAGCCGGACGGCTCTGGCCTGGTCCTGATCGAGCTGGCCGACGGCGTGACGCTGGAGGAAGTGGCGTCGAAGACCGAGGCCGCCTACGAGGTTGCGCCCGGCCTCTCCTGACCCCGGTGGCGACGTCGCCGGGCGTGGCAAAATTGCCCCCCGGTTGAAAACCGTCGCATAGTCTTTCCGGCCCGCCCATCCTGGGCGGAAACGGGGAGGACGGGGCATGGCGGACGGTGCGAACCTGCGGGCGGGCGGGCTTCCTGCGCCCGATGCCGCGCGTGTCGAAGGTCTCAGGGCCGGGCTGGATCCCGCAACCCCCGAGGCGTTCGGGGAGGCGGAGCGCACCGCCGTGCTGGATTTGCTCGACCGCGTCGTTTCCGACGTCCGCACCGGCGACCTGACGGAGGCCCGCGCCCGGCTGACCCATCTCGACGCGGCGCTGGGCGGGCTGGACGTCCGGTCGCTGGAGCCGCGCCGGGGCCTCTCGGGCCTGTTCGATTCCCGCGGCAAGCGCCTGCGCGCCTTCCGCGAGTCCTTCTCCGGCAGCGCCCGCAGCCTGGCCGACACCGCTTCCGACCTCGCCGAAAGGGCCGCCGGGGTTGCCCGCCGCGACGCCGCGCTGGAAACGCTCTGGTCCGAGCTGCGTCAGGCCGTGGATGCTCTCAACGCCCACGTCGCCGCCGCCTCGGCCGTCCTCCATCCGGCACCGACCGGGGACGAGGCGGATCCCCATGCCGCGCTCCGGGCCCGGACGCGTGACCTGATCGCCTGCCGCGACGCCGCCCTCGCCGCCCTGCCCCGGCTTCGCGCGGCGCAGAACGCGGACGCCCCGGCGCTGGCTGCGTTGGAGCGCTGCACCGGGGCCGTCGCGGCGTGGAAGGCGGAATGGACGGACGCCCTCGGTCTCGCCGGCCGGCGCCCGAAAAAGGTGCGGCCCGACGCGACACGGCTGGAGTCGGCCAGGAAGTCCCTCACCGACGCGGCGGCTGCCGCGTCGGCGCGCATCGACGCCTCTCTGGGTCGCCGCGCCGTGGTGACGAGCGAACTGCAGGAGTTGCGGCGCGGGCTCTAGCGCCCCGCCGTGTCCTCCAGCCAGCCGGCCACGTCCTGCGCCACGGAGATCACCCCGCGGTCGTAGGCCTGGACGATGGCGCCGACCCGGTTCTCCGAAGTGGACTCCTCGACCGTAAAGGTGCGCTCGGCCACGATCTCGCGGCCCGGCAGTGAGATCAGCCGGGCCCGTGCCGTGATGACCACCGATGGTGTCGCGCCGGGGACGCCATAGCGCGTCTCGAACACCGGCACGTCGACGTCCAGTGCCAGGTCGCCCTGCGCCAGATCCCGCGCGCCGATCAGACGCACGCGCCCCCCCCGGTCGGCGACTGCGCCTTCCAGGGCCGCGGAGAACAGCATGGGGGCGGGCTCCATCCAGCGAGCCCCGGCCAGATAGGCCGCCTCGGTGCCGTTGACGGTCAGGATGCGGTCGCCTTCCGCCGCCTCGGCGAAGGTGATCCGGCGCACGGCGACGTCCACTGCGCCCGCCGCGGGTTCCGCCCCGGAGCGGTCGCCCTGCACGCCAAAGCGATACATCTGCACCGGATCGGGCGACGACAGGAGCGCGCAGGCCGACAGGCTGGCGGCCACGGCCGCGATCGAAAGCGAACGGATCACGGCTGAACCTCCAGCTCCTTGGTGGGCGGGCGCCCGATGAAGTCGCGCGGGCTGGACCGCACTTCGTCGATCAGGTCTTCCAGCGACGCCGTGGCCGCTTCCAGCCCGGCGATCGCGCGCTCCAGCTGCGGCAGGCCGTTGTCGGCGAAGTCGCCCAGCGGCTGCTCGAGGTTGGACACGGTCCGGTTCACCGACTCCGCCGCCGCCTTCGCCTCGGCCGTGGCAGCATTCATGTTGGCGATAGCCTCGCGTCCGTCGGTGTTGACCAGCCGGCGGGCGTCGGCCCCCAGCGCGGTGTACTCCGCCAGCGCGGCGTTCGCCTGCTCCAGCGCCTGTTCCAGCTGCTCAAGCATCCCCTTGCGGGCTTCGAGCTCTGCGGTCAGCGCCTCGACGTTGCGCAGCGAGGTCGAGAAGCTGCGGATGTTGTCGTCACTTAGGACCCGGTTGATGCGGTTCAGCGCGTCCACCGTCTGCGCCAGAACCGTCCCGGATCCGCTGAGCAGCTCTGCGATAGGGCTGGGCTGGCTCTGGATCACGGGGACAACGTTGTCAGGGTACTGCGATTTCAGCAGCGGCCGTCCGTCCGTCCCGGCGGTGATCTGGATGTAGTTCAACCCCGTGATGCCCTGGGGCTCCAGCTGGGCGCGGCTGTCCACGCGGATCGGCGTGGTGGCATCCACCCGGATGCGCGCCACGACCTGGTTGCCCTTCCGGGGGTCAAGGCGAAGGTCCGTCACTTCACCGACGCGGATGCCGTTGAAATGCACTTCCCCGCCCTCGGACAGGCCGCGCACCGGCCCGTAGAAGACGATGTCGTACTGGTCGAACTCGTTGTTGAACGACAGGCGGGCCAGCCAGATCGAGAACACCACCAGCGCCGCGAGCAGGGCGACGGTGGCGATGCCGACGGCGGCGTAATGGGCGTCTCGTTCCATCGTGTCCTCAGGCTGCCTTGGCGGCGCGACCCCGCGGTCCAAGGAAGTATTCCTTGATCCACGGGTGGTCTGAACGCTCAAGCTCCGAAACGGTCGCCTTGGCGACCACCCGTTTATCGGCCAGCACGGCCACCTTGTCGGTGATCGCGTACAGGCTGTCGAGGTCGTGCGTGATCATGAAGACCGTCAGGCCCAGATCGTCCGACAGGTCGCGGATCAGCTGATCGAACGCCGCCGCCCCGATCGGGTCGAGGCCGGCGGTCGGCTCGTCCAGAAACAGAAGCTCCGGATCCAGCGCCAGCGCCCGGGCCAGTCCGACCCGCTTCTTCATCCCGCCCGACAGTTCCGCGGGCTTGAGGTGATGAGCCTCCGGCTTCAGGCCCACCATGGCGATCTTCATCTCGGCGATCTCGTTGATCGTGTCGATGGGCAGGCGTGTGTGCTCGATCATCGGCGCGGCCACGTTCTGCAGGACCGTCAGAGCCGAGAACAGGGCCCCGCTCTGGAACAGCACGCCGGTGCGCCGTTCCACGTCGGCCGCTTCGGCCGCCGACAACGTCGACATGTCGTGTCCGAAGATGGAGACGGAACCGCCCTCCGGCTCCTTCAGTCCGATGATGGTGTTCAGCAGCACCGTCTTGCCGGTGCCGGACCCGCCGACCACGCCCACCACCTCGCCGCGCTCGACCGTCAGGTCGATCCCGTCATGGATCACGTTGTCGCCGAACTGGCTGCGCAGTCCGCGCACCTCGATCAGCGGTCCTTCCGCGCGGGTCAAATGTTCAGCTCCAGGTAGATCAGGGCGAACACGGCATCCAGCAGGATGATGGCGAAAATAGCCTGCACGACCGCCGCGGTCACGCGTCGACCCAGGCTTTCGACGTCACCCGCGACCGACATGCCCTGACGGCACCCGATGGCCGCGACCACAATGGCGAATACGGGTGCCTTGGACAGGCCGACCATGGCCTGCTGGAACATCAACGGATCGTCCTGCATGCGCTGCATGAAGAAGGCGGGGCCCAGATTGAGCGTGCTCCAGGTGACCAGCAGCCCTCCGAACAGGCCTGCGATCATGGCCGCGAACGTCAGCAGCGGCAGCATCACCACCATCGCGGCCAGCCGGGGGATGACCAGCGCCTGAAACGCGTTGACGCCCATGACCTGCATGGCATCGATTTCCTGGTTCATCCGCATCGAACCGATCTCGGCGGCGAAGGCCGAGGCCGATCGGCCCGCCAGCAGGACCGCGGTCAGCACCACGGCGAACTCCCGCAGAACGGAAAAGCCGATCAGCTGAACCGCGAACACGCCCGCGCCGAACTGGCTCAGCAGGTTCACGCCCAGAAACGCGACCACCGCGCCGATGAAAAAGTTCGTGATCATCACGATCGGCAGGGCGTCCAGCCCGGCGCGTTCGGCCTGACTGACCCACGCGGCCCAGCGGATGCGGCCGGGGTGCCTCAGCGCGCTGCCTGTCGCTGCCATCAGACGACCCAGAAAGGCCAACGACAGCGTCGCCTCGGCCCCGAAGTCGTAGACGCCGTGGCCGATCTTGGCGAACGTCCGGGTGACAGGATCGGCCCGGCGTGGCGGGGGAACGCTCTGGCGCTCCAGTTTCTGGACGAGGGCATAGATGCGCCCCGCCTCGGGCCGCGCCTTCCAGGAAGCCTTGGTCAATCCGCCGGCACCGCCCTGCACGAGCGCCAGCGCCCCGGCGGTGTCGAAGCGGGCCAGATCGGTCAGATCCACGCGGGAAACCTTGCGTCCCGCCAGCGCCTCTTCCAGCCGTCGGCCGGTCCGGCCCAGCGAGGTCGTGGTCCAGTCGCCGGAAAGGGTCAGCGTCGCGCCGTCACCCGTTTCCTCGACCTGAAAGTCCGCTCTCGCCATGTCACCTGCTTAAAGCGAGCCGCGGTCGCTGACTATACGGTGGAAACCCGCATCAGCTCAGGAAGTTCAGCAGCGACACCTGACGAAGTTGATTGATCACCTGGGCCGAGGCCTGCATGGCCACCTGAGACAGTTCAAGGTCGGTCAGGGCCTGCGCCAGGTCGGCGTCGGTGCGCTCCGACACCAGCGCCTCCAGGGCGTCGCTCTGCTCCTGCTGGGCCTTCAGAACGTTGTCGACGCGGTTCTGCACCGCGCCGTTCTGGGCCGCCTGGTTGGTGATCCCCTCCCGGGCCCCGTCCAGTCGCGACAGCATGTCGGTCAGGAAGTCCCGGGTGGCGTCATCCAGGTCACCGGTGATCGGGGTCGCCTCGTGGCGGCGCTGGATCTCGTGGAAGATGCGGAACAGCTCCTTGCCCACGTCGTCGGCGAGGAAGCCGGTCTCAAGCGCCGTTCCTTCGTCCAGCCGTGAGACCTGCACGAGGTCATCGTTGACGAAGCTTTCGTCGGGATCGGCCAGCAGAGACAGTTCCGCCATGGTGCGCGGCGTCACCGGCGCCTCCGCCGAGGCCCCGCCCGCGAACAGGTAGCGGCCCTGATGCCGCGTATTCAACCCGTCCAGAGAGATCTGGAACTGGCCCTGCAGCTCCAGCATCAACCCGTCCACGCGACCCGCCGCCAGCGCCCCGGCGATTGCTTCCCGCGCGCCGCCGGCCCCGTCCGCCACCCGGTTCAGGGCCAGGTTCTGGCTGGACAGCCGTCCCGCCGCGGCCTTTCCGGCGTCGATGAATCCGGAAATCCGGCTCTGCGCCGACTTCAGGGCCGTCAGGGACTCCGACCCCCGACCGAAGCCGACCAGATCCGTCGCGTTTTTCTGCGTCGACACCCGCTTCTGCGCCTCCTGCGAGCGCACCTGCGCGCCCATCAGGTCCAGCAGCGCCGACTGGTAGTTGCCGAAGGTCGAGACCCGCATCAGACGATCCCCAGAAGCACGTCGTAAAGATCCTTGGCCGCCTGGATCAGGCGCGCCGAGGCGTTGAAGGCCTGCTGATAGGTGGTCATCAGCACCAGTTCCTCGTCCAGATTGACGCCCTCGTGGGCGCGCTGCCGGGAGTAGGCTTCCCCGTGCAGGGCCGCGGAGCTTTCGGCGCGCGACTTCGCCACCGAGGCCCGGCCGCCGACGTCCCCGGCCAGCTCCGAAGCGTAACGCGACACCGACGACAAGCCGCCGACCGATTCCCCGGCCGGGTCGAACGCCGCCGATCCCTGGCCGGCGTCCGCCAGCGCCAGCCCGCCCCGGCCTTCGCCCGACACGAAGGCGCGCGCCCCCACGGCGGTCGCATAATCCGCGCGCGCCAAACCCAGCAGGGCGGGATTGCGCGCGATGTCGCCGCGCAGCGAGAAGCCGTCCGCGCGGGACGCCCGCACGCCGCCGCCGATGCCGAACATTTCTGTGATCGAGACGCCCGACGCCGACTGGCTGGTCCGGTCTTCCAGAACCGACAGCCGCGCCGGCGGAACCGTCGAACCCACGAAGGTCAGCGACCCGTCCCCATTCAAACGGAAGACACCGTGCCCGCCAACGCCCGTGACCGGGTCGTTCAGGGCATTCAGAAGGTCGGTCATGGACCCGCCCGGAACGGTGACCTCCACGTCGCGCAGGCGCGCGCCGGTCTCTCCCGTCAGCCGCAGCTTCAGCGTCTGGCCCGCCGGGAACCCGTGCGCCGAAGTCGGACCGAGGCCGGTGGCATAGAGGGCGGGGCGATCCGTGCTGATCAGATCGTTCAGCCCGAAGAAATGCGACAGCCCCATGCCCTGTTTGCGGGCGGGCAGGTCGGGATCGTCCACGACCGCGGCCCCGCGGCCGGCGGCGGCGGAGAGGGTCAGCCGTCCGTCGACAAAGCTGGCCGTGCCGCTGGTGCCCAGCTTGGCGTTCAGCTCCGCGAGGAAGCCCGACACCGGCACCACGTCGCCGCCGACGTTCACATTGCCCGCTCCGTCGAAGGTCAGGTCGACCCGCGTCTGGACGATGCCCGCGGAGTCGGTGATCAGCACCGCCGTCCGCCCGCTGAAGCCCGCCAGCGCGGTGTCCAGCGACTGGCCGACGTTGCGCCCGCTCAGTGTCTGCGGTGCCGGCACAGCGGTGTTGGCGTTGTGGGCGCGGTTCAACTCGTCGGCGGCGCGGGTCAGCAGCTCGGCCAGACGCTCGGCCGCCTGCGGCGCGTCCTGGTCGCGCAGTTCGACCAGACCCTTGATCTCGCCCGAGGTGATGCCGTCCAGAAGCGGCCGCTTCTGACCTCTCGGCTCGGTAACCCAGATCTCGTTGAAGCTGCTCTCGGCGTTCACCACGCCGGCGCGCGCATAGTCCAGCGTGGCGAAACCGTCGCCGGCCAGCAGGGCCCCGCCGTTGGTGCGGATCGACACGCCGCCCACGTTCCGCTGCGACACCCGCACGTCGATGATGCCCGACAGTTCGTCGATCAGCCGGGCCTGTGCCGCCTCGGCGCCCGAGGCGTCGTCGTTGACCACGGTGGCCTTGGCGATCTGGACGTTGAGGGCCTCGATCTGCTGCAGCAGGCCGTTGGCGCGGTCCACCGCGGTCTTGATCCGGCCGTCCGCGTCCTCACGCACGGTCTGGATCTGACGCGAGATGCGGGTCCCCTCGTCGAACAGGCTCTGGATCCCGAAGATCGCCGCCTGCCTGGCTGGCGACGAGGCCGGATCCTCTGCGGTCGCGGCGAAGGCGGCGAACATCTCGTCGACCTGGGCGAAGAAGCCCGACGTGCCGCCCGGATCGCCGAACATCCCCTGGATGCGGTCGAACAGCTCGTGACGCACGCCATGCCGCTGGGCCTCGGCCGAAGCCGACATGGTGGCGGCCTGCAGGAAGCGATCGGTCGCCAGGCGAACGCGCGTCACCTCCACGCCCACGCCGACGCCCTCGCTCATCAGCGACGTCTGCTCGGCGACCTTGCGGACGTATCCCGGCGTGTTGACGTTGGCGACGTTGTCCGAGACGACGCGCAACTGCATCTGCGCGGCCGTCAGTCCGGACTGGCCGGCGTTCATGATCGAGTTCAGGGACACGGGCGCGCCTCCTGGGTCGGCAAAGCCTGCACCCGGACGCGCGGAATTTGCCGCGTACGGGTTTCAGTCAAGCCACTGATTTTCTTGAGCTGTCGGTCGATGCGCTCGGTCATGGCCGGGAAGGCGCGCAAGGACCGGACCAACCGTCGGGCGCGGCAGGCACCGGGCAAAAACCGGTCCTGACACGGCAAGAAAGGTCTCTGCCGGGCACCCCCGCACAGCGACACCAGTCGCACGTTTTTCTCTTGTTTTCCGTCGGTTGTGTTTGGTTTCGAGCAATGGCCCGGAGCTTGCGCCGGGGCTGCCGACCTTTTGGGCGCAGCACGCGCCGCCCCATCCACATCCTCACCCGGTACCGATGCTCGCCCAGAGCCTGTTCGCCCTCGCCGTTCCCGCCGCGCCCCAGGCCGGCGACGCGTCCGCCGCCCCGGCGGACGGCGCGTTCGGCCGTCTTGTCGATCAGGTGACGCGGGAGGCCGCTTCGGACGGGACGGGTCCCCAGGTTCTCCCGGGTGTCGATCAGCCTGTGCTTCCGGCGAAACATGGGGGCCCGCCGCGGCCGGAGGTTCTCCCGGGGGAAGCTGATCTGTTCGCGAGCGACGACAAGGCCCTCGAGCCCGAGGTCCTGCCGCCTGAGCCGGAGACGGATCCCGACGTCAAGCCCTCGCCCAACGGCAAGCTCACCCCGTCGGACGGCGATCCCCGACCGGAGATCCTGCCGGTGGATGTGGGCCCGGAGCCGACGCCGCGTCCTGAAATCCTGCCGGCCGAGGTTGGCCCCGATCCCGAGCCGCGCCCGGAGATCCTGCCCGGCGACGTCGGTCCGACGCCGGAAGCGCCGCCCAAGTCCGTAGGCCCCGAGGTTCTGCCACCGGCGCAGGTCGCGCCCGCACCGTCGGCGGCCCCGCCTGCCCCCCATGCTGAGGCGGCTCGCGCTTCCGGCGGCACGTCGGGGGACGGTCTCCCTTCGGACGTCGCTGCGGTTCCCGACGCTTTCGCCGAGGCGGAGCCGACCCCCCCGGCGTCCGCAGCGATCCCGGAACCCGCGCCCGAAGCCACTTCGGCGGTGGCCGCCCGGACCCCACCCCAGGCCTCGCTGGCGGCCGACGCGGCCCGCGTCGATCCCTTGACCGCGGCCGGTTCCGAGCGCGCGCAGGCGCCGGCGCCCGAGGCTCCCGCCGCGCCCGCCGCCGAGGCACCTGCCTACGGCCTCTCCCGCGTCGCCCACGAAACGCTCGCCGATCTGACGGCCCAGGTCGTGCGGCGGCTGGAGGGCAAGTACACCCGGTTCGAGATGGCGTTGACGCCCGAGGATCTCGGCCGCGTCGACGTCAGCCTGGAAATGGGCGAGGACGGGTCCCTGACCGCGCGTCTGGCGTTCGACAGCCCCGCCGCCGCGGCCGAAATGCGCGGTCGGGCCGACGAGCTGCGCCGCCAGCTCGAACAGGCCGGCTTCCAGCTGGCGCGCGATGCCCTCGAGTTCTCCCAGCGCGACGGATCGTCGTCACGTCACGACGGATTCGAGCGCCGCCAGAACCGCGCCTTCGCCGCCGCCCGCGACCTCGCCGACCGGGCCGAGGCCGCGCCGCTGATCAACCTCTCCCTCTCCCTCGGCACGGCGCGCGATCGCGTCGATGTGAAGGTCTGAACCATGGTCGACGCCCTCACCACAACCAGCGACGCCACCTCGCGGATCGGCTCCAGCTCGGCCCTTCTGAGCCAGAATTTCGAGACCTTCCTCGCGCTGCTCACCGCCCAGCTGCGGAATCAGGACCCGCTCTCGCCGGTCGATTCCAACGAGTTCACCGGCCAGCTCACCCAGATGGCCGGCGTCGAGCAGCAGCTGCTGACCAACGACCTGCTCACCGCGATCCTGCAGGGTCAGGGCGGATCGGATCTGACGGGCGCGACAACCTACATCGGCCGCGACGCCACCGCCGTCTGGTCCGCCGTCAAGGCGACCGACGGCGAAGCGACCTGGAGCTACGAGCTGGCCGGCGACGCCGCCTCGGCGAAACTGCAGGTGCTCGACGCCTCCGGACGGGTGGTGCACGAGGCCGCCGCACCGGAGAACGGCGAAGGTCTGCACGACTTCACCTGGACCGGCGGTCAGGACGGACAGGTCTACACGCTGAAGGTCGCCGCGACGAACGCCGCGGGCGAGGTCGTGCAGTCCCAGGTTCTGGTCCGCGGCCGCGTCACCGGCGTCGAAATGTACGACGGCCAGCCCTTCCTGACGATCGGAAACTCCATCCTGCCGCTTTCGTCCGTGATCGCCGTCGAAGAGGCCCGGGTGGCCGTCGAAGAGCCCGAGACATCACCGCTTTCCGCCCTTTCCGCTCTCAACCCCATGAAATTGTTTTCGTAACGGAGCCGCGTCATGAGCATCAACAGCGCCCTTCTCGCCGGCGTGTCCGGCCTGACCGCGAACTCGGCGGCCCTCGCCGCCATCTCGCAGAACATCGCGAACGTGAACACCATCGGCTACAAGCGTACGGCCGGTGAGTTCCAGACCGTGATCAACAGCCAGGCCCAAGGGGCCGGCTATTCCGCTGGCGGCGTCCTCGCCACGGCGCGCCATTACACCAGCCAGAACGGCCAGCTCCAGCGCACGACGTCCTCGACGGATCTCGGCATCGCGGGTCAGGGCTTCTTCGTCGTCACCGAGAAGGCCGAGAACCTCGAGGTGACCGACAGCCGTCTGTTCACCCGCGCCGGTGCCTTTCGCGTCGACAATCTCGGCTACCTGAAGAACACCTCCGGCCTCTATCTGCAGGGCTGGCCGGTGGACGCCGAAGGCAACATCACGACGGATCCATCGGACCTGAACCGCCTGCGCACGATCAACGTCGGCTCGGTCGGCGGCACCGCGGAGGCCACCACCCGGATCCAGCTGAACGCCAACATCAAGTCCAGCCAGCCCGTCTCGCCCGAAGCGACCGCCGCCGCCGCCGTCCCCCCGGGGGCCGACGCCTATGATCCCGTCGCCAACTCCATGGCCATGTGGGACCCGGAGACCGGCACGGGCGTGAAGCCGGACTTCGAGCTGACGATTCCGGTGTCGGACTCCAAGGGCGGCCAGCGCACCGTGGCCATCTCCTTCCTGAAGAGCACCACGCCGAACCAGTGGTACTCGGAGATCCGTGCCGTCCCCGCGGACGACGTGGTCACGGGTGCCGGACTCAACAACGGTCAGATCAAGACCGGTCTGGTCGCATTCACCCAGGACGGCCGCCTCGACGTGGACGCCATGGCTGCCCTCGGTGCCCAGGCTCTGTTCGAGGATCCTGCGGTGGCCACCCTCACCTTCGGGGCGTCCGACTCCGGCGCGCCCGCGGCGGGGACCGTGGCCTGGGCCCCGGGCCTCGGCATCGACGACCAGGTGCTCAGCTTCGACCTGACGGCAGCCGCCGGCGGCCTGACGCAGTACGACAGCGCCTCCGTGGTGCAGGCCGTGCTGACCAACGGCACCGCCTTCGGTAACCTGAGCGAGGTCAAGATCGACGAGACGGGCTTCGTCACGGCCATCTTTGACAACGGCGTGACCCGCAAGATCGCCCAGATCGCCATCGCCACCTTCCCCAGCCCGGACGCCCTGCTGCAGACCAGCGGCAACGCCTACCGGGTCAGCCAGGGCTCCGGCACCTTCAACCTGAAGACGGCAGGTTCGGGCGGCGCGGGAACGCTCGGATCGTCCCAGCTGGAAGCCTCGACCGTGGACCTGTCGACCGAGTTCACCGGCTTGATCACGACCCAGCGGGCCTACTCCGCCTCGTCCAAGATCATCACCACGGCCGACGAAATGCTGGCCGAGCTGATCAGCATCAAGCGCTGACGACGGCGCGGGAGGGGCTGAATGACCGGCGTTCGTATTCTGAATCGAAGGTGGCCGACCGCTCCGGCGGGTAAGGCCTCCTTCACCACGCCGCTTAAACGGCCCTTAGCGGCACACGGGCATAGTCCGTCCCGTGATGGTTGGTGAAGAGGCATAAGCCCATGCTGCAAGAGCGTAGAGTCAACGGCAAAGGCGAGCAGTATGTGGTGGGCCCGACGGGCACGCCGCTGACCCTGCGCGACCTTCCGCCGCCGAACACGGACCGATGGGTCATCCGCCGCAAGGCCGAGGTGGTGGCTGCCGTGCGCGGCGGGCTGCTGTCGATCGACGACGCCCTGAGCCGCTACGGCCTCACGGCCGAAGAGTTTTCCGCCTGGCAGCAGTCCATCGACAAATGGGGCATGCAAGGCCTGCGCACGACGCGCATTCAGCACTACCGCTCGTAACCCTCCCCCCTCCTGCGAGCCGAACCGGAGGCCGCCTGTGGAGACGCAGGCGGCCTCCGGCGCGTCGGGGCCTCGAAATCGCGCGAGTTCGGCACTAAATGGCGCACATGAGCCTGACCGAGGACATCTGCCCGATCCCGGCCATCGCCCCCATGAGCGCCGACGGCGACATGGATGCGGCGATCGCGTCCGCGCGCGCGGCGGTCGGCCTGCCGGTCGGGTCGCGCGTGGTCGCGGCCATGTCAGGCGGGGTCGACTCCACCGTCGTCGCCGCCCTGCTGCACAAGGCGGGCTACGACGTCGTCGGCGTGACGCTGCAGCTCTACGACCATGGCGCGGCGCTCAAGAAGAAGGGCGCCTGCTGCGCCGGCCAGGACATCCACGACGCCCGCCTTGCCGCCGAGATGCTCGGCATCCCGCACTATGTGCTGGATTATGAATCGAAGTTCCGGGACGCGGTGATCGACCAGTTTGCCGACTCCTACCTGCGCGGCCAGACGCCGGTGCCGTGCATCCGCTGCAACCAGACGGTCAAGTTCCGCGACCTGCTGGACGTCGCCCGCGACCTGGGGGCCGAGGCCATGGCCACCGGCCACTACGTCCGCCGGTCCATCGGCGTCGATGGCCGCCCGCAGATGCGCAAGGCGATCGACCACTCGCGCGATCAATCCTACTTCCTCTTCGCCACCACGCCGGAGCAGCTGGACTACCTCCGCTTCCCCCTGGCCGATCTGGAGAAGCCCCAGGTCCGCGGCGTGGCCGCCGCACTGGGCCTGCGCATCGCCGCCAAGCCCGACAGCCAGGACATCTGCTTCGTCCCCTCGGGCGATTATCGTTCGCTGATCGACAAGCTGCGTCCCGAAGGCCGGCAGGCGGGCGAGATCGTGCACATGGACGGGCGTGTTCTGGGCGCGCACGCCGGCATCACCGACTACACCATCGGGCAGCGCCGCGGCCTGAACGTCGCCGTGGGCGAGCCGCTTTTCGTGACGAAGCTGGACCCGGCGCGCCGCCACGTCATCGTCGGCCCGCGCGAGGCCCTGCTGACCGCCGCCCTGACCCTGGAAGAGACCAACTGGCTGGGCGACGCCCCGACCATGGAAGACGCCGCCCGCGACGGCGCGTCCGTCCTCGCCCGCGTCCGCTCCACCCGTCCGCCTTCGTCCGCCCGTCTGACGCTCGTGGACGGCGCGATCGGCGTCGCCTTCGAGACGGGCGAGGAGGGCGTGGCCCCCGGACAGGCCTGCGCCCTGTATGATCCAGCCGATCCCGACCGCCTGATCGGCGGCGGCTTCATCCGCGAGACCACGGCTGTCGCCTGATCCGCACCATCTGTCCACGCGCGCGGGCCTGCCCGAGGACCTGCGCGTCGGCCTGACCGACTTCCCGCGCACGCGCTGGACCGGGCCGACCGTCGTCGAGATGGCGCGCTTCTGGCTGAACGTGCACGAGAGCTTCCGCCGTCACCACGCCCATCTGGGCGCCCTCGTCACGCCCTGGCGCGAGGGGCGCGGCGACCTGCGGACCCTGCACGCCCGGCTGATCCCGGCCACGCAGCAGTTCCTCCAGCACCTCGACATGCACCACCGCATCGAGAGCGGTCAGTACTTCCCCGCCTTCCGCGATCTGGACCCCCGGATCGCCCACGGCATCGACCTTCTGGACCGCGACCATGACGTCGTCCACGCGCAGCTGGAGGCCCTGTTCGCCGCCGCTTCCGGCTTCCACGCGGCGATCCAGACCGACGCGCCCGACGCCGCAGACCACGCCGCGCGACTGTCTGACGTCATCGACGGCATGGGCCCGATGGTCCTGCGCCACCTCGACGACGAAGAGGAGATCGTTATCCCCCTCATCCAGCTTCGCGGAGGCGGCCTTTGACCGTCGCCACCATCTCCCAACTGTCGGGCAAACTGTTGCGCGACGCTGCCGCCTTCTTCCTGAACGTGGGCGAGCAGAACCCGGACCTCGGCCCGGAAATGGCCGACAATGCGGAGGTCTACCGGCAGGTGGCCGATCTGCTCGAGGTCGATCCCCAGCACCGGCTGCAGGCGGAAGACGGCTCGGACTCCGGCGCGGTGACGTCGGATCTCGCCGCGAAGATGCTGGACGACGCGGCCACCTTCTTCCGGAACGTCGGCGCCCAGAACCCGGCGCTGACCGCACAGATGGAAGACAATGCAGGCGTGTTCCGCTCGGTCGCCGAGCTTCTCAGGACCGACCCGGACCACCCCCTGCCGCTGGACTGAGCCTCAGCCCCGCATCGGCATGATGCGGCGGCGCTGGCGGACCAGGGCCAGGGCCGTGCCATCGGGTGCCTGGGCCGTGCCGTCCTCGACCGCCCAGCCGCCGCCCACGTCCCGGCTGACGAAGTGGAAATAGGCCCAGCCCTCCGGCGATGTCTCCGCTGTCACCGGGGCCAGCAGATCGGCCCGCAGATCGACGCTGGCCGAGATCGCCGGCGGACCCTCGAACGCCGTGAAATAGGTTGGATACAGGCCGTCCAGCAGGAACAGCAGCCGCGCCTCGTCCAGCGGCAGGCCGTCGACGCACCGCATCCAGCAGCCCAGCTCCACCGTCCCGCCCGCGTTCATCCCGAACAGGCGCGGCCCGTGCGGAAAGCGGTGCTCGATGTGGCGCGTGAACCAGGGACCGAAGCCGGTGTCCAGCGGCTGGGCGTCAAAGTCGCCCGGCACGCCCGGAACCGTCGGCAGGGGATGCAGCTCCGGCCCCGCCACATCCCGTCCGAAGGTGATCAGGGCCTGGATCGCGGCGCGGTCCCCCTGTCCCGCCGACACCGCCGCATAGGTCAGGTTGCGCCCGCCGCGCAACACGGTCGGGGTGAAGTCGATCGCCTCGAAGCGGGCGGCGGCCAGATACTGGATCGTCAGGCTGCGGATCGGCGCGGCCACCTCCAGCCCGGTCCGCGCCGCCTCCCCCGCCAGCGCGGCCATCAGCCCTCCGAACGGGGCGCCCTTCAGCGGATCCATGGCCTGCGGGCCGTTGGAATAGCTGGCGTCGAGGCGCGCAGTCAGCACGCCCGCAGCACCGGGCAACAGGGTCAGGGCTTCGGTCAGGTCCACCATCGCGCCGTCTTTGCCGCAATCAGAATGCGGGCGGAAGCGTCGCCGCTTCCGCCCAGTTTGGGGATCGGGACGCGTCGGCGATCGACAAGTCCGTAGCGAAACAAGACTGACTCCGTCCGTTCCGAAACGCAACCCTCTTGTCAAACCGCTGACGCAGGGTCACTTTCCGTCCATGGGACGCACCGCCGACTACTCGCGCCAAAGCTGCTCGATCGCCGCCACCCTCGAGGTGATCGGCGACCCCTGGACCCTGCTGGTCGTCCGCGACGCCTTCAACGGCGTGACCCGGTTCGAACAGTGGCAGGAGCGGCTGGGCGTGGCCCGCAACGTCCTCGCTGCCCGGTTGAAGAGCCTCGTCCAGCACGGCGTGCTGGAGCCGCGCCTCTATTCCGAACGCCCGCCGCGCAACGAGTACGTCCTCACGCCCAAGGGCAAGGACCTGTACGGCGTGCTGGTCACCCTGCACGGCTGGGGTGCCAAGCATGTCTACGGCGACGCCGATTCCGGGGTGTCCATGCTGCACAAGACCTGCGGCGCCGACCTCCAGCCGCGCATCGCCTGCGGATGCTGCGGCGAGATCGTGAAGCCTCGCGACATCCAGCTGACCCTGACCGCCGACTGCCCGACCGTCGGGGACGTCATGCCGGAAGACAAGGCAGCCTGACCGTCAGATATCGAGCGGTGGCGCCTCGCGCCGCTTGGGTCTAGCGCTTGCCGATGCGCCTCGGCCTCATCCTCGCGCTTTTCCTCCTCTGGGCCGCCCCCGTCGCGGCCCAGGACCCCGCGCGCATCCAGTCGGACGTGCGCGAAGGCCAGCGCCTGATGGCCGAAGGCCGGCCCGCGGATGCAGAACCCCTCTTCGCCCGCGCCGCCGCCGATGCCGTCACCCTGTGGGGTGACACGTCTCCCGATGCCGGCAGCCTGCGGCTGCTTCAGGCCAATGCGGTCGAGGACCAGGGACGTCTCGCCGAGGCCGAGACCCTGTACCGCGACGCCCTCGCCACCCTCGAACGCGCCACGGAACCCGGCCACCCGCGGCAAGGCTGGGCTTTGAACGACCTCGGGCTGAACCTGCACAAACAGGGACGGCACGCCGAGGCCCTGCGGATCATGACGCGGGCGGTCGACCTGCACGCCGCATCCGAAGGTGCCGAGGCCCCTCCGACCCTGACATCCCTGAACAACCTCGCCTCCATTCTCCGGGCCCTCGGCCGGTTCGAAGAGTCGGCGGAGATCCAGCGTCGCGTCCTGGCGGTGCGCGAGGCGAGCCTGTCGCCGGATCACCCGGACCTCGGCCTGACGCTGAACAACCTCGGGGCCGTCCTCCTTGACCTTGATCGGCCGGCAGAGGCCCGCGAGGTGCTCCGTCGCGCGCACGCCGTCCGGGTCCACGCCCTCGGGGACGACGACCCTCTGACGGCGCAGACCCTCATCCTGCTGGCCGAAGCCCTGGCGCTGGACGGACGTCTCGACGCGGCCTGGGCGATGCAGGCCGGCGCGGTCGAGGCGCTGGAACGGGCCGACGCGCCTCTGGATCTCGCCGCCGCCCTGATGGCCCGGGCGGATCTGGCTCTGGTCCTGCGGCGACCCGATGACGCCCTCATCGCCGCCGAGCGCGCGCTCGCGCTGCGCCGCCGGCACCTGCCGCCGGCGCACCCCGAGGTCGCCGCGGCCTTGACGGTTCTGGCCGACGTCCATCTGGCGGCCGGCGATGCCCGGGCCGCCCTGCCCCTGCTGGAGGAGGCGCTGGCCCTGACCCGACTGACCCTGGGCCCGGATCACGTCAACGGGCTGCGCATCCTGTCCCTCCTTGGGCTGGCGGAGGGCGAGCTGGGACACGGCGACCGGGCGATCGATCGATTGACCGAGGCCTCCGCCCTCGCGGAGCGCGCCCTGCCACGGGATCACCTTGGGCGTCTCGCCACCACCGCAGACCTTGGAGCCGCGCTTGCCGCGGCGCGCCGGCCCGACGCGGCCCTGCCCCTCCTCCGCGAGGCCGGGACGGCGCTGATCGCGCGGCGCGGCGGCGGCTCCGACGGGGCCCGGGAGCGGGATGGCGACGCCCTGGGACACCTCTGGCGTTTGACCGTCACGGCCGCCTGGGACGCGGCCCATTCTGACTGAGCACTTGCAACATGCCCCGTGACCCGCGATCTACGCGGCACGGTTTCCGAGAGGCTTCGTCATGTCCGACCCCGTCGTCATCTGCTCCTTCGCCCGCACGCCCATGGGCGGCTTCCAGGGCGCGCTCTCCGGCGTGAAGGCCACGGACCTCGGTGCCGCGGCGGTCAAGGCCGCGGTCGAACGCGCGGGCGTGCCGGCCGAAAAGGTCGACCAGATCTTCATGGGCTGCGTCCTGCCCGCCGGTCTGGGTCAGGCTCCGGCGCGTCAGGCTGCGATCGGCGCGGGTCTGGGCAAGCACGTCGAGGCGACCACGGTGAACAAGATGTGCGGCTCGGGCCTCCAGGCCGCCATGATGGCCCACGACGCGCTGAAGGCCGGCACCGCTGACGTCATCGTCGCGGGTGGCATGGAGTCGATGACCGGCGCGCCCTACGTCATGAACAAGCACCGCGGCGGCGCCCGCATCGGCCACGACGTCATCGTCGACACCATGTACATGGACGGACTGGAAGACGCCTACACGCCCGGCAAGCTGATGGGGGCCTTCGCCGAGGACTCCGCCGGCCAGTACCAGTTCACGCGCGAGCAGCAGGACGAGTACGCCCTCGAGAGCCTGCGTCGGGCCACCGCCGCGATCGAGAGCGGCGCCTTCAAGGCCGAGATCACGCCGGTCGAGGTCAAGACCCGCGCCGGCGTCGAAACGGTCGACACCGACGAGCAGCCGGGCAAGGCCCGCCCGGACAAGATCCCGACGCTGAAGCCCGCCTTTGCAAAGGACGGGACGATCACCGCCGCCAACGCCAGCTCCATCTCGGACGGCGCGGCCGCCTTGGTCATGACGCGCGAGAGTGTGGCTAGGGCGCTGGGCCTGCCGGTCGTCGCCCGTGTGATCAGCCACGCCAGCCACGCGCACGAGCCCGGCCTGTTCACCACCGCTCCCGTGCCGGCGATGAAGAAGGCGCTGGACAAGGCAGGCTGGACCGTAGCCGACGTCGATCTGTGGGAGATCAACGAGGCCTTCGCCGTCGTCGCCATGATCGCGCAGAAGGAACTGGGCATCGACCGCGACAAGCTGAACGTCAACGGCGGCGCGACCGCCCTCGGCCACCCGATCGGCGCCTCGGGCGCGCGGATCCTGTCGACCCTGCTGGGCGCGCTTCAGGCGCGTGGCGGCAAGAAGGGCGTGGCGTCGCTGTGCATTGGCGGCGGCGAGGCCGTCGCCATGGCGGTCGAGCTGGTCTGACCGAACGTCAGGCGGGGGCCGGGGCCTGCGGCAAAAGCGCGGTTCCGACCCGACGGATCACGTCAGCTGCCTGGCAAACCGCCTGCTGAATCAAAGGCAGTTCGCGAGTTTGCGGGCGCGGGCCGCCACGGGTTCAGACCTGGTCCAGGCTCTGCAGTCGACTACGCTGGTTAAACAGCCGGGGCCGGTGTGGACTCAAGAGACTCAAGGCACTCAATTTTTGTCCGGGAGTCTCGAGAGTCTGCTGAGTCCAGATCGGGCGTGACTTCAGCCCCGGAGGTCCAGCCTCGGCCTGAGCCCCTCGATGTCGTAGCCGGCAGAAGCCGCAGTCGACACGATCTCGTCCGTTCCCCGCGTCCCGACCTGCGACAGGGCCCACAGCGCGGTCGAGCGGGTGCCCGTCCGGCAGAAGGCCAGCGTCGGTCCCGGTATCTCGTCCAGAGCCGAGGCGAAGGCCCGCGCGTCCTCCTGCGAGAGCGTCGGCATGGTCACGGGCACCCAGCGGAACTCCAGTCCCGCCTCGCGTGCGGCTGCCTCGATCTCGGCCGCGTCCGGCTGGCCGGGCTCCTCGCCGTCGGGCCGGTTCGAGATCAGGCTGCGGAATCCCTGCGCGGCGGCCGCGGCCACGTCCTCGAGGGTGATCTGGGGCGCGACCGAAAGGCCGTCGGCGAGAGGGCGGATCTGCATGCCGCCATCCTGCGCCCGGCCGCGCCGCGCGCCAAGTCTCAGCGGACCGAGCGGGCGTCCGCGCCGGCGACCAGAGCGGCCACCTCCGACGCATCGACCATCGACGTGTCGCCCGGTGTGGTCATGGCCAGAGCCCCGTGGGCCGCGCCCCATTCAACCGCGGTCTGCAGGTCCTGGCCCTCCATCAGCGCGTGCGCCAGCCCCGCCACGAAGCCGTCTCCGCCGCCGACGCGGTCCAGCACGTCCAGCCCCGGTCGCTCCACGGAAGTCACCGTCCGGCCGTCCGACCACGCCTGCGCCGACCAGTCGTTGCGCCCCGCCGTGTCCGCCGTGCGCCGCGTCGCCGCGACGATCCGGACGTCCGGGAACTGCGCCGCATAGGCCCGCGCGGCCGTCTCCAGATCCGCCCTGGCGTCCACGTCCAGACCCAGGCATTCGCGGAAGCCCCAGGCATCGCCAACCATCACGTCCACATGGCGCGCGATCTCGCGACTGACGCGCCGCGCCGCCTCCGGATCGGCGTGCGCCGCCCACAGACTGGCCCGGTAGTTCAGGTCGTAGGACACCACCGCGCCCGACGCCTTCGCCGCCTCCACCGCGGCCAGCGCGGTCCGCGCCGAGGTCTCGGACAGGGCCGCGAAGATGCCGCCGGTGTGGAACCAGCGGACGCCTTCCGTCCCGAAGAGCCGATCCCCGTCGACCTCCGCGGGTCCCAGCTGCGACGCCGCGGAGCCGGCGCGGTCCGACACGCCCTTCGCCGGCCGCACGCCGAAGCCGCGCTCCGTGAAGTTCAGACCCACCCGCGTGTTCCGGCCGATGCCGTCGAACTCCCGCCAGACGACGTGGCTCCGGTCCACCCCGCCCTGCGCCATCAGGTCGTCGACCAGCAGGCCCAGGTCGTTGCGCGGCAGGGCGGTGACCGCCGTCGTCCGCCGCCCGAAGCCCTTGGCCAGGGCGCGCGCCACGTTGTACTCGCCGCCGCCCTCCCAGACGTCGAACCGGCGCGCCGTGCGCACCCGCCCCTCCCCGGGGTCCAGCCGCAACATGACCTCGCCCAGCGCCGCCAGGTCCCAGCGGCAGGCGTCGGCCGGCTTGATGCTCAGCAGTGCAGCGGTCATCGACACTCCTCCAGCGCACCCTGCCCCAAGGCGCGCCCCGGACAAAGAGACGGCCGGTCCGGATTGGGGCCGGACCGGCCGAAGGCGCTCCTCAGGAGAGGAAGGGGATCAGAACCGCGCGCGGGCCCCGATGTAGTACTGGCGTCCGGTGTGGTGATAGACGGACGTGCTCTGGCGGTCCTCGTCGCCCACCCACTGGTGGTTGAACTCGTCCGTCAGGTTGATCGCCTCGAACGTCAGGTCGACGCTTTCGGTCAGCTTGAACGAGGCCGAGGCGTCGAGGTTGAACGTCTCCATCTTGCCTTCCAGCGCATTGCCGTTCCGGCCCGGGACGTTCTGGATGTAGGCGTCCCGCGCCGATCCCGACACGCGCGCCGAGAAGCGGTCGTCCTCGTAGTAGAGCGTGGCGTTCCAGGACTCCGGCGACAGGTTGATCAGGTCGGCGGTCACGAAGGTCGAGCACAGCGCATCGTTGCAGTAGTCGATCTCGCTCTCCACGCGGGTGTAGTTCAGCTGCACCCCCGTATTGCCCAGCGGACCGGGCAGGAAGCGGAACGGCTGCTGGTAGCTGATCTCGAACCCGCTGAGCGGACCACCGTCGGTGTTCACCGCGCTGGTCAGCTGGAAGATCGTCGAGCCCGAGCACACGCCGGTGCAGAACGCCGGCGCGAAGGCCGAGGGGTTCAGCGCCGTCAGGTCCGTATACGGCAGGTCCTGCCGCAGGATCTGGATGTAGGTGTCGATCTCCTTGTGGAAGTAGGCGAACGACAGCAGGCTTTCCGGAGCAAAGTACCACTCGATCGAGAAGTCGTAGGTGTCCGCCCGGAAGGGCTCCAGCTTCACGTTGCCGATCGAGGCGGTGAAGTTCGGCCCGGAGGCGTTCAGCGACGTGGTCGGAACCAGGTAGTTGGTGCCCGCCAGGGTGTTGCCGATCTGCGGGCGGGCGATGACCTTGGCCGCGCCGAAACGGACCAGCAGGTCGTCCATCGGCTCGAACACCAGGTTCAGGGACGGCAGCGTGTCGGTGTACTCGTGCTCCCCGATGACCCGCGTCCCGCCACCGGTGGAGCTGTACCCCTCGGCCTGGATGCGGGTGTTGGCCTGACGGACGCCCACGTTGCCGCGGAACGGCATGCCGAAGAGCTCGGTGTTCCAGTCTGCCTGGAGGTAGACCGCCAGATCCTCTTCCTCGATCGACCGGTTGCCGCCGCGCGCGTTGCCGTTGGTGATGCTGGTCAGGCGGAAGTCTCCGCCCGGGACGCCCGTGTTGCAGTTGCAGTAGATGTCGAACAGCGTCGCGATCGAGTTCAGATCCGGCCGCAACCAGTTGATCGTGCCGCCGGGGATCAGGTCGCGGCCGAAGCCGGTCAGCTGATTGGAGATGTCCGCGACCGTGGTGCCGCCCGGAAGGACCGGGACAACGGTCTCGTCCGTCCTGCGGAACTCGTAGGTGGTGGACTCGTATGCCTTGTAGTTCACGCCGGTCTTGAGCGTGAGCCAGTCGGTCGCGTCGTACTCGAGATCGCCCTGCCACGACGTGAAGGTGTTGTCGGCGCCGTTGGGCCGGATGCGGATCTCGGAGCGCGGTGTCGAGGCGGTCGACGGGCGCCACGACCACGACGCCGGGTTGGTCACGTCGATCCCGTAGGTGATGACCGGGGAGTTCATGTTCCCTCGGAAATCCCAGCCGTACCCGTCAACGTCGTTGGCATCGAGCGTGACGGTCGTCTGGATCGGGTTCTCGAACGCGGACTCGGCCCGACCGATGTAGTACCGGCCGCGCAGACGGTCGCTGAACTCATGCTCGGCGGTGAAGCTGATCTGGGTAAACTCGGTCGACAGCACGTCGAAGCGGCTTTCCGAGCGCAGGTCGACGTTGTCGAACAGGCCGTAGACCAACATCCCGTTCTCGACTGCGGCGTCGCGCACGATGACCTGGGTCTGACCGCCCGCCGCGGCATTGCGGCTGAACGACAGGGCCTGGAGGAAGTCCTCCTGACGGGTCGCGTCGAGTTTGGAATAGAGCACGTCGACCGAGAAGAGCGTGGTGTCGGCCGGACGCCACTGGAAGGCGCCGGTGACGCCGAGACGTTCCTGCTCATGCGTGAGCCGGCCATAGCGCGGCAGCCGCGGTATGAAGACGTTGGCCTGGTTCGCCGTCTGATAGGCGGCCACATTGCCGGGCGTGTTGGCAGGACGCGGATTGCCGGTGGAGCAGTTGGCGGCATTTGAGCCGTTGGCGCCGCTGTTCCCGGGATTCTGCGGCGCGACGCCCACGGGGCTGCAGAAGCCCCCCGAGCTGCCGGTGCCGACAGCCGGGGCCCAGCGCACAGTGCTGAAGCCCTCTTCCAGCAGACTGCGTTCGCTGTAGGCGACGGAGATCAGGGTGCCGAACTGGTCCTGATCGCCGAAGGTGTCGCTCACCAGCAGGGCGACCCGCGGGTTCCATTGCTCGGACAGGTCGTTGTAACCGGCCTGGGCGGAGAAGGCGAAGGTGCGGCCGGGGAAGTCGAACGGACGCGTGGCCTGAAGGTCCACCGTCGCGCCCAACGACCCCTCCTCAGTCTCGGCCGCTGCGGTCTTGCGCACCGTGATCGAGTTGAAGAGCTCCGAGGCGAAGACGTTGAAGTCGAAGCCGCGCCCGCGGTTGGCACCGCCGGAGGAGTCCGTGCCGCCGGTGGTGGCCTGGGCCTCCATTCCGTTGATACGGGTTCGGGTGAAGTCCGAGCCGAGGCCACGGACCGTGATCGACCGGCCCTCGCCCGCGTCACGGTCGATGGCCACGCCCGGCACGCGCTGGATTGCCTCGGCCAGGTTCAGATCGGGGAAGTCGGCGATGTCCTCGGCGACGATGACGTCGACGACGGTCGCCTCACGGCGCTTGGCGGCGAGGCCGGCCTGCAGGCTCGCGCGGTAGCCCGTGACGACGATCTCGTCGACCTCGGTTTCGGGATCCTGGGACTGGGCGGCGGCGCCCATGACGCCCAGCGTCATGGCCATGGCCAGGCCGGACGATCCGGCGATCAGGGTGCGACGGAAGGCGCGGGGATTCCGGGCCTGGATGAACTGCGACATATGCCTCCTCCCAATGGGCATACAGGACGCCGGGGTGTCCCCGGTCTATCTGTTTTTGCGGTCCGGCTCTTCGGCCTCGCCGTTTGACACCGGTGTCAAATCCGCGTGGAATGCGTTCTGACACCGGTATCAATCGGGAGCCTAAACCCATGTTTCGCACTTCGGCAACCCCGTTCGCTCCAGCGCGGCGATTTGTACTGATCATGAGTGCCGCAACCGTTGCCGTTTGCGCACACAAGCCCGCGCAGGCGCAGCAGCTCGCCTTTCCGGGGGCCGAGGGCGCCGGGCGACACGCCCTCGGCGGCCGCGCGGGCCAGGTCCTGCGTGTCACGTCCATCGACGACGCGGGCCCCGGAACCCTGCGCGCGGCTCTGGAGGCGGAGGGCCCGCGCACCGTGATCTTCGACATCGGCGGCACGATCAGGCTCGCCTCACCCCTGGTGATCCGGCAGGGACGCGTGACCGTCGCCGGCCAGACCGGGCCGGGTGGCGGCGTGGCCATCCGCGACCAGCCGCTCATCATTCGCGCCGACGACGTGGTCATCCGCCACGTTCGATCCCGCCTCGGCGACGAGAGCGGCGTCGAGGCAGATGCCGTCTCGATCGAACGTGGCAGCCGGATCATCCTCGACCACGTCTCGGCCAGTTGGTCCGTCGACGAGACCCTGTCCGTAGGCAGCCGCTACGACCCGCCGGCGCGCGGCATCTACGACGTCACGGTCCAGAACTCGATCATCTCCGAATCGTTGAACGCCTCCGGCCACGCCAAGGGCGAGCACGGCTACGGCACCCTGGCCCGCGGCGGGCACGGTGCCCGGATCAGCTTCGTGGGCAATCTGTGGGCCAGCCATCGCGCGCGGATGCCCCGACCCGGCAACTACAACCCGCCCGCCATCGATCCGGTCGGCCCCCTGTTCGAGTTCCGCCAGAACGTCTTCTTCAACTGGGGCGGCGGCCACGCGGGCTACAATGCCGACACGGAGACGATCTCGACCTACGCCTTCGTCGGCAACGCCTATCTGCCGGGTCCGGACAGTGAGGGGCGATGGGCTTTCGAGGACTCGAACCCGCTGGCCCACGCCTGGTTCGAGGACAACGCCATGGCCGGCGTCGTGCCCGACGACCCGTGGAGCCTCGTGCGTTATGACGGCGGGCCGAGCGAGCGACTGGCCGCACGACCGGATTGGGCGGATCCCGTCGACGCGACGCCGGCGGACACGACCGCACGCGTGCTCGCGACGGCCGGAGCCATGCCGCGCGACGCCGCGGACGCGCGCGTCGTCGCCGGCGTTCGCGACGGATCGGGCCGGATCATCGACGGTCAGGCCGACGTCGGCGGCTGGCCCGAACTCGCCCCGGGCACGCCGTGGACCGACGGCGACGGCGACGGCCTGCCGGACGACTGGGAGCGGGCGCGCGCGCTCAACCCGGCGGACCCGTCGGACGGGGCTGCCGACCCGGACGGGGACGGCTTCACCAACCTGGAAGACTGGCTGAACAGTCTGGCCTGAGGCTCAGCGCGCCATCCAGCCGCCGTCGACGGTCAGGATCGTGCCGTGGACGTAGGCGGACGCATCCGAGGCGAGGAACACCGCCGCGCCCTTCAGATCCTCGGCCTCGCCCCATCGCCCGGCGGGGATGCGGGCGAGGATGTCCCGGTTGCGGGTCTCGTCGGCGCGCAGGGCCTCGGTGTTGTTGGTGGCGAAATAGCCCGGAGCAATGCCGTTGACGTTGATCCCCCTGGCCGCCCATTCGCAGGCCAGCAGACGGGTCAGGCCGGCGAGGCCGCTCTTCGATGCCGTGTAGCTGGGCACGCGGATGCCGCCCTGGAAGCTCAGCATCGAGCAGATGTTGATGATCCTGCCGCCCCTTCCCGCTTCGACCCATGTCCGGGCCACGGCCTGGCTGAGGAAGAAGGCCGACTTCAGATTGGTGTCGATCACCGCGTCCCAGTCGGCCTCGGTGAAGTCCAGGCTGTCGGCGCGGCGGATGATGCCGGCGTTGTTGACCAGCACATCAATCCGTCCGACCGCCGCCACGGCCTGTGCTACCACGTCGGCGATCGGCGCGGTCGAGCCGAGGTCCGCGGGGATGGCGTGCAACGCACGCCCTGCCCCGGCGACCATGGCCGCCGTTTCGGTCGGCGCAGATCGGCCCACCGCGACGATGTCCGCGCCCGCCTCGGCCAGCCCCACGGCGATGGCCTGGCCCAGCCCGGTGTTGGCGCCGGTGACCAGGGCGGTCCGGCCGGAGAGATCAAACATGGCGCTCATTTCGGTCTCGCAGATGGACGACGCCCGGGCCTTGCGACGGAGACGGTCCGCCCACATGTCTGCCCCGTCGCCGCGGATTGTGCACCTAGGTAACCGGTGTCATATGTCATGGCAAATGATGAGGCGACGCGCTCTCGCCATGCCCCGACGATAGGAAATGCCATGAAGATCGCCCTGATCATCGAGAACAGCCAGGCCGCCAAGAGCCAGATCGTCCACGACGCCCTTACGGCCGTTGTCGAACCGCTGGGGCATCAGGTCTTCCACTATGGCATGTACGGACCCGAGGATCAGGCCTCGCTGACCTACGTCATGAACGGTCTGTTGGCAGGCATCCTCCTGAACTCCGGGGCGGCGGACTTCGTGGTCACTGGCTGCGGCACCGGCACGGGATCGATGCTGGCCGCCAACGCCATGCCGGGCGTGTTCTGCGGATTGATCATCGACCCGACGGACGCCTTCCTGTTCGGCCAGATCAACGACGGCAACGCCATCGCCATGCCCTACGCCAAGGGCTTCGGCTGGGCGGCCGAACTGAACCTGCAGGACGTCTATCGCAAGCTGTTCGAAGGCGAGCGAGGCCTGGGCTATCCCAAGGAGCGCGCCGAGATCATGCGCAGGAACCGTGGCATCCTGAAGGATCTCAAGGCCGTCACCTGCCACGACATGCTAACCGTCCTCAAGTCCGTCGATCAGGACCTGCTGAAAGCCGCAGTCGCCGGCGAGAAGTTCAGCGAGCACTTCTTCGCCAACGCCACGGATGACAGCATCCGCGACTACCTGCAGGGCGTCGTCGGCTAGAGGCTCCGCCGCCGCGCCGGACGGCCTCAAGTCCCGAATTCGCCTCATAGGATACCTTGAGGCATCATGGTCGCACGACGGCGGGGGCCGATCGGAGACTGAGGCCATGAGCACCTCGAAACTGAAGGTCTGGACGACACTCGGCGCCGTCGCGGCGCTGGGTGCCGCGACCACCGGCTGCGCGCACTACGGCGAACGCGGCTACGGCGGCGGCGGCTGGCACGGCGAACGCGGCGAGCAGGGAGAACGCGGCGAACGCGGTGAGCGCGGTGAGCGCGGAGAACGGGGAGAGCGGGGCGAACGCGGGGACTGACGCCCGCGGTCAGTCCCGGGGCGGACCGGCGGATTCCCGTTCGACCAGCTGCGGGTCCACCGCCGGCTGATCAAGCGCCGCCGGGTCCAGCCCCCGCAGGCGGGCGGTCAGCTTCTCGGCCGCCATCCGCCCCATGTCGCGGATCGGCAGGCGCACCGTGGTCAGGTTCGGCCACACCCGCGACGCCATCGGCAGGTCGTCGAAGCCGACGATCGACAGATCGCCCGGCACGTCCAGCCCCAGTTCGCGGGCGGCCTTCATGACGCCGATCGCCATCTCGTCGTTGCCAGCGAAGATGGCGGTGGGCCGATCCTTCAGCCTCAGCAGGTCGCGGGCCGCCTCGACGCCCGACTCGAAGGTGTAGGCACCTTGGCGGATCAGGTCGGAGGCCAGTTCGACGCCGTGCTCGGCCAGACCTTCGCGGAACCCTCTGCCCCGCTCGTGCGACGACCGGAAACTGTCGGGCCCCGAGATGAAAGCGATGCGCCGGTGGCCCAGTTCGGCCAGGTGTCGCGCCGCGCGCGCCGCGCCCCGGCTGTCGTTCGTAACCACCATCGCGCCCGGCTCGTCCAGCGACACCGAGGCGATGCGGACATAGGGGCAGTCGGCCTCCTTCAGGATCGCCACCACCCGTTCGTCCTCCGAGACCGAAGGCGGCATGACGACGCCGAACAGCTTCTGGCGGACGACGAAATTGCGGACGTCGTCGAGGAAGCGGGACGAAGCGCGGTCGCAGGGGTGGACCACCAGCTCCAGACCCGAGCCGCGCACGCCGTCCAGCACCCCTTGCTGCATGTTGACGACGTAGTTGGGGCTGGGGTTGTCGTAGATCATCCCCACGAGGAACGACCTGCGGAAGGCCAGGCCCCGGGCCTGGGGGTCCGGGCTGTACCCATGCTCGGCGATCACGGCCTCGACGCGCTTGCGCGTCTCTTCCTTCACCGACGGGGAGTTGTTGATGACCCGCGAGACGGTCTTCTTCGACACCCGCGCGAGTCGGGCAACGTCGTTGATCGTGGCGGGCTTGCCACCGGTGCGGGAAGTCTCGCTCACGCGTCGCGTCTCTCTGGCCGAACGGCGTGCTTAGAGCAGATGACCGGCGATGGCGACCCGCCGATCACGGGCGGTCGTCGCGATGCACCACACCACCCTTCATGACGAAGCGGACGCGCTCCAGCTCGGTCACGTCCCGAAGCGGGTCGGCGCCGACGGCGATCAGGTCGGCGGGCATACCGGGCAGGAGGCGGCCGGCCTGGTCGGAGATGCCGAGATGCTCCGCGGCGTTGACCGTCGCGGTCTGGATCGCCTCCAGCGGCGTCAGGCCGGCGCGCACCAGCAGGGCGAACTCCTGGGCGTTGTCGCCGTGAGGCGAGACGCCGCTGTCGGTGCCGAAGGCGATCTTCACGCCGCCGTCATGGGCGCGGGACGCCATGTCGAGCATGCGCGGACCAGCCTCCAGCGCCTTGGCGGTCTGGGCCGGGGTGAAGAAGTTGTCGGGGCCGGAGGCGACCCGCGCGACGTAGTCCCCGGCCATCAGGGTGGGGACCAGCCAGGCCCCGTTCTGACGGAACAGCCGGATCGACTCGTCGTCCAGATAGGTGCCGTGCTCGATGGAGTCGCCGCCGGCGCGCAGGAAGGCGTTGATGCCGTCGGCGCCGTGGGCGTGGGCGGTGATCTTGCGGCCCATGCGGTGGGCGACCTCGACGATGGCGGCCAGCTCGGCATCGGTGAACTGCTGGCCGAGGCCCGCCGCGGTGTTTGAGAGGACGCCGCCGGTGGAGGTGATCTTGATGACGTCGGCACCGGCGCGAACCTGGGTGCGGACCGCGCGCATGCAGTCGTCCGGGCCGGAGCAGACGGACTCCGACGACAGCAGGTGCATGACGTCCTCACGGTAGCCGTTGGCGTCACCGTGGCCGCCATGGACCGAGACGGAGCTGCCCGAGGCCAGGATCCGGGGTCCGATAACGTCGCCGCGCGCAACGCCGTCACGCAGGGCAAAGATGGCGTCATTGGGCGCGCCCAGGTCGGCCACGGTGGTGAAGCCGGCCATCAGCGTCTTGCGGGCGTTGCCCGCGCCGACCATGGCCCGGTCGGCGGAGTCGAGCGTGACCGCCTGCAGACGCTGGTTCGGGTTCTGCTCGCTGGTCAGATGGACGTGGGAATCGATCAGACCCGGCAGGACGAAAGCGTCGCGCAGATCGATCACCTCGCCCTCCCCGACGAAGCCGTCGCGGATTTCGACGATCCGGTTCCCCGTGATCACCAAAGTTTTATCGCGTTGCACAACGCCGGTCGACGGGTCGGCCAGAAGGCGGCCAGCGTGGACGAACACGGTTCGCCCCTCGGGCGAGGAGGCCGCGCCCGTGGGCGTTTGCTGGGCGATGGCGGTGCCGGCCAGAGCCAGCCAGGCCAGCGCGGCCGCGACGATCGATCTCATGAACCCCTCCCGGTATGTCCCTTGCACCCTAGACGGTCGCCGCCGTTCGCCAAGGCTCAGGTTGAAACAGGCGGCCACGTTTGAAACAGTCGGTCACAGTCGGTGTAACCGCTACGAGGGCGTCGCATGCGGGTTTCGAGGCGAGGAGTGATTCTGGGCGGGTCCGCGCTGCTGGCGGGCTGTTCGTCGGCGGCCTCGTCGGTGCAGCCGGTCACGCCGCTGGCGGCCGTGATCGAGACGCCGATCGTCCCCACCCCGGCGATCGAGGTCGCCGCCGCCGATCCCTTCGTCTCGCCGCCGCTGGATCCGCGGGGCCTGGTCCGCAAGGAGCTGATGGACCGCGCCATGGCGGCGCTGGACATCCACCACGCCCGCATCCCGAACCGCGACCGGATGTACCTCGTCGACTTCAAGCGCCACTCCGGCGAGGAGCGGCTGTACGAGGTCGACCTGCACGCCGGGACGGTCAAGACGCTGCGTACCAGCCACGGCCGGGGCTCGGATCCCGACCATGTCGGCTTCGCCCGCAACTTCTCCAACGTGCCCGAGAGCTATTGCTCTTCGGTCGGGTCCTACGTCACGGCGGGCCCGTCGTGGGGGCCGGCGCAGGGGCCGAACGTCCTGCTGGACGGGCTGGAGTACTCCAACGACAAGGCCCGCGACCGCGCGATCATCGTGCACGGCGCGGACTATGCCGATCCCGACTTCCTGGCCCGCGAGGGCAAGCTGGGCCGCAGCTACGGCTGCTTCTCGGTGGCCCACGCCGACCTGCCGGACCTGCGCGAGCGGATGGGTCAGGGACGGCTGCTGTTCGCCTTCGCCTGACCCGGAGCCCTCACTCGTAGCCGTGCGCGGCCTCGTTGATGACCTGGCTGGGCATGTTGGAGAAGTCCACGGCGACGGGCTGGGCCGCCCTGGCGCGGAAGGTCTTGATCACGTGCTCGAGGCGGCGGCGCACCTCGCGCTCGGCCTCGGTGTCGTCGGTCAGGGCCAGGGGCGCGAGGCAGAAGTCGATGATGGCGGTGGAGCTGGTCAGCGGTTCCATGATGATCCTCGGGGTCAGTGGGCGGCCGCGAACTGGGCGGCTTCGGTGGAGTCCTTGAGCGCGGTCGTGGACGACCGGCCCGACGAGATGACGGTGGCGACCTGGTCGAAGTAGCCGGTGCCGACCTCTCGCTGGTGGCGGGTGGCGGTGTAGCCGGCGGCCTCGTTGGCGAACTCGCGCTGCTGCAGCTCGGAGTAGGCGGCCATGCCGCGGTCGCGGTAGCCGGAGGCCAGCTCGAACATTCCGTTGTTCAGGCTGTGGAAGCCGGCCAGGGTCACGAACTGGAACTTGTAGCCCATGGCCCCCAGCTCGCGCTGGAAGCGGGCGATGGTGTCCTTGTCCAGCTTGGCCTCCCAGTTGAAGGAGGGCGAGCAGTTGTAGGCCATCAGCTTGCCGGGATGCTGCTTCTGGATCGCCTCGGCGAAGCGGCGGGCGTCGTCCAGATCGGGGTGGGAGGTCTCCCACCACAGGACGTCGGCGACCTTGGCATAGGCCAGGCCGCGGGCGATGCAGTGGTCGAGACCCGTGCCCGGCTTGAGGCGGTAGAAGCCCTCGACCGTGCGGTCGTCGCGGTCGATGAAGGGGTGGTCGCGCTCGTCGACGTCGGAGGTGATCAGCTGGGCCGACTCGGCGTCGGTGCGGGCGACGGTCAGGGTGGCGGTGCCCATCACGTCGGCGGCCAGACGGGCCGCGACCAGGTTGCGCTCGTGCTGGGCCGTCGGGATCAGCACCTTGCCGCCGAGGTGGCCGCACTTCTTCTCGGACGCCAGCTGGTCCTCGAAGTGGACGCCGGCGGCCCCGGCCTCGATGAAGGCCTTCATGATCTCGAAGCTGTTCAGCGAGCCGCCGAAGCCGGCCTCTGCGTCGGCGACGATGGGGACGAACCAGTCCCGCTTCGCGCCGCCCTCGGCGTGCTCGATCTGGTCGGCGCGCTGGAGCGTGCGGTTGATGCGGCGGCACAGCTCGGGCGCGGCGTTGGCCGGGTACAGCGACTGGTCCGGGTACATGGCCCCGGCGGTGTTGGCGTCGGCGGCGACCTGCCAGCCCGACAGGTAGATGGCCTTGAGGCCCGCGCGGACCATCTGCATGGCCTGGTTGCCGGTGACGGCGCCGAGGGCGTTCACATAGTCCTCGGTGTGGAGCAGCTCCCATAGCCGGTTGGCGCCGCGCTCGGCCAGGGTGTGGGTGATCGGCACGGAGCCGCGCAGGCGCAGGACGTCCTCGGCGGTATAGGGCCGTTCGATGCCGTCGAAGCGGCCCTTGGGCGCGGGGACGAGGTCGGTGAAGTCGGTCATGGTCATCTCGCGGTCGCCGCGGCATGCGGCCTGTCGGAAGAGGAACACGCGACGGTCACGAATGACACACATCAAGCCGCCGCAATGCAGTCGTTTTGTCACAATGCGTCATGGCTTCTTAAGTCATTTCATGACAGCGTATCTCCATGGACGCGGCGGACAAGAAGCTGTTCCTGGGCGGCCGGCTGAAGCGGCTGCGGCGGGATCTGGGGCTGACCCAGACGGCGATGGCCGCCGATCTGGGCGTGTCGCCCAGCTATCTGAACCATGTGGAGCGCAACCAGCGGGCCATGTCGGCCCAGCTGCTGCTGCGGCTGGCCGAGACCTATGACGTCGACCTGAGGGCGCTGGGGCGCGACGGGGCGGCGGACGAGGCCCAGGTGCGCGAAGCCCTGTCCGACCCCGTGCTGGCCGGACTGGACGTGCCGCGCCATGAGATCGTGCAGCTGATCGACGACCAGCCGGCGCTGGCCGAGGCCCTGCTGCGGCTGTTCCGGGCCCACGACGCGCGGCGGATGGCGCAGGCCACGCTGGGACAGGACGCCGTCGAGGGTCCGGCCGACTGGGTGCGCGAACACGTACAGGGGCGGCGCAACTTCTTCCCCGAGCTGGACGCGCTGGGCGAGGCGCTGGCCGCGGCGCTGGACGCCGAGGCCCCCGGCGAGCCGTTCGAGGCGCGGGCGCGGGCGCGGCTGAAGGCGCGGCACGATCTGACCGTCCGCACCGTGCCGGCCGAGGTCATGGTGGAGTGGACGCGCCGCTTCGATCCCCATCGCAACCGCCTGCTGCTGGCGGAGACCCTGGGGCCGTCGTCGCGCGCCTTCGCCGTCGCCTATCAGCTTGCACTGACGGAACACAGCCCCGAGCTGGAGGCCATGGTCACGGCCGCGGGGCCGCCCGACGAGGGTGCCGGCCGTCTGTTGAAGACGGCGCTGACCAACACCCTGGCCGCCGCCGTCCTGATGCCCTACGGCCCCTTCCAGACGCTGGCGGAGGCCACGGGGTACGACATCGCCCGGCTGCAGGCGCGGTTCGGCGTCAGCTTCGAGCAGGCGGCGCACCGGCTGACAACCCTGTCGAGGCCGGGGGCGCGGGGCGTGCCCTTCTTCCTGATGCGGGTCGATCAGGCGGGCAATGTGTCCAAGCGGTACGCGGCCGACGCCTTTCCCTTCGCGCGCTTCGGCGGATCGTGCCCGCGCTGGCGGCTGTTCTCGGCCTTCCGCACGCCGGGCCGCATGGTGACGCAGATCATCGAGACGCCGGACGGGGGGCGCTGGTTCACGATGGCGCGGACGGTCGACCGGCAGGGTCATGACGGGTTCGGCGAGGGGCAGGATCTGGCGATCGGTCTGGGCTGCGAGCTGCGCCACGCGCCGCGGCTGGCGGCGGCGCGCGGGCTGGATCTGGGCGCGCCGCAGGTGACGCCGATCGGCCCGGCCTGCCGCCTGTGCCCGCGCCACCCCTGCGCCGAGCGCGCCGCCCAGCCGCTGGACCGCCCGCTGGCGGTGGACGACTGGGCCAAGTCGGTCAGCCCGTATCCGTTCCGGACCTGAGGGGTCAGTCCCACTGGCCACGCATGGCGCGCAGGCGGGCGCGCTCCTGATCCGCCGTCGCCGCGATCCCGGCCTGCCAGTCCCTCAGCGATTGCGGCGGCGGGGCGACCCCATCCGGAGACGGAGTGCTCCCGACACTCAGGAGACGCCCGGCGAAAATTTGAGTCCGCTGAGTCCGCTGAGTCCGGATCGGGCGGGTCGCCGTCGGGTGCCTGCTGCTGGAGCAGCCGCTCGACGTCGTGGGCCTCGTAGCGGGCCAGTTCGGTGAGTTCGGCCATCAGCCGCAGCCAGCGGCGCGCCTCGAGCACGTCGCCCGCGTCGATCGCGCGGCGCGCCCGGCGCCATGACGAGACGCGCAGATCGGCCGCCCCACTGTTGCGCACCCCGGCCTGAACCGGGTGCGGGGCGTCGCCCTCGTCGTCCAGCGGCAGGTGGCAGAGCTGTTCGTCGGGATCGTCGACGAAGGGGTCCGGCTGGTCCGCGCGCCGCCAGCCGCAGCGGCGGGCGCGGGCACGGAAGGTCGACAGGCCGAGGCCGAAGCGCGCGCAGACCCCGGCGGCGGTCTCGCCGGCGAGGTAGGCGTCGCGCGCCCGGTTCCAGACAGCCTCGGAACGGATGCGGGGAAGGACGGAGGGGGTCACGGCAGGTCTCCACGAAAGTTGGAGACGAAGCCTGACCCGGTCCGGAACCATGTTCGGAAAACAGGGTCAGATGGCCCGCAAAGGTCGACAGGGACTGGAGTCGATATGTCGACGAAGGGGTCGAAGCCACCGCAATTCGGGGTTGGACGACGTCAGTCGAGGCGCTGCACCAGCACGCCGTCTTCCGGACGGGCAATCGGGCGCATCTCTTCCACCAGCCGTTCACCGGCAAGGTCGGTCGTGCGGCTGAGAGCGCCGCCGTCGGACCTGGCGTAGGACTGGCAGCCGATCCCGGCGGTCTGGATCGCCACGAAGCTCTTGACCTCGGGATCTGTCATCGCCGCTTCCGGGATGTCCGCGACCATCTCGTCGAACGCGGCGGGCCAGAAGGCAAAATAGGTCGCGGCTTCCGACGTCGACACGTCGACGTCACCCTCACTTTCCCAGGCCCCGTTCCGCGACAACCTCATGCTCGGGTTGCCGGTGATCGACCAGCTGGGCTGGCAGAGGCCGCGCTGATCGACCTTGAACGACGAGGTCCAGCAGAATTTGATCAGGCGGGCACCGTGCGCCTCGGCACGCGCCTTCAGCCCGTCCATGAGCGGTCGCGCCTGAGCGGCGGTGGTCAGGCCGTCGTCGGCCCACTGTACGGCGATGTCCAGCCACGCCACGTCGGTGCCCGTGCAGCCGTAGATCTCTCCGCGCGCGAAGTCGTAGCGCTGGATGGCCGAGCAGCCGTTCTCCGCCGCGTCCCAGGTGCACCACCAGCCCTTGCCGAGGACCGCGGGCAGGTCCGCGGCGGAGACCGGATCGGGAGCGGTCGTGGCGAGGACGGTGGAGAGGGCGAGGGCGACGGACATGGGTCGATCCTGCACGTGCGGTCGGAGGGTTCAACCCGGAATGACGCGCGCTTCACTCCAGCGCCGCCCGCGCGGCCGCCAGTTCGTCGGCCATCACCTGCTTCAGCCGCTCCGGCGCGAGGATGGTCACCGAGCCCGACCAGGTGAACAGGTGCCAGGCCAGTTCACGCATGCCCGAGGCGGTGAAGCGCACGATGACGCCGCCGTCGGGGGCGTCCTCCAGCGTCTGGGTCGGGTGCCAGCGCCAGGCGCGGGCCTCCTCGGCCTTCTCGCCGGGCGCGACCTTGAGGACCACGTCCTCGACCGCGTCCTGATAGATGCCGAAGCTGCGGGCGGCGAAGGCGCCGAGGTCGAATTCGGCCGGCGGGGCGGCGGTCCCTTCCTCCGCCCGCACGGCGGCCATTCGATCGAGGCGGAAGGTCTGGATCTTGCCGGTCGTCAGGTCGGCGGCGACCAGATAGTTGGCGCGGCCGAACATCAGGCCGCAGGCGGCGACGGTGCGGCGGCGCGCCTCGGCCCCCGGGCGGCTATAGGTGAAGCCCAGCGGGCGCTGGGCCAGGACGGCCTGACGGATCTCGGCCAGCACGGCCTCGTCCGACGACGGGCGCGGGCCGGCCTGAACCGCCAGGGTCTCGGCGCGCATCAGCGCCTCCTGATCCGGGGCGATGCGGGTCAGGACCGAGGCGCGCATGGCCGACTTGATCTTGCGCTCGAGGCTTTCGAGAACGGCGGCGCGGGCGGGTTCGCCGGTGGCGCGCAGGCCCTGGGCGGCGCGGGACAGCTCGACCAGCTCGGCGGTGGCGGGTGCCTGTTCGAAGCCGGACAGGCCGCCGCGGATGCGCCAGCGCTTGGTCGGCGGGTCCGACACCTCCTCGGCCAGCGGATAGAGGGAAAGGACGGCGTCGCGCATGCGCTCAACCGTGCGGCGGTGGACGCCCATCTCCTGCGCCATCTCGTCCAGCGTCAGGCCCTCGGCCGAGGCCGCCATGCGCCGCGCCAGCTCGATGACCAGACTCGCCTTCTCGTGCCGCATGGGTGCCCCGGATTGGTACGACCGTTTCTGTCGCAACGCTGCACCATAAGGGTCTCATCGACAAGTCGCCGATTTCAGGAGACCGACCCATGGCCCACTTCGCTCCCCACGCCGCCGTCGCCGAGAGCCGTTATCTGATCGTGCCCTGCGAGGGCCGGTCGAAGGACCTGGCCGTGATCTGGGACCGGCTGGAGGAGCAGGTGGTGGACGTGATCGACCGCCGCGCCGCCGCCCGCTGGACCGAGGAAGACGCCCTGTGGGACGAGGGCCGCGCCGCGCTGGACGAGGAACCGCTCCGGATGGCGGCGTGATCCGGGCCCTTGCCCCGGCGGCGCCCGCCCGCTAGCCCGAGGGCATGACGGACACGATCCAGACCCTCGACGGCGCCCAGGCCGTGAACGCCGCGGTGCAGGCCTTCCAGGCGCGCGACCGGGACGCCTGCGCAGCCCTGCTGGCCCGGGCGATCCAGGCGAACCCGCCGCTGGGGGCCAAATGGGGCTCGGTGTCGCGGATGGCGGCGACGATCGGCGAGGCGACGCTGGCGCTGATCGCCTCGCGCCGGGCCCTGGAGGCCGGGCCGACGGCCGACACCCTGCTGGCCCACGCACAGCTGCTGCAGCAGACCGGGCGAACCGAGGAGGGCCGCGATCAGGCGGCGGCGCTGGTGCGGCAGCGGCCGAACGACCCGGCGGCGCTGCATTTCCTGGCCACGGCGCAGGTGCAACTGGGACAGGCGGAGGAGGCGCAGGCCAATCTGCGCCGGATCATGACCCTGCCGACCGTGGCCTTCGGCGCCGAGAACGCCTGGCACGTGCTGGCCGATATGAAGACCTTCACGGCCGACGACCCCGACGTGGCGGCGATGGAGGCCCTGCTGGACCGCATCGGCACGGCGCCGGAGCGGCGCGACGGCCGGACGGTGCTGCTGTACGCGCTGGGCAAAGCCTACGACGATCAGGGCCGGCTGGACGACGCGTTTGCCGCCTTCGACGAGGCGGCGCGGCTGCAGAAGGCGAGCAGCGCCTATGACGCCGACAAGGCCGACCGGTACGTGGACGCCGTGGTCGGGGGCTGGGATCGGGCCTTCATGGAAGGCCTGCCGAAGTCGGACTGCGACAGCGACCGGCCGATCTTCGTTCTGGGTCTGCCGCGGTCGGGGACGACTCTGGTGGAGCAGATCCTGGTCAGCCACAGCGCGGTGAAGGACGGGGCCGAGGCCAATCTGTTCCGGCCGGCGGCCATGGCCATCCCGGGCTACACCCCCGCCGAGGTGACCGCCGCCCTGCCCGGCCCGAACGGCGCGGCCCTGCCCGGGCGGGTGGCGCGGTCGTACCTGCACCTGCTGGACGAGCGGTTCGGCAAGGACGGACGGGTGGTCGACAAGACGCTGAACCAGACGCGCATGCTGGGCCTGATCCACCAGTGCCTGCCGCAGGCGAAATTCGTCTGGCTGAGGCGGCACCCGGCGGGAATCGCCTGGTCGTGCTTCCGCACCCGCTTCGCCCGGGGCGTGGACTGGACCCGGTCGCTGGAGGACATCGGCCGGCACTTCCGCGGCGAGGACCGGCTTCACGCGCACTGGACGAAGGTGCTGCCGCCCGGGACGCTGCTGACCGTGCCCTATGAGGAACTGGTGGCCGATCCGGACACCTGGATGCGGCGCATCCTGGAGCACGTCGGCCTGCCGTGGGAGGACCAGGTGCGGGACTTCCACAAGACCGACCGGGCGGTGACCACCGCCAGCTTCGCCCAGGTGCGCAAGCCGCTCTATTCGAAGTCGGCGACGGCGTGGAAGCGGTACGAGGACAAGCTGAAGCCGTTCTTCGACACCTATGAGGGCCGGCGCTAGACCGGGTACTTCGCTGCCATCGCGGCCCAGGTCGTGGCGGCCAGTTCGCGCAGGACGTCCAGATCGATGTCCGACAGCTTGTTGACGTACAGGCAGGCGACCGAGGTCTTGTGCTTGCCCAGCTTCGCGAGCAGCGGCGCGACGTCGGGCGAGCCCGACAGGACGTAGAGCGACAGATTGGCTTTGCGCGGCGAAAATCCGATGCGCGGCCAGTCGCCGGTGGAGCTGCGGTAGGTCCCGAAGCCGACGATGGCGTCACCCCACATGACCGGCGGCTGACCGGAGACCTCCTGCAGGATGCGGCACACCACCTCCGCGTCGGCGCGGCGCACGGGATGCTCGACCGAGGCGATGAAGTCGGCGACGGGGACGTCGGTGGGGCGGGTTTTGGGTTCGGTGGGCATGGTCAAATCGCCTCCGGGATCGGGGCGAAGCTAACAGACGACCGGGAGGATGGCTTCACCGCAATTGCGACTGATCTCCGTTCCGGCAGCATTGCCGTCAAAGGCCGTGGTCTGCGGCGGAGCAAGACTCAGAAACCGCAGGATGTGATCGTAACTGCCGTCGCGCGTCAGCGTGTTGTGGTCGGAGCCGATCATGCGCACCAACCGTTTCGGGGGCCGCGCAAGATCGTATAGCGCACGACCTTGGGCGAAGGGCACCACCGAGTCACGGTCGCCGTGCAGGATAAGCAGAGGCATCCGGATCCGGTCGATGTGCTCCCGGGACAGGAAGCGGTCCTTCATCAGCCATTGGACCGGTGCCCACGGATATGCCCGGGCGGCGACGTCCGAGGCTGAGGTGAAAGGAGCCTCGAGCACCAAGGCCCGGGCCGGGCGTTCGCTGGCCAGGCGGGTCGCCACACCGGTGCCGAGAGAGAAGCCGTGGATGACGAGGTCGGACGGCGCGACGCGTTCGGTGATCCACGCGTAGGCCGCACGGGCGTCCTGATGCAGGCCGGCCTCCGTCGGCCGTCCGGTCGAGCCGTCGTAACCGCGGTAGGCGACGGCGAGGAAGCCGATGCCGGCATCGGCGAGGCGGGACCAACGGCCGCGCTGCATCGCAAGCCCAGCCGCGTTGCCGTTGAAGAACAGCACCGTTGGCCGCCCCGCCTGCGCCGGCAGCCACCATCCGACGAGCGTCTCACCGTCGGCAGTTTTGAAACGGACGACCTGGATAGCGGGCCCGTCGACGTCAGGAGCGGCCACGGCCGCGGCGGGTTGATAGAGCAGACTGCGCTGATTGACGTAGAGCAGGCCGATCACTGCCAGCCAGGTCGCCCCGACGGCGGCGGCGACGCCGATCAGGTGGTGCCAGTGGGGACGGGTCCGCAATACCACCCGCCTAAAGCCCCTTCACGATCCCCTCGACCATCTTCTTGGCGTCGGCGAAGAGCATCATGGTGTTGTCGCGGAAGAAGAGCTCGTTCTCCACGCCCGCATAGCCGGCGGCCATGCCGCGTTTGACGAACAGGACGGTGCCGGCCTTTTCGACGTCGAGGATGGGCATGCCGTAGATGGCGCTGGTGGGGTCGGTCTTGGCGGCGGGGTTGGTGACGTCGTTGGCACCGATGACGAAGGCGACGTCGCACGACGCGAACTCGGCGTTGATGTCTTCCAGCTCGAAGACCTCGTCATAGGGGACGTTGGCCTCGGCCAGCAGGACGTTCATGTGGCCGGGCATGCGGCCGGCGACGGGGTGGATGGCGTACTTCACCTCGACGCCCTCCTCCTTCAGCTTGTCGGCCATTTCGCGCAGGGCATGCTGGGCTTGGGCCACCGCCATGCCGTAGCCGGGGACGATGATGACCTTGCTGGCGTTCTTCATGATGAAGGCGGCGTCGTCCGCACTGCCCTGCTTGACCGGGCGGGTCTCGACGTGGCCGGCGCCGGCCGCCGCGGCGTCGCCGCCGAAGCCGCCGAGGATGACCGAGATGAAGGACCGGTTCATCGCCTTGCACATGATGTAGCTGAGGATCGCGCCGGAGGAGCCGACCAGCGCCCCGGTGATGATCAGGGCGATGTTCTCCAGGGTGAAGCCCAGCGCGGCGGCGGCCCAGCCCGAGTAGGAGTTGAGCATCGACACCACGACAGGCATGTCGGCGCCGCCGATGGGGATGATCAGGGTCGCGCCCAGGATCAGGGCCAGGGCGAAGACGCCCCAGAAGGCCCAGGTGGCGGTTCCCTGGGTCCCGATCAGGATGCCGATCAGGAAGACCAGCCCCAGCGCCAAGCCGATGTTGATCAGGTGGCGCGCGGGCAGGAGGATCGGCGCGCCCGACATATTGCCGTTCAGCTTGGCGAAAGCGATGACCGAGCCGGTGAAGGTGATCGCGCCGATGGCCACGCCGAGGCTGAGCTCGATCAGGGAGATGGTCTTGATGCCGCCGTCGGCCGTGGCGATGCCGAAGGCGTCCGGCGCATAGACGGCACCGACGGCGACCAGACAGGCGGCCATGCCGACGAGGCTGTGAAAGGCCGCGACCAGCTGGGGCATCTGGGTCATCTGCACACGGGCGGCGATCAGCGCCCCAGCCCCGCCTCCAACGATGACCCCGCCGGCGATCAGGCCCAGCGTCAGTGGATCGAGTGTGCCGGTGGCCCACAGGGTCAGCAGGGTGACGGCGACGGCCAGCGCCATGCCGACCATCCCCAGCGTGTTACCGCGCCGGCTGGTCTCCGGGCTGGAGAGGCCGCGCAGGGAGAGAATGAACAGGACGCCGCAGGCCAGGTAGGCGAGGGCCGCGATGGAAGCGTTCATGGCGTTTTCCTCATCCCCTCAGAAGACGTCCACCCGGGCGGGCGTGTCGGGGTCATTCGTGCCGTCGGAATGGTGGACGCCGTCCTTGACCAGGGTAAGCCCCACAGGGCCGGTGCCGCTGGTCCGTGTCAGGGTGCAGCGCCCGTTGTCTCCGGGCAGACGACCCTGACGGGGACCGGTCCCCTCCTGCGTCGAGGCGTTCGCCCAGTGCTCGCGATCGTAGCGGCTCATCTCCATCAGCACGGGGCGGAAGCGGCAGTCCAGCCGCCAGCCGGCGCCCTGCGGCGCGGCGACGGCCCACTGCAGGCCGCCATGATGGTCGCGGCCGACGTTCTGCTGGGCGCTGGCGACGGCGGGCAGGAAGACCACCGCCGCCGTCAGGAAGGCCGCCGCGCGCAGCCCGGTCATCGCCCCAGCCGCGTGCGGTTCAGCCGCCACAGGGCGGCGGCGATGAACAGGGGGCCGAGGAAGACCATGGCCCAGTCGAAGGCATTCATCGGCTCGGACTTGACCAGCAGCCAAGTCAGCACGGCCGAGAAGACCAGCACCACGCCGCAGTCGTAGAGGCGCATCTTGGTGATGGCGCAGTCGCACCGCCACGCCATCCAGACCCACAGCCCCAGCCCCGCCAGGGCGGACAGCCAGGCGGCGCCGACGGCGAGGCGGACGGGGTCCAGCGTCATGCCTTGGCAGCCTCGGGCTTGGGTTTGTCCTTCTTGCGGTACATGGCCAGCATGCGGCGCGTGACCATGAAGCCGCCGAAGATGTTGACGCTGGCGAGGGTTACGGCGGCGACGCCGGCGCCCTTGGCGATCCAGGCGTTGGGCCCGTCGGCGTCCCCGCTGAGCGCCGCCGCGGCAATCAGGCCGCCGACGACGATGACGCTGGAGATGGCGTTGGTCACGGCCATCAGCGGCGTGTGCAGCGCCGGCGTGACGGACCAGACGACGTAGTAGCCGACGAAGATCGCCAGCACGAAGATGGCCAGGCGGAAGACGGTGGGGTCGACGTGTTCCATTGTCAGGCGTCCTCTCGCAGGAGGGGATGGGATGCGCGGATGGCGTCGAGCACGATTTCAGGCTGGAGAAGGACCTGATCGTTGGTAAAGCGCAGGACGCGGTAGCCCTGTCCCTCAAGCCACGTTTGGCGATGAACGTCGCGCAGAGCGACGTCCTCGCGCCAGTGAACGCCGCCGTCGACCTCGATGATCAGGCGCGCACGGTGACAGGCGAAGTCGGCGACGTAGGGGCCGATGGGCGCTTCGCGACGAAAACGGACCTCGAAGCGACGCAGCAGCTCCCAAAGACGGGCTTCGGCCAAGGTCGGCTCCGCCCGCAGACGCCGGGCCCGCTGAACGCCGCCCGGCTTGATCCGGGGCACGCGTTCGAAAGTCGAGCTCAACAAGCCCTCCCCCTCGAGGGGGGAGGGTTGGGTGGGGGTGGAGGCAGGGTGTTGGAAGGAGGGCACGGGAGACGCCGACCGCGTCACCGACATCTGATCGAACGGGCCGTCGGATCCACCCCAACCCCCAACCCCTTCCCCCTCGAGGGGAAGGGGAGTCGATGACATGATCATCCCCGCACCCCCTCATGCACGATGTCACCGCCGTGCGTCACGACGGAGGCCTTCAGGATGTCGTCTTCCAGATCGACCGCGAGCGCCCCGTCCTTGACCAGCAGGCCAAGGAAGGCGGTCAGGTTGCGGGCGTAGAGGGCGCTGGCGTCCGAGGCGATGCGGCCCGGCAGGTTGGACCAGCCGACGATCTGGACGCCGTTGGGGGTGGTGACGACCTCGCCGGGTTTGGCACCCTCGACGTTGCCGCCGTTCTCGACCGCCAGGTCGATCAGGACCGAGCCGGGCTTCATGGTCGCCACCTGGGCCGCGGTGACCAGCACCGGCGCGGCGCGGCCGGGGATCAGGGCGGTCGTGATGACGATGTCCTGCTTCTTGATGTGCTCGCCGGTCAGGGCCGCCTGCTTGGCCTGGTATTCCGGCGACATCGGCTTGGCGTAGCCACCGGCGGTCTGGGCGTTCCTGAATTCCTCGTCCTCGACGGCGAGGAATTTGGCGCCCAGCGACTCGACCTGTTCCTTGGTGGCGGGCCGGACGTCGGTCGCGGTCACGACGGCACCCAGACGGCGCGCGGTGGCGATGGCCTGCAGGCCCGCCACGCCGACCCCCATCACGAAGACCTTGGCGGCGGCGACCGTGCCGGCGGCGGTCATCATCATGGGGAAGCCGCGGCCGTAGCTGTGGGCCGCCTCGATCACCGCGCGATAGCCGGCCAGGTTCGCCTGCGACGACAGGGCGTCCATGACCTGGGCCCGGGTGATGCGGGGCACGAATTCCATGGCGAAGGCGGTGGCACCGGCCTTGGCGAGGGCAGCGACGGTGTCCTTCTCCCGGTAGGCGTCCAGGAGGGCGACGACGATCGCACCGGGCTTGAGCGCGCTGATCTCCTGGGCGGTCGGGCCGCGCACCTTCAGCAGGACGTCGGCGCCGGACAGGACGGCATGGGTGTCGGCGGCGACGGTCGCCCCGGCGGCGGCGAATTCGGCGTCGGGGATGGAGGAGCCCTGCCCCGCCCCGGCCTCGACGGTCACGGTGCAGCCGAGCGCGGTCAGCTTTTTGATCGTGTCGGGAGTGACGGCGCAGCGGGTCTCGCCGTCACGACGTTCGCGGGTCACGGCCAGGGCGACGGTCAAGCGAATCCCTTCCCCAAAGGTCAGGGTCGGAACGTTAGGCCGGTTTGCGAAGGTCCGTCAAAGAGGCGCTCAGTGCGCCGTCTTCTTCTTTTCGCGCAGCAGAACGACGCCCAGCACGGTCAGGGCGATGGCCGAGACGAAGGCGGTGAAGAAATTGCCGGTCGACAGGATCAGCGTCGTGAACAGGATCACGGCCACGGTGCCCAGCGAGCCCCACTTGGTCAGCATCATGACCAGGTGGAAGGTCGAGACCTGCTCGGAGATCTCCTGCGTGCCGCGCTGGTAGTCGCCGGAAGCGTGCGGGTCGGCCATGTCGTCGGGTCCTGGGCGAAACGGATTCTGGCGGTCCTTATAGCGGCCCGCGCGGGAGGCTCAAGTCAGCCGTCGGCGAGCGACTGCAGCAGGTCGGCCAGACGGTCGCGCATCAGCTCGCAGTGTTCGGGCGACAGGGTCTGGGGGCCGCCGGTCATCTCGCGCCCGATCGACATGCCCATCAGCAGGCCGGCCATGAGGCGGGCCCGCACCGGCGCGTCGTCCCCGCCCAGCCAGTCGGTCAGCGGCTGCATGAAGTCCTGGACGCAGGAGCGCTGGACCACCTCGACCGCCTTGGCCGAGCCCATGGACCGCAGGATGATGGACAGGCCCTGCATCTTGCCGGGCTTGGCGCCGCCGTAGACCAGTTGGTCGGCCAGGCGCCGGCCGAAGTCGGCGCGGTCGCCTTCCCAGAAATGCTCGCCGTCGAAACAGGCGTCGATGGCCGCCTCGAACAGCTGTTCCTTGGAGCCGAAGTAGCGGACCACCAGCGCCGCATCGATGCCGACGTCGCCCGCAACATCGCGCATGCCGACGTCGTCGTAGCCGTCGCGCGTGAATCGCTTGACCGCCGCGTCCAGGAGGGCCGCGCGGGTCGCCAGCGAATTGCGCATCCGAGGACCGCATACGAAGGTCAAGTCAGCCGTCTCCGTCCGCCCGAATTCACCATGGCGCAGGCGATCCGCTCCAACAAGCGTTACGGTTCATGCCGGAACCTGACCGGTTCCGGTCCACTCGCGGATCGATACCTGGCCGTTCCCGTCGCGGACGGCCTGGACGAAGCGTTCGTCGTCCCCGTCGAGGCGCAGGGCGGTCAGCACGCCCGTGGCGTAGGCGCCGGTGTCGACGCCGATCCGGCGGTGGTCCACGTGCGGGACCTCGGTCGGGGTGTGGCCGTGCACGACGACGCGATCGAAGGCCTGGTCGTCGTTCAGGAAACGGCCCCGGATCCACATCAGGTCGCGGTCGGCCTGCTGGTCGAGGGGCACACCCGGCAGGGCGCCGGCGTGGCAGAAGAAATACCCGCCCAGAGTGACGCTGGGCTCCAGCTGTTCCAGAAAGCGCCGGCCGCGCGGGCCCAGCTTGTGGGCCAGATCGGCCGACAGGGCGATCCAGCCCTCCTTGCGGTGGCGCACGGCGGGGGGGGCGAGGCCGTACGAGGCCAGGGCCGTGTCGCCGCCGTACTCGCACCAGGTCGCGCCGACCGAGGGATCGTCGAGGAACTCGTGCATCTTGTCCTCGTGGTTGCCGCGGATGAAGCGGGCGTCCACGTCGGGCATGTCGGCGATCTCGATCAGGCGGTCCAGGACGCCGCGCGAGTCCGGACCGCGGTCGACGTAGTCGCCGAGAAAGATGACGGTGCGGGGCCGGTCGTCGTCGTCGGCGTCCGCGATCACCGCCTGGAGCAGACCGTCCAGCAGGTCGAGGCAGCCGTGGATGTCGCCGATGGCCCAGACCACCTGGCCGTCGGGCCCCCGGCGCGGCCCCCGGGCGGGCGCGGAGGGCGCGGGCGCCGAGGGGGATTTTCGAAACAGACCACCGAACATGTCGCGCCCTCGATGCACGTTCGCGGCCGAGGATTCAATGCGGGGGCGTGCTAGTTGGCCCCCATGCGCCTGATCGTCCGAACCGCCGCCTGGGCCGTTGTCCTGGGCCTGCTCATCCTGATGCTGGTGCCCCGTGTTCATGTCCCGGGTCCGGAGCAATACGCTGACAAGGTCTGGCACGTGGTCGGCTTCCTCGCGATCACCCTGTCGCTGCAGGTCGGCCCCGTCTGGCGCGACCGGCTGGGGGCGGCGCTGCTGGCGGTCCTGATCGGGGCGGGCGTGGAGGTGGCGCAGGACTTCGTCGGGCGGGACCGCAGCCTGCTGGACCTGATTGCCGACGCGGCGGGAGCCGGGATCGGCTGGTGGATCTCGCCGCGACTGGCCCCGTTGATGGAGTGGCTGGAGCGGCGAGACTAGTCGGATGTCGCCACGCGGCGGACCTGCTGGGCCGCGCCGCGGGCGCAGACAAGCACAGCGCCGTCCTCGACCACCACGATCACGTCCGACAGACCGACGACGGCGACCTGCACGCCGTCCGGGGCCTGGACCCAGACGCGGTCGGCGTCGACGAGGCTGGCAGAGGCCGACGGCGCGTGATCGGCAACGGCGTCCCAGGCGCCCAGGTCGGACCAGCCGAAATCGACCGGCAGGACCCAGGCGCGGTCGGTCTTCTCAAGCACGGCGTAGTCCATGGAGATGCGGGGCGCGTCGGCGAAGGACGGCCCAAGGCGGCCGGGGCCGGACACGGCGTCGGCGACGGCGCGCGCGACCTCGGGGGCGTGGCGTTCGGCCTCGGCCCAAAGCACGTCGGCCCGGGCGACGAGGATGCCCGCGTTCCAGAGGCAGCCCCCGGACGCCAGCCGGGCGGCGGTCTCGATGTCCGGCTTCTCGATGAAGGCGGCGACGGGGGCGGCGCCCGGACCGGCGGGACGGATGTGGCCGTAGGCGGAGGACGGCGCGTCCGGCACGACGCCGAGCAGGACCAGCCGGCCCTCGCGCGCCAGCTCCGCCGCAGCGCGGAGGGCCGAACGGAAGGCCGCGGGGTCGCCAACGTGGTGGTCGCAGGGCAGCAGGGCGACGACCGTCTCCGGATCGTCAACGGCGGCCAGTCGGGCACCGGCCAGCATGGCAGGGGCCGTATCGCGCGGCGCGGTCTCCAGCAACAGGGTCACGGGGTCGGGACTGGCGGACAGGAGGTCGCGCACGGCCGCCTCGTGTTCGGCCGAGGCGACCACCACGGCGGGAACCTCCGACAATCCGCGGCAGCGTTCGAGCGTGGCGGCCAGCAGGCTGCGCCCGCCCACCGACATCAGACCCTTTGGCCGGGTCGGGGTGGAGGCGGGCCACAGGCGGGTGCCGCCACCGCCGCACAGGATGACGGGGACCACGCTCATGCCGATGTGCCCAAGGTGCGGAACTCCGTCATCAAATCCCGGCGCTCCCGGCGACCGCTTGGCTCTGGCCTTGAGCCGTCCCGACCGCTAACGAGGCGCCGAACCTGAAAGGGACGAGCGCATGCGCGTGGCGATGATCGGAACGGGCTACGTCGGCCTGGTCTCTGGGGCCTGTTTCGCCGATTTCGGCCACGTGGTCACCTGCATCGACAAGGACGCGTCGAAGATCGCGCGGCTGGAGGCCGGCGAAATGCCGATCTACGAGCCGGGCCTGGACGATCTGGTCGAGACCAACGTGCGCGACGGGCGGCTTTTCTTCACTGTGGAGGGGGCCGAGGCGATCCGCAACGCCGACGCCGTCTTCATCGCCGTGGGAACGCCGACGCGCCGGGGCGACGGCCACGCCGACCTTTCCTATGTTCACGCCGCGGCCGAGGAGATCGCCGGCCTCATCCAGGGCTTCACCGTGATCGTCACCAAGTCGACCGTGCCGGTGGGCACCGGCGACGCGGTCGAAGCGATCGTCCGCAAGGCCAATCCGGACGCCGAGTTCGCTGTGGTGTCCAATCCGGAATTCCTGCGCGAAGGCGCCGCGATCGGCGACTTCAAGCGGCCTGACCGGGTGGTCATCGGCATCGACGACGTCGAGGGGGCGACCGGCGCGAGGGCCCGCGCCGTGATGTCGGAGCTGTACCGCCCGCTGAACCTGAACGAGAGCCCGCTGCTGTTCACGGCGCGGCGGACGTCGGAGCTGATCAAGTATGCGGCCAACGCCTTCCTGGCGATGAAGATCACCTTCATCAACGAGATGGCGGACCTGTGCGAGGCGGTTGGGGCAGACGTGCAGCAGGTCGCCCGCGGCATTGGTCTCGACAACCGGATCGGGTCCAAATTCCTGCACGCGGGCCCCGGCTATGGCGGCAGCTGCTTCCCCAAGGACACGCTGGCGCTGGTGCACACGGCGAAGGAAGCGGGCGCGCCCGTGCGGCTGGTGGAGACCACCGTCGCGGTCAACGACGCGCGCAAGAAGTCGATGGTCGAGCGCGTGCGCAAGGCGGTCGGCGGCGATCTGAAGGGCAAGACGATCGGCGTGCTGGGGCTGACCTTCAAGCCGAACACTGACGACATGCGCGATTCGCCCGCGCTGGATCTGGTGCCGGCGCTGACGGCGGCGGGGGCAACGGTGCAGGCCTTCGATCCCGAGGGCATGCACGAGGCCGGCAAGCTGCTGACCGATCTGAAATTCGTGGACGGCCCCTATGAAGCGCTGGCCGGCGCCGACGCGGCGGTGATCGTGACGGAGTGGGACCAGTTCCGCGCCCTGGATCTGGACCGGATCAAGCTGACCATGGCGAAGCCGGTCATGGTTGACCTGCGCAACGTCTATCGCGCCGACGAGATGCGGGCGCGCGGGTTCGACTATTCGTCGATCGGGCGGGCCTGACGGCGCATTCTGGCCCGCGCCTGACCGGCCCAGACCACGAAGTCGTCGAACAGACGCTCACGATCGAACTCACGCAGGGCGTAGTCGCGGCCGCGCGCGCCCATTGCGGCGCGTTCGGCGGGTGAGAGGGCGGCGAGGCGGCGGACGGCCCCGGCCAGCGCCGCGCCGTCGCCGGCCGGCACGGCGAAGCCGCCGCCTGAGTCCGCGATCACGCGACCGCCCTCCCCGTCGATCATGCCCAGCACGGGGCGACCGGCAGCCATGTAGCTCTGCACCTTGCCGGGGATCGTCATGGCGAAGATCGGCTCGGCGCGCAGGCTGACCAGCAGGGCATCGGCACCGGCGAAGAAGGACGGCATGCGGTCGGTGGGGTGGCGGCCCAGCAGGATCACGCGGTCCTGAAGGCCCCGTTCGGCAATGCCGGCGCGCAGGCCGTCGGCCGCGCGGCCGTCGCCGACGATCAGCCAGCGGACGTTGGGCAGGTCGCGCACGGCCTCGGCGGCATCGAGCACCGACGGCATGTCCTGGCTCTCGCCGATGTTGCCGGCGAACATGATGGTGAAGTCGTCGGCGTAGGGCGCGACCTCGGGCGCGGGCATCACACCGTCCAGCCCCTCCTTGAAGGTCGGCTCGATCCAGTTGGGAAAATAGGCCAGCTGGGCCTCGGTGCCGCCGTCGCGGAGCACCGGCGTCCAGAAGGCGCGCGACTGGACCAGGATGCGGTCGCAGTTCGCGTAGATGAAACGAACCAGAAGGCCGACGAGGCCGAGCGCGTGTTTGTTCTTCGTCACGCCCACGGCGGCCAGGGTGTCCGGCCAGACGTCGAGGATCCACATCATGTGCGGCGCGCGCTTGATCCAGCGCAGGACGACCGCCGGAAGCGCCGAGGTGATGGGCGATCCCTGGAAGACGAAGATGGCGTCGAACGGCCGGCCACGCAGTTTCCACGGCCCCAGGATCATGCCGGTCAGGGCGAAGCTGAGGTAGTTCAGCATCAGGCCGATCTTGGTGTCCCCGCGCGGAAAGACGGGCACGCGGAGGACCTCGACGCCGTCGTGGAAGCGGTCGAAGTCGCGAGGGTTGGCCTTGAAGGCGTCGAAGACCTTGCCGCCCGGATAGTTGGGCAGGCCGGTCAGCACGGTCACCTCGTGGCCCCGCTCGCGCATGCCGACGACGAAGTCGTTGACGCGGAAATCCTCGGGCCAGAAATACTGGCTGACGACCAGCAGGCGCATCAGTCGTAGTTGCGCCAGACGACGCGCTGCACGTAGTCCACGTACGAGTGGATGATGCGCACCACCTTGTCCGACACATTGGGCATCGAATAGTCGGCCACCCGACGGAAGGCGCGGTCGTCGCCGCGCGGCTGGTCGGCGATCAGGGACAACGCCTGCATGACCCGGTCGGGGTTGAGGCCGACCATCATGACCGACGCCTCCTCCATCCCCTCGGGCCGCTCGTGCGCCTCGCGGATGTTCAGGGCCGGGAAGTTCAGGATCGAGCTTTCCTCGGTGATCGTGCCGGAATCCGACAGGACGGCGCGGGCCGACTTCTGCAGGCGGACGTAGTCGTGGAAGCCCATCGGCTTCAGCAGGCGAATGCCGGCGTGGAAGGTCGCGCCGGCGGCGTCGATCCGCTTCTGCGTGCGCGGGTGGGTGGAGACGATGACGGGGCGGTCATACGTCTCGGCCACGCGGTTCAGCACCTCTACCAGACGCGGGAAGGTGCGGTCGTCGTCGATGTTCTCTTCCCGGTGGGCGCTGACGACGAAGTAGTCGTGTTCCGTCAGTCCGAGGCGGGCCAGCACGTCCGAGCCGTCGATCCGGTCGGCGTAGTGGGTCAGCACCTCGAACATCGGGCTGCCGGTCTTGATGACGCGGTCGGGCGGCAGGTTCTCGGCCAGCAGGTATTCGCGGGCGATGTCGCTGTAGGTCAGGTTCACGTCGGCGACGTGGTCGACGATGCGGCGGTTGGTCTCTTCCGGCACGCGCTGGTCGAAGCAGCGGTTGCCCGCCTCCATGTGGAAGATCGGCACCTTGCGCCGCTTGGCCGGGATGACTGACAGGCAGGAGTTGGTGTCGCCGAGCACCAGCAGGGCCTCGGGCTTCTCGCTCTCCAGCACGCCGTCCATGGCGCCGATGATGTTGCCGATCGTCTGCGCCGCGCCGCCCTGGGCCGCGTTCAGGAAGTGGTCGGGCTTGCGCAGCCCCAGGTCGTCGAAGAAGACTTGGTTCAGTTCGTAGTCGTAGTTCTGGCCGGTGTGGACCAGGACGTGGTCGGTGGTCTCGTCCAGCCGCGCCAGCACGCGCGACAGGCGGATGATCTCGGGCCGGGTGCCGACCACGGTCATGACCTTGAGCTTCTTCATCGTCAGACCTTCATCGCGACGGTGTCGGGGCGGGCGCGGTCGAAGATTTCGTTGGCCCAGAGCATGACCACCATCTCCTGATCGCCGACGTTGGTGATGTCGTGGGTCCAGCCGGGGATGGTTTCGACGATGCGCCCCTGACCGCCCTCGGTCTCCAGATGGAAGGTCTCGCCGGTCACGATGTGCCGGAAGCCGAAGCGGGCGCGGCCGGTCAGGACGAGGAATTTCTCGGTCTTCGTGTGGTGATAGTGCTGGCCGCGGGTGATGCCTGGGCCGGCGGTGAAATAGCTGAACTGACCGCAGTCGGGCGTCTTCAGCATCTCGACGAAGACACCGCGCGGATCGCCGTGGCGCGGCACGTCGTAGGCGAAGTCTTCCGGCTTCAGATAGCTGAGGTAGGTCGCGTGCAGTGCGCGGGTCAGGCCCGTGCCGACGCGGTCGGTGATCATCGTCGAACGGCTTTCGGGGAAGCCGCGGATGGTGTCGGCCACCGCGCCGACAGTGGTGTCGTATTCCGGGCCCGCGTGGGCGAAGCCGGGGCGGTCGCCGTGGGCGGCGGTCGGGTCGTCCAGCACGCGCAGAAAGGCGTCGCAGACGTCGTCGACATAGACCAGCTTCAGCGGCGCGGCCGGGTCGTTGACGCTGATCGGCAGGCCGTTGGCGACGTTGTGGCAGAAGGTGGCGACGGCGGAGTTGTAGTTGGCGCGCGCCCATTTGCCGAAGACGTTGGTCAGGCGGAACACGTGCACCGGCGCGCCGGTCGCCGCGCCGTGGGCGAGGACCGCCTCTTCCGCCGCCCGTTTGGAGCGCCCGTAGGCATTGTCGCGCTCGGCCTGGGTCGAGGAGGAGATCACCAGCGGGGCGGCGTTCCCGGCAGCGGCGAGGGCGGCGCAGACGCGGGCGGTCAGGTCGGCGTTGCCGGTGGCGAACTGGTCCTCGGTCTCCGGGCGGTTAACGCCTGCCAGATGGAAGACGAAGTCGGCCCCGGCGACCGCGGCCAGCATGGCCTCGTCGTCGCCGCGACCGAAGCCCTCGGCCTCGACCCCGCGCTCTGCCAGACGGATCATCAGGTTCTTGCCGACGAAGCCGTGCGCACCGGTGACCACGACCGCCATGATCAATCCTCCGCCACGGCGGGCTCGCCGGCGACGATGCGCTGCATGAAGTTCAGCTTCAGCAGCAGAGCCTTCATGCCCTCGACGTCCAGACGCTCGGTGTTGTGACTGTTGTATTCCTCGCCGCCCGCCGAGCCGGGATCGCCCTCGTCGACGAACTTGTCGTAGTTCAGGTCGCGGGCGTCGGGCGGTACGCGGAAATAGTCGCCCAGATCCTCGGCCTGGGCGCGCTCCTCGCGGCCCAGCAGGGACTCGAACAGTTTTTCGCCGTGGCGGGTGCCGATGGTGCGGACGGGATGGTCGGGGCGGCCCATCAGGTCGAGGATCGCCTTGATCAGGACGTCGATCGTGGCGGCCGGCGACTTCTGCACGAACATGTCGCCGTTCTTGCCGTGGGCAAAGGCGAACAGGACCAGTTCCACCGCATCCTCAAGCGTCATCATGAACCGCGTCATCTGCGGATCGGTGACGGTGATCGGCTTGCCGGCCAGCACCTGGTTGACGAACAGCGGGATGACCGAGCCGCGCGAGGCCATGACGTTGCCGTAGCGGGTGCCGCAGGCGACCGTGCCCGTGCCCTCGAAGGTGCGCGAGGTGGCGACCATGACCTTTTCCATCATGGCCTTGGAGATGCCCATGGCGTTGATCGGATAGACGGCCTTGTCGGTCGACAAGCAGATGATGCGCGACACCTTCGCGTCGCGCGCGGCGTTCAGCACGTTCTCCGTGCCGACCACGTTCGTCTGCACGGCCTGCATCGGATAGAATTCGCAGCTGGGCACCTGCTTCAGCGCCGCGGCGTGGAAGACGTAGTCGACGCCGTGCATGGCGGCCTGGACGCTGGTCCGGTCGCGGACGTCGCCGAGGTGGAACTTCAGTTTGGGATGCGCATAGGCCTTGCGCATGTCGTCCTGCTTCTTCTCGTCGCGGGAGAAGATGCGGATCTCGGCCATGTCGGACTGCAGGAACCGGCGCAGCACGGCATTGCCGAACGAGCCGGTGCCGCCGGTGATCAAAAGCGTCTTGTCGTTAAACATGGCCCCTCTCCCCTTCCCGTCCGGCCCTAGTGAGCGGCGGCGAACAAGGGCTCCTTCTCGGCGGGTTTCGGATAGTTGATCAGCACGGCCTTGTACTGGCCCTTGAAGACGAAAAGACTGCCCGCGGCCGCGCCGACCACGCCGCAGGCGGCGAACAGGTCGGCCAGGTGCTCCAGCTTTCCGGCGCCGCCCAGGATGGTCATGGGGATCTTGACCCGCTCACGCAGCTTGCGGGCCAGGTCGAGGTCGTAGCCGGTCATCTTCCCGTCGAGATCGACGGAGTTCATCACGATCTCGCCGGCGCCCAGTTCCGCGACGCGGGCGGCGAAGTCCAGCGCATCCACCTTCGCCGAGCGTTTGGCATTATGGGTGACGACGTCCCAGCCGCGGCCCAGCATCTTCTTCTTCGCGTCGATGACCACGACCACCGACTGGCGTCCGACTTCTTCGGCGATCTCGGAGACGAGTTCGGGGCGCTCGACGGCGGCGGCGCTGATGGAGACCTTCTCGACGCCCAGGCCGATGATGCGCTTGGCCTGCTCGGCCGTGCGGACGCCGCCGCCGTAGCAGAGGGGCATGCGGCACTCGAGCGCCATGTGCTCGATGGCCTTGTAGTCCGGTTCGACGCCGTTGACCGAGGCGTCCATGTCGACGACGCAGAGTTCGTCGGCCTCTTTCTCGTTGAAGATCTTCACGGCGTTGATCGGGTCGCCGACATATTTCGGGTCCTTGAACCCGACGGTCTTCACCAGGCCGCCCTCATGCACCAGCAGGAAGGGGATGATCCGGGGGCGGAGCATGGTCAGGCCTCCGCGAAATTCTTGAGCAGGGCCGAGCCGAAATGGTGGCTCTTCTCCGGGTGGAACTGCACGCCGTGCACGTGGTCGCGCCGGACCGCGCAGGCGAACTCCAGCCCGTACGAGGTGTGGGCGACGGCGTCCGCGGCATCGGCCGGCTCGAAGTAGAAGGAGTGCAGGAAGTAGAAGCGCGCGTCGGTCTCCAGCCCCTTGAACAGGGCCTCTCCGGCGACGGGCTTGACGTCGTTCCAGCCCATGTGCGGCATCGGCAGGTCGGCGTTGGCCGGCGCGTGGGAGAAGTGGCGGACGCGGCCGGGGATCCATCCCAGCCCGGCGCGCGTGCCCTCGTCGGAGCCCTCGGCAAGCATCTGCATGCCGACGCAGATGCCGACCACGGGCGTCTTCCTGTTCACGACGAGATCTTCCAGCGTCTCGCGCATTCCCGAGGCGTCCAGTAGGTCCATGGCGTGATCGAAGGCACCGACGCCGGGCAGGATGATCCGTTCGGCGCTCGCCAGGTCGTCGGCGGTCCGGGCCGTGCGCACGGGCATGTCCATGCGCTTGTAGGTGTTGGCGAAGGCACCGACGTTGCCCAGACCATAGTCGACGATGGTGATCACCGGATGATCGCCCTCTGCATGCCCAGCGTCCGCATGCCCCAGGCGCCGATGTCGATCAGCCAGTCGGCGTTCTTGTAGTCGCGATAGGTCTTCTTGGGCATATCGCGATAGCCTTCCAGCTCCTCGACCGTCACGCCCAGCTTGTTGGCGATGTACTCGAAGTCCTGCTTCATCTGGTCGACCGGGTAGGCCGGCTGGGCGATCTTGTTGAGCGCCTCGTCGCGGGTCAGCTGTTCCGTCAGGATCAGGCTGGAGAAGTGGGCGCGGCGCTTGTCGTAGCCGAAGCGGGTCGGAAGCCAGTAGCCCTCGTAGAAGCGGGTGAAGCGGCTCTCGTGGTGCTTGTGGGCATACTTCTGCAGGCCGTAGCGGGCGACCAGCTCGTCCATCGCCTCTTCCTTGATGTAGGGCACGAAGTTAAGCGGCTTCACCACCCGCACGCCCTTCACGTAGCGATAGTAGAGTTTGAACTTGAAGATGTCCGCCGTCGGGAAGGACTTCAGCGGGCGCGTGCCGAACTTCGCGTGGATGTCCTTCAGGTTGGTCAGATCGCTGGCGTGATAGTGCCACTCAAGCGGCTCGCGCACGCATTCGGTGGAATAGTTGGCCCCGGTCAGGATGTATTTCGATCCGGTCCGGGCGGCGTAGTTGTACAGGCCCGCGAAGAAGGCGTGGTCCTGGGGCGTGTCGAGGTGCGGCACGCCGGACTTGAAGAACGCCAGCTGGAGGTCGCGCATCTCCGGCCAGTTGATGACCTCGGTGAACAGGTCGAGGCCCAGGCCGTCGACCAGCTTCTCGATGTTGTTCACCGCCTGCTGGGAGTTCCAGCCGGCGTCGACGTGATAGAGCAGCGGGCGGAGGCCGAACTTCTCCTTGGCCAGATAGACGACGTACGAGCTGTCGACCCCGCCGGACAGGCCGATCAGGCAATCGTGGTCCTTGCCCTTGCCGTCGGCCTTGATCTTCTCGACCTGGGCCATGATCTCGGCCTCGCCGCGCGCGTCGGTGTGCCAGTGGGGCAGGATGTTCGAATAATAGTTCGCGCAATACTCGCACCGGCCGTCGGCGTCGAAGGTGATCTTCGAATCCGACGTGTCCATGATGCAGTTGACGCAGATCTGGTAGGCGCGTTTGGAGAGCTGCGTTTCAGTCATATCGGCCGTCTGCGTCCCTTGAGTGCGCCCCGGCAATAGCCGCGATGGCCCGGAAGGCCAAGGCATATTCCCATGACAGCCCGAACCGGCTCGCGGCGGAAAACGTCGTGAAGTCAAGGTGGACCCCGCGGACGCGACCGGCTAGCGCTGGATCGAACCAAGGGGATCGCATGGCCGTCATTCTCGTCGCGGGCGGCGCCGGCTACATCGGCGCCCACTGTTGCCTCGCCCTGTCCGAGGCCGGCCACGTGCCGGTCGTCTACGACAACCTGTCGTCGGGCCACGCCGACTTCGTGAAGTGGGGGCCGCTGGAGCGTGGCGATGTGCGCGACGCGGCCCGACTGGCCGAGGCTATCCGCGCGCACCGCCCCGCGGCGGTGCTGCATTTCGCCGGCCTGATCGAGGTGGGCGCGTCGGTGACCGACCCGGCGGGTTTCTACGATCAGAACGTCGGCGGCAGCGTGACCCTGATGGATGTGATGCGGCACGAGGGCGTCGACGCCCTGGTGTTCTCGTCGACCTGCGCCATCTTCGGCGCGCCCGAGACGCCGTTGCTGGACGAGAGTCATCCCACGCGCCCGCTGAATCCCTATGGCCGGACCAAGCTGATGGTCGAACAGGCGTCGCACGATTTCGAGGCGGCCTACGGCCTGCGTCACGCGCACCTGCGCTACTTCAACGCCGCCGGTGCCGCGCCGGAACACGGGATCGGCGAGGCGCACGATCCGGAAACGCACGCTCTGCCCCTGGCCATCTTCGCGGCCCTGGGCCGGCGGGCGGAGTTCTCGGTGTTCGGCGACGACTACGACACGCGCGACGGCAGCTGCGTGCGCGACTACGTCCACGTGCTGGATCTCGCGGAGGCGCATGTGGCGGCCGTGGAGAAGCTGCTGGCCGGCTCCCCGTCGTTCGAGGTCAATCTGGGCACCGGTCACGGCGTCACAGTGCGGGAGCTGGTGGACGCGGTGGGCGAGGCGATCGGCCAGCCCATCCCGTCCTCGGTCAAGGGCCGCCGCCCCGGCGATCCGCCTGCGCTGGTGGCCGACAACCGCAAGGCCCGCGAGGTGCTAGGCTGGTCGCCGAAGCGCACGTTCCGGGACTGTGTGGACAGCGCCCTGACCTGGCACCGGGACGTGGCACCCGATTTCAGCCGGCCGCGTTGAACCGCAGGGTCTGGGCGGCGATCCGCTCGTAGTTGAGAATCGATTCCGCGGTGTCGAGAGCCGCCTGCCGGCGTTCCCGGTGGAGCGCCGGGTCGGCGCGCAGAGCGCGCACGAGTTCGGCGATCTGAAGCGGAACGTCGGCCCGGTGGTCCAGCACGGTCACGGCCCCAAGGCCGGCCATGTAGGAGACGTCCTGGCGCGCCCGCATGCCGGCGGCGAACTCCGCGACGGCGAGCGGCAGGCCCATGCCGAGCGACTGTTGCCAGAGCACAGACTGGCTGGCCGGGAACACGGCCAGATCGGCGGCGTCCATGTGGTCATAAACACCGTCCCGGTCCTGCCAGCCGACGAAGTGCACGTTGCGCACCCGCCCGGCCGCGGCTTCCAGCAGTGCGGCATAGTCCTCGTCTGACCCCGGCCCTCCCAGCTTGCCGATCACAATCAGATGAACGTCGGGGTTCTGGAGCCGGGCGAGGGCCGCGATCGCCTCCTCGGTGCGTTTCGCCGGGGCCAGCTTGCCGCCGGTGAACACGACGAAGGCGTCTTCGGGAATTCCCAGTCGGTGCCGAACGTTCCGGCCGCCGGCGCGGGCGCGAGCCTGCCGGGCGACGTCGAGATCGACACCGAGCGGCAACAGTTCCATCTCGTCGTCGCGAAGGCGATAGTAGGTCTTTAGGAACTCGGTCGCCGCCGGCACCACCGGGAAGATCTTCGACAGGACCGGTCGTGCCCGGTCAAGGATCGCCTTGCGGACGACGCCGTGCAGGATCAGGCGCGACGGCAGGTTCGCGCCTGAATTCGACAGATCGGCGTGACAATCCATGATCATCCGCGCGTCCGGATTGCGCCGCATGTAGCCCAGGGCGTCCAGCATGTTCGGCATGACGTCGTGGAAGTAGATCAGGTCGGGCCGTTCGCGCTCGATCAGCGGCGTGAGGCTCTCGAAGGCCTTGATGCGGTGAAGGATGTTGAGCCGCCAGGGCTTGCGCAGGATGCGGGCGTAGTCCGTGCGGGTTTCACCATGGTCGGCCGTCTCCCCGTCGGCGTCGACCGTGTAGTCGAAGACGGACGCCGTCGTCGACGTCACGACCAGTACCTCGTGTCCGAGGCGGTGGTAGACCTTTGCGAGGAAGTTCTCCTGGTAGTCCAGGGCCTCGTCGAAGAACTCGCACACCATCAGGATTTTCATCGACCGATCCTCGCGCCGCCCCAGGCCGGACGAATTCCGGGCGGTCGGAAATAGGCGAATGCGAGCACCCAGAACGCGCCGCCGAAAGACAGGAGCAGCGTGGAGAGGTGGATGTTGGTGAGGGCGAGCCCGACCGGCACCAGGACGAGGAACACGAACTCCCGGCTCCAGCCCACGGCCGATCGGTCGAGGACCCGGAGATAAAGGGCCAGCACGACGCCGATGACCAGCACGCCGAAGGCCCCGGCGGCCGCGACGCCTTCGCCCGCGAACAGGTTGGCGTTGGAATTGTTCTGGCTGGCGACGCCGTAGTACTCCTCGCCCACGATCTGCCCCAGAACCGGCCAGCGCGGATCCGCCGCGAAGCCGGCCGGCGGCGGGACGATCAGGCTGATCCCGCGCACGTTGCTCCACCACGTGTAGCCCCGGGCTTCGAAGAGGTCGTAGTAGAGCGCGAACTGCTGCCCCGGGATCGCGATCGACCTGAACAAGATGAGGTCCGCCACGAACCGCAGGAGCGGCGAGTAACCGGTCAGCAGGCTGGACAGGAACGTCAGGGCCGCCATGGATCCGGTCATGGCCACCACGCTTCCGCGGGCGAACTTCATGACGCCGACGATGGAGAGCATCGCCAGGGGAATGATGAGCGAAATCTTGGATCCGTCGATCATGTATCCGATCAGGAAACACCCAAGGCCGGGCACGATCAGGGGCAGATAGCGTCTCGACGTCAGGGCCACCGCCACGGTGGCCGGGCCGATGACGTAGGTGAAGTAGATCCGGACGTAGGCGATGATGCCGCTGGTCATGTCCGCGGCGGCGAAACGGGCCGCGTAGACGTCCTGGCTGCTGGTGATGTCGGCGAAGGCGAGGATGCCCCGGTAGTGGAAGGCCATCAGGGCACCGACGAGAACGCTGACGATCAGGAAGCCGTAGGCGAACGTCTGGCCCGGAAGGAACTCCCGCTGGACGTTGACGGGCGCACGCCACTGCGTCGCCATGGACGCGCCGGCCAGCGCGACGGTGAGCGCGACCAGCGCCGCAACATAGGCCTGCGGGGGCCGCTCCCCGAGCATGAACGTCTGGGCCACGGTCGGCACGTAGACGAACGCGAACAGAAGCCAGATGACGAGGGCCGACGGCCTGAGAAGGCGGGTGGGAAGCGTCCAGGCGACGACCGCGACGCCGACTGCAGCGAACGCGGTCTCCCAGACCTGAAGGGGGCGGTAGAAGAGACCGGAGTATCCCCAGACGACGCTGAGATACCGTTCGTACACCAGCCAGAAAAAGACCAGGTACACCACGCCCAGCAGGGCGTGGACGGCACGGCTGTCCATCAACGAGCGCGATTCCGGGCGAAGCGGCGCGGCGGGCGGCACCCGAAGGCCCGGTGGTCGCCGCCACGAAGATGTGGATCGGACCACGGTTGGGCTCCCTGCAATCGACGCCTTGCCTTATCCAAGCCCTTCGCTAAGGACAAGCGCCATCGGGTCGGCACGGGGAGATCAAGGCATGGCGACCAGGCGACGCGTGCTGTTCGTCGGCCCCCTGCCCGAGCCGATCACCGGTCAGTCCCTCGCGTGCAAGGTTCTGCTGGACGACCTGTCGCGGGACCACGACGTCGACGTCATCGACCTGAACCGCGACTTTTCCGACAAAGGCCGGGGGGCCCTGGGCCACGTGAGCCGTCTGCTGGGCAAGGTCATACGGATGCGGCGGCTGCGCCGGAACGCCGACGTGATCTACTATAACAATGTGGAATCCCTGGCCGGGAACGTGAAGGACCTTTTCTTCTACGCGGCCGCTTTCGACCGTCTGGACCGGACGGTGGTCCACCTGCACGGCGGTGCCGGCATGCGCGAGATCATGAAGGGCAAGTACCCGCTGCTCGCCGGCCTGAACCGCTTCTTCCTGCGCCGGGCGGGGGCCATGGTTGTGCTGGGCCCCCGGCTTACGAGCATCTACGATGGCCACCTGGAGCCTGAACGCATCAGGACCGCAGCCAACTTCGCCGAGGATCGCTGGTTCGCCGACGACGCGACGATCCGCGCCAAGTTCGCCGACATGCCGCCGATCCGCCTTCTGTTCCTCAGCAACCTGCTGGCAGGAAAAGGGCACCTCGAGCTGGCCTCGGCCTTTCTGCGGCTGGAGCCGGACTTGCGCGCGCGGTTCCGCCTGGATTTCGCGGGAGGCTTCGACGACGCCTCAAGCCAGTCGGACTTCCTCGATCTGATCGCCCCCGCGCCGGAGATGACCTGGCACGGAACGGTGCGCGGGGACGCCAAACAGGCGCTACTGACGTCGGCGCACGTCTTCTGCCTGCCGACCTATTATCCATACGAAGGCCAACCGATCAGCATTCTGGAGGCCTACGCCGCAGGCGCGGCGGTGATCACTACGGACCACTCCGGCATCTTCGACACCTTCGCGGACGGGGTGAACGGTTGGGCGGTCGAGAAACGGTCCGTCGAGTCCCTGGAGGCGCGGCTGAGGGCCATCGCCGCACAACCCGACGCCATGCAGGAGATCGGCCTGCGCAACGCCGGGATTGCCCGGTCGACCTACCGCGTCGAGCATTTCGTCGCGCGCATGCGGCCGATCATCGACGCTGTGGCGCGCGCCTGACGCGCCGGCGTCAGGCCGGTTTGCGCAGGATGTAGAAGACGGAGGCCGGCGCGATCTTCTCCAGCGCCGAGCGGCGCCAGTAGCGATTGTTCCACCCGAGAAGCGCTGAAACGGCCGCGTCCGCCATCACGATCGGCATGCTGTTGTGAGGCTTGATCCCGAGCGGTGCCGCGATACGGCCCATGGGGCCGAAGTCGCAGTGGGCGGCCTTGACCACCTCGAGCCCCAGCCGCCGCGCCGTGTCGATCATCCACGAGCGGGCAATGCCGCGCTCGTTCAGCGTCATTCCCGGGCGAGGCTTGCGCCAGTCGCCCATCGACGCAGACGGTTCACGCAGGAGGAAAAGGGCACCTGGTGCCATGACCCGGGCGACTTCGCCCATGACATGGCTGACGTTCGGGATGTGATGCAGGACGCCGAAGCAGGTGACCAGATCGACCGAGGCGTCCTCCAGCGGAATGTCGCCCGACTCCGAGGGCGCCATGTACCGCGCTGGCGTGTCTCCGATGCGGTCCGACCACCACGGCTCGGCCGGTTCGATGGCGACGATCTCGTCCACGCGATCGGCGATGGGCAGGATCTCCTCGCCCTTGGCGCAGCCGATCGCCAGGCACCGGCGGTACCGTCCCTCCAGCGCTCCATAGCCGTGGAAGCGGTTCAGCGCATGATAGCCGTAGGCATAGTCGGCGTTGTCGGCGATGTCGTAGTAGCCGCGCCGCTCCTGTTCGAACCAGGCGGCGATCTGGGCAGGGGAGAAATCGTCTCCGTGCAGCTTGCTGCCGTCGAGGATTTCCGGGGCGAGGGCTTCCTGGCTCATGGGATGGGCCGTTCCGTTGTCGGTGCGAGAGCGGGGTCGTCGACGTCCCCGACAGGACGCTCGACGGTGATCAATCGGTCCGCCGCAGCGACGCCAGCGAGGAAGTAGACCAGATACCCGAAGCTGATGGCGGCAGAAAGACCGCACGTTGTGGTGAACAGACTCCAGTCGCGGGTCCACGCCAGCACGAGCACCAGCGCGGTGGAGAGCGCGTTGGCGGCGGTGTAGAAATAACGCAGCCAGGCGCGGCTGCTGAGCCCGAAGATGCGCGAGGCGGGTGCCACCGCCAGGTTCATCACCGCCGAGGGTGCCATGACGGCCGCCAGCAGGCCCGCCTCGCCCCACGCCGAACCCAGCACCAGTTCGAACATCGGTTCGCCCCAGATCATTAACGGCAAGGCACCCACGAAGCCGATCGCGGCGAGGGCGATCACGCTGCGGATGTAGAACGGCTTTACCCGCTCGGGCGCCTCGCGGCAGTGGGCCGCCAGCCGGCCGTAGAAAATGTCCGAGAGACTGCGGAAGGCGAAGGCGATCGGCAGGTCCAGCGTCCGGCGCATCATGAAGTACTGCCCCATGCCCACGGGTCCATACAGGGAGCTGAGGGTCGCGATCTGGGCGAAGAGCACCACGGCCTCGATGGCCGTCGAACTGAGCAGCACGAGCGGAAACTGGCGGTAGCGCCTGAGCGCGGCCCACGGGACCGGCGCCGTCAGAAAGCCCCGGCGCGGTCGCCACGCGCCCTTTGCGCGCATCGAGTGGACCAGGGCGGCGACCCGCCCGATCACCTCGCCGAGGCCGAGGCCCCACCAGGCACCGGCCACGAACCCGATCCCGACCTGGGCGCCGCTGCGCACGGCGTTCAGGGTGATGCCGGCCTGACCGATCGTGACTGCGGTCTGGCGCCGGACGTACCAGGCCTGGAAGATCTGGATGAGCGCCTGGAGGAGAAGGACCGCGAAGGCCACCGGGCCGGCCCACCACGGCAGGTCGCCGAACCCCATGAGGTCCAGGGCGATCACGGCGGTCAGAAGGGCCGCGATCACGGCGCAGACGACGACGGAGATGCGGATCGCGGACTCCGCGAGGTCGTTGGCGTCCGCCTCGTCCACCGCGGCCGGCACGGCGACGTCGTAGTTCAGGCAGATGAACATCGCCGTCGTGGTGATGAAGAGATAGAACAGGCCGTAGAGCCCGAAGGCCTCGGGTCCGTACAGGCGACCGAGGATCGGCGCGGCGGCGATGTAGAGCCCCTGTCCAACAGCTGTCAGGGCCATCAACGATCCGACGCTGCGGGCGAAGGGTGAACGCGAGAGGGCGGCGCCCCTGTCGATCAGACGCTTCGGCACGGCGTCACCGGATCGAGCGCAGATGCGCGAGGAATCGCTCGTGAGGCAGGGCGAAATTGCCGGTGACCTGCTCGTCGTCGCCGACGTCCCGCGAGACAACGGCACCCATGGAGACCCGCGCCCGCGCGCCCACCACAACGCCGTTCGAGATGACGCAGCCCGGCCCCAGGGCCGCCCGCGCGCCAACCGACGCGCGGCCGCCGATCCAGGAGCCGCCGCCGACCCGCACGTCCTCGCCCAGCGAGGCGTCATGAGAAACCGTGACGTTGGCGTCCAGGACGACCCTGTCCGCCAGACGGGTGAACCCCCCGAAGGCGGCGCGGGTGACGACGGTGCCGCTCATGATCTCGACAGCTTCGCCGAGTTCCACCCCGCCCGACTGGGGCCGGAGCGTCTGGCGGTCGTCGAGCATCAGCAGCTCATAGGCGTCCGCGCCGACCACGGCGCCGGCGTGCACACGCGACCCCGCCCCGATAATCGTGCGCTCGGCCACATAGGCGAGCGGGCGAATCTCGACGCCCGGCCCCAGGCGGACGTTCCTCGGCGCGACCAAGGCACCCGGGTGAATCACGGCGGAGGGATCGATCTCGCTTTCGAAGTCGGTCCACAACCGGCCCGGCAAGGCATGGAGCGCCGCGTGCAGTCGATGCAGGGCCGTCATCGGGTCGGGCGCGATCGCCAGCCCCATGCCCTCCGGCACCAGGTCGGCCAGCCCGGCGGTCGTGATGACGCCAGCGATGCCCGGGCGGTAGGTCAGGTCGGCAGCGGCCTCCGCCTTGATCAGCGGGACAACCAGGTCGTCTATCGGACTGCGAATCTTCGCCGCGTAGGTGAAGAGGCAATCCCGCACGACGCGGAAGCCGAGACCGGGGGCGAGATCGGAAAGCCGGGACCTAGCGGTGTTCATGGGCGAAACGTCCTTGCCCCGACGGCGGTCAGGCCTTCACCACCCGTTCCGAAGCGACGAGCTTGCCGCGGGTGTCGACCACCAGGCGGGCATGATCGACGAGCAGATTATAGTCGAACCGGTCGTGATCGGTGGCCAGCAGAACGCAGTCGTAGTCCGCCAGCGTCTCCGGCGTCAAAGCGACGCTGTCCAGCTCGAAGACGTGTTCGCGCATCTTCGGAAAGGTCGGGATGTGAGGATCGCTGTAGTCCACCGCGGCGCCCAGGTCGCGCAACTTCTCCATCAGGATGACCGACGGGCTCTCACGCATGTCGTCGACGTTCTTCTTGTAGGCGATGCCGAGGACCAGAATCCGGCTGCCCTTGACCGACCTGGAACGTTCATTGAGCGCGTGGGTCAGTTTGGCGACGACGTAGTCCGGCATGGCGGAATTCACCTCACCCGCCAGCTCAATGAAGCGGGTGTGCAAGCCGAACTCGCGGGCCTTCCATGTCAGGTAGAAGGGATCGATCGGAATGCAGTGTCCGCCCAGCCCGGGACCGGGATAGTAGGGGACGAAGCCGAAGGGCTTGGTGGCCGCCGCCGAAATGACCTCGTGGATGTCGATGTCCATCCGGTCGGCCACGATCTTCATCTCGTTGACCAGACCGATGTTGACCGCCCGATGGATGTTCTCGAGCAGTTTGGTCAGCTCGGCCGCCCGGCACGACGACACCGGCACGACGCGGTCGATCACCTGCCCATACAGGGCCATGCCCACCTCGAGACAGGCGGCCGTCACCCCGCCACACACCTTGGGAATGCTGCGGGTGGTGAATTTCGCGTTGCCGGGATCCTCGCGCTCCGGAGAGTAGACGAGGAAGGTGGTCTCGCCGACGACGAGGCCCCGCGCAGCCAGCCGCGGTGCCAACTCCTCGTCGGTCGTGCCGGGGTAGGTCGTACTTTCCAAGGACATGACCTGCCCGTCGCGCATGTGCGGAACGAGGGATTCCACCGTCGCCAGCACAAAGCTGAGGTCAGGCTCGCGATATTTGTTCAGCGGCGTCGGCACGCAGAGGATCAGGGCGTCCGCCTCAGGCGTGCGGGTGAAGTCCGTCGTGGCTTCGAAACCCGCGGCCCGCATGCCCTGAACGGCTTCGCCCGAAATGTGCTCGATGAAGCTTGCGCCCCGATTCAGCATCGCGACCTTTTCGGCGGCGATGTCGAAGCCGAGTACCCGGTAGCCGACCTCGGCGAAGCGGATCGCCAGCGGCAGGCCAACGTAGCCGAGGCCCACGATCCCGATGACCGCCGAGCGGTCATTCAGTCGTGCGATGAGGTCTGCGCGTCCGTCGGTCATGCAATTCCCGCCTTCCAACCGCGCTCTCTAAAGCCGGCCGGTAGAATTGGAAGGGCGTAACGGCCCGAAGGGCATGATCTTTCTGCGACATCGCCGGCGCACGGGCCGCCGGTTGCCCGGACAGGCGAGGTGACGCATAAGGCCGCGCGTCAGCTGGAGCGCGCCGTTTGACGATCATTCTCGCCTTGCTCGGTGCCGTCGCAACGGGGTTCGCGGCGATCGCCTATCGGCGGGCATGGCACCGCCTGGATCCGCGCGGGCGGACGCCGACCGGCTTCGGAGCTCTTCTGGGCGCGACGCTCGCCGCGACGGCATGGGCGAGCGCAGCGCCGATCGCGATCACCGCCGGACTGGCGGCGGGTGCCGCGGGCGCGCTGATCTACTGGTTCGACGACGCGATGGAGATGAGCGCGCGGGTCCGGCTGGCGCTCGCCGCGTTGGTCGGCGGCATCATCGGCGCGGTCCAGTTCGTCGGCGACGGGTTCGATCCCGTGTCCCTGGGACTGCTGATCGGGGCGGCGGCCTTCGTCAACGTGGCGCTGGTCAACAGCATCAACATGCAGGACGGAGCCGATCTGAACCTGGCCCTGCTGCTGGCCCTGACGGGCGCGGCGCTGGCCGTGTTCGGCGAGGATCGGGAATGGGTGGTGGCCGGTCTGACCTGCCTGGCGTTCGCCGTCGGCTTCGGCGTGATCAATTTCCGGCCGAGAAGCCTGTATTTCGGCGACTCCGGGTGCTTCGCCCTGGCGACGCTGTTCACGGTCATGGGCGCGGCCTTCTTGGGCGGTGCCGGGAGCCAGCCGCCGCCGCCGGAGGCGGCCATTCCGCTGGCCTTGCCGATGGTCGACATGGCCTTCGTGACGGCGCATCGGATCAGCATCCGGCAGCGGTTCACCGTCCGGCACTATTTCCACCTGTACCAGCGGCTGCAGACCTGCCGGCCGGGGTTCGCCTATCTGGCACCCCAGATCGTGGCGGCGGTGCTGGCACTGGGGCTGGCATTCGCCCTGCAGGCCGTCGGAGTGGACCGGCTCTGGGCCGTGGTCGTCGGCATGGGGGTGAGCGGCCTGCTGACCTTCTGGGCCGGACACGCCGCCTTCGTCAGCGGCGAACCCGGACCGCCGCCGCAGAGGACGCCGGCATGAGCGATGGACGCTGGACGAAATTCTGCATCGTCGGCGTGGGCGGTCATGCGCGGAACCGGGTGATCCCCGCCATCGCGGCCAATGGGCAGGAACTGGTCGGCGTCGTCTCGCGGCGACCCGACGCCGACGAAGGCGCGCCGCGGTTCGCCTCGGTCGCCGAGGCGGTCGCCGCCCTGCCGGCCGACACGGCCTTCTTCATCGCCTCGCCGCCGACGGTGCATTTCGAACAGGCCATGGCGGCGCTGCGGGCCGGACGCGACGTGATCGTGGAGAAGCCCGCCTTCGTCACCGAGGCCGAAGCGAGGTCGGCGGTCGCCGCCGCCGACGCGTCAGGCGCCCTGCTGATCGAGGGCTTCATGAACCGCGAGACAGCGACGCACCGGCTCTTCCTGGCGGAATGGGGGCGGCAGGCCCCGGCGCGGGTCGTTTCGACGTTCACCCTGCCCGCTGTGCCGGCCGACACCTTCCGCGCCGATCCGGCCGTGGGGGCGTCGAACCTGTACGATGTGGCCAGCTATGTGCTGGGGGCCCTGATTGACGCCGGGGCGGACGCGTCGGGGGTGACGCTGGACCGGGTGGACGAGGCCGGGCGTCCCGACAGGGAGCGACTGCACCTTTCGGGACGGTTGGGTAACGTCGACTTCAGCGCCGTCACGGGCGTGTCGGACGCCTATGCCAACGAGATGCGGCTGGTGCGCCGGGACGGGTCGGAGATCGCCGTCACGCCCTTCGTATACGGAAGACCCGGGCCGCGACGGATAGTGCGGACGGCGGGCGGCACGGTGACCGAGGAGACGATCGAGGACGTCAACGCCTTCGAAGCCATGCTCAATGTTCCGCGATCGGACTGGCGGTCGACGGCGGCGG
>JAESGW010000249.1_pt1 | contig 84822 bp, 83 predicted proteins | sample 9269791 | NCBI WGS metagenome assembly JAESGW01 (sample SAMN16773120, study PRJNA677053) | algae metagenome | isolation source: Aphanocapsa lilacina HA4352-LM1 and co-occurring heterotrophs from near cave... | place: USA: Maniniholo cave, near Haena, Kauai, HI | collected 2009-07-28 | reverse complement strand
GAGCAGGTGCAAAGGGCAATGGACATGATCAATGACCGCCCGCGAAAAGTGCTTGGTTATCGGACACCACGGGAGGTATTCTTAGCTCAGTCAGGTGCTGTTGCACTTCAAACTTGAATGGGCCGGTTTTTGGAGAATGAAACAGCCCTGGTTATTTTGCCAAGCCCTATCATTCTTGGGAGCGAGGATTGAATGAGCATACGAATGGATTGCTTCGCCAGTTTTTTCCGAAGTCGACAAATTTCTGGACAGTCAAACCTGAGCAGGTGCAAAGAGTAATGAACCTGATCAGTGACCGACCGCGAAAATCGCTTGGCTATCGGACACCGCGAGAGGTATTCTTAGCTCAGTCAGGTGCTGTTGCACTTCAAACTTGAATGGGTCTTATTTTAGCTGATTGACTGACAAATCTCCATTCAGCATGAATTCCCACAGTTTTTCTGCCTATTCAGTCTGCAAGGGTACGCAGAAATGGCCTTTTTCGAGTCTCTTTCAGCATTAATCTGTGGGAAACAAGCCATTATGGCGTTGTGTCAGTCAATCAGCCCACCACCCAGTCGCTGTCCCCATCCGCCCAGTGCTCTTTTTTCCAGATAGGCGCCTCCAGCTTGAGGGCGTCGATGGCGTACTGGCAGGCAGCAAAAGCGTCGGCTCGGTGGGCGTTGCCCACGGCGATGATCACGCTCGCTTCGCCCACGGTGAGGCGCCCCAGGCGGTGGTGGATGACGATTTTGCCGGTGGCGGGCCAGCACTCGTGGATGTGCCGGCTGATGCGCGCAAAGACCTCCAGGGCCATCGGCTCGAATGCTTCGTAATCGAGAAAGGCGACCGCCCGACCCTGTGTGTTCGCACGCACCGTGCCCACCATGGTCACCACCGCCCCCGAGGCCGGATCGGCAGCCAGGGCGTAGGTGCGCTCGATCGAGAGCGGCTCGCTTGTAAAGCAAAAATGTTCTGCGCCCACGGTCCTACCCTCCGCTTACCGGTGGGATGAGTACCAGCTCGTCACCGTCGGCTACCGGGGTGTCGGGGGCGACGAACCGGCGATTGAGGCCGTAGCGGACCACCGCCTCCCAGCGCGCCAGTTGCGGCCGCTCGCCCGCCAGATGCCGCTGGATCTGGGCGCAGGTGGTACCTTCTGGTAACTCCAGCACCAACTCGTCGCGCGCAAACGCCTCGCGGTAGCTGGCGAACAACTTGATCTCGATTTTCATCGCCCCCCTGGGAACGCTTCGATCCCTATCGTGCCCTGCCTCAGTCGATGCTGATCAGCAGATATTTCAGGTACTCGGTCTCCGGGATGTGCAGCAAGATCGGGTGATCGGGCGCTTGGCCGCGCTGTTCGACCAGGCAGGCGGTGCGGCCGGTGTCCTGGGCGGCGTCGCGGATGACGTCGCGGAACATCTCCATGCTCAGGTGCGACGAGCACGAGCAGGTGACCAGGATTCCTCCCGGGGTGAGCAGCTTCATCGCCCTCAAGTTGATCTCCTTGTAGCCGCGCAAGGCCCCCTCCAGCACGCTGCGGCTTTTGGCGAAGGCGGGCGGGTCGAGAATAATCATCTCGAAGCGCCGACCCTCCCGGTCGAACTCGCGCAACACATCGAAGGCGTTGGCGGTGAGCGCCCGGCAACGCTCGGCCACCCTGTTGAGCTGGGCGTTTTGATCGGCGATGGCGGTGGCCGCCTCGGCGATATCGACATTGAGGACCGAACTGGCCCCGGCCAGGGCGCAGTGCACACCGAAGGCGCCGGTGTAGCCGAAGGCGTTGAGCACGTTGCGCCCCTCGGCAAAGCGGGCGGCGTGCTGGCGGTTGAAGCGCTGATCGAGAAAAAGGCCCGTCTTCTGTCCCTGCTGGATGTCCACCAGCAGCCGGGCGGAACCTTCTTCGATCTCGACTAAGGTCGGTGGCGGCTCGCCCCACAGACAACCCACCCGCTCCTTGAGCCCCTCCAGGCGGCGCACCGGCGCGTCGGAGCGCTCGAAGATGCCCAGAGGCGAGCCCAGTTCGGCCAGGCACTCGACGATCACCTCGCGCCAGGGTTCGAGCCCCAGCGCCAATAGCTGCACGACGACAAAATCGCCGTAGCGATCGACCGTGAGCCCCGGCAGACCGTCCGCCTCGCCGTGGATCCAGCGGAATGTCTTCACCTGCGGTCCCAAAAAACGGTGCCGGTGCTCCAGGGCCTTGCCGAACCGTTCGATCCACCAGGTCCGGTCGATCACCACATCCGCACCGCGCTCCAGATAGCGCACCGCGATTTGCGACTGGCGGTTGAGAAATCCCCGCCCGCAAAAGCGGCCCTGGGCATCCAGCACATCGACCATGCTGCCGTCCGCCACCTGCTCCAGCGGCGGAAAGCGGGCCACTTCACTCGCAAAGATCCACGGATGGGTGCGGCGGTTGCGGCGTTGGGGCTTCAGCTGCACCGCCCCGGGCACACTCACCGGAACCTCCCGGTGCGGAGCCGTGTTGCGCACCGGGAGGGAAAAACTGCTATACGTTGCTGAAACATTGGACAACCCCTCTGCGGGAATAATACAGACGAAACAACAGTGCTGTCAGCAGCGGCCGGGTTCGGGCGGATCGAGAACCCAGCGCAACAATTGACCGACAAGACTGACGTGCGGCACCTGGTGGGCCACCAGGGGCGGGTGCGGGTCCGACAACTGGCCGGGTTGGCCACCGCCGAATCCACGACTTTCGTCTGTACCAGCCGCACAGCGGCAGAGTTGTAAAATTCCCCGGCCTACCGTCCGGCCGAAGCCGGCGACGAACCGGGCACAGGCCTCCTGGGTTTTGACGATCAGAACCTGGACGTCTTCGACATCGCTGCGCTGCGGGCTTTCGAGTCCACCGGTTCGCGCCAGGCAAACGTTCTCGGCGGCGAGCAACTGGGTCAGGTACGTGATCGCTGCGCCGAAGTACGTTCGCAACCGGCTCCACAGCGGCAGCCCGACCGCCGGCACTTCGGCAGGCGGTCGGGCAAAAAGTGGGAACGGGAACGCGGTAAAGGCCATGGAACGCTAGCTACTAGCTACGGGATGAACGGGAATACCGAGTCAACCGGCCTCGGGATGCCTGGCAAAGCCACTGGCTGTGCTCGGGGGCTGCCGCCGGCATCGTTGCATCCGGCTCGCGGTCGAGCTTCTTCGCCCTATTCGATTTCGCGGCTGGCGGAAAGGCGGTGCAGCGGCAAGCTCAGCACGCTCGCCCAGGTCAAAAGGTAAGCGAGCACACTGGTGGCGCGCAGGCTGCGGATCACAAACTCACCCTCCAGCCAGCCGAAGTGCACAATCGCCACCGAAGCGCAGTAGACCATCCAGTAGGCAAAGATCATGGCAAAGAGCGCCTCGTCCACCCGCTCGTATTCGTCCGCCGGGGCGTGCCGAAAACCTAACACAAGCACCAGGCCGATCGCACAAGCCACAAACGAAACAGCGATCATGGCATTTTGCCAGACAATGCTTTCCATCGATATACCCAGGCTGTCCACAGTAAACGAAAAGCAGTTTAGCGGACCGTCTAAAAGTGAGATCGAATCGGTAACCAATCGAAATATTCCTTAAGACGGAGGCGGCCGCGCATCCACCCCGCCCCGGTTCTCATCGGCTAGGGTAGTGATCGTTTCCGTTGTCTGGACAATCCTTGAGCGAAAGCGGGCCTTCGAGCGGCAGACCCTGGTCCTATGCCTCGCCGGGCATTCCGGACGACTGGTTCGAGCGCATCCCGGGCATTCCCCTCTCGCCGCGGGAGGTACGGGTGCTAATGCTCTCACAGTTGCGCCTCAGCTGTCAGCTGCGGTTCTGGGATATCGGTGCCGGGACCGGAACGCTCCCGGTGGAAGCGGCCTTACTGTGTCCCACCGCTCCGATCGTTGCCATCGAGCGCGACGCAGAGGTAGCGGAGCTTATCGAGCGCAACTGCCGCAAATTTGGCGTCACCAATGTGCAGGTTGAGCGCGGCAGCGCCCCCGAATGTCTTGCCGAACTCGCTGACGATCCCGATCGCGTTTGCATCGAAGGAGGACAATCTTTGGCCGGTATCTTGCACTCAGTTTGGCCGCGGCTGAAGCCGGGGGGACGGGTGGTGGCGGTCACTTCCACCCTCGAAGGACTCTACCGTCTCACCGAAGGGTTCGCAGAACTGCAGGCGCGCCAGGTGGAGGTGGTGCAGGCGGGCATCTACCGCCTGGAGCGGCGAGGTGCCCAGCAGGCTTTTATGGCCCTCGATCCTACCTTTGTACTGAGCGGCGAAAAAATCTAGGCATCGCGCATCAGTTCGGGGTCGGCGTGCACCTGCACCCCCATCGAACGGATGAGTGCCAGGCTCTCCTCGGGGCCGTCAATGCGCTGGTCTTCGCCGATCCAGTAGGTATGAATATTCAAAGCGGCCAGGAAGGTCACAAATTCGCCGATGGGAGGGCGCTCGAAGACGGCGGCCATGGCGATCGGATAGCCTTCCTCGCGCCAGGGTGCCAGCGCAAAGCGCTGGTAGTAGAGCAGTTGACCGACCGTCTCCTGGATCGCTTCGGCTAGATCCTGCTGACCGAGCACCTTGATTTCGGCGAGTAACACCTGTTGTTCGTCGATGGCCAAAAAGTCGAAGGTATCGGCGTCCTCGCGCACCTCTTTGCCCGCCAGGCGAAACCAGCGCCGGAAGTGGGTGAGCACTTCGTCGTGGCGGGCGGTGCGCTCCAGTTGGCGCCGACGTCGGCGCTCGGCCAACAGCGGATCGCGGGCGCTGCCGCCGGGGACGCCGCTTTTTTGGTAGGCGGGTTTTTCGTCGGGGTCGATGACGAGCCTACCGCCGCTCGGGCGCCCGCGATCGTGCTCGGGCGGCAACACCGGTAGCGCGAAGCGCGGCGAAAGCGGTTCGCCCGCAGGCGGCGCATCGAGGTGAGCAAGCAGGCGGCGATTGAGCGGATGCTCGGGAGCGGCCTCAAAAAGAGCCGCGAAGATTGCTTCTGTAAGGCCGAAATCGCGGCGGAACTGTTCGGGGGTGATCGTCGCCCGGCCCTTGGCCAGTTGGGGTGCTCCGAAGTAGAGGGCCGCCAGCAGCGGATAAACCGGCAGCGCCTGACCCACCGGTACGAGCGCTTGCCACATCGGCACCGTCCAGGCCACCCGGCTGAGGCGGGCCTGGCGGCCCCGGCCGATCACCTGCAAAAACTTGGGCAGGCCCGGTTGCCAGCCGCAGGGATTGCCGTCGAAGCCGCACTTCTGGCGGCCCTGGTCGATCACCAGGGAGGTGTGGCCATCGTAGACCCGAAATGGGCACAGGTCGCGGTCACCTTCAAGAAATTCGACATCCTGCCAGAAGTGGATGGCGGCCGCGTGACAGCCGATGCCGCGCTGGCCGTTGCACAGCTTGTGCCAGCGAAAATCGCCTTCGGCACCCGACTGCGGCAACAGCGGCAGGGGCACCCCTTCGCTATCCAGGTTCAAGATAGGCCAGACGAGCGCTTCGTCCTTGGGACCGTGGGGCAGGCGCCCGTCGCTTTTGCGGTAGAGGCCGTCGCAGATGCGCTCAGCCACCGCATCGAGGCCAACGCCCTCGCCGCTGCCCACCACCGGCACAAGTTCTTGAAAGTACTGCACCGCCAGGGCCACCTCGAAGGCCCTGGCCTGGACTCCGCCCGAGCGGGCCAGATGATGCGCAAGCAACCGGCCCGCCAGCAAATACAGGTCGTAGCGCTCAAGCGGCAATGTGTGGTCCATCGGCCTACAACCTCCCGTCTTCTCCACAGAGCAACCAGGTCACCGACACCCCGAGCGCCCGCGCGAAGCCCACCAGTTCCCAATCGACGACCCGGCGCTTGCCATTTTCGATTTGTCCGATTTTGACGTAATCGAGTTCCAACCCGTAGCGGCACAGCCGCCCCGCCAACTCGTCCTGGGTCAGCCCCAGCCGCTCGCGCAGGTAGCGCACCTGTGGTCCGATCAAATTGGTGGGACGGGGGCCATGGTTGGGGTTGATCGCATCTGCGTGGGACATGATCGAAAATCGAAAATTGCTGAAAGAATTCTGCATCAGAGACAAGAAAGCTCTCACCCAGGTTGGATTCATCCTAACCCTGTAAAAAATTTTAGCTGATGATCGATTTTCGTTTACAGCCATTTGCAAGATTTCCTTAATGTTGAGGCATCAGGCAGCCAGATGAAAGGGAGAGGAACGGTGGTGAGAGCGAGGCACCGCGATTCGAAGGAGCAACCCTTTAGCCTTGATGAGGGCAGATTGCCCTCCAGGAGCGATGCCCAGGGTAGCGACGACCTGGTCGATCTATATCTCAACGAGATTGGTCGCATCCCGCGGGTAACCCCTGAGGAAGAAATTCATCTGGCCCGCCGCATCCAGGCGAAGCTGGGCATCGACGCGGCGCGCGAGGAGCTGGTCATGCGACTGGGTCGGCCCTCGCCGGAGGAGGATGTGGCTGCCTTTATGGGCTGCGATCCCAAGGCCCTCATCGAAGCGACCCGCCAGGGGCTATGGGCGCAGCGCAAGCTCATCAACGCCAATTTGCGCCTAGTGGTCTCGATCGCCAAAAAATACATCGGTCGCAATGTGCCCTTTCTCGATCTCATCCAGGAGGGCAACATCGGCCTGATGCGCGCCACCGAGAAGTTCGACCCCGAAAAAGGCTACCGCTTCTCGACCTACGCCACCTGGTGGATCCGCCAGAGCATCACCCGCGCCATCGCCAACCAGGCGCGCACGATTCGCCTGCCCATTCACATGGTCGAAAAAGTGCGCAAGGTACGCCGCGAGATGCGCATGGCGGCGATGGAGCTGGGCCGACGGCCAAGCGAGGACGAACTCGCTTCCCGCCTGGCGCTCAAAGTCAAGAAGCTGCGCACCATTCAAGAAGTCTCCCGCCAGCCGGTGTCCCTCGACATGCCCGTGGGCAGCGAAGGGGACATTTCACTGGGCGAGATGATCGAGGACGGCACCGCGGAGCGGCCCTTCGACGAGCTGGTACAAAAGGCGCTGGCAAGCGAACTGTACGCCGCTATGAATGTACTCAAGCCCGTGGAGCGCGAGGTTCTCGCCCTGCGCTTCGGCCTCAAAGGTGAAGAGGCCCTCACCCTGCGCGAGGTGGGTGAGCGCTTCGATCTGACCCGTGAGCGCATCCGGCAGATCGAATCGGAAGCGCTGCGCAAGCTGCGGCGCAGCAAGCGCAAGCAGATCCTGGAGCAGTATGTAGGCGGGTAAGCCGCCTACAGGGTGGGGGATCAAGCCCCGAGCCAGCGGGCGGCGTCCTTGGCATGGTAAGTCAAGATCAGGTCCGCCCCGGCGCGTTTCATCGACATCAGCGTCTCCATCACGACCCGCTCCTCGTCGATCCAGCCGTTGAGGGCACCGGCTTTGATCATCGCGTACTCGCCCGAGACGTTGTAGGCGGCTACCGGCAGGTGGGTCGCCGCTTTGACGCGGTACAGGATATCCAGGTAGGCCAGGGCCGGTTTGACCATCAGCATGTCGGCACCCTCGGCGATGTCGAGGGCAATTTCTTTGAGTGCCTCGCGGCTGTTGGCCGGGTCCATCTGATAGGTGCGCCGATCGCCGAACTGGGGGGTCGATTCGGCGGCGTCCCGAAAAGGACCGTAGTAGGCGGAGGCGTACTTGGCCGCGTAAGAAAGAATCGGTGTGTCGGTGAAGCCCGCTTCGTCGAGGGCCGTGCGGATGGCCCGCACCATGCCGTCCATCATCCCGGAAGGAGCGATCACATCCGCCCCGGACCGCGCCTGGGCGACGGCGGTCCTGCCCAAGATGGCAAGGGTCGGATCGTTGAGGACATGGCCAATGGTGTCGCTTAACTCGATGATGCCGCAGTGGCCATGGTTGGTGTACTCGCACAGGCAGGTATCGGCCATCACCACCAGATCCGGCAGGGCCGCCTTGATGGCGGCAGTCGCCTCCTGGACGATGCCGTGGTCGTGCCAGGCGCCTGTGGCCCCGGCGTCCTTTTGCTCGGGGATGCCAAAAAGAATCACCGAGGGAACGCCCAGATCCCACACCTCGCGCGCCTCCTCCACAGCCTTATCCACCGACAGCTGAAAGACGCCGGGCATCGAGGAGACCTCGCGGGCAAAGCCCGATCCCGGCACTACGAAGATGGGGCTCACCAGATCTTCGGGGTGCAAATGGTTTTCGCGCACCATCCGGCGCAGGGTGTGCGTTGTGCGCAATCGGCGCGGGCGAACAGACGGAAACATGGCGGGCCTCCTCCCCTGGTGCGGTGGACAAAGAACGGCGCCTACTACGTTAGCAGGCGCCGGTACGGGGAAGGGATCCCATCGGTGCCGGCGGCTATTCGATGAGTGCCTTGAGGTCTTCTTTGAGCTGGAGCATGCCCTTGCGCGCCCAGCGCTTGATGGTGCCCAGCGGGGTGCCCGTCTGGGCGGCGATCTGCGGATAACTCAGGCCGCTAAACACGCTCAGTTCGAGCACCTGGCGCTCCTTTAGGGGCAAACTTGCCACCGCCTCGCGCACCCGCTCGCAGCACTCGTCGACGGTCGCCCGCTCCAGGGGAGTCACCCCGGAGGGTTCGCCCAGATTCACCTGGCCGACCCGCTCGATCATCTTGAGTTTGCGGCCGCGGGCGCGCAATTTGTCGAGGGCGCGCGAGCGGGTGAGCAACATCAAATAGCTCGACAGCGAACCACGCTCCGGGTTGTAGCCGCCGCGCCAGAGGCTCAAGAAGATCTCCTGGCTGAGGTCTTCGGCTTCCTGGGGATTTTTGAGAATGGACAGGGCCAGGCCGTAGACGACGCTCGCATAGCGGCGGTACAAGCTCACCATCGCCGTGCGCTCACCGGCGCGCAGGGCATAGAACAGCTGCGTATCGCTCGGTTGGGCCATCGATTCGGACAATTCGGTAGTCGCCATGGTTTGCATCACTGTATTTGAACCCGATTGCGAAGAAAAGAGAGAACGGGCCGCGGCGCACGGCGAGGCACGCGAAGCGCGAGCCCGGGGCGGGCGGGGTGGTGAGCGCCCCTTGCAGAGCACTCAGGCTCATCAGCTGCTTCCAGAGCACAGCCGGTGCGAATCGATTGGCTTCCATGCTTCCCCCCGCTGGGAAATTAACTGCTGAGTATCGACTACCTGACCGCAGGCCCCGGGCGGTTGACCGGTTGGGCGGGCAAAATCCAGAAGGAACGGCTAAAGGGCTCCACAGCACCAAGCTTAGGGAACTACACTGGCCTTATCCAGGGACGATAGGGACGTTAAGGACCACTGCACATTGCATTGCAGTCCAAAGCCCAGGCCTTGCACTGGGGCGTTTTGTAGAAGATAAAGATTGTCCTGCGATAGCCCCTTAACACCCTTAACTTCCAGAACGGGCGTACATTCTCTAGAGGACCGCCCGGGTAGGGGGCACCTGCATTCCGTGCGAGGAGCGCCGATGAACCACCCCCCCAAGGCAAAACGCAGGCGCGGCTTCCGGCTGACCCCCCAGGGCTGGCAGCGACTGCACGAGGCGCGCTGCGAACTGGAGAACCGGACGAACGGCGGCGAGCGCCTTACCCTCGAAGCACTGAGCGACCGCATCGGCCTCGATCCGAGCACCGTCGCCAAGGTGCTCACAGCAGAAGAAGGGGTCGATAAACAGACGCTCTTTCGCTTCTTCCAGGCGTTCGGGCTGGATCTTGGTTCCGGTGACTATGCTCGGCCGGAAGCGGGAGCGGTGGAACCCTCAGAGCCAATCCCGCCGCGCTCCGCGCGGCGGGATTGGGGTGAGGCGGTCGATGTGTCCTTGTTCTATGGGCGCACCGAGGAACTGGCCACCCTCGAAGGCTGGCTGGTCCGCGAGCGCTGCCGGTTGGTGGCGCTGCTGGGTATGGGCGGCATCGGCAAATCCACCCTCGCCGTCAAGCTCGCCCGCCAGACCCAGGAGCACTTCGAGCATCTGGTCTGGCGCTCGCTGCGCAACGCTCCGCCGCTCGGCGAACTGCTCGGCGAGCTTATCCAGTGCCTGTGCGACAGCCCACAGGTGAACCTGCCCGCGGGCACCGAGGGGCGTCTATCGAAGCTGATGGAATGCCTGCGCCGTTCGCGCACGCTGTTGATTCTGGACAATGGCGAGTCGCTGTTAAGCGGCGCTGAGCAGACTGGCACCTACCGCGAGGGCTGCGAGGCTTACGCAGAATTGTTCCGGCAGGTAGGAGAAGTGCCCCACCCCAGTTGCCTGATCCTCACCAGCCGCGAGAAACCCAAGGAAATCGCTGCGCTGGAGGGAGCGAGCCTGCCGGTGCGTTCACTGCGGTTGGGCGGTCTGCGCGAGGATGAGGGCGAAGCGATTCTGGAGGCGAAGGGGCTCAGCGGCAGCCCCGACGAGCGCCGCAGTCTGGTGGAATGTTACCGGGGCAATCCCCTGGCGCTCAAGATCGTTTCCACCTCGATTCAAGAGTTGTTCGGCGGTGCCATCGGCGAATTTTTTGTTCACGGCGCGGTCGTCTTCAACGGCATCCGCAACCTGCTGGAGCAGCAGTTCGACCGGCTCACCCACTTCGAAAAACAGCTGATGTACTGGCTGGCCATCCACCGGGAACTGGTGAGCGCCGCCCAACTTCGAGAAGACACCGTCCCCGCCGCCCCGACCCCCAGGTTGCTCGAAGCGCTCGAATCGCTGTTGCGCCGCTCGCTTATCGAGCGCAGTAGTGCGGGTTTTACCCAGCAGCCGGTGGTGATGGAATTTACTGCCGAGCGGCTGATCGAGCAGGTGTGTGCCGAAATCGAGCACGGACCTATCGCACTGTTGAAATCCCACGCTCTGATGAAGGCCCAATCGAAAGATTACGTCCGCGAGACGCAGGTGCGCCTGATCGTGCGGCCCATCCTCGACGGGTTGCTCACCCGCCTGGGCAGCAGGCGCAGCCTGGAGCAGCAGCTTTTTGCCGTCCTGGAAGCCCAGCGCGAGCAGTCGCCCCTGGAACCTGGTTATGTGGGGGGCAATGCCCTCAATTTGCTGTGCGAACTGAAAAGCGCTCTGGCCGGCCGGGATTTTTCGCGCCTCGCCATCTGGCAGGCGTACTTGCAAAAAGTCAGTCTGCACCGCACAAATTTTGCCGGCGCGGATCTGGCCCGATCGGTCTTTGCCCAAACCTTCGGCGGCATCCTGTTCGTCGCCTACAGCCCGAATGGGGAATTGCTCGCCATCGGCGACGACAGCGGCGAGGTGCGCCTGTGGCGAGTGCGCGACGGCCAACAGCAGCTGAGCTTTCGGGGCCATACCGACTGGATCAGCGCCCTTGCCTTCAGTCCCGACGGGAGCGTGCTTGCCAGCGGCAGCGAAGATCAGACCATCAAACTGTGGGATACGGCCACAGGACAGTGTCTGCGCACGCTTACCGGTCACGGCGGTTGGGTGTACTCGGTCGCCTTCAGCCCCGATGGGACACTGATAGCGAGCAGCAGCCCCTCCGACGAGACCGTCCGGCTGTGGGATGCGGCCAGCGGTCAGTGCACCCGGACGTTCAAGTCGCGCACGGGCCGGATGTGGTCGGTGGCCTTCAGTCCTGACGGGCACACCCTCGCCGCGGCAAGCCTCGATCGCACCGTCAAGCTCTGGGATGTGAGAACCGGCGAGCGCCTGGGCACCCTCGCCGGCCACACCGACCAGGTGCTCTCGGTCGCCTTCAGCCCGGACGGAGAATGGCTGGCCAGCGGCAGCCACGACCAGACCCTCAAACTCTGGGAAGTGACGACCGGTACCTGCCTGACCACCCTCACCGGCCACACCGGCCGCATCCGCGCGATCTCCTTCAGCCCGGACGGAGAATGGCTGGCCAGCAGCAGCCTCGATTGCACCGTCAAGCTCTGGGACGCAGCCACAGGCGCGTGCCTGCGCACCTTCACCGGCCACAGCGGCCAGGTCTGGTCGGTGAGCTTTGCCCCGGACGGCCAGACGCTGGCGAGCGGCAGCCTCGATCAAACCGTGCGGATCTGGGATGCGGCCACCGGCCAGTGTCTGCGCACGCTGCAGGGCAACGCCGGCTGGATCTGGTCGGTGGCCTTTGCCCCGGACGGCCAGACGCTAGCGAGCGGCAGCCTCGATCGCACCGTGCGGATTTGGGATGTAGCCTCGGGCCGTTGTGTGCGCACCCTCACCGGCCACGGCAGTTGGGTGTGGTCGGTGGCTTTTAGCCCCGACGGCCGCACCCTGGCCAGCGGCAGCTTCGATCAGACCATCAAACTCTGGGATGCGGCCACCGGCCAGTGCCTGCGCACCCTCTCGGGCCACAACAACTGGGTGCGTTCGGTGGCTTTTAGCCCCGACGGCCGCACCCTGGCCAGCGGCAGCCACGACCAGACGGTGAAATTGTGGGAGGTTTCCTCCGGTCAGTGCCTGCGTACCCTGACTGGCCACAGCAGTTGGGTGTGGTCGGTGGCTTTTAGCCCCGACGGCCGAACGGTGGCCAGCGGTAGTTTCGATCAGACCGTTCGGGTCTGGAATGCCACTACAGGCGAATGCCTGCATACGCTCAAAGTCGACAGCAGCCAGGTGTGGTCGGTGGCCTTCAGCCCGGATGGCCGCATCCTCGCAGGCGGCAGCGGCAACTGTGCCGTCTGGCTCTGGGACACGGCTACCGGCGAGTGCCTGCGGACGCTCACCGGGCATACCAGTCAGGTGTGGTCGGTGGCTTTTAGCCCCGACGGCCGGACGGTCGTCAGCAGCAGCCACGACCAGACGGTCAGACTCTGGGACACGGCTACCGGCGAGTGCCTGCGGACGCTCACCGGGCATACCAGTCAGGTGTGGTCGGTGGCTTTTAGCCCCGACGGCCGCACCGTCATCAGCGGCAGTCAGGACGAAACGATCCGGCTGTGGGACAGTCACACTGGCAAACCCCTCGAATTGCTGCGCGCCGACCGGCTCTACGAGGGCATGGACATCACCGGGGTGACGGGTCTGACCGACGCCCAAAAATCGATGCTCCAGGCTTTGGGGGCGGTGGAGGCGGCAGGCTAGACGCTGCCGTAAACCGGCACCGCCGCCCCGCGCACATCGCGGGCCGCCTCCGAAGCGAGAAAACAAATCACCTCGGCGAGCGACTCGGGTTTAACCCACTTGTCGGCATTTTCCGCACCCATCGCCGCCCGGTTGCCGGGGGTGTCGATGACGCTCGGCAGCACGACATTGGCGGTGATCCCAGTGCCTTTGGTCTCGGCGGCGATCGCCTTGGTGAGCGCCACCACCCCGGCTTTTGCCGCCGAATAGGCGGCCAGTTGCCCGGCAGGCTCCAGCGCACCGCGCGAACCGACCGTGACGATCCGTCCGTAGCCCGTGGTCAGCATCCGCCCCAGGCAGTGCTTACACAATAAAAACGTCGTATCCAGGTTCAATTCGAAGTCGCGCTTCCAGGCAGCGTAGGCGTACTGGTAGGTCGGTCCCATATTGAAGCCCCCCACCAAGTGGATAAGCACGTCGACCCGCTCCAGCGCAGCCACCAGTCCCTCGACACTCGCTTCCTCGGCCAGGTTCGCCTCCACAAAGCGCACGCGGCTCAGATCCGCCGGGCAGAGGCGGCTTTTGAGGTGCTCGACTTCCCGCTGCGCGATAAACGGGATCGTCAAATGCGCCCCCCGCGCCAGCACCGCCGGGGTCACCCCCAGACCCAAGCCGCCCGTGCCGCCGGTGAGCAATACGTGCCTTCCCTGCATCGGATCTCCTCGCTAGTCGCTGCTTATCGATTGTTCTTGAAATGGCGACAATTGGTAAGTATTTATACTGGACAGGTGGAAAATTTGTAAACAGAATGGGATCAAAGAATAGCGCAGATAGAACAAGGGGTTAAACATGGACGGCTGGATGAAGCCTTTGGCCAGGGAAATTGCCGACTGCTACGAGCAGCGGACCGATGCTGCGAAGGCTTTGCCGCAGGTGATGACCCAGGTACTCACCGAGCATCAGATCAAAATTTGCGACCTGCGTCTCTGGCAACAACTGCAGCAGGCAGCCGAGGGGCAGCTCAATCAGGTCGCAGGCTCCAAGGCATCCTAGGCCGCCGGGTGGGGCTCGCTCCGACGCAGGGTGTACCTGCAAGGATTTGTGGTTGACAGAGCCGCAGGTCCGGATTCGCTTTGGCGGTGGGTGGGTCAAAGCAGCCTCGGCGGCAGCGTGTCTTGTGTTGCTGGGCAGTATCCTGGGGCCGGTTGAAGTGATGCCCTGGCCTGTGCGCCTCGGTAGTGCTCTGGCCGCCGTCTGGGTGCTTTCGGTATTGCTGGGATTCGAACTGCGCATCGGCGATGGCGGTCTTACGCGACGTTTGGGACCACTGGTGCTGCATTGCCGGTGGACAGACCTGGACACGGTTCGGGTCAAGGCCGTGCCCGGCTTCGGGCGGGTACGTCTGGTCCTGTGCTCCCGCAACGGAGATCAAATCAGCTTTCCACTCTTTTTGCTGGACGATAGAGACCGCATACGGCTGGCCGATAGGCTGTCGCACCACCTGCCGGACACGTTGAGACAACAATGGCTGAATGACGGAGACCGTCTGCTGCGCTAATGCACCGAGCAATCGCCTCATCTGCGCTGTGCGGCGGTTATGAAAACGTGCAGGCAATCGCGCAGAGTGGTTCCGCTGGAACTGGTCATGGCATATTCCCTACCAAGATGGAAGGCCGAATGGCTCCCCATAAATCGCCTTCAGCGGAGCAATACCCATGGCTTACGACAACCTCTGCAAGCTGCTGGCCGAGCAGGCGCCAATCGCCTTTGCCACCTGGCTGCTTCGCCGTCCTGTTTCCACGGCCAGTGTCTTGAAAACCGAGTTGAGTATCGAGCCCATTCGGGCCGACTCGGTATCTTTTCTGGCCGCCGAGGGTAGCATTTTGCATATCGAATTTCAGATAAAGTGCGATTCTGATCCGCCTCTGCCGTTGCGCGTGCTCGATTACTTTGTGCGACTGTCCCGGTGCCACCGCCAGCCGATCGAGCAGGTGCTGGTTTTGCTGCGGGAACCGGTCGGCAGCGCAACGATCGAGCAGGAGTACCGCGGGACGGGCCGAGGGACAGCTTGAAGGTGAGCGCCGCGTACTGCTGCGGCAACTGGGTCGCAAGTTCGGTCTTTTGCCGGACACACTGGTGCAGCAGGTGCAAGCGATTGTGGATCTTGCTCAGCTTGAGCAACTGGCGGACGCGGTGCTCGACGCCGGCAGCATTGGTGACTTTCGCAGCAGAATGTAGTTTCTGCCTGTGGCAGGGGTAAGTACTCAAATCTCTGCTCTCAGATCCACCCCAAAGCCGGAAGGACCGGGGCGGCGACCATGGCCACGAAGTACAGTGTCCCCAGGGCGATTTTAAGCGCGTCAATGCGCCCGATTCTGCGCGAATGTGTCGGCTGCATGTGCCTGTCTCCTTGTGAATGTCGGAGCGGAAATTTTGGTTGGAGCGTCGGGGTGTATTCGGACTCTTCATCTCTCCGCTGCTGTGACCAGACTAAATAGCCGCACTGCGCCAATCCAGGGACAATTAGGTCGATAAGCACTTGTTTGGCAACGGGTCGTCGGCCATACACGGCGGGCTGCTCTGCCGTCCGTGACAACTCTTGAAGCCCGCGGCTGAAATCCCCTTAAAATCCGGATAGTTCCTTATCTTCTGAAAAGCCCGCCGACTCGAGGTTATCGAAATTCACGTGAGCGACGCCGATGAGCGATACTCCCAAGGCAAGACGCAGGCGTGGGTACCGGCTGACTTCCCAGGGCTGGCAGCGCCTGCACGAGGCGCGCTGCCGGACTGAAGAGCGCGAGAATGCCGGGGAGCGCTTGACCCTCGAAGATCTTAGCGAGCGCACCGGCTTTGACCCCAACACCGTCGCCAAGGTGCTCAAGGCCGAGGAAGGCGTGGATAAACAGACCCTGTTGCGCTTTTTCGTCGCTTTTGGCCTGGAACTGGAAAGCGACGATTATGCTCGGCCGGAAGCCGGGGCAACATCGTCTCAGCCGCCGCGCGAGGTGCGTCGCGACTGGGGCGAGGCGGTCGATGTGTCGCTGTTCCACGGCCGGGGAGGCGAATTGGCGATTCTGGAGAACTGGTTGGTCGAGGAGCGCTGCCGACTGGTGGCCATTTTGGGTATGGGCGGCATCGGCAAAACGGCCCTTGCCGTCAAACTCGCCCGCCAGAGCGCGGCACACTTCGAGCGGCTCATCTGGCGCTCGCTGCGCAACGCGCCACCGCTTGCGGATCTGCTGGCCGAGTTGATTGTCTTTGCAGGCGACGAGCAGGCCCCGGCACCGCCCACGGGCATCGAAGGCCGGATCTTGCGGCTTTTAGAATGTCTGCGCCGCAACCGCTGTTTGCTGGTGCTCGACAACGCCGAATCGCTGTTGCGCGGCGGCGAGCAGGCGGGCACCTACCGCGAGGGCTGCGAAGGCTATGGCGAGCTTCTCAGACGGGTTGGGGAGGTACCCCACGCGAGCTGCCTGGTGCTCACCAGCCGCGAGAAACCCGCCGAGGTCGCGGCCCTGGAGGGGTCGAGCCTGCCGGTGCGCTCGCTGCGGCTGGGCGGTCTGCAGCAGAGTGAAGGCGAGGTCATTTTGCAGGCGAAGGGGCTCAGGGGCGGAGCGGACGAGCGGCGCAAGCTGGTGGAATGTTACCGGGGCAACCCGCTGGCGTTGATGATCATCTCGACGTCGATCCGGGAGCTGTTCGACGGCCAGATCCGCGAATTTCTCACCCAGGACACGGCGGTCTTCAACGGGATCGCCAACCTTTTGCAGCAGCAGTTCGACCGGTTGACCGAGGCTGAGAAACAGCTGATGTACTGGCTGGCCATCCACCGGGAGCCAGTGGCTGCTTCTCAGCTGCGGGCAAACGTCGTCCCTGCCGTCTCCGCGCCCAAGATCCTCGAAGCGCTCGAATCGCTATTGCGCCGCTCGCTCATCGAACGCGGTGCCAGCGGCTACTCGCAACAGCCGGTGGTCATGGAATACACCACCGAGCACTTCGTGGAGCGCATCTGTGGCGAAGTGCACCAAGGGGCGATCACTCTATTGAGAAGCCATGCCCTGCTGCTGGCCCAGGCAAAAGACTATATCCGCGCCGCCCAGAGCCGGCTGATCCTCAAGCCGGTGATCGACGGGTTGCTTTTTAGACTCGGGTCGCAGACGCACCTGGAGCAACGGCTGGCGGCCCTCCTGGCGCAGCAGCGCGATGAGGCGCCTTTGCAGCCGGGGTATGTGGGTGGTAATACCCTCAACATGCTCGCCACTTTGCAGACGGAATTGCGTCACTGGGATTTTTCTCACCTGGCCGTCTGGCAAGCCTATCTGCAGGAGGTGAACCTGTGCGGCGTCAATTTTGCCCACGCCGATCTGGCCCGCTGCGTCTTTGCCCAGAACTTCGGGGGGGTGTTCTCGGTGGCCTTCAGCCCGGACGGCGAGCAGATAGCTGTCGGTGACGACAACAGCGAAATCCGTCTGTGGCGCGCAGCCGACGGCCAGCAACAACTCAGCTGTCAGGGCCACACCGATTGGGTTTGCGCCGTCGCCTTCGCCCCGAACGGACAAACTTTCGCCAGCGCCAGCCAGGATGGCACCGTCAAACTCTGGGATGCGCGCATAGGCCAGTGCCTCGCGACGCTGCGCGGGCACATCGGCTGGGTGCGCTCGGCGGCCTTTGCCCCGGACGGGAGCCTCCTCGCAAGCGCCGGACAGGACAGCACCGTCAAACTCTGGGATTCGGCCACGGGGAGGTGCCTCGCCACGCTCCAAGGACACACCGGCGTGGTCCACAGCGTCGCCTTTGCCCCGGACGGGAGCCTCCTCGCAAGCGCCGGACAGGACAGCACCGTCAAACTCTGGGATTCGGCCACGGGGAGGTGCCTCGCCACGCTCCAAGGACACACAGAGCCGATCCGCTCGGTGGTGTTTTCCCCGGACGGCCACAGGCTCGCCAGTGCCAGCCACGACCGGACCGTCAAACTCTGGAATCCGGCCATAGGAAGATGCCTCGCCACCCTCGCCGGGCATGGCGACTGGGTCTCGGCGGTGGCTTTCGCCCCAGACGGGCGCAGCCTTGCCACCGGTAGCCTCGATCGGACCGTCCGGCTGTGGGATGCGCTCACCGGTCAATGCTTGAAAACGCTGCAGGAGCATACCGATCAGGTCTTCTCCATCGCCTTTCATCCCCAGGGCCATACCCTTGCCTCCGGCAGCCCGACCCAGACGGTCAAGCTCTGGGACACCGAGAGCGGCCAATGCCTGCGCACGCTGCAGGGAAAAACGGTCACAGTCCTCGCGGTGGCCTTCAGCCCGCAGGCGCAAATCCTGGTTTCCGGCAGCGACGACCGGCTGGTACGGCTGTGGGATGTGCGCACCGGCGAATGCACCCGCGTGCTGCGCGGTCACCTGCGGGGGGTCACCACCGTCGCCGTCGCCCCAGACGGACACACCCTGGCAAGCGCCGGTGCGGATCTGAGCGTCAAGCTCTGGGACGCGCAAACCAGTCAGTGCCTCAGGACGCTGCGCGAGCACACCGGCTCGATCCGCTCGGTGGCGTTTGCCCCGGACGGGCGGCTGCTCGCCAGCGGCAGCCAGGACGGCACCGTCAAGCTCTGGGATCCCGGCACAGGGCGCTGCGTCGCGACGCTGCGCGGACACAGCAGTTGGATCCGCTCGGTGGCGTTTGCCCCGGACGGGCGGCTGCTCGCCAGCGGCAGCCAGGACGGCACCGCCAGAATCTGGGACACCCGCACCGGCGAATGCCTCCAGATTCTGGCGGGACATACGTATTTGATTTGCTCGGTGGCCTTCAGCCTCGATGGAAAACTGCTCGCCAGCGGCAGCCAAGATCAGACCATCCGGCTGTGGGAGGTGCAGACAGGCGCATGCCTGCGCACCCTTGCAGAAAAGACCGGTATGGTCTTTTCGCTGGCCTTCAGCCCGGATGGACAAATCCTCGCAAGCGGCAGCAACGCCATGACCGTCAAGCTCTGGCAGGTGGGCACCGGCCGGTGCGTCAAGACGCTGGGTCCGCACACCAGCCTGGTCGTGTCGATCGCCTACGCCCCGGACGGCAGTACCCTCGCAAGCGCCAGCCTCGATGAGAGCATTCGGCTTTTCGATCCGGCCACGGGCGCGTGTTTGCGGAGGTTCACGGTCGAAAGAACCTACGAAGGCACCGACATCACCGGCGCCACCGGCCTCAGCGACGCCCAAAAGGCGGTGCTGATCGCCCTTGGGGCCGTGGAACGCATTCTGTAAAGATCGGGTTGCAGAGTGTAACTAACAATTGCGAATGTTGGAGCCCTCCGGGGCCGCAGGGGTACCCTCCTACACTGAGAGGACGGGTTGCCAAGGGAGTGCGCCTCGATGCACTGTGAACTATCGACCACCGGGCGATTGCGCCTCGATACCGCCTACCGCTGTCCGGCCTGCCGCTTCGGGCGAATCGCCCTCATGCCGCTGATGGAAGTGATGGCCTGCGATCTGTGCCGCCACATGTTCGATGTCGATCTCGCAAAGCAAGAAGTCAAAATGAACGGCAGCCTGCCGCCATTGAGTTGGCGGTGGAACGGCCGTACCTGGCATGACCCCTTTAGCCAGGGGCCAAACCGCCTCGATAAGCTCGTAGCCCTCGCAATGCTCGTTTTTCCGGCCGCGCTGGTGGGGGGGCTCGCCTGGCGGTTCGGCCCGCCCCCGGATGCTCCGCTTGCCTGGCTGCCGCCCTTGTGGACCGCGCTCACCTTCACCTGTCACCTGAGCTGCGTGCTGCTGGCGGTATGTTCGTATTATCAATTCTCACCGTTAGCCTTCGGCAAAGCGCTGATGCGCAGGCTCCGGCAACGGTTGGCCACAGGATCAAGCTGACGTTTCGCCCGGAAACGCTTCAACCGGCACCTCCAGCCAGACTTGCTCCCGGTGGGAGCGTTGGGCCAGGTCCATCAACAGTTGCACGTAGGCGCCCTCGCGCAGCGACGGCACTACCGTCTCGCCCTCCCGGATGCCTTCTAGAAAGCGGCGGGCAATGGCGATGAACGGCGCGAGCCGCCCGTCCGGGTAGGTGCGCTCGAAGCGCAGTCGCTCGGGCACCTCGACGGGTTCCAGAACGCCCCCGGCGTCCGCGCGCTGGAGCTTGAAACCGTGAACGTAATCTTTCTGGTTGTCGTTGGCGAGCACCAGGCTGCCCCGCTCGCCGTAGACTGCGAGGCGGTGGCCGGTACCCTGCCAGGTGGCGGTGCACAGGCGCACATTCACCGGGGTGCCGTCGGTGAGTTCAAGCCAGATCTGGCAACTGTCGTCGCTGTCCACCGGCAGCCAATCGCCGCTCAGCGGGTCGGGGCGGCTGTGGATGAGCGTGTCGAGGCGGGCATTGAGGCGGGTAAGGGGACCAAATAGCCACCCCAGATAGTCGAAGACATGGGAGCCCAGCGATCCGAGCGCACCGCCGCCCCGTTCGCGCTCGGCGTACCAGCTCCAGGGCCGCCTCGGGTCGGCGCGTCCTTCCACCAGCCAGTCGACGGTGACTAGATGCAGCGCTCCGATTGCGCCTTCGATCAGCAACTCGTTCAGCAGTTGCCACTCGGGGATGCGGCGAAATTCAAAATCGACCGTGTGGACAAGGGAGCGGGCGGTGGCAGTTTCCAACAGCCGGTAGGCTTCAAAACCCGCGAGAGCCACCGGTTTTTCGCACAGCAGGTGCTTGCCCGCGGCGATGGTCGCCATCGCCTGCTCGTAGTGCAAAAAGGGCGGCGAGGCAATACTCACTGCCCCCAGGCCCGGCACATCCAACAGTTGCTCGAGGCTCGTGCAGGGGTAAGGCACATCGAACTGGCGGGCCACCTGGGCGATGCGGTGGCCGTCGCGGCCTAGGACAGCCAATACCTGCAGGTCCATCTCCGCCGCCAGCGACTGAAAGCCCGGCAGGTGAATTTTCTGCCCGAACCCCGTGCCGATGATGCCGATGCCGATGCGTGCCATGGTGAAATCGCGTTCTGGCGCAGAGTGTATCACTTGTCGGTGTGAGCTTCAGCCGCCGCGCACGAAGGCCATCACCACCTCAAAGAGGATCAAGGCGATGATCACCAGTTCAAGGGTCTGGCCCTGGATGGACCCGAGCCGGTCGGTGAGCAGCTGGTACAAGTTGGCGACGATGTCGAGCTTTTGGGCAATCGCCGCTTCCCACTCGCGCAGATAAAACCGCTTGGTGGCGGCGGCGTGCACCTTGGCCAGGTACAGATCGCCGATGAGCTTGAGGGCGTTGTCCACCCGCTCCGAGAGGAGCGAATATTCCAGGCGCAACTCGGCCAACTCTTCGATCGCCTGGCGGTAAGGAGTACGCAGCGGAATGGGCCACACGAAGCGTTGCTGGACCAATCCTTCGTAGCCTCCCACCTGCCGATCGAGTTGGGCGTCGATGTAGCGCGCTTCGAGCAACTCGACGTTGATCAGTTCGAGGACGTTGATGGTGTCGTAGTGGTCGCGGTCGTAGATGATCGAGGCGTTCCAGTCGACCAGGACCAGATCGTTTTCGTAATAACTGATGCTCTGGGAGAGGGCTTCTTCCTGTTGCTCACTGCTGAGGGGCAAAGTCTCGAAGCGCAGCACTTGGGCAAGGGTGGCGCGGTGGCGGGCGAGCAGCTCCTCCGCCTTGAGGGGGGAGTCGAGTTCTTCGAGAATATACAAGTAGTAGTCTTCCACCAGATTGGACAATTGGGGTCGCGCGATGGCCGGGCGCAACTTCTCCATCAGGCTGCTCACCTGCGAGCGCGCCTGTTTTTCCAGTTCCAGCCTATAGAGCCGCTGACTCAGCTGCGGCAACTGGTCCAGTTCCAGCCGCAAAGGCCAGCGAAAGGCAAGGCTGATGGCTCCGAAGCTGAATACGGTCGCCTGCAATTGCCCCGGCCCCTCGGCGCCGATGGCCGGGGTCTCGCCCAGGTTCAACACCTGGGGAGGTGGGTCGGTGTACTGCAGGTAGCTGGGGGTTTGCCGCTTGCGCGAGAGCGGTTGGACGGGCGAGGAAGAAAGCAAGCTGCTCACTTCCTGCAATGAGACTTCGTAACCGACGTCAAAAGCAAAAAGGGCGACCGCCTGCCCCTGGGCGATGGTAACCATGGCCCTACCCTCCCTTACGGCTGTGCGGGCGTCAAGCCCGAGAGGGCCGTGGTAAAATCCCCGGATTGCGCTGGGGGCATGGGTGATGAGTATTCAGCTGTTTGATTTAAGCCAAAAAGTGGCGGCGATCACCGGTTCCGGGCGGGGTATCGGCCGGGCGATCGCCCGGGGGATGGCAGCAGCCGGGGCGAAGGTAGTCATTGCCGACATCGACGCCAAAAGCGCCCGAGCGACCGCCGCTGAAATAGAACAGGCGGGCGCAGAAGCCCTGGCGGTCGAGGTAGACACGGTGAGCCCCAAGCAGTGCACCCGGATGGTCGATTTGATCGTGGAGCGCTTCGGTCGCATCGACGTCATGGTCTGCAATGCCGCTGTCGATGTGATCAAACCGGCGGCCGAGTTGGCGGAGGCCGAGTGGGATTGGATTATCGATGTCGATCTGAAGGGCTACTTCAATGCGGCCCAGGCTGCCGCCCGCCGGATGCTGCCCCAGGGGAGCGGTTCGATTGTCATGACTTCTTCACTCGCGAGTGTAATCGGTATCCACGGGCTGGTCGCCTACGCCGCCGCCAAAGGCGGTGTCAACCAACTGGTGCGCTCGATGGCGGTGGAATGGGCCACAAGCAACGTCCGCGTCAACGCCATCGCCCCCGGCTACTGTGAAAACATCATGGCAGGTGCCGAGTCCACCCACGCCGACCCGGCCAAAGAACAGCAGATCCGCACCTTTACCCCCATGGGCCGGCGCTGCAAACCCGAAGAACTGGTGGGGCCGGTGATCTTTTTGGCCTCCGAAGCCGCCTCCTATGTGACCGGGGCGATCTTGCACGTCGACGGCGGCTACACCGCCATGTAGCCCCAAGGGCGTACAATCGGGCGGCAAGGGTGGGAGAAAAACCGTGATCGAGCTGTACACCTGGAACACGCCCAACGGCCAAAAAATCCCGATCTTCTTAGAAGAGACCGGCACGCCCTACAACTTTCATCCGGTCCACATCGGCAAGGGCGAGCAAAAGACCCCCGGATTTCTGGCCATCAACCCCAATGGCAAGATTCCCGCCATCGTCGACACCGAGGGACCGGACGGCGAGCCTTTGCGGGTCTTCGAATCGGCGGCCATCTTGCAATATCTGGCGGAAAAGACCGGCCAACTGATCCCCGCCCACCCGCGCCGTCGGGTCGAAGCGCTCGCGTGGCTGGCCTTTCAAATAGGAGGGGTGGGTCCCATGTTCGGCCAGGCGGGCTTTTTCCTGCGCGCCAAAGAGCGCAACGAACAGGCCATCGAGCGCTATACCACCGAATCGCAGCGGCTGTTCGGTGTGCTGGAGCGGCGGCTTGGCGAGGAAGAATATTTGGCGGTCGAATATTCGATCGCCGACATGGCCACTTACCCCTGGGTGCGCGCTTCCCAGTTTGTCGGGTCCGACGTTTTGCAGCAGGCCCTCGAAGACGCCCCGAACGTGCGGCGCTGGTGCGAAGCAATTGCCGCCCGCCCGGCCGTCGAGCGGGCCTTGCAGATCACCAAAGAAAAAAGTCAGTGACCGAGGGCCGCTACGGGGGGCTCTGGAAGCGGGAGACCATCCAGATCGAAGCTGGCGAACCCCGCGAGACGGCGGTGGTGCTCTGGTTGCAGGTGGGTATACACTTTGCGGATCTGCGCATCCCGTTCGAGCGGGCGTTTTTGCCGGCGGGCCAATCACTGGCAAACTTACCCCTCCAGCGATTGCGCGAGTTCGCGGGCTTTTCGGCCTTTGTGGGTTTCATCGACGCGACAGCCGACTGGATTCGCTGGAACCGGACCATCGACTTTTGCCCCCGCCCCGGCCAAGTCGATCAGGGCCGCGTGCACTGGGAAGCCGGCAATTTGATTGAAATCGGCGAATTTGCCCGCCCGGACAGCAGCACCGGCACATACAAAGAAATCTGGGTACCCCAACTGTGCACAAATCAGGATGCACTGGTGCTCGAACTGTCCGAGCAAGTCGATTTCGCAAGCCGGGCTATTCGGCCTGCCAAGGGAATGCTGGTTCGACTGGCCCAGCATTTTATCCATATCTACGATCCGCGGGGCTATCCGCCAGACTTCGAAGCCCCCGACCCCGAGGATCTTTCGGAACCGGAATTGCGACGGTTGCTGGATTTTCAGGCCGACTACGGCCGCTACGAACCGGAGTCGGATCGCTGGCAGATCCTGCTGTCGAGCGATCCCGGACGTGTCGGCGAATGGCTGCCCACGCCCATCCGGCAGGCAAACCAAACCTGGCTTCAGACGTTGACCGGCCCGGCGGGTTTTATTGGTGAACGGCGGTGGCTGCAACTCGAACCGGCGGTCGAAAGTGCCGAGAGTTAGATCAAAAGCCGTGTTTTCAAGTGGTCGTCAGTGGCTCGAGGGAGAGCAAGACCAGATCCGAATCGCGCCTCACCCGAGCACTGCTCGCACCGCCTTGCCGCCCCACCGCCGCAGAGAGGCGGCCACCGCCAGCGACAGGCCCACGCTCAGGATCAACACCACGAAAAACTTGCCCAACGGGTGCAGGGGAATGCCCCGAAACGCGAGCGCGGCGAGCACGCACACCGGCGCGTGCACGATGTACACGGCGTAGGAATTCTCGCCGAGAAAGGCCCATAACCGTTGGCCGGCAGAAATCCGGTCGCGAAACAACAGAAGCACGGTAATGCAGGCGGCCGGGCAGGTCACACCCTCCACCAGGCAGAGGGCTGCCGCCTGCCAGTGCCACCCACCCAGGAAGCGATCGTCGATGCCGCCGTTGAGTAAAACAAGGACTGGCACCATCGCCGCGCCCCAGGCGGTCAGGGCCGCGCACGGCCAGAACCAGCGGCGGTTCAGCCGCGCGAAGATCTCGGCGGAACCGGCCCGCACTCCCACCGCAAACAGCAGGATGTACTGGGGAAAGTAGGCCAGCTGCAGATGCCAGAATTCGGCTCCGATCGGGTACACCAGCCGGAGGAGGAAGGACAGGACCGCCAGCAGAACGGCGAAGCCCGCCACCTGCCCGGCCGTCACCTCCGGCGACGAACTGAGCCTTGGCCGCAAGCGCCGGACAAGCAGGTAGACCAGACTGAATACCAGCAATGTCTCTACAAACCACAGCGGACCGGGGGCGAAGTCCTTGACCAGCGGCGGTTCAAGCGCCAGATACTCAACGAAGCTGCCCTTGAAATCACCCTGGTAGACCCAGGCGACGTAATCAAGGGGTGGGCTGAGGAAGAGCGCGAAGAGCACCAGGGGCATACCCAGCCGTACACAGCGCTCCCGCAGGAAGGCGGCTTCTCCCTTGCGGGTTAAGGAAGCGGGCGTAAAGACGGCGGCCAGCAAGAAGAACAGCCCCATGAAATAGAACTGATCGAGCGCGGCGAACGTGGTCAGCAGCAGATTCACCCAGGCTTCACCGGTGTGCTCTTTGTAGTACCACCCGCCGACAGCCCCGTAGGTGATCGCCACGTGATGGAGGATGACCAGCAGGCTCAAGCATCCCCGGACGCCGTCGAGGTAGCCGATGCGTCCAGGTGCCGGGGCGGAGATGACGGTCGCAACGTTTTGCCCCTGTGCTTCCATAAATATTCAAGAAATACGCCATTGCAGACTAGCGCATACCGGAGCATTACCTTTGTGCAGGAAACAGCATATTCAAGCGAGTAGGGTACCTGGGCCTCCCTGTTCAAAGATCCAGCCAGTTCTCGACGCTCAGCCCCGATACGCGGGCGAATTCACGTAGATTGCCGGTCACCAGAATCAATCCGAGGGACAGCGCATGGGCGGCGATAAACATGTCATTGGAGCCAATCGGCGCTCCTGTCCTTTCGATAGCTGCTCGCAGGGTCGCGTAGTATTGATCGCCGGGGGACTCGAAGGGCAATATATCGAGCCCCGACAATACTGTTTCAAGCTGCGCAGACAGCCGTGTCGAGCCTTTCTTGACCGCGCCGAAGCGCAGTTCACTGGCGACAATAATGCTGGTACATACTTTATCTTCCCCAACTCGGGCGATATGGGGAGCTACTGCGCCACCTGGATACCGGATCAAATTGGAAATGATATTGGTGTCTAGCAGATAGCGGTGAGTGTCCATCTCACAGATTCACGTCGTTGAGAGGCGGAAAATCGTCGATGTCGGGAAATTCCTCATCGAGGGGTTTTAAGGTTGCAAGGATAGCCAGTAGGGAGCGTCGTCTGACCGGCTCGACAATCAGCCGGTCGCCTTCTTTGCGAATGATGGCTTCGTCACCGGGCAATTCAAACTCACGAGGAATTCGCAGAGCCTGATTGCGCCCATTTCTGAAAAGACGAACGTGACGTTCTGCATGCACGACGACCTCCTGGCCTGCCTAGCTGGCCTATGCCTGGACCTAGGCTAACATGGGCGTTCGCGGGCAAAGGTACAGGTAGGTATGAACCGAAAGCGCTTATCGCACCTGCACAAACAGTTGCAGAAATTGGCAGCTTACGGCCCCGACTGGGATGGGTACGGGGCGGCGCCCGTTTCGGGCCTTGCCCTTGCCGCCGCGGAGCAGTTTTTGCAAAGCGAATGGCTCGACGGCATCGCACCGGTATATCGCTCCGCTATCGAGCCGCTACACAGCGGCGGCCTTCGCATCGACTGGGCCACCACCGATCCCGAAGCCGAGGATGATGCATACGTCGAAGTGACCATCGACCCGCAGGGCCAGATCCATTGGCTTGCAGTCCAGGGTGGGGACACCCTCCAACTCGATACCACCGTCGAAGAAGCGGCCGCTCGCACCGCCGAAATCCTCAAAATCTGAAAGGAACGAGGCCACCGCCCGCAATCGCAAAATGCGCCCGGTACAGCCGCGCTATCAAGTTGGCCTCCAGGCCACGCGGGCAGTGGATGCCTGGCACCCGCTCTAAGGAGCGGACAGCGCACTGCGCTCAGCGGCCTCACCGCTCATCCAGCAGTGCAGCCAGGCTTTGGCAATCCCCCAGTGGCGTTTGACCGTGGCGGGGGATGTAGCGAGCACTTCAGCGGTTTGCTCGATAGTCAGCCCACCGAAGTAGCGCAGTTCTACCAGCCGGCTCTGCTGGGGATCGACTGTAGCCAAAGCGTCGAGCGCCTCGTCGAGCACGAGCAGTTCCTCGTCGCGCTCCGCAGCAGCCAACTCGGCCACCTGATCGAGCGACACTTTGACCGCCCCGCCACCGCGCTTGAGTCGCCGGTGGGCGCGGGCATGCTCTACAAGGATGCGCCGCATCGATTTGGCGGCAATCGCCAGAAAGTGAGCGCGGCTGCTCCAGGCCACCCCCCCTTGATCGACCATGCGCAAATACGCTTCGTTGACCAGGGCTGTGGCCTGCAGCGTGTGGCCAGAACGCTCGGCGCGCAACAGGTGGGCGGCCAGCCCGTGCAGTTCCTTGTGAATCAAGGGCATCAGTTGGATGAGCGCCTGCTGATTCCCATTGCGCCAGTCGAGCAGCAGTTGGGTAACGTTCGCCGAGGGTTCCATCGCCAATTTCCCAAACGGTCAGCTGTACCTGCTCTAGGGGCACAAAAACCGGTTGTCGATTGTCGCCGCTTTCCTGAGCCCGCCTGCCGCGTATACACTATCACTATCGGCAAAGTCTCCAGAGGTGGATACTAAACCACGCCGAAAGTTGTCTGCCGCTACCGCGCTACCGGGAGCATGACACCTGAACAGTGGAAAGAAATCCGAGAAGCACTTAGCGTTGCCCTCGCTCGCCAGGGGACCGACCGACTCGCCTACCTCGAGGATCTGCGCCTGGAACCGCAACTGCGTCAGTGTCTTGACAAGTTGCTCGTCGCCCACGACCGGCAAGACGGTTTTTTGAGCACGCCGATTCTCGGCTCGCCCCTGGAATCGCTGTTGGCCAATCGGCCCCCAACACAGGTAGGATGGGCCGCCGGTCGCCGTTTGGGCGCCTACCGGCTGGTGGGGGAGCTGGGTCGAGGCGGCATGGGAGTGGTCTACCTCGCCGAGCGTGCCGACGGTCTTTACAGCAAGCGCGTCGCCATCAAAGTTTTGCAACCGGGCCGGGGGGCACCGCTCCTGTTGGAGCGGTTCGTCCAGGAACGGCAGATCCTCGCCAACCTCGAACATCCACACATCGCCCGGCTCATCGACGGCGGCACCAGCGAAGAAGGGCTTCCTTATTTGGTGATGGAGTACGTCGACGGCGAAGCGATCGACCGCTACAGCCAGAAGCAGCAACTGCCGGTGCGCGAGCGGCTGGCGCTCATCGAAAAAGTCTGCCGGGCGGTGCACCATGCCCACACCCTCCAGGTGCTCCACCGCGACCTCAAGGCCAGCAACATCCTGGTCGATCGGGCAGGCGAACCAAAACTGCTCGACTTCGGTATCGCCAAGCTGTTGGACGAGCAGGTCCCCGCAGCTGAGCAAACCGCGACAGAATGGCGTCTGCTTACCCCCAGCTACGCTTCACCCGAGCAGATCCGCGGGGAAGTGGTGGGACCTTCCAGCGATGTGTTCTCCCTGGGGGTAGTGCTCTACGAGTTGCTCACCGCTCGCCGGCCGGCGGGGTTGAATGTCGGTCCCCTCGACGAGATGCTCTGGACATTGAGCGATCGACCGGCCATACCACCCAGTCAGACAGTTGCTATGGGCACTGACTCCGGGTTGCCCGCGGATCTTCCTAAAGTCCAGATTGACGGGTCCATCGATCCGCTGGTGCTGCGCGCCCTGGCCAAGGCCCCTGCCGACCGCTACACCTCCGCACTGGCAATGGCTGAGGCGATTTGCACCTATCTGGTCAACGGCACGACGGCGCGCGGTCCCCGCCTGCCCACCGCGCCTCCCCTCGATGTCTTCGGCTGGCTGCGGCGGCCGGGAAGGCTCGCTGCCGCCGGTGCCGGGCTCGCTCTGGTGCTGGGGAGCGGGGGGGGCTTCTGGTGGTGGGGCAACTCCAACAGTCCCGCCGCCGCGCGCACGATCGCTGTGCTGCCGTTTGCCAACCTGGACGGCGATAGCCGCAGCGCCTACTTCAGCGATGGAATGACCTTCGATATCAGCCACCAGTTGGGCAAAATCGCCGATCTCAAGGTGATTGCCAGTTCGGCCGCGATGCAGTATGAGGGCACCACCAAAAGGCTGGGCGAGATTGCTCGGGAACTGGGCGCAGGCACGATCCTCACCGGCAGTGTGCGCCGCAGCGGCGATCGGGTGCGCATCGTCAGCCAACTGGTGGACCCGGCAACTGGGGAGCAGCTGTGGTCCCACGATTACGAACGGCAACTCAAAGACGTATTTGCCATCCAAGCCGAAGTCTCCGAGCAGATTGCCCGGCGGCTGCAGGCCAGACTGACCCCCGGCGAACAATCGCGCCTCGCCCAGGTGCCGACTGCGAGCATCACCGCCTACGACTACTACCTGAGAGGTCGCGATTACCTGCGCCGCCGCAGCCGCGCCGACAATGAACTGGCTATCAATTTATTTAAGCGGGCACTGGCCCTCGATCCGAATTTTGCCCTGGCCCACGCGGGTTTGGGGAGCGCGTACGGCAAAAAAGCTGACACCGACGGCTCACCGCAGCGATGGGAAGCCGAGTCGCTCCAGGCGATCCAAAAAGCCCTGGCCCTCGATCCGAACCTGTCCCAGGCCCATAAGGCTCTGGGCAGCTACTATTACGGGCGGGGACAGTATCGTCTGGCGCTCGCTGCATTTAAGCGGGGCGTCGAACTCAATTCCAGCCTGCCGGTGGTGGCCAGTGCCTACGGCGGCCTGAGTGCAGCCATGGGCAATCTCGAAGAAGGCGTGCGCTGGAGCAAGCGTTCGGCTGCCCTTGATCCGTCCCGCTCCGGTTATCAGACCCTGGGGCTGATTTATACGATCCTCGGTGAGGACGAGCGGGCGGAGCAAGCGCTCAAGGCGTCCGTGAGCATCAATCCCGAGGACATGTACACCCTGTCGTACCTGAGCACCCTGCACAAGCTGCAGGGCCGGTACGGCGAAGCGCGCAAAAGCGCCCAAAAGATCCTAGCGCGCGACCCGCAGGAAGTGTTCGGCCTGACGGCCGCGGGGGATGCCGAGCGCTTCGCCGGGCGCTGGTCCGAAGCCAAAGCGCACTACGAAAAAGTGCTCAAGATCACCGATCGCCTCGACGGCGAGAGCGGACAGCTGCAATCGACGACCATCCTGGCCGATATCGCCCGGCGCGAGGGCCAGCCGACCCGTGCCGCCCAACTGCTCGCGCGCAGTTTTCAGATCGACCGCGAGGCGATCGACAGCGGCAACGAGTACTATTTTTATCCTTTCGATCTGGCTGCGGCGTACGCGGTGCAGGGCGACAAAAGCTCAGCGCTGCGCTGGTTGCGCCGGGCGATCGAAGCCGGGTGGCGGGATTACCGCTGGCTGAGCCGCGATCCGGTCTTCGAGGGGTTGCGCGGCGATGGCGAATTCGAGCGGCTCGTGGCACAGCTCAAAGCCCAGGTTGAGGCGATGCGCCAGCGGGTGATCGCCGCCGAGAGCGCAGGGTCTTAGAGCCGGTGTCAGATATCAGAAGAAAGACCGTTGCCTGCCAGGGTCTCCAAAACCGTTTCGAACACAGCCGCCAAGGCGCTCCAGGCCGATCGGCAACAACCGTGGCGGCGGGGTGAGCTAGATAGCCGACCGGTGTCGCTTTGTTTGGCAAGGAGGCAATTGCGGCCCTCCCGACACCAGGAGCCAGAAACCATGGAAGACAACTACTCCCTTGGCGACCTCGACGATGTCCGCCAGATGTACCTCGACCAGATGGACTATCTCGACGGCTTTGATGATGAAGGCCAGAGGTTTGCGAGTTCGGCGGACGGGGAGGCCCTCGATACGAACGAAGCCGACACGCGCGAGCCGGGCTGGTACGCGGAGGACTCGATGGACCCCCACCCGGACTACCCGGCGGGCATGGACCCGGACAGCGATGGGAGCGATGGCGATAGTCGCGATCCGCTTGGGGGACTTGAGACTTTTTCAGAAGACGATCCGGCGGACAGATCCGCCTTCAACAGCCCGGATCTCGATGGTACAAACGACTACCAGGACTTTGACGGAACCCCTCGCCAGCTAGATATGGATGGGTTCGGGCAGTCGATCGACCAAGCTTTCAATACCGACGCTCGCCTCAATCTTGAACTTGACAATCACCCCTACATCAGCCGGCCCGGACCGGGAGACCGCGTCGAGTGGCCGATGAGCGAATCTGAGCAGCGCTACTACGACTACATGCGCGACACCGAACCGCGGCTTGAGGCTGCCCAGCAGCAGATCAAGCAGGATATGGGCCGCTGGGACTATGAATTGCGCCCGGAGCGCTACGAACTGGAAGCGCGCCAACAACACTTCGCCGATTCCACCGTGCCCGCCGAGTACCAGCCCATCCGCAACAGCGAGGTGGGGATGATCACCGACATGGCGATGAAAGATTACCTGGCCGCCCAGGCCGCCCCCGGCAGCAGCAGCGCCCTCGCCGCCAACGCCAACGCGGTCAAAAACGGCAACGAGCACGTCCAACACGGGGGCAAAGCCTTGCGGACCGGGGCGGCGGCGATCGGCAACCCGGCCGGTTGGGCAGGGACCACGGCGGTACCGCCGGTCACCGGCGTCATCGGCCAGGTGGGTAGCGGTGTCTCGGATCTGGCCGGCACCGTCGGCAACGCCGCCAATGCGGTACAGGGGTACGACGGCTGGCAAAACGGCAGCGACCCGGCCAAACAGCAGGTCGGTCGCAATCGATTGATGGACGGCGGTATCTCCTCCGGCATCGGTGCTTTGAAAACTGCCACCAATGCGACCAGAATCGCCGCCCACGCGGGTGAGTCGGTGGCGGCGGGGGCTGTCCCCGGCCTGGGCATCGCCAGTTACGGTCCCCAGACTCTCTACACCGCCGCCCAGGGTATCGGGCACGGCAAGCAGGCCCACGATCTGGGCCAGGTCTCCGCCACAGCCCAGGCCGACAACAGCCCCTACACCGATGCCCTGCAGGCGGCCCACGGCCGGATGCAGGAGTTGACCCTCCGCGACGGCGTGCAGACGGCCGCCTACGGCGTGAGCACCGCCGGGGACGGCGTGACTTTAAGCGGCGTGGGCGCACCCATCGGTCTTCCCATCAAAGCCGGCGGTCAGGCGCTCGAATTTGCCACCAACATGGGGGCTTTGGGCCGCGACAGCCATATAGCCAAGCAGTCCCAGCAGGCCATGCAGGATCTGCGCATGGGCGTTCCCGGTGCCGAAAACTACGCCCTTAAAAACAGTCCCCAGCTGGCAGCGCATGCCCTTGCCGGCGGCGCCAAACACTTCCAGGACCCGATCGCCACCCAGGGACTGAACGCGATGGGCATCGACTCCCAAACGATCGAGCAGTCCTCGCAGCCAAACCTCGCCAACCTCGCCCTCAACCAGCAAAAGCACGACTCCCAGCCGCAAAGCGCCGGCCAGAAAGCTTCAAACCTTCTGCGGCCGGGTCGCAGAAAATAGAGCGAAAGGCGGTCCACGAAGCACGTGGACCGCCTTTTTTTGTAAGCTGTTTAACGCAACGGGGGCGCTCTGCATCATCGGAGCGCCCCCGTTGCCTTTGCATTGGGCGGCTAAAAGATATTGCCGAAGAAATCGCCAATTCCTTCACCAATTTCTCCGACCGCTCCAAAGAGATCGAAATCACCAAGTTCCGAGGCGACGTCGCCCACATCGCTAAAGGCGTCGCCCAGCAGATCGCCTTCCTCTCCAGGTTCCTCCCCGGGCAAAGAGCCTTGCTCTTCTTCAAGCTGCGCTAATTGTTTTTCGCCGAATTCGCTCTCCATCTCATCGTCCTGGACCCCTGTGCCGAATCCGCCCTGTATCTCAGCATCCCCGGCACCCACGTCGAAGCCGCCCATCGCCGTGAAGCTCTCGTCCTCGCCGTATCCCTGGGCAAAACCGAAATCATCCCCACCCATCATCCCGCCGTAGGGTTGCTCGAAACCGGCTTCCAACCCCATAGAACCGTAGTCCATCATCCCGGACATGTACGGATCGCCCGACATCGCGCCGACATCGCTATACCCTCCCGGAGCATAGGCATCAGCATACATATCCGAGCCGCCAACCATGCCGTAATCCATACTCTCCCCGCCGTAGGGGTCCGTTTGCCCACCCACCTGGGCAGAGGCACCCTGCGTTCCGTCATCTTCATGCATTTCGCTGAGAATCGCATCGCCGCCCACAACGGTTCCGATTCCAGCGGCGAGTTGGCTGAGAAATCCACCGCCAGCAAATACCATTTCTGCCCTCCAGGATTCTATGTAGTACTCTGCGGCCAACCAGGAGTGTGTCGTCCTGATTGCCCCTTCGCCTGAGAAAGCGCCGGCCGGAGCGCAAATGGCTCACGATCGTTCAGGAAAGATCGAAAAATGCTTCAGAAGCCTGCAAAACACGCATTGCTGTTCAGGGCGCAAGCCGGTTCTCGACGCTCAGCCCCGGTACGCGGGCGAATTCGCGTAGATTGTCGCTCACCGGAATCAATCCGAGGCACAGCGCGTGGGCGGCGATCAACATGTCGTTGGACCAATCAGTGTGCCTGGCCCGGTTCTGGTGTGCTGAAAAATCCCACAAAACGGTCTTTCGGTTCTTTTGCTCACTTTCTGCATCGGAGCATTTCCTTTACAATTCACCCTGACGGCAAAAGACTTCAACAGGGAGAAACCCAGTAGCCTCTTGCAGCTTGATTGGGCAATGTTGCCATGGGGGCGTTGAGATATTTCGAAATATTTTACCGGTTTCGGTAATCCGAGCGGCGGGATTCGAACCCGCACTGGAAGGATTTTAAGTCCTTTGTCTCTGCCGTTGGACTACGCTCGGTCGCGCATAAATAAAAGCCGAACAGCACAGGCTGTCCGACTCACCCATTATCTCCCGCTGCCCCACATTGCGCCTGCAGGCTCGCTTGCAAAGCAAAACACCGGATCGTCGATGTTCGCCCTCAGTTCCATGCGCTCGACAAACAGAGAAGATCGCTCCCTGGGCTGAAAGTCTGACAACTCGTCGCATTGTAGAACTAGATGCAGTTCTCCAGCGCGAAGTGAGTCCCATGCCGCAGTATTTTGGCAAACTGCCCACCAACGGTGCCCCCTGGTCGATCCTTGGGCACGTGCGCGCTCTGGAGCGCGATGCACAGGGGATCACTTTCGATTGCGGCGGGCCGCAGTTGCGCGTCGGTGTACTGGCTCCCAATCTGGTGCGGGTGCGTCTGACTCCGACGGGCGAATTCGCCCCCCGCCGCTCCTGGGCGGCAAGTAAGGAGGACAGCGCGTGGCCCGAAACAGAATTTTCAATGCACCAGCACGCAGGGAGTATCGAGATTGCCACCGAGCACCTGCGGGTGGTTGTAGAAAGCGAGCCTTGCCGTATTGCCTGCTACGACCGCCAGGAGCGCCCCTTTGCCTGTGATAGTGCGCCTGCGATGGGCTGGCATACCGGTGCGGTTGCCGCGTGGAAAGCGATCGAAGCCGGGGAGCACTTCTACGGCTTCGGCGAGCGCACCGGCCTACTCGATAAACTCTCCCAGCGCAAGACCAACTGGACAAGCGACGCCCTCGACTACGGCTCGCTCACCGATGCGATGTACCAGGCGATCCCGTTTTATATCGCGCTGCGACCAGGACTGGCCTATGGCGTCTACTTCAACACCACCTTCCGCAGCCACTTCGATCTAGGCGGCGACGAGCCGGGGCGGTTGCGTCTGGAGACGCAGGGTCCGCAGCTGGAGTATTACCTCATCTACGGTCCCACCCCGGCCGAGGTGCTGGCCACCTACACCGAACTGACCGGAACCATGGAACTGCCGCCCATCTGGGCCTTGGGCTATCACCAGTGCCGTTGGAGCTACGGCAGTGAAGCCGAGGTGCGCGAGCTGGCCTATGAATTTCGCAGCCGCCGGATCCCCTGCGACGTCATTCACCTGGATATCGACTATATGCGCGGCTACCGCGTCTTCACCTGGAGCCCGAAACGCTTCGCAGACCCGTCCGGTCTGATCGCGGATCTGGCGGATCAGGGCTTTCGAACCGTCGCCATCGTCGATCCGGGTGTGAAGTACGAACTGGAGGCGGGCTACGCCGTCTTCGACGAGGGCCTGCAAAAAGACTATTTTGTGCGCCAGGCGGACGGACGGCTCTTTCACGGCTATGTCTGGCCCGACAAGGCCGTCTTTCCGGATTTTATGCGCGCCGAGGTGCGCGCGTGGTGGAGCAGTTGGCACAAACAGCTCACCAAAATGGGCGTCGCCGGCATCTGGAACGATATGAACGAACCGGCCATCGACGATCGCCCCTTCGGCGACGGCGGCAACAAAATCAGCTTTCCCCTCGATGCGCCCCAGGGCGATCTCGCCGAGCGCACCACCCACGCCGAGACCCACAACCTCTACGGGCAGATGATGGTGCGCGCCTGCCGCGAGGGATTGACGCAACTCAGGCCCATCGAGCGCTCCTTTGTGCTCACCCGCGCGGGCTTCGCCGGGGTGCAGCGCTACGCCGCAGTCTGGATGGGGGACAACCAGTCGCAGTGGGAGCATCTGGAGATGTCGCTGCCGATGCTCCTCAACATGGGCCTGTCGGGGGTAGCCTTCGTGGGGGCCGACATCGGCGGCTTTGCCGAGAACGCGACGGCGGAACTGTTTACCCGCTGGATGCAGGTGGGCGTACTCTATCCGCTGATGCGTGCCCACTCGGCCCTCGGCACCGCCCGCCACGAACCCTGGGTCTTTGGCGAGCCGGTCGAAAACATCTGCCGCGAGTACATCGAACTGCGCTATCGGCTGTTGCCCTATCTCTATTCACTTTTTTGGCGCGCATCAACGGCGGGGGAGCCCGTTCTAAGACCGCTTCTCTACCACTATCCCGACGACGAGCGCACCTACCACCTGCACGATCAGGTCATGCTCGGGAGTGCACTGATGGCCGCCCCGGTGCTGCGGCCCGGAGTCGATTGCCGGGCGGTCTACCTGCCAGGGGGCACCTGGTACGACTGGTGGAGCGGCGAAGGCCACACGGGGCCGGGCCGGATCCTCGCCGCGGCCCCCCTCGAACGGCTGCCGCTGTTTGTACGGGCGGGGGCTGCCATCCCGATGGCACCGGTGAGGCAGCATACCGGCGACTGGCCACCCACCGGCATGATCTGGCGCGTCTGGCCCGGCCATGGCACCGGCACACTCTACGAGGACGACGGATACAGCTTCGCCTACCGGAAGCACCACTGGGCGCTCACCACCGTCCGAGTCGAGGGCACCCGCGTCACCTTCGACGAACGCCACGGCGACCACCCCAGGCCCGACCGCGACGTCCAAGTCGAACTGGTCGGCCGGGGAACACAGTCGTTTCACGACGATGGTTCGGCGCGGCAATTGCAATTTGATCTATAACTCAAAAAAGTGCTCTGTGAACAGTTTGCCCAACGATGATCCGACTAGCTGGACATTGACGATGGAGAAACTTCGAATCAGACGGATCAATCCTCGTTGGTCTGGGGGCTGTCGGGGCTGTCGAGTTGCACAAGTTTGATGTGTTTGCGGCCGATCTGAATTTCAAACTCCGTGCCGGGCTCCAATCCCATTTGCCGCGTGTAAGCAGTACCGATGAGCAAGTTGCCGTTTTGCTGAACCTGGATGCGATAACTTGCTTTGCGTCCGCCGCGTACCCCTTCGCCCTCTTCGTGACGCGGGATGAGAGAGATATTGTTTGCTTGCAAGATTGCACTTTGAAAGGCGAGCATTTTGACCCGCTTTTGTCCCGACTTGGTGGTGGTCGTGTATCCGGCAAGTTCGGCAAGCTGCTTGGCACTTTTGCCTTGGTTCTCTTTGATCAACTTCAGTAAATCTCTGCCTTGAAGTGGTGCCATCTTTACTCCGCTGTCGGTTGTACAAATTAATCTGAAGCATAGTACAACAGTTCTACCCGATGCAAACTGATCGCTGCATCACAATTTGAATCGTGGCTTTAATAACCCCAGGCTGCAGTGGTGAACCGCCGCCGCCGCCCCATCAGCACAAACACCACAATCGCCGCCACCAGCGCGGCGAGTACCGGCACAAAGATCGCCAAAGCCGACATCAGTACCGATCCCAACAGTTCAACAGTAGATAGCACCGGATTGGCCAGCCCACCGGTTTCGACCGAACTGGCATCGCGCACAAGGCTGGTGGCTCCGGGCACCGATGCTCTTGGTATTATCGACCCATGACTTTTAGCGCCGTCCAGTCCGAAATCCGGCCCGTGCAGTGGAATGGGCACGCCTGCGTGCTCATCGATCAAACGGTCCTGCCAGGGATCTACCGCACCATCGAAATTCGCACCAGCGATCAGATGGCCACCGCCATCCGCACGATGATCGTGCGCGGGGCGCCCGCCATCGGGGTGGCCGCCGCCTTCGGCATGGTGCTGGGTTGGCAAGAAGCACCCCAGGGCGATCCGATCACCCACCTGGAGCGGGTGGCCGCCACCCTGCGCGCCACCCGGCCCACCGCCGTCAATTTGTTCTGGGCTATCGACCGGATGCTCACCGTCGCACGCCGGGATCCGAGCTTCGCGCGCCTGGAGCGCGAGGCGACGGCCATCCTCGAAGGGGACATCGCCACCTGCCGCGCCATCGGTGAGCACGGCCTTCTGGCCCTGCCCGCCACCCCCGAGCGGTTGCGCCTGCTCACCCACTGCAACGCCGGAGCGCTCGCCACCGCCGGTTACGGCACCGCCCTCGGGGTGGTGCGCTCCGCCCACCGCGAGGGCAGACTCGAGCGCGTCTATGCCGACGAGACCCGTCCGCGCCTGCAGGGGGCGCGCCTCACCGCCTGGGAACTGGTGCACGAGCGCATCCCGGTCACGGTCCTGGCCGACACGATGGCCGCCCACGTCATCGGCCGGGGGCTGGTGGACGCGGTGGTGGTGGGGGCCGACCGGATCGCCGCCAACGGCGACACCGCCAACAAGATCGGCACCTGCGGCGTGGCGATCATCGCCAAGCACTACGGTGTGCCCTTCTTTGTAGCCGCCCCCTGGTCGACAGTGGACTGCAATCTGCCGAGCGGAGACCAGATCCCGATCGAACAGCGCGACAGCGAAGAGATGCGCACCATCGAAGGGGTGGCCCTCTGCCCGCAGGACGTCGAATTTTATAATCCCGCCTTCGATGTCACCCCCGCCCCTCTCATCACCGGGATCATCGTCGAGAGCGGCGTCTACGCACCCGGCGAACTCGCGGCAGCCGGACAGGCGCAGCTTGGCCGCTAGGGGCAGCACCCTGGACTTTCCTGGGCAGGTAAGCAGTAATACTGGCCCAGAAACGGCCAATTCGGGCGGTTTGCGCGCGTCGGTGCACATTTCGTTATATTTGATGGGAGCACAGCAGAGCAAAGCATGAATCTGAGCGATCTTTCCCACCCGAACCAGCTGCGCGATCTTTCTGTCTCTCAACTCGGCCGACTGGCCCAGCAAATTCGCGACAAGCACCTGCAGACGGTGGCGGCGACGGGTGGTCACCTCGGCCCCGGCCTGGGGGTGGTCGAATTGACCCTGGCTCTCTACAAGACGCTCGATCTCGACCGCGACCGGGTGGTATGGGACGTGGGCCACCAGGCTTACCCCCACAAGATGCTCACCGGGCGCTACGCGAACTTTCATACCCTGCGCCAAAAAGACGGCCTCGCCGGTTACCTCAAGCGCGCCGAGAGCCCCTTCGACTGCTGGGGGGCGGGTCACGCCTCCACGAGCATCTCAGCAGCTTTGGGAATGGCCCTGGCGCGGGACTTCCAGGGGCTCAACCGCAAAGTCGTGGCGATCATCGGCGACGGGGCGCTCACCGGCGGCATGGCCCTCGAAGCCCTCAACCACGCCGGGCATCTGAGCAAGACCAACCTGATGGTCATCCTCAACGACAACGAAATGTCCATTTCCGAAAACGTCGGGGGGCTGTCGCTCTATCTCAACCGGCTGCGCACCGACCCGGCCCTGCGCCAGATCCGCAGCAACCTCGAGACGCAACTGCGCAACATTCCGCTGGTCGGCCCCACCTTCAGCCCCGAATTCGAGCGCTTCAAAGACACCGTCAAGTACATGACGATGACCCGCTCGAAGGCGGGGGTGATCTTCGAAGAACTGGGCTTTACTTACCTAGGTCCCATCGACGGCCACAACCTGAACGATTTGATTGAAACCTTTGAATTTGCCCATTCGCTGCCGGGGCCGGTCTTCTTGCACGTGATCACCGTCAAGGGCAAGGGCTACGAGGTGGCTGAGCAAAACCAGATCAAGTACCACGCCCAGAGTGCTTTTGATCTGGCCACCGGCAAGGCCAAACCCGCAAGCAAACCGACCCCGCCCGCCTACACATCGGTTTTCGCCCAGACCCTGGTGAAACTTGCCGAGCAAAACGAAAAGATCGTGGGCATCACCGCCGCGATGCCCACCGGCACCGGCCTCGACAAATTTAAAGAACGCTTTGCCGAGCGCTACTTTGACGTGGGCATTGCCGAGCAGCACGCCGTGACGATGGCGGCGGGCCTGGCTGCCGACGGGATGCGTCCGGTGGCGGCCATCTACTCGACGTTCCTGCAGCGCGCCTTCGATCAGATAGTCCACGATGTGGCGATTCAGGATCTGCCGGTCTTCTTCTGCCTCGACCGCGCCGGAGTGGTGGGCGAGGACGGCCCTACCCACCACGGCGTCTTTGACCTGGCCTACCTGCGCCAGATTCCTGGTCTGGTGGTGATGGCTCCAAAGGACGAGGCCGAATTGCAGCGAATGATGGTGACCGGCATTCAGTACACCAAGGGACCCATCGCCGTGCGCTACCCGCGCGGCTCGGGCTCCGGCGCGCCGCTGATGGCCGAGGGCTGGGAGCCGCTGCCGGTGGGCAAAGCCGAGGTGCTGCGCAGCGGCGGCGACTTGCTCGTCGTGGCTATCGGCACGATGGTCCACCCGTCGCTGCAGGCGGCGGCGCTGCTGAGCGAACACGGCATCGACGCGACGGTGGTCAACGCCCGCTTCGCCAAGCCCCTCGACACCGAATTGCTGCTGCCTTTGGCCCGCCGCATCGGCCGGGTGGTAACGGTCGAAGAAGGCTGCCGCATGGGCGGCTTCGGCTCGGCGGTGCTCGAAGCGCTCATGGACGGCGGGATTGCCGTGCCGACCCTGAGAATCGGCATCGACGACAAATTTGTCACCCACGCCAGCCGCTCGCAACTACTCGACATGCTGGGATTGACCCCAAGCGGCATCGCCAAAACGATCCGCGAAAGCCTGTCCACCGAACCGGTAAGCGCCCCGCGCGCCTGAGCAAGCTCCCATGCGACTGAGCGCCATCGGCGAGCGTCTGGCGGCCCGGCCCGGCTGAAGAGCTGACAGAAGGGCATTGTCTGATTGCAACCGTGCCCCTTCACCCGGGTTCAATATCACACGGGCGTGCGAGCCGCCTCCGGGTGCAGTGCCGCAAAGATCGCCCGGCAATCGCGCACCAGTTGGGCGAACATCTCCGGGGAGATTGCCTGTTGGGCGTCGCTAATCGAGCGATCCGGATCGGGGTGCACTTCGACCAGCAGCCCGTCGGCACCGCAGGCGACAGCAGCGCGGGCCATGGGCAGCACCAGTTCACGCCGCCCCGTGCCGTGGCTCGGGTCCACCACCACCGGCAGGTGGGTGAGCGTCTTGAGGGCGGGCACCGCCGAGAGATCGAGGGTATTGCGGGTGTGGGTCTCGAAGGTGCGGATGCCCCGCTCGCAAAGGATCACATTCGGGTTGCCCGCCGAGAGGATGTACTCGGCGGCAAGCAAAAATTCCGTCAGGGTGGCGGACATGCCCCGCTTGAGCAATACCGGCTTGTCGGTGCGCCCCACCGCCAGGAGCAAATCGTAATTTTGCATGTTGCGCGTGCCGATCTGCAGCACGTCCGCGCGCGCGGCCACCTTCTCGACCAGCGCCGGGGTCATCACCTCGGTAACTACCGGCAACCCCGCCGCCGCCCCGGCTTCGGCCAGATAATCGAGGCCCGCTTCGCCCAGACCGCGAAACTGGTAGGGCGAAGTGCGCGGCTTAAAAGCCCCGGCCCGCAGCATCGAGGCGCCGCCCGCCTTCACCAGCCGGGCGGTGTGCACAATGTGCTCGCGGCTTTCGACCGAACAGGGGCCGGCCACGAAGGTGAGGCCACTGCCCACGGTGATGCCGTGGGCAATCTTGATCGCCGTGGCCGGTAGGCCGCTCTGGCGGCTCGCGAGCTTGTGGGGCGTGCTCACCCGCACCACCCGGTCCACCCCGCCCAGGCTGCTGAAATCTCCCGGCGAGACGGATTCATCGAAGCCGATGATGCTGATTGTCGCCTGCTGCACACCGTAGCAGGGGTGACCCGCCAGACCCATTTCGTTGGCGCGCTGGCACACGGCCGCAATGTCGGCCTCGGTGGCTTCCGGACGCATAATGACGATCATTCCGCCTCACTCAAATAGATACAAAAGATACACAACACCGGTACTCATCATACACAATGCCCATCCCAAAAGCGGGTTTAAGCACCCCTGGGGGCTCACCCACCCAAAAAGTTAAACTGGAAAGACAGCCCCAAGCCAAGCGATGCTCACTATCCAACGTCCCGCCATCGATCCCCGCCTGGATCTGTTTGCTGAGATCGAGCGGCTCAAGCGCGAGTTGAACGCGGTCATCCTGGCGCACTACTACCAGGATCCCGACATCCAGGATGTGGCCGACTACATCGGCGACTCGCTCGGGCTCGCACGCCAGGCCGCCGCCACCGACGCCCAGGTGATCGTCTTTGCGGGTGTGCACTTCATGGCCGAGACCGCCAAGATTCTCAACCCCACCAAACAGGTGCTCCTGCCGGATCTGGCCGCCGGCTGCTCGCTTTCTGACAACTGCCCGCCCGACCGGTTCGCCGAATTTCTGCGGGCCTACCCGGGCCACATCGTCATTTCTTATATCAACTGCTCGGCGGCGGTCAAGGCGCTCAGCGACATCATCTGCACCTCGGCCAACGCGGCTGCCATCGTCAATCAAATCCCCAAGGACCAACCGATTGTCTTTGCCCCCGACCGCAACCTCGGCCGCTACGTGATGGCGCAGAGCGGGCGGGAGATGGTGCTGTGGCCGGGGACGTGCGTGGTGCACGAGACATTTTCGGAGCGAAAGCTCATCGCCCTCAAGGTGCGCCACCCCGACGCCGAGGTGATCGCCCACCCCGAGTGCGAACCGGCGGTGCTGTGCCACGCCGATTTTGTCGGTTCGACCACCGCCCTGCTCAAGTACGCGGGCACCAGCGACAGCCGCGCCTTTATCGTGGTTACCGAGGCGGGCATCTTGCACCAGATGGAAAAAACCCACCCCGACAAGCGCTTTATCCCGGCGCCGCCCGAGGCCGAGTGCGCCTGCAACGAATGCCCTTTCATGCGCCTCAACACCCTCGAGAAGCTTTACCTGTGCATGCGCGATCGCACCCCCGAGGTCACCCTCGAAGAAGCCACCCGCCTGCGCGCCCTCGCTCCCATCGAGCGGATGCTCGCGATGAGCCCGAAGTAGGGACACAACCCGTGATGAGCGCAATGCAGAGCTTAGTCGTCAGGTTGATTTAGCTCAATTCTTGCGCTAGCAGCTATCTGCAAAGAACTCTTCCATACTCCACCGCACAGGATCCGCTATTCCTGGGGCTCCGTGTGCCGATTGCGCTAGATGCAACGCTACTTCTTGGTATGATGTGCAGCAATCATTCTACTCGGCCATGACAACGACGAAAGAAATACATTTGCGCACAGTTCGGATTGTGACCCAGCTTGCGCTCCCTTTGGGTCCAGATCCTTTAACGATTGCGTTAGATGGCGGTGATATCATTCCCCAGAAGGCACAGGAGTTGTTAATAGCTGACGAGCAAAAAGCTATTCCAGCTATTAGCAAAAGTGAAGAACTGATGCAGGAGCTTCAGCAACGTACTAGACAGTTGCCTTCAACTCACCGGCTGCTATTGGGTGATAGCAGAAGCTTGCACGCTGTACCGGACGAGAGCGTACACTTGGTCGTTACTTTGCCGCCATATTGGACTCTCAAGCAGTACATCAGCAGCGAGAATCAATTGGGTGACATTGAGGATTATGAACAGTTCCTAGATCAACTGGATCGCGTCTGGCAGAATGTTCTACGTATTCTGATACCGGGAGGTCGGCTGGTGATTGTCGTGGGAGATGTTTGTGTTTCACGCCGCAGCTTCGGCAGGCACAGGGTCTTTCCACTACACGCCAGTATCCAGGAACATTGCCGGGCTATTGGCTTTGACAACTTAGCTCCTATCATCTGGTACAAGATTGCTAATGCAACGCTTGAGGCGACGGGCAATGGCAACAGCTTCCTTGGCAAACCCTACGAACCCGGAGGAGTCATAAATATATCTCCTGAAATCACACAATGAGCGACTCACTTCCGAGTTCTGATATTTCAGCCAATGTTTTCACTGAACCGCATTTTCCAGTGTTACCAGAATTCCGAGAAACAAGTTACGCTCAGCGATACGAAATTTTTTGCAAAAGAATGGTCCGAGAAAGGCATTACAATGCTGCGTGCTTCTTGCTTGCGGACAGAGATCAGTTTGACCAGATACCCAATTACACTGAGCCAGCGGCGGAGTTATCGGCGGTCAGTTTCCTAGGCAGCCTCCTACGTCACGCCCTGTAAACCAAAAGCGCTATTGCAAAATCGATAAAGGCTGAATTGCAAAAAAGTCAGCATAGAAACCTGAGGTAAAAGATTGCACCCTTACCCCAAATGCCTGCTACTCATGATTGGCCCAGCGGCGCAACATGTCTAGGTAACTGAGCGCCACGAGTACATCTCCCACTTCGAGCGCGTCGTGGGCGGACACGACAGCGTTCGCCGCCGCCTCTGTTTGGTCGCCCCCCTCGATGCCCACACTTTGCAGCGGCTGCGGTGTCAAGATATCCGCAAGTTCGATACTCGCTTGCATTCCGTTACCGAGCCAGGTGTGAACGGTTCGTCTTTTTTTGACCTCGACGATCCGTACCCCCTCTGCCTGCTGGAGCCACTGCCACAAAGTCGCCCGCTCCACCGGGCCGTCGGCGAGCGGCAAAACCACACCCAGCACCTCCGCCAGTTTCCGTACCGCCTCCGGGAGCACTGGCAACCGGTACTCCTCGCGCGGATCTTCAAGCCATAGCTGCACAGGGCCGTTGACGCGCACCAGACGCTTGAATTTGAGGCTCCCCTCGCCGAAAGTGCGAAATTTGACGTTCGCTGTGCACTGGGGAGTCCATAGATAGCTGTCCGTTTCCTCGCGAACGCCGGGCTGGGCGGTAGGCAGCGCTTCGATGCGCTCGCGCACCGCCGGATCCAATGGTCCGAATCCGCGCCATTCCCAGTGCAATCCGTAGGCCATCGCTATTATTTCTGCACTGGCGAAAGCACCGCCAGCGCTTCGTGGAGCAGAGCCGGGCTGCAGGCGCAGATGAAGTTGCCGCCGAAGACCACGGCGTCCTCGTTGCCCTCCAGGGTGGCCGCCACACCGCCCGCCTCGCGCACACAGGGCACCAGGGCGGCGGTGTCCCAGGGATTCATCAGCGTATCGACCGCCAGATGCAACCGTCCCCGGCAGACCAAAGCGTGCTGCACGCAGTCGCCCACAAAACGAAACTTTTTGGTTGCGTTGATGAGGGCCGCGAGCCGGTAGGGTGCCTGACCGGCCCGGTGCCAAATGTCTGAGGAGTGGATACCGGTCGAGGAAGCGAAGGCCTCCTGCAGACCCACCGCCGGGGCGGCGTGCACCCGCACGGCCTGCCCGCCACCGGGGGCGAACCAGCAGCCGAGCCCCCGGCCCGCGTAGACGGTCTCGCCCATCGCCGGCATGTGGATCACCCCGACCACCGGTTGACTGTCCTCCAACAGGGCGATGAGCGTACCGAACATCGGTAGGCCAAGCACAAAGGAAGTAGTGCCGTCGATCGGATCGATGACCCACTGCTCGCCGCTGACGGGCCCCGCCTCACCGCCGAATTCCTCCCCCAAAATAGCGGCCCCGGGATACACCCCGGCGATGCGCTCGCGCATCGCCCGCTCAGCCGAACGATCCGCCGCAGTCACCTCCGAGCCGTCGCCTTTGTATTCAGCAACCGCCGTGCGAAAGTGCGGCATGATCGCCTCCTCGGCAACCCGCGCCAACTCCAGGGCAAAATCCAACTGCTCGCGGCGCCTTTCGTGTTGCCCCATCTGCTTCTCCTCTGAATCGAATCCACTCCCGCTTCACCGTCTACACCCACCGGGCAGCCCGTCGCCCAGAAACCGCAAATGACAAATAACAAATATTGAAATTTGTCATAGCCTGTGAGAACCTGGGCGTATAGCCATCTATTTCAGGATACGAGCCATGGAACAGCGGCAATTGGGCAAAGGGGGACCGCGCGTATCAGCCCTCGGCCTTGGGTGCATGGGGATGTCGGATTTTTACGGCAAAGCCGACGAACAGGAGAGCATCGCCACCATCCACCAGGCCCTCGACGCGGGGATAACCCTGTTCAACACCGGCGATTTTTACGGCATGGGGCACAACGAAATGTTGTTGCGCGAGGCGCTTGCAGACCGACGCGAGCAGGTGTTTCTCTCGGTCAAATTTGGCGCCCAGCGCGCCCCGGATGGGACTTTTCTCGGTTTTGACGCCCGCCCGGCGGCGGTGAAGACGGCTCTCGCCTACACCCTGCGCCGCCTGGGGACGGACCATGTCGATCTCTACCAGCCCGCGCGCATCGACCCGGCCGTGCCCATCGAGGAGACCGTCGGCGCCATCGCCGAAATGGTCCAGGCGGGCTACGTCCGCTACATCGGCCTGTCGGAGGCGTCCGCCGCCACAGTGCGCCGCGCCCACGCCGTCCACCCGATTGCAGCGCTTGAAATCGAGTACTCGCTGCTCACCCGCGACATCGAGGCTGAGGTACTCCCAACCGTGCGCGCCCTGGGCATCGGGCTGGTGGCCTACGGGGTGCTCTCGCGGGGGTTACTGAGCGAGCGGGCCGCAGGCCCGTTCGCGGCGGACGATTTTCGGACGCACTTGCCGCGCTTTGCGGGGGAGAATCTGCAGAACAACCTCGCCCTGGTCGAAGCGCTGCGGACGCTGGCGGCCGAAAAAGGCGTGGGGGTGGCACAGCTGGCGATCGCCTGGGTACTGGCGCGCGGCGAGGACATCGTACCTCTGGTAGGCGCACGGCGGCCCGCCCGGCTGAGCGAAGCCCTGGCTGCCGCTCAGGTGCATTTGAGCGCCGAGGATATGGAGCGCATCGCGGCGGCCGTGCCGCCCGCCGCTGTGGCCGGGACGCGCTACAGTACGGATCAAATGGCCATGCTGGACAGCTGAGCACCGGATAAGCTTCCGGCAGTGTCTACTGGGCCGCAGCCGCCACTGCAGTGTCCGACATCACCCGCTCCCGCATTCTCGAAACCGCCGAATTGCTCCTGCGCCGCCACGGCCCGGCCAAGCTCACCGTGACCGACGTGGCCCGCCACCTGGGCATGAGCCACGCCAACGTCTACCGGCATTTTGCGAGCAAAGCCGATTTGCTCGACGCCGTCGCCGAGCGCTGGCTGCGCACCGTCTCAGGAGCGCTCGAACCGATTGCTCTGGCCGACGGGCCGGCGGCGGAGCGCCTGGAAGGCTGGGCGGTGGGCCTCTGGCAGCAGAAGCGGCGCAAAATCAGCGACGATCCCGAGCACTTTGCGATGTACCACGGCGTGGCCGAGGCGGCGCGCGGCGTCGTCGCCCGCCACGTCGAGACGCTGCTGGGTCAACTGGAGCGCATCCTGGCCGACGGTGCCGCCTCAGGAGAGTTTCAGATGACCGACCCGCCGGCCGCTGCACGGGCGGTCTGGAACGCCACGGTGCGCTTTCACCACCCGCACCTGGTGACGGCAAATCCAGCCTGTGAAGCAGAACTCCAAGCCGTCCTTGCCCTGGTGACCGCTGGGCTGCGCACCGGGGCGCTCTGAGGCGGGTGGAGTTGTGCCGCCGAGGAACTCGAACGGCGCACCGACGCCTACCGCAGCGGGGCTCGCCGCGCCATTCCCGAACCGGAGACCGTCGAGCGCTGGGAAACTTTTATTCTGCGCACGCGCCAGGAGTTCGACACTTTGAGCCCACTGGGCTGGCCGCTGTAGATGCTTAATTTAATGAACTGGCGCTTAATTTAGCGAACTGGCAAGGATGCGCGCGAGAGTCGTCTCCACTCGCCCGATCGGCCGCCCCCGCCAGGGGGTCTGGTCGCAGCGGCCGCGCAGATAGCGAATCGCCGTGTTGCCCACCGGTGCCCCGCTCAAAAGCAAAAACTTGTGGATGGCCGAGGGCTTCGCCGGTTTCGTTTGCAGGCATCCCACCAGGATTGGCAGTCGGAGAGCGTTCATCGCTTACACGCGTTCTGAAAAGTTACTGGTCAGCCTACCCGTCGCGACTTGTCGATCTCGTAGATCGAGTAGAAGTCTTCATATTCCAACGGTAGTGCACCAGGCTCTTGGATGATCGTACGGGTACTTTTTGATTACTTATGCACCATATACAGTTGACTTTTATGGGAGTCAGGTATACTTGTTGGCACAAGTATCTAGCCAGGTCTTTGACGTGCCGCCCCGGGGATCGGTGCTGTAGTGGTCCGGTGTTGGGCAGGAGGCTTATTCGATCTTGGCTTCGCGCAGTAGCCCAACCAGCACGCCGCCGCTCACCGCCGCACTCACCAGCGGACGCAGGAAAACGGTGGCTGCCGGGCCAAGATAGCCCAGCGCGAGTACTGCGAGGAGCGTGACGATCGGGCCGAGCGCCAGGGCGATCGTGTTGCCCAAAATCCACCAGCCGAACTGGGGAAACTGTTTGCGCACCGCCCACCACTGGGCCACCCCCAGACAGGCGCCGACCACCGTCATCCCCAGGACATTGCTTGGCAAATCCGCCAGGCCCATCCGGTTGAGGGCCAGCCACTCCGCCGTACCGCCCAGCAGCGATCCCAGGGCAGAACCGAGGGCAGTCGCGCGGATCCAGGGGGTGCCGGCTTTGAGATAGCGCCCCAACACCACCGCCTGCGCCAGACCCAGAGCCACCCCGACCACCAACCCGGCGGCGGCGGCTCCCAACACCGAGCCAATCGCTTCACCCAGGGGCCGGGCAATCGCCCCACCCGCCAGTGACCCCAGTGCATAAGCCAGCACCCACTGCAGCCAGAGGTTCCAACCGACGGTTTGTGCGTTTTTCATCGACACCCTTTTTGGGCTGGAGGCTGCCCGAGTATAACAGGGGGCGATGGTGAAACCGGCGGGGCCGTTGCTCAAGTCGTCTGCAAGCGCCCCGGGCGCAGAGAAGTTCTCCGGTAGTCCTTACCTTCGTCAGGCATGACTTGGAACAATCTATCATGGACGCCTGCACACCGATCCCCCAGGCGTGCTTCAGCCCTTCGCAAACTCGAAACGATCGATCGAGACCGACTGAATAGCACCGATGGAGTCGGTCGATTTGAAATCGCTCGTCGGCGAAATCCTGGTTCGTGGAACTCAATCCCGCGGGGCTTTAAACAACGAAACCCGCCGATGAGCGGGCTATTGGAAGTGGGCCGTCAGGGATTCGAACCCTGGACCAAGTGATTAAGAGTCACCTGCTCTACCGCTGAGCTAACGACCCGATCCAGGCTAGCACTTCGATTTGGGTGTCGCCAAGGCTGTTGTCAGGCGAACCGACCCTGGGTTAGCATGAATGCCCACCAAGAGCGCTGTTGCTCTATCTGCCCTCATCGTCTAGAGGCCTAGGACACCGCCCTCTCACGGCGGCGACACCGGTTCGAATCCGGTTGGGGGTATGCAAAACGGTTACCAGATTCCCGTTGATCCGGGAACAGGGAGACCCATGAACCAGGGCTGGACCTACCGCGACCGCATCGGCCCCGAGGCCGCGGGTTTGACGGTGCTCGAATATTACCTGTCGCGCTACCACCACTCGGGCGATCACGAGTGGCAGGCGCGCATCGAGACCGGACAGGTGCTTCTCGACGACAGGTCCACCAGCTCCACTGAACTTTTGCGCTCCGCCCAGGTGCTCACTTACTGCCGCCCGCCCTGGCAGGAGCTTCCGGTACCGCTCGATATCGCGCTCATCTACGCCGACGAACAGGTGCTGGTGGTGGCCAAGCCCAGTGGACTGCCGGTGCTGCCGGGGGGCGGCTTTCTGGAGCACACGCTGCTGTGGCAGTTGAAGCGGCGCTTCGTAGGCGAGGAAGCGCCTGTACCTATCCATCGCCTGGGTCGGGGCACATCGGGTCTGCTGCTGCTCGCCCGCACCCACGCCAGCCGCGCCGCCCTCAGCGAGCAGATGCGCCGGCAACGCATCGGCAAGCTTTATCGGGCTCTCGCCTCAGGTACCGGCATGCTCGATCGCTTCACGGTCCGCCAGCCCATCGGCAAAGTACCCCACCCTCTGCTTGGTACCCTCTGGGCCGCTGCCGCGGACGGCCTTCCCGCCCGCAGCGACTGCGTCGTTCTGCGCCGCCGGTGCACAGACAGCCTGCTTGCGGTGGCGATTTCCACCGGTAGGCCGCACCAGATCCGCATTCATCTGGCGGCGGCCGGTTATCCCCTCATCGGCGACCCGCTTTTTGGCCCCGGTGGCGTTGCCCGCCTCGACAACGACGCTTCGGTGCCCGGCGACGGCAGCTATTTTCTGCACGCCCACCGCCTGTCTTTTTTGCACCCGACTTCCGGCCGCCGACTGGTTCTTGAGTGCCCGCCGCCGCCCGAACTCACCTGAGGGCCACCCCCGGCGATGCACAAATATTCTGATAACTCAATCCCAGGAAATATCCCTTTCAATAGTTGTTCATTCGTAGTTTGTGCGGAACATTGGAGTATACAATCTAATGCCCAAAGTGCCGCCCGGATGCGATCAGCATTTAGCGGGCGGTGCAGCAAATTGACTTTGAATTTTATGGACAGGAGGGTCACCCGATGCTTGCCGCGCAAACCCAACCCAAGTTATTCGTCACCGAATGCGGAGTGGTCCTGTTCACCTATTTGGGGCTGACCAAATTCAAAGGTGATCTCTATGATGCTTGGCAGACCGCGGTCGAGTTGATGGACGGTCAGACGGTGCACGGCACGGTCGTGCGGCCCCCCGGAGTGCTGCCGGATCTCGAATGCGCCGATGATCTAGCCCAGCAACTCTGGGAGGAAGACCGCGCCGCCTGACGGCGGGTCGGCCATAAGACGGCGGCGAGCAAATCTCAAGCAAAAAGTGAACAGTTTTCAGTCTGGCTTGCGCCTGCCTGGTACCGGACGATACGGATATCGACCTCGGTGCGAATCACTTCAGGAGACGTAAGTTATGGACAATGCGATGCGCGGGGCTTCCCGCCGGTCTGTGCTTCTTGCCGGTGCGGCCGGAACGTTGAGCCTTATGGCGGGTACGCGGCTTGCTTTCGGTCAGGATAAAGGCGATCTGGCCATTTTGCAGGCGGCCCACGATCTCGAAAGCCAGGCCATCTGGGCCTACGGGGCGGCGGCCGGTAAGCTCTCCAAGACCGATGTAGGCAAAACCGTGCTGGAATTGGCATTGCGCAACCAGGCAGATCACAAAAGCCACCGCGCTGCCCTCGCGGACGCCATCAAGAGCCTCGGCGCCACCCCCGCTCCCGCCAAAGATTCCTACGACCTGTCGGCCTATCTGAAGGCGGGCGAAGGCGGGCTCGATTCCGACGCCAATATCGCCAAGCTGGCCCTGGCCCTCGAAATCGACGCGGCCCTCGCCTACCAGGCGGCTTTCGGCAAGCTTAAGACCCCGGCCTTGCAAGCGGCGGCCAGTTCGATTCTGCCCGCCGAGGCCGGGCATGCCACCGCCATCCGTGCGGTCTTCCACGGCCTGCTGCCCACAGTGCAGGAGGTGCCCGCCGCCTTCTTGAGCGCCCAGACCCGCAAAGACTGGATCTTGAAGGTATAGCCCCCGATGTTTCGACCGTTGCCGACTCTGGCACTGATACTGGCGGCGGTGCCCGCGGCGGTCCTGGCCGCCCCGGTGCCGCCCCCTGCCACCGTGATCGCCATCGAATCGTTCCAGTTTACCCCCGAAGCTGTCGTGATCCCCAAAGGCGGCCGGGTAACTTTTCTGAATAAGGACGCCACTCCCCACACCGCCACCCCGGAGGAGGGTTTCAAATTTGCGGGCACCGGTAGATTGCTTGCCGATGAGAGCAAGACGCTGACTTTTGCCGATAAGGGCGTGTACAACTACTTCTGTGAGTTTCACACGACCATGAAGGGACAGATTACGGTTCGTTAGAGTAGGTGTCAGATCTTAAGGCGTGACAAACACTTGAAAAAGAAGCGACAGATTCAATCCTGACACCTAGCTTTGCACGACAGTCTGGGTCGCGAGAGGGGAAGCCCCTGCGCGCTTCCCCTCTCGCGCTCTCCTCCTCCCAGCCTCGCGGGGGTGCCACCTCCCCGATACCCCCGGACTTAGTGGCATGGTGAGAACGAGACTCGATGGGTGGGATGGGCTTTTTCTTCGAGGGCCTGCACGATGCGTGTCGATTGCGACAAGAAGTGAGGATGGCGTAGTGAGCTAACCGTCACAAACGGCGATACCCTTGCCGATGGTGCGCTCCAAAAATCCGGCGATGCGGCGGTAGGCGATGATCCGGTTGGTCAGTTTGCGGATGCTGTGGCCCTCGTCGGGAAAGCGCAAATATTCGACGTCGCCTCCCTGGGAGCGCAGGGCACCCACCAGTTGGTCAGCTTCGCCCACCGGGTCGCGCGGGTCGTTCGCGCCGTGCAGGACCATCAAAGGCGAGCGCACCTGCTTGACGTAGGTGATCGGGCTCAGTTGGGTAAAAAATTCGCGCTCGGCCGGGTCGTCGATGTTGCCGTACTCGTAGCGGTCGGAGGCTTTCAGTTGCGGTGAGGCGCCTTCGAGGGCGGTAATCCAGTTGGAGACACCCACGAAACCTACCCCGGCCTGGAAAACGTCCGGCAAAGTCGTGAGGGCGGCAAAGGTCATGTAGCCGCCGTAGGAACCGCCCATCACCGCCACCCGCCGGTTGTCGATTCCCTGGGTGCCCAGCCAGTCGACCGCCGCAGCCATGTCCTTGACGGCGTTGGGGCGCAATCGGCCGTTGTCGAGGCGGGCGAAGCGCTTGCCGTAGCCGGTGGAACCGCGGAAATTGAGATCGAGAATCGCGTAACCTCTGGCCACCAGATACTGGGTCGCCGCGTCAAAATCGGGCCGCGCCTGGGCGGTGGGGCCGCCGTGGACCATCACCACCGCCGGGGGGAGCGTGCGGGTCGTCGCCCCGGCAGGCCGGTACAGCAGGCCGTAGATCGTTTCGCCGTCGTGGCTTTTGAAGGACACCGCTTCGGGAATGACGAAGGTGCTCTCGTCCAGACCGCCGGTGGCGGATTTGGTGACCCGCTTGAGGTCGCCGCGCTGGGCATTGAGCACCCAGACATCCCCCGGCACCTGGGGACCGGACACCTGAAAAGCCAGGCGCGCAGCGCGATCCGCCCAACTCAGCGTCTGGATCACCCCTTTGGGTAGACCGAGAATCGGCACGGTCCGGTTGGTGCGCAGATCCCTTAGCCGCGCCTCGGAGAAACCACCGACGTTTTCACTCCAGGCTAAGTAGCGGCCGTCGCCCGAGAGGGCCACTGCCTCCACGTCGTGGGCGGGAGTCTCGACGGTGCGCAGGTTGCGGGCGGCAAAGTCGTAGTAGGCGAGGGCAGCAAAGTCGCGATCTTGATTGGTGGAAAGATAAAATCCTTTACCGTCCGGCGTCCAGGCGATCTGGGTGTAGGCGGAGGCTTCGGGCGGCACGAGCAGATCGCTCGCCTGACCCGTCGTCAGATCCAGATAAAGCAGATCGTTGGCATCTTCGCCGCGCACCCGCGAGAGCACCAGGGCCTTGCCATCCGGCCGCCAGGCCACCGGGTAGATCCCCGCCTGGCCGCTCAAGACCCGGCGCGTCTGGCCGGTGGCGACGGTGAATACGTAGACGTTGAAATCGGCTTTGCCCGGCTCGGTGGCGGCGTAGGCCACCTGGCTGCCGTCGCGCGAGAAGCCCCCCCAGACTCGAAACGAATCGGCGGGGGCGACCAGTCCGCGCTCGCGCTTGCCGTCGGGGGAGATGAAATAGTAGCCCTCGCGCTCGTCGCCGCCGCGATCGACCGAGTAGGCGATCCCATCGCCCGCCGGGGACCATGCGGCGATATTGACGCTCTCGCCGAAGGTGAGCTGGCGCGGCCCGTCCGGACCATTCACCCACAGTTGCGGCTGGCCGGAGACGCCGGTGCGGTAGGCAAGTTCGCCCCCGTCGGGCGAAAGGGACGGATTGACGGCAGCGCGGGCGTTCAGGTAACGCGAGATGTCAGCACAGCGAGCGCCTGCAAGCCCCAGGCTACCCGGTACCGGCACCGGCACATCCTCGGGGGCCGGGGTGGCCGGGGCGGGTGGTTTTGTCTGGGCCGCCGCCCCCGCCGAGGCGGCAAGTAAAGCCAGGGACATCAGAACGCTCCAGAACTTGCCGCCCACCACAAACACTCCTGCCGGGCTCGCCCTTGCACCGGTCTCATCACATCGAGCCCAGTGTACCCCGGCGGCGGAGCGCTCCTGTGTTCGGTGCGACAGATTGGCCCAGCAGGATGGATGGAACGTATTGAAAGTCACTGAACGACTCGGGAACCGGTGACACCATGGGCCAATCGCCGCTTCGGGGAACCGCGGACCGCCCATGGACCTGGCCGATTTTGCTTTGCACCAATGGACACGCCGCAGCGTTCTGGCCCTGGGCGGGCTCGCGCTTGCCGGCTGTACCGGAGGTGGGGACGGCGCGACGCGCCCGGCGGGGGCGTCCTTTGGGATCGTCGATTGGGTTGGCTATACGCCGCTCTATATCGCCCGCGAGAAAGGCTATCTGCCCGAGGCGTTCAATGTGCGCAACTTCCCGAGCCCCGGCCAGGGCACCCTCGCCTTCGCGGGGGGCAAGCTCGAGGGGGGGGCCGAGGTCACCGCCGGGGCGGTGGATGTGCGGGCGAAGGGCAAGGATCTGCGCGTGGTGATGGTGGTCGACCGCTCGGTGGGAGGTGACGGTGTGCTCGCGCGCAACAGCATCCGGGATCTAGCTGACCTCAAAGGACGCAAAGTCGCCCTCGAACTCGGTTCGGTGAGCCACTTCTTTTTTTTGCAGGCGATTGCCGGGGCGGGTCTGGGCGGCAAGGACATCACGATCATCAACACCCCGCCCGACGCCGCCGGGGCCGCCTACAGAAGCGGCCAGGTGGAAGCGGCGGTCACCTACGCGCCTTATTTGGGTTCGGCTAACCGGGCGCAGGCCGATGGGCGGATTTTGTTCGATTCTGCGCGCCTGCCGGATGCGATTAGCGACATCTACGTCTTCGATGCCCGGTTTGTCGAAGCGCACCCCGAGGTGGTGCAGGGCTTCGTGGATGCTGTCTTGAAGGGGCTGGCCGACTTGCAGGCCGACCCCCGGGCGGGCTACGCCCTCACCGCCCGCCTGCTCAATATCACCCCGGCGGAAGTCGAAGACTATCTGCGCGGGCTGCAACTGGCAGACCTTGCCCTCAACATCGACATGCTCACCAACCCCAACAGCAAAAGCTATCTGCCGAACGCCCTGCAGTCGCTCGCCCGCTTCCTCAAAGATCAGGGCCAGATCCCGGCCGTTCCGGATCTGACCAACGTCGTCGATCCCCGCTTCGTCCTTGCCGCGCGCGATGCCCAGAGATGACCGACCCACCCACCCTGCAAATCCGGCACTTAAGTAAACTGTTCTCCACCAAAAGCGGGCCGCTGCTGGTGCTCGACGATATCTCGATGAGTGTGAAAGCCGGGGAATTTGCCTGCCTGGTGGGCGCTTCCGGCTGCGGCAAATCGACCTTGCTGGGTATCGTCGCGGGCCTCGAGGACCCATCGGCCGGCGAAGTGCTCCTGAGCGGCAGTCCTGTGGCCGGACCGGGAGCCGACCGGGGCATGGTCTTTCAGAACTACACGCTCTATCCCTGGCTGAGCGTGCGGGGCAATGTCGAGTTTGGTTTGAAGCTGCGCAAGCTGAGCGCGGCCGAACGGCGCGAGCGGGTCGATCATTACCTGGAGATCGTGGGACTGGCTAAATTTGCCGACAGCCTGCCGTGCGCCCTATCAGGCGGCATGAAGCAGCGCGCCGCCATCGCCCGGGCCATGGTCAACGAACCGCAAATTCTGCTTTTAGACGAACCGTTCGGCGCCCTCGACTGCCAGACCAAAGAGACGCTGCAGGAATTTTTGCTCTCGGTGGTCCGCCGCACCGCGATCACGGTCCTGATGATCACCCATGACGTCGAGGAGGCGGTCTTTCTGGCCGACCGCGTCTACGCGATGTCCGCCCGGCCCGGCCACATCGCCCGGGAGGTGCCCGTGCCTTTAGGCCGGGAACGCTCTTTAGGCTGCAAGCGCACCGCCGCCTTTCAGCAAATCGAGCAGGACATTCTGGACTTGCTGCGCGCCCGCCAACCCCTCGCCGAGGAGACCCGATGAGCAATACCGCCGTGCGCCCGGCGCGCAGCGCCGACCCGTTTCAGCCGCGCCCCCGGCCGCTGTTGGGCATCCGCACCGACATTCCCCGCAATGTCTATCTGCTGGCTATCACTCTGTCGATCGCCGTACCGCTCACCGGTTGGGTGTTGCTCAGCGTCGGTGGCCGGGTGGATCCACTGTTTGTGCCTACTCCCCCAGCGGTGTGGCAGGCGGCGGTGCGCCTCGCCCAGAGTGGCGACTTATTCAACGACAGCCTGGCAAGTCTTTCGCGGGTCGGGCTGGGTTTTTTGCTCTCGGCGCTGGTGGCCATTCCTTTGGGACTTTCGATCGGTACTTTCAAGCTCGTCGAGGGCCTCTTTGGGCCGGTGCTGGGCCTGTTTCGCTACATGCCCGCCGCTGCGTTTATTCCGCTGATTATTCTCTGGGTGGGCCTGGACGAACCAGCCAAGATTGCGATCATCTTTATCGGCAGTTTCTTCTACAACACTTTGATGGTGGCCGACGCCGTCAAATTCGTACCCGCCGACTGGCTGAAGGTAAGCTACACCCTCGGGGCGGGCAGGCGGGATGCCTTCTTTCGAGTGATCCTGCCTGCGACGTTGCCCAGCATCATCGACACCCTGCGCATCAACATCGCCACGGCCTGGAACTTTGTGGTGGTGGCCGAACTGGTGGCGGCCAACTCCGGGTTGGGCTACCGGATCCTCGTCTCGCAGCGCTTTCTCAAGACCGACGAGATCTTCGTGGGCATCCTGGTCATCGGCCTGATTGGCCTGGCTATCGACGCGCTGTTTAAGTGGCTGTTCCGGCTCGCGGTGCCCTGGGCGGTCGATGCGTAATGCCAGGCTCTATTCCTGAGCGGCGACGGCCTGGCCGGAGCGCACGCTCAACAACTCACCCACCAGCGGTTCCACCCAACCGGCGGCGGCGGCCAGAAATTGCGGGTCGTCGTTGAGGCAATCGAGGCGCGTGCAGGGGATCGCCTTTTGCTCGAAGCGCTGCATGATCGCTTCGACGTCCAGGATCGTCTCGTGGTTCTCGGTCACAAAGCCGATCGGGCAAAACAGCAAAGCGCTCGCCCCGACGGTGAGCAGGTTGCGCGCCGCCTGGGGCACATCCGGGGTGGTCCACTTTCCCGGGGTGTCGTGGTTGAGCCAGCCGATCGAAATGAGCGGATAGCGGGTGATGAGCCGCTCGCGCACCCGCTCGTAGAGAAACTGGCTTTCCTCGATGCCGGTGGTGAAACCTTTGACCTCGTAGGGCGAACCGTGGTTGACCAGCACGATGCCGATGCGCGAGGGCTGGTGACGGGTGCAAAGGCGCTGCAGGTGGCCTTCGATGTGGCTTGCCAGCCGCTCGTGAAAGTCGCTCTCGTTGTAAAACGACGGCAAATAGCGAAGCGCGTCCACCCAGCGCTCCTCCTCGGCCAGGGCCTCGTTGATCTGCTGGAGTGCCAGGCCGCTGGTAAAAATCGAATCGATGACCAGCAGCGGATAGATCAGCAGACGGCGAAAGCCGCGCGCCCGGATCTGGGCTAAGACCTGTTGGGGAAGGTACCCTTCGCAGAAATTAAAGGCTTTAAACACCTCCACCCGCTCGCCGAAGTACTCCTGCAGGTGTCGGGCGATTCCGGCGCGCTGGGCTTCGAAGACATCGTTGTGGGGCGAGCGAAAGTTGTCTCTTCCTGCCCACTCCCGCCGGTCTTTGCGCGCCAGGGTGCCTGCCAGCAACTTGAAGCCGAATTCGGGAATTTTGAGAAACTTAGCAGTGAGCAACCGCAGGGCCATCTCGTTGTAGGCGGCAAAATTCTGGTATTCTTCGACTTCGCCGTACCCCACCAGCAGCACCGCCACCCGCCGTTCGTCGTTCAAGGCTTTGCTCCTGCACCTGTTCCACCACACGCTATCATCCCCAGGGGAGGGATAGGCGGGCCATGGTTTTAAGAAAGCATTTGATTGTGATCCCAGGCGATCAGGGTTCGCCCGCCAAGCGCGCCGCCACCGAAGCCTTCTGTAACGCCCTGGACCTACCGCACCGTCTGCTTTCCGCCGCCGCGCCGCCGTACCTGCCGGGATCGGTGCGCGCACTACTGGCCGAGTGCAGCGGTTGTTCGCTGGTGGTGATCGCCTTCAGCGCCGGGGTGGTGGGGGCCGCCGCCGCCTTGCAGAGCCGTTACTTGAAGCGTGCCGGGATCACGATCGAAGCGCTGATTGCCCTGGACGGCTGGCTGGTGCCGTTGTTCTGCCCGTTTCCCATCTACCGGCTCAGCCACGACGCCTTCACCCACCGCACCTCGCTACCTTTTGGCATGGGCCGTACGAACTTTTTTGCCGACCCGGCCGTGGCCCACCTCGATCTGTGGACCGCTCCCAATCGGGTAGTCGGCTGGCAGGTCACCGGCAATACGCACGTCCCCACAACGGCCCTCGACTTCATTGACAGCCGCCTGCGGGAACATAGCTGCACAGCTGACTAGAGCGCCGGAAACACTTTCAAGATCGAATTGTCCCCCCTGAAGTGGGAGCGACAGTACAAGGACGACACAGGGGATGGGCCGCGATGCTGGTGGCATTAAGTAGTATTTTATGCTATTGGTTGCTGACAGCCGATCCGCGCTTGATAGGGTGGTGCTATGCGACCTGCAGAAAAGCTCTCAATCACCCTGCCCTCCGAAATGGCAGACTTTATCCGCCAGAAAGTCGATTCTGGTCTGTACAGTTCCAACAGCGAGATCATCCGCGAAGCCCTGCGCGGAATGATGGAACGCGAACGACGGCTTGAGCGGCTGGATACTGCGATTGCGCGGGGACTTGCCGATGCCGAAGCGGGCCGAGTGCAGGATGTCGGCCAGGTGCGCACAGAACTGCGCGATTCCTTGATGAGGCTGCACTCCAGCCCGGACGCAGGGCATTGACCAGAATGTTCGTGCCTGCCAGTTCATTCTTCAAGGAGGCCGGCAATATCGCGGTAGCCGCTCAAAATACGCACGATTGCAACCGGTGGAGAGTTCGGTATGTAAACGATGAGGTACCCGGACACATTCCAGAAGCGCACCGGCCTACTGGTCAAGTCGGTGCGTCTGTGCCCGGCATTGGGCGTTGTGGCAATCCGCTCGAAAGCCTCAAAAAACCTGTCACCGCCAATTACTACTCCAAGTGACGTGTCTGTGCTGCTGAACACCGGCGGCAGCTTCTCCCGCGCCCGTTCCTTTGGGGTCGGGTTCAGTCCCCTGTCGGTGGCGCTGGGAGACCTCGACGGCGACAGCGATCTCGACCTCGCCACTTCCAACAACCGCCTCGACACCGTCACGGTGCTGCGCAACATCACGCCCAATCCTGCCCCCCCCGCTCCAGCCCTGTCGGCACCAAGGTGAGGATCACCGCCAGCAGCCGCTCCGGCGCAAGTGCCCTCACCAGGGACGCGGTTCTGACTGGATGCTCAGCAAGCTTCATTCGGAAGGATGGCCTCCTTGGTCTCAATTGAGCGGAGCTTCCGCACCGAATGGGCCGCGAGGTTTGTTCGGGCGGGGGCGAGCCGGCACGGCGCTACCGCCGATTTCTTCGTCGGTCCCCGGTTCGAAGTGATTGCCGTACCTCAACGCCAAGACCAGGCAGCGCACTGCCTGGCGCGACGTCCCGGAACGCAGATAGAGCCTCCTTGGCGTCTTGCCGTTTTTGGACCACGCGACAAGTCGGGGGTAGCTCGCAGTGGCCTGTCCTTCGAAATCCTCGACGACGATTTGCCAGCCCTTGTACAGACACAGCGCAGCGGAACGTCCGCGGCTCGATGCGGTCTGCTCGGCATACACCGGCGCGAACAAACTCCACAGACACCGGGCAAGTTGGTTCATGGGTGTTTGCTACCACGCGATCGGCTTGCGGTCGCGGAAGAAGCCGCCGGTGGGGCCGTCCTCGGGCAGTGTCGCAAGCCAGACAACTGTGTCGGCTCCCTGCTCGGGGGTGCGCGCAGCGCCGGGGCCACCCATGTCGGTCTTCACCCAACCCGGGCAGAGGGCGTTGACCAGTATTTTCGTATCCGCCAGTTCGTTTGCCAGAATGCGCGTCACGGCATTGAGGGCCGTCTTCGAGACGCGGTAGGCGGGATAGCCGCTGCCCATGTCGGCAAGTTGCCCGGCGCCGGAAGAGACGTTCACCACCCGGCCATGACCTTGCATCAAAGGCACCAGGGCGTGGGTGACCAGCACCGGGCCGAGGGTGTTCGTCTCAAAGGTGATGCGCAGCATGTCCAGGTCAGCATCGAGTAACCGGGCGGCATCGGCGCCGCCGTCCTGGAGAATGCCAGCGTTGTTGACCAGCACGTCGAGGCGGCCGAAGCGCTCGCGCACGAAGCGGGCAAGCGCTTCGGCACTCGCCGGGTCGGTGACGTCGAGCGGGTGAAAAAGTACGTCCAGACCCTCCGATTGCAACTTTTCAGCGGCGGTGTTGCCCTGCTCCGGGTCGCGGCCGGTGAGGATCACCCGGTGGCCGGAGTTGGCGAGTTGACGGCTCACCTCGAAGCCGATGCCGCGATTGCCCCCGGTCACGACCGCCAGTTTCTTGTCCATGAATCTTCCTCCAGATGTAGCGCCCATCCCCTGTTGAACACCGAACCCTCACCGCTTCGCATCCCCCCCGGGCGGATATGGCGAAAAAATGGAGGCGCTATGGTATGTAGAGGCTTTGGGAACACAGGGTGAATTTACGGCTGCCGCTGCTGGCGATGCACATTCCGGACGGGTTTTTGAGCCTGCCTGTCTGCCTGGCCATGGGCCTGGTGTCTCTGGTGATCTTGGGCATCGCCCTGCGCCAGGTCGAGCGCCAGTTCGCCGACCGGCTGGTGCCTTTGATGGGCGTGAGCGCCGCCTTTATCTTCGCGGCCCAGATGATCAACTTTCCGGTGCTCGGCGGCACCAGCGGACACCTGTTGGGCGGTACCCTGGCCGGGGTGCTGCTCGGTCCCTGGGCCGGCACCCTCGCGGTGATGGTCGTCTTCGGGGTGCAGGCGTTGCTCTTTCAAGACGGCGGCATCGTCGCCTTGGGCGCCAATCTGTTCAATATGGGCTTTGTGGGAACATTTTTGGGCTATTACCTTTACCGGGGTGTGCGCAAACTGCTCGGAGGCAAAAGCTGGCTGGCCATGGCCACCGGCACGGCCGTGGCCAGTTGGGCGAGTGTGGTGACGGCCTCGGCCCTGGTGGCTGTGCAACTGGCCCTCTCCGGCACCGTGAACCTGGCTGTCGTGCTCCCTGCGATGATCGGGGTGCACGCGCTGATCGGCATTGGCGAAGCCATTCTTACCGTCGGTGTCGTAAGCTTCCTGTGGCGCACGCGGCCCGATTTGATCTTTGAGCCCCTCGCGCCCATCCTAACGGCGGTGCCACCTATCCAAGAATCGATCCATGGGCGCTAGGGGCCGCTGGGTGGTGGCCGGTCTGGGATTGGCCCTGCTGGTGGCCATCGTTTCGCCCCTTGCGAGTCCCGACCCGGATGGACTGGAGCGGGTGGCCGCCGATCAGGGGTTTGCCCACCGGGAAGTCCCTTCCTGGGCTGAGCAGTTGCCCTTCGCCGAGTGGTTCGCCGGTTACGCACTGCGCGGCCTTGCCGATCCGGCTGCAGCCAAAATCGCCGCCGGAATCACAGGCACCCTCGCGGTCTTCGGCCTCGCCTGGGGAGCGGGGGCGGTGCTCGCGCGCGCGCGGGGAGCAAGACGCCCGTGATCTTGCTGCATGTACCGACCTTCAGCCTCGCCGCCTACGCCCAGGGCGACAGCTTCTGGCACCGGCTGCAGCCGCAGGTGCGTCTTGCCGTGGCACTGCTGTCGGTCCTGGGGGCGGTGCTGTTGCCGGAAGGAGCCTGGAATTATTGGGGTCTCTACGCTGCGGTGCTCGCCATCCTCGTGCTCCTCAGTCAGGTCTCGCCCGTCGCTTTACTGCGCAGGCTCGCCGTCGAATTGGTGTTCGTGGGCGTACTGTTGCTCACGATATTGCTCTCCGGGCGAGGGACACCGCTTTGGACCTGGGGACCGTTGGTGATTGCGGACGGCTCGCTGCTCACCTTTGCCAGCGTGCTGGTGCGCTCGGCCCTCTCACTGTGGGTACTCAACCTGCTCACCCTCACCACCCCGGCCCCCTCGCTGCTGCAGGCCCTGGCCGGTTTCGGCTGTCCGGCGCTGTTGGTGAGGGTGCTCGAATCGATGCTGCGCTACGTGGCGGTGCTGGTCGACGAACTCGGTTCGATGCAGCGCGCCGCCCAGGCCCGCTCGGGGGCGCGGGCGGCGCGCTGGAATATATTGGGCAATTTGCTGGGGGCGCTGTTCCTGCGCACCTACGGGCGCGGCGAGCGCACCTACCTGGCGATGCAGGCGCGGGGATTTGCGGGACGCTTCCCGGAGACGGATGCCCGCCCCTGGCGGCCGGACGAGTGGCTGATAACCACCGCCGCCGCCCTGTTTGCCGTCTCGACACTGGTGCTTGCCTGGTGGCCGCTGTGATCGAGCCGCTGGTGGTCGAAGAGCTGCACTACAGCTATCCGGACGGCACTGCCGCCCTGCGGGGGATAACCCTGGCGCTAGGTGCGGGCGAGAACGTCGCCCTGGTCGGTCCCAACGGCTCCGGCAAATCGACGCTGCTGCTGCATCTGAACGGATTGCTCCTGCCCGGTCGGGGCCGCATCGAGGTGGGGGGAAAACCGCTCAGCGCTTCCACCCTCGAATTTGCCCGCCGCTTTGTGGGCCTGGTCTTCCAGAATCCCGAAGACCAGCTCTTTATGCCCACCGTCGCCGAGGATGTCGCCTTCGGTCCCCAGAATCTGAGTCTCAAGGGCGAGAAGTTGCGCGAGTGCGTGCGCTCCGCCCTCGAACAGGTGGGCCTGGAGCCCGCCCGCTTCTTGCAGCGGCAGAGTTTCAACCTGTCGATCGGCGAGAAGAAACGGGTGGCCCTAGCTGGTGTGCTCGCCATGGAGCCGGAGGTGCTCGTGCTCGACGAACCCTCGGCGGGCCTCGACCCGCGCAGCCGCCGCCGTCTGATGCGTTTGCTCGCCGAATTGCCCCAGACCAAGCTCGTCGCCACCCACGACCTGGACATGGCCCTGGAGACCTGCACCCGTACCATCGTCATCGACCGCGGCCAGGTAGTCGCCGACGGCCCGAGCGGACACATCCTTGCCGACCGGGTGTTGCTTGAAACCCACGGCCTGGAACTGCCCCTTTCACTGTCGCGTTGATGCAGGTGTCAGGAGCAAACCACTGCCTGTCAGCCTGTACAGCCTGGGCCTAAGCCGCTTCGTTTCCCGATACCTCCGCAGTCCCAAAGACCGGCCATCCCCCTACGCATCGTGCGCGCACTGGAAGCATGGGCCAGGCTTACCCACCAATTCTCCCGCCCAAGCTGCCATCGAGTCCGGGGGGGCGACCGATACCCTCAAGCCCGGACGACTAACGGGTCGTGGTCGTCTGCTCAGGCTCAATCTTGGCCTTTTTGGCAGCTTTGTGCTCGGCGCGCTCGTCCATGAAATGGCGGACGACCCCAAAGGCGATGATGGCGACCACCAGCAAGATCAGCCCCCAGACGCCGATGCCCTCGAAGAACTTGAGCACCGCCACCCCAAAAAAGTAAGCGGCTGTGCCAATCGCCCCGCCCCAGGCGAACGCGCCCAGCGCGTTAAAGAGCACAAATTTTGGCCAGGGCATGCGGGTGATCCCCGCCAGCGGCCCCGCCAAAATGCGCAACAGCACAATAAAGCGCCCAATAAACACCGCCCAGGCGCTGTTTTTGAGGAAGGCCGCCTCGGCGCGGTCGAACTTGTCCTGGGTCAACCCAAAGACTTTGCCATACTTGAGCACCAAGTCGCGCCCGAAGCGCCGACCGATGAAGTAGCCCATGTTGTCGCCCAAGATGGCGCCGCAGATGGCCGCGATCAGCACCAGCGGAAAGGCGAGGATTTCTTTAGAAGCGAGCACCGAAGCCAAAATCAGCGTTGTCTCGCCAGGCAGGGGCAAGCCGGAATTCTCAAGAAAGATGATTCCCGCGATCAGCAGGTAACCGAGTGGACCGTTGGACTCAAGAAAGTGTTGAATGGACTCCGCCAGTTGCTCAATCATCGTACCTGCCGTCTGGGAAAGATGGTTGCAGCGGTCGCACCCCTTTCAATCTTACAGGCCCTCGCCCTGCCACGGTTTTTTCAGTTTTATGCTCAAATCAATTGCGTGCGGTTGCCACCTTATCGGCTATTGTACTGTTTGTTGCACTGATTGTTTGCCGGAAATTTATACTGGTATTCGGATTTAGAACTGGTGGGACATTCAGAGGGACAGCTGCAATGGACGTTCGCAAGAAGGGCTACCGCATCGGTGAGTTGGCGCACCTGGCGAAGGTGAATCCCCGTACGATCGACTTTTACACCCGCGAGGGGTTGCTTGAGCCCCTCGACCGCGCCGACGCGCACCAGCACCGCTATTATCCGGCCATCTCCCTCGACCGGCTGCACCTCATCAAGCACCTGCGGGGCCGCCACATGAGCCTGGCCGAAATCCGCGACCAGCTCAAGTGTGTGCAGCGGCCGGAGCAGCGCGAGGTGATCCAGACATTGCAACTGGTCTGTCAGCAAATTGACGACCTACAGCACCAGCTCAAGGACCTTTCGCCCATCGCCCCGCAGACCGACCGGGCCTTGGTGATGGTCATGACCGTGGAGGCGATGCAGAAGGTGGCAACTCTCACCGCCGCGCTCACAACACTGCTTGCGTGACGATCGCCCGCGCTCTCACCATCGCCGGGTCCGATTCGGGCGGCGGGGCAGGTCTACAGGCCGACCTGCGCACCTTCGCCTTTCACAAAGTGCACGGCATGTCCGCCGTCACCTGCCTGACCGCCCAGAACACCCTTGGGGTACAGGGGGTAATGCCTGTGGAACCCGATTTTGTCGCTCTGCAAGTCGAAGTGGTGGCCGGGGATATTGGTCTGGATGCCGTGAAGACGGGCATGCTGCTCAACGCCGGGATCATCGCCCGGGTCGCCAGGCTGGCTGCCGAGCTGCCTTTGCCAAATCTGGTGGTGGACCCGGTGATGGTCTCGCGCACGGGTGCCCAGCTCATCGATGATGACGCCGTGGCGGCACTCAAGAACAAACTGTTGCCTCTGGCGATGCTCGTGACGCCCAATTTGCATGAGGCGCGCTTGCTGAGCGGGATTGCCATCGAAACGGTTGCCGACATGCAGACAGCTGCCCGCCGCATCGCCGCCCTCGGGGCGCGAAGCGTACTCATCAAAGGGGGAGCCCTCGCGGTCGGACGCGGCACGGATGTCTGGTACGACGGCGGCGAATGTGTCGTACTGATGGGCGATACGGTCGACACCCCCCACACCCACGGCACCGGCTGCACCCTGGCCGCGGCGATTGCCGCCAACCTTGCCCTCGGTCTTCCGCTGCGCGAGGCGATTGTGCAAGCCAAAGCCTACGTCACCGCCGCGCTGTGCCACAGCCTGGCGATTGGCCGCGGCCAGGGGCCGGTAGGCCACTTTTGGCCGCTGCTTGGCGATGCCGACGGTTAGGTTTGGGCGTTCGGTTTGGCAGCCAGGGGCTTCAGCGATTCCGCCTCGATCCATATGCGCCTGGCCTCGGGCACCTGGCTGCAAATGGCTGCCTCGGTGCGGTCGATGGTCTGCTCGATCTGTTCGAGGGTGAGACCTGGTCGGAAGGTGACGGACATGTTCACCAGTCGGGCAGACCGGGTTCCTCGGGATTCACCCTCGGCAAATCATACAACGACGGTAGCGGCGGCGAGGGTGAGGGAAAAAACGTCGGTTTGTAAGGCGCTGCCATCGGATGGCGTTCCCCAGCGAGCTTGTCCTGACCACCAGGATAATTCCATCGAGTTCACACCCAATAAAAGGCCGCGCCTTGGAGGGCACGGCCGAGGATAAGCGTTATCGCTTCTGTAAGAAGAAAGGGTCTTAGCGGCGACGGCCACCAGCACGCATCCGGCCGCTGCCGAAGCCGCTGCTGCTGCGGGAGCGATCGACGGTGCTGCCGCCGCTGGACGGGTCGGTGGAGCGCAACGTGCTGCCGCCGAATCCTGAACCGCTGGAGCGGGTGGAGTTGGGACTGGTGCGCTGAGAACGGCTCGCCGAGGAACCGAAGCCGCTGCCGGTGCCGAGTGAGCGGCTATTGCGCGTGGCGGCAGGCAGAGCACCGCCGTTGCGCGTCTGGTAGTTGCTGACCGCCTGGCCGTAGGTGTTGCCGTAGCCGCCGTAACCCGCCATGCCGCCCGCAGCGTAGGCCGGAGGCATGTAGTAGCGGGGGGCAAAGAGCATGTTGCCGATGGCCGCACCGGCCAGCGAAGCGGCGAAGGGCGTCCAGAAGCTCGACTCCTGGCGGACGACCACCGTCTGCTGCTCACCGGTCTGGGGATTGGCCTTGGTCTCAGTAACGTTGTGGACGTAGCCGATCTTGTAGTCCGGGGTCAGATAGAGCACCGGCTTGCCGCCTTCGACTTTGAGGTAGCTCTTTTTGCCGGCTTTGAGCTCTTCTTCGCTCAGCTGCGCCATCTGCAACTCGGCGGTGCGCAGGCTGGAGGAGCTGCCGGGAGGGGTGTTGAGCAACAACAGGCTGTACTCGCCGCTGGCGTCGTTGTAGTTGGCCTGCTGCAGCGGATACTGGCCGTCGGCCAGGGGCTTTTGAGGCGCGGTGGCAGTGGTGCCGCCCTGGCGATTGCCGGCGGTCTCGCTCTGGTTGCTGCCGCAGGCGACGGTGGTTAGGGTTAGCGTCAGTGCCAGCAGCACGGATAGGGACTTTTGCAGAGGCGAAGCGGATGATTTCATCGTTTGCCAAGGTGTATAGAGAACGGGTCACTTGAACTGAACGGGAGTGGCGGGCGGGCTCTTAGATGGGAACCAGCTCCGGGAAATTGACCAGCAACTGGTCGGAGGTCAGCTCGTCGCCCAGTTGGGCCGGGGAGAAGTGCACCTGCAGGGAGCGCAACCGACCGTTGTAGTGCAGGTTGATGAGCGCCTGGATCCCTTTGCTGAGCGCCTCGGCGCTCGAAAGATCGGTCTCGAGTTCGGGACATTCACCTTCGAAGGCGACGGTGATCATCACCACCAGATTGCGGGTGACCGGCAGGGCCAGCGGCTTGTCGGCCGGGAGAGTGGCCGCCTCGAGATCCGGACCGCTCAGGTAACGCCGGGCCGAGTCGGTATAGAGGGCGTTGAATTCGTCACCCGCCTGTCCTTCTTCCCAGAACACGTCGCCCTCGTTGGCCACCGAGCGCCAGTAAGTGTCGTACTGCAACAGCGCCTGGGCAATATTGGCCAGGCTCTCGCCCAGCACCTCCATATCGCCGTCGGCGGCCACCGCCCGACGGCCCTCTTCGTTGAGGATGCCCAGCATCGGGGCGGCATCTTCGCCGGCCAGATGAATGAACAGGCGACACACCACAAAGCGGGTCCGGCCCGCCATGCGGTTCAAACGGTCGCGCCAGGATGTCACGGGTTTCTCATGAACCTACACTTCTATGTTAGTTAACAAACAGTAAAAGAGCAAAGTGTCTTACCCCTAGGGGCTGCGCAAGCCATGCGACGATGATGCCGTGTCTACAGCGCCTGCCATGAACGCCAAATTCGACAGCGAAGCGGGAATTCGCGCCTACTACGACCAGGCTCCCTATCCGAATTATCCCCTCGAAACGACCCACGCCGACAATGCCGATGCGCTCTACCTGCACAACCTGGTCACACCCTATTACCTGCGCAACCAGCGCGTGATAGCGAGTGCCGGCAAACGCATTCTCGATGCCGGGTGTGGCAGCGGCTTCACCAGCCTGGCCCTCGCCCAGGCCAATCCGGGGGCGCGCATCGTCGGCATCGACCTCTCGGAGCGCTCGCTCGCTGTGGCCCGCGAGCGCCTCGCTTTTCACGGTTTTGAAAGTGCCGAGTTTCACGCCCTGCCCATCGAGCGGGTGGGGGAGCTGGGCGGGGATTTCGAGTTGATCAACTGCGACGAGGTGCTCTATTTGCTGCCGGATCCGGGCGTGGGGCTTGCTGCTCTGGCAGGGGTGCTCGCCCCCGACGGCATCCTGCGCGCCAATCTGCACGACCGGCACCAGCGCGCCCCGCTCTTTCGCGCCCAGCAGGCGTTCGCCTTGCTGAACGTCGTGGGCAAGGTCGAGGGAGAGGCGCGCTACGCCCTGGTGAGCGATGTCATGGAGTCTCTGGGCGACCGGGTCTTCCTCAAGCAGAGTTGCTGGGGCTACGCGGGTGAGGAACACCGCTACGCCGAGTGGATCGCCATGAACTATCTGCTCGAGGGCGATAAAGGCTTCACGATCCCCGAGCTGTTCGCGATGCTGCGCCAGGCACATCTCGAGTTTGTCTGCATGCTGCAGTGGCCGGAGTGGGAATTGGTGAACCTGTTCAAAGAGCCCACCCTTTTGCCGCCGCAGTTTGCGCAGATCTACCGCTCCGCTTCGCCTGAGGTGCGGCTGCACCTGTACGAACTGTTTCACGGCAACCACCGGCTCATCGACTTCTGGTGCGCCCACCCCGGCCGGGGGCGGCCTTACCAGCCTCTGGCCCGATGGAGCGCACCAGAACTGGCCGCCGCCCGGGTTCACCTGCATCCGCAGCTTTGCACCGAACAACTCAAAGCGGACTTGAGGGCAAGTCTGGCACAAAACAGCGATTTTCAGATGAACCGCTACCTGCGCGCCCCGCGCGGCGGCGAATTCACCCTTGATAGCCTCATCGCCCGCGGCCTGCTGCCGCTTTGGGAAGGACCGCAGCCGTTGGAGACACTCATCGAAAACTGGGTGGCGGCGGTCTGCGCCGAGACGGAGGCGACCGGGGGTGCGGTCGATCCTGAGCGGTTGCGCGGCGACCTGCTCAACTTTGTGGCCTACGGCGAGCGCTTTGCCTATTTTCTGGTCGAACGGGCGGCTTGAACCATGGAAGAACTGTTACTGCTTGACAAGCTGCGCCGGCAGTACGACCAGACACCCTACCCAAAAGTCGCCATCGAAAGCGTCCACGACCGCAACTCCCTGTGGCTGCACAGCTTCACCACCCCCTACTACCATCGCCATCGGCGGCTACCCCCGAGTGGCGCTCCCCTGCGCATCCTCGATGCGGGCTGCGGCAGCGGTTTCACCAGCCTGGCCCTTGCCCAGGCTAATCCGGGAGCGCAACTGGTCTGTCTGGACCTCTCGGCGGCCTCCCTCGCGGTGGCCTGCGAGCGACTCGCCTTTCACGGCTTCACGGATGTCGAATTCCACGATCTGCCGCTGGAGCAGGTGGGGGAGTTAGGCCGACACTTCGACTTGATCAACTGCGACGAGGTGCTCTATTTGCTGCCGGATCCGGGCGTGGGGCTTGCTGCTCTGGCGGGGGTGCTCGCCCCCGACGGCATCCTGCGCGCCAATCTGCACAGCGCCTACGCCCGCGCGCCGGTTTTTCGCGCCCAACGGGTCTTCCAGATGATGGGGCTCACCAACGGCACACCGGGCGAAGCGGAGATGGAACTGGTGCGCTCGACGATGGACGCCCTCAACAACAGCACCCACCTCAAAATCGACACCTGGGTGCCCTGCATCCACCTGCACGACGACCTGGAGTGGTACCAGCTCAACTATCTGCTTGCAGGCGACAAGGGCTACACCGTGCCGGAGGTGTTTGCTCTGCTCGCCGGGGCAAACCTCGAATTTATCAGCATGGTTCTCTGGCCGACCTGGGATGTGCGCTGTTTGTTTCGTGATCCCGACCGCCTGCCGCCGCTGTTTGCTGAACGGCTGGCGGACAAATCGCCGATAGAACGGCTGCACCTGTACGAACTGATTCACAGTCCCCACCGGCTCATCGACTTCTGGTGCGCCCACCCCGCTCAGCAGCCCGCCGCGGCCAAACCGCCTGCCCTGGAGCACAACCTGCGCCTGCACCTGCATCCGCAGTTGCGCACGGACAGCCTGCGCGAGCGCCTGGAGCAAGCGCTCGGCGAGGGCAAACCCTTCGAGTTGCAGCAGCATATTCGCTTTCCCTTCGGCGAACCGCTCCCCGATGCGCAGATGGCGGGTTGTCTGCTGCCGCTGTGGGATGGGCCGATGGAACTGGAGCGCTTCGAGCGCCAATGGCTTGAATTTGCCCACGCCACGGGTCAACCGGAGCCGGTCGCCCGGCCGGGAGCGGCCCGCCGCTTCGCCGCGGCGGCAGAGGGTTTGCTGTATCTGCTTTTCGAATTCACCTGAGCGTGCCTTCGGAGGTTGTCATGGGCCACGATGCCGAGCACCTGGGGCGCGTGCGCGCCCAGTACGACACCGCCCCCTACCCGCGCATCCCGCTGCACCACTCCCACAGCGAGGACACCGCCATGCTCTACCTGCACAACTTGATGACGCCCCATTATCTGCGCAATCGGCGGGTCGTCTCTGCTGCCGGTAAACGCATTCTCGATGCCGGGTGCGGCAGCGGCTTCACCAGCCTGGCCCTCGCCCAGGCCAATCCGGGGGCGCGCATCGTCGGCATCGACCTCTCGGAGCGCTCGCTCGCTGTGGCCCGCGAGCGCCTCGCTTTTCACGGTTTTGAAAGTGCCGAGTTTCACGCCCTGCCCATCGAGCGGGTGGGGGAGCTGGGCGGGGATTTCGAGTTGATCAACTGCGACGAGGTGCTCTATTTGCTGCCGGATCCGGGCGTGGGGCTTGCTGCTCTGGCAGGGGTGCTCGCCCCCGACGGCATCCTGCGCGCCAATCTGCACAGCGCCTACGCCCGCGCGCCGGTTTTTCGCGCCCAGAAATTTTTCCAGACCCTGGGGCTTGCGGGTCACAGGGACGAAGCGGAGGAAATTGCCCTGGCGCGCCAGACCATGGAGCGGATGAACGAAGGTGCCCAGCTCAAAAAGGACGCCTGGACACCCTTTGCGAGTCTGCACGATGACAGCGAATGGTACCGGATGAATTATCTGCTGGTGGGCGACAAGGGCTTCACGATTCCGGAGACCTTCGCGATGCTCGCCGATTGCGGCCTCGAATTGGTCAAGATGCTCCTGTGGCCCACCTGGGAGCTGCGCCACTGGTTCAAAAGCGGCCAGCTGCCGCCCTTGATCGCCGCCCAGATTGGCAAACTGACCACCGCCGAGCGGCTGCACCTGAGCGAACTGATTCATAGCTCCCACCGGCTCATCGACTTCTGGTGCGGTCATGCCGGACGAAGCCGTCCCCGCGATCCTGTGGAAACCTGGGATGCGGGCGACTTTGCCGCGTCCGTGCTGCATCTGCACCCGCAGCTTGCCACCGAAAGGCTTAAGCAATTTCTGCTCGACTGCCTGGAGGCAGGGGAACCCTTCAACTTCAACCAGCACATGCGGGTGCCCTACGGCGAGCCGATTGTCATCGACGGCATGGAGGAAGCGCTGTTGCCCCTATGGGACGGCCCCCAGCCCTACGCCGAATTCGAGCGGCACTGGGTGCGCCTCGCGGTGCGCAGGACCACCGTCGCCCGTCCCGTCTTTGAGCACACCGCCCGCGCCGACTTGCGCCGCTTTGTGCGCCAGATGGAGAACCTGGCCTACCTGATGGTGGAACCTGTGGGATGATGGGGCAGTGCACGTCGGCCCAGAAGCGCTGCCGCGCCCGGAGCCGATGGAGAGGCAATTTTGGGAGTAGAACTGCGCAGTTACGTCTACCTCGATAACCTGCAACCGCAGTTCGCGGCCTTTTTGGGGACGATCGCGCCGGGGTTTTTGCCGCTGCCGGGGGACGCTTCGCTGTGGATCGAGATTTCCCCGGGCATCGAGATTAACCGCATCACCGATATCGCCCTCAAAGCCGCCGTCGTGCGGCCGGGGCTGCAGGTGGTCGAGCGGCTGTTCGGCAGCCTCGAAATTCACTCCAACCGCCAGGGGGAGACCAAGACTGCCGGTCAGGCGATTCTTGAGTATCTGGGCGTGCGCGAGCGCGAGCGCCTCAAGCCTCGCGTCATTTCAAACCAGATTATCCGCAACATCGACCCGCACCAGACCCAGCTCATCAACCGCTTCAAGCGCGGTCAGATGATCCTGGCGGGCCAGACGCTCTTTGTGCTGGAGGTGGAGCCCGCCGCCTACATTGCCCTCGCCGCCAACGAAGCCGAAAAAGCCGCCAACATCAACATCCTGGAAGTGTTGCCCTTCGGCAGCTTCGGGCGGATGTACCTGGGGGGCGAGGAGCGCGACATCATGGTCAGCTATTCCGCCTCCATCGCCGTGGTCGAGAACGTCTTCGGGCGCGAAGATCCGGCGATCGGGCGTCGGGAATAAACACTACAAACGGCGCGATATCACTCAGTGCGCCCGAATAGGGCAAACCCGGCCGCTGCAGCGAGCGACCGGGCGATGCGCTTTTGGCGTAGACTACTTGCGGACGGCTTTGAGGGACAGCTTGCGCAGGCGGATGGACTTGGGCGTCACCTCCACCAGTTCGTCGTCGTTGATGTACTCGAGGGCGCGCTCCAGGCTCATGATCACAGGTGTCTTGAGCTGCACCAACTCCTCGCCCCCGGCGGAGCGCATGTTGGTGAGCTTCTTGGTCTTGCAGATGTTCAGTTCGAGATCCTGCTGGCGGTTGTTCTCGCCGATGATCATGCCGGCGTAGACGCGGGTGCCGGGGGTGATGAAGAAGATGCCCCGGTCCTCGGCGTTCTGCAGGGAGTAATAGGTCGCTTCCCCTTCTTCGAAGGCGATAAGCACACCGTTTCTGAGGGTTTCCATCTCGCCCACCGTCGAGCGGTAGTCGAGGAAAGAGTGGCTCATGATCCCTTCGCCGCGCGTCAGGCGCAGGCACTCGGTGCGAAAGCCCATCAACCCGCGCGCCGGGATCACAAATTCGAGCTGGGTGCGGCCGTTGCCGAAGCTCTGCATGTTCTGCATCTCGGCGCGGCGGCGGCCGAGGTTGGAGATGCAGCCGCCCGCCGCGTCGTCGGGCACATCGAGTACCAGCAATTCGAACGGCTCGTAGACGTGGCCGTCCACCACCCGAAAGATGACCTGGGGTTTGGAGACTTGAAACTCGTAGCCCTCCCGGCGCATCGTCTCAATCAAAATGCCCAGGTGCAGTTCGCCGCGGCCGGAGACCAAAAAGCGATCGGGCGAATCGGTCTCCTCGACGCGCAGCGAGACGTTGGTCTCAAGCTCTTTGAAGAGGCGCTCGCGCAGCTTGCGGGAGGTGACGTGCTTGCCCTCCTGTCCCGCAAAGGGCGAGTCGTTGACTGAGAAGGTCATCTGCAAAGTCGGTTCGTCGACTTTGATGAGCGGCAGCGCCTCGGGGTGCTCGGCACTGGTGAGCGTCTCGCCGATGTTGGCGTCGGCGAAACCGGCCACCGCTACGATATTGCCCGCGTAAGCCTCGCTCAGTTCGGTGCGGCTTAGACCATCGAAGCCAAACAGTTTGACCACCTTGCCCCGTTCGATTTTGCCGGAATCTTTGACGATGGCGATGGTCTGGTTGGCGCGAATCGAACCGTTGTGGATTTTGCCCACGACAATGCGGCCCAGGTACTCGGAGTAATCGAGGGTGGTCACCTGCAGTTGCAAAGGTTTGGCCGGGTCGCCCACCGGCGCCGGAACATGGCGGAGGATCGCTTCAAAAAGCGGCTGCATGTCCTTGGACTCATCGGCCAGGTCGTTTTTGGCGTAGCCCGAGAGCCCCGAGGCAAAGAGCACCGGAAAATCGATCTGATCGTCGTCGGCCCCCAGTTCGATAAACAGATCCAGCACCTTGTCGATGGCGCGGTGCGGGTCGGCCTGGGGTCGGTCGATCTTATTGACCAGCAAAATCGGCTTGAGACCCTTCTCGAGCGCCTTTTTGAGCACGAAGCGCGTCTGGGGCATCGGCCCTTCGTTGGCGTCCACGATGAGCAGGCAACCTTCGACCATGCCGAGCACCCGCTCGACTTCGCCGCCAAAGTCGGCGTGGCCGGGGGTGTCCACGATATTGATCAGATGGTCGAGGTAGCTTACCGCCGTGTTCTTGGCCAAAATCGTGATCCCGCGCTCGCGCTCGAGGTCGTTCGAGTCCATCACGCAGGTTTCCACCACTTCGTTGTCCCGAAAGATCCCGGACTGCTTGAGCAGAGCGTCGACCAGGGTGGTCTTGCCGTGGTCGACGTGGGCAATGATCGCGACGTTACGAATCTGAGCCGGACTCAGACGGTTGGTTTCCATGGATAGGTCCGAAGCTGGTGGTTTTACAAAAGTTAAGACTTGAGCCCTATCCTAGCATTCTTCGCCCAAAGCCGTCAGTTGCGCTTACGACGCCGAGACACGGCCGTCGACGGGTCTTGCACCTTCGCCCCATATCCCTTCGTACTTGGTCACTTCGATGTCCTCCAGGACCGTCACCTGGCAGGCGAGCCGCCGCCCGCCTTCGACGCCTTTGTGTGGGGGCAGTCCGAGACGAAACTTCTCCCGGCCGCCCGGTTCTGAGACCGGCCCGGCGATACCCACAGCACAGGTGCCGCAAGTGCCGAGGCCATGGCAGTTGATGAGGGACGACGGGCCGTTGTACATAGGTACGTTCTGCTCGAGCAAAAACTGGCGGAGGTTGGCTCCCTGGGCGCAGGTGTAGGTCTTGCCGAAAATTTTGACTTGTGGCATTGCTCTCTCCCGATGGCTCGCCTGCCTCCAGGGTATCCGCCCGCTTCCATCCCGGCACAGCGGGCACCGGGAGCCACAAAAGCCGGTGTTACAATCCAAGTTGAAATGCCCGAGCCAGGCGACGCCGATGTTGAAGTCCACCACCCGCCACGTCCACATCTTCGCTGCTGACATCCGCAACGACAGTTTCATCGCGAGCGACAGCAAACTCACCCTCGATGTCGATCCGGACAACGAATTTATCTGGAACGACCCGGCGCTGCAAAAGGTTTACAGCGAGTTCGATCGGCTGGTCGCCGCCTACACTGGCCTGGCCCTCACCGAGTACAACCTGCGCCGCATCGGTTCGGATCTTGAAAATTTTATCCGCGGCCTTTTGCAGCAGGGCGAAATTGCCTACAACCTCGACAGCCGCGTACTCAACTTCAGCATGGGCCGCCCGCAGGTGAGGCGCTCTGGCCAGATCGAAAACCGACCCGGCCAGTAGCACAGCCCCCGGCCGAAAATTTCCGGTGGCGGCAGATGGCAAGCGTTTGAGGTCCGCCCGAGCGAATCCGCCCATGCAAGAAGCGCGCCAAACCAGAGGACCGATTCTCGACAGCGGCGATCACCTGACTCGCCCCGAATTCGAACGGCGCTACCGCCGGATGCCCCATCTAAAGAAAGCGGAACTCGTCGAGGGAGTCGTCTTTGTGCCGTCACCCGTCCGCATCGATAGTCATGGCCGACCGCACGCCCACGTAGTCGGCTGGCTGACGCTTTACTGCGCGGCCACGCCCGGCGTGGATATCGGCGACAACGCCACGGTGCGCCTGGATCTCGACAACGAACCGCAGCCGGATGCTCTGTTGCGTCTCGAAAATGGCACCTCGTCGATCGGCGCCGACGGGTATGTGGAAGGCCCGCCGGAACTGGTCGTCGAGATCGCTGCAAGCAGCGCATCCTACGATCTGCACGAAAAGCTGCGGGCCTACCAGCGCAACGGGGTGCAGGAGTACTTGGTCTGGCGGGTAGAGGATAGGCAGATCGATTGGTTTGTCTTACAAGAAGGCCGTTATGTTCTGTTGCCTGTCGATGATGAATCCGTCATCCGAAGCCGGGTTTTCCCAGGGCTCTGGCTATGTGTTTCGGCGCTGTTGAACGGTGAACTTGGAACTGTTTTTGATGGGCTGCAACGCGGTCTACAAGACCGAAGCTACAAAGAATATTAACAGCTGATTCGAAAAGCCTGTTCAGCATCCGGTGTTTACCTGTGCAGCAGCATCCAGACCGACGACACCAACATGGACAGCCGTCTATTAAGACGCGCCGGATTATTCCAAGATAGTTGTTGCAGTACCATGTCCGCACAGGCCGCAACGCCGCTGCGGCTCGCTTGCTATAATCAACCGAATTGGGATGTTCTGGGTGATGCCGGTATGACAAAGTATGTATTCGTAACGGGCGGTGTGGTGTCCTCGATCGGCAAAGGCATCGTCGCCGCTTCCCTCGGCCGCCTGCTCAAATCGCGGGGCTACTCGGTGACGATCCTCAAGCTCGATCCGTATATCAACGTCGATCCGGGCACGATGAGCCCGTTTCAGCACGGCGAGGTGTTCGTCACCAACGACGGCGCCGAGACCGACCTCGATCTGGGCCACTACGAGCGATTCACCGATACCGACGTCTCCAAGCTCAACAACGTCACCACCGGCTCGATTTACCAAAGTGTGATCAACAAAGAGCGCCGCGGCGATTACATGGGCGGCACCGTCCAGGTCATTCCCCACATCACCAACGAGATCAAAGAGCGCATCCGCCGGGTGGCCCACGACACCAACCCGGACGTGGTGATCGTCGAGGTGGGCGGCACCGTGGGCGATATCGAGTCGCTGCCCTTTCTAGAGGCGATCCGCCAGTTTCGCAAGGACGTCGGCCGCGAGAACGTGCTGTATATCCACGTCACCTATATCCTGCACATCCCGACCGCAGGCGAGATGAAGACCAAGCCCACCCAGCACTCGGTCAAAGAACTGCGCTCGATCGGCATCCAGCCGGATATTCTCGTCTGCCGCTCCGACCGGCCCCTGAGCATCGGCATCAAAGACAAGATTTCTGAATTTTGCGACGTGCCGGTGCAGGCGGTGATCACCTGCCAGGACGCCCAGACCATCTATGCTGTGCCCCTCAATCTGGAGCGCGAAGGGCTCGCCCACCAGGCGATCACCCTGTTGGGTCTGGAGCAGCGCCAGCCGGACTTGCGCGATTGGGAAATTCTGGTAGACCGCATCTGCAACCCGTCGCGCTCGGTAACCATCGCCATCGTCGGCAAGTACGTGCGGCTTTCGGACGCTTATATCTCGGTGGTCGAAGCGCTCAGGCACGCTGCTGTCGCCCTCGACGCCGAAGTCAAAGTCGAATGGATCTCAGCTGAAGCGGTCGAGGAGCGCGGAGCTGCCTACTTTCTGGCCAATGTCGACGGGGTGGTGGTGCCGGGGGGCTTCGGCTCGCGCGGCATCGACGGTAAAGTGAACGCTATCGGCTACGCCCGCGCGCAACGGTTGCCCTTTTTGGGGCTGTGTCTCGGCATGCAGTGCTCGGTAATCGAGTGGGCGCGCCACGGTGCGGGGCTTTTGGCCAACAGCACCGAGTTCGACCCGCAGACCCCCAACCCGGTGATTTCGCTGCTGCCTGAGCAGGCGGACGTGGTGGATCTAGGCGGCACGATGCGCCTGGGACTCTGGCCCTGCCGCCTGCAAGAAGGCACCCTGGCCCACCGCCTCTACGGCGAGACGCTGATTTACGAGCGCCACCGCCACCGCTACGAGTTCAACAACGCCTACCGCAAGGCGATGCTCGAAGCCGGTTTCCAGATCAGCGGCACTTCCCCCGACGAGCGCCTGGTCGAAATCATCGAAATGGTCGATCATCCCTACTTCATCGCCACCCAGTTCCATCCCGAATTCAAGTCGCGGCCCAACAAACCCCACCCGCTCTTCTTCGGCCTGGTGCGCGCCGCCCTCGAGCGCAAGGAAGCCGAGCGGCTACCGGCCGCCCCGGTGCCGATCCCGCTGCCGTCCACGGTGTGAAACCGAAGCAGCCCAAGGGTTGCCCTAGTGGTGGGGATTCAGCTAAGCTGCTTGCAACCTCTATATCTAGAGTAGGGGAGCGCCTGGAGGGCCGCTGCAATGGCAAGACAGTGCTGGAACCGCCGGAGGAGCTGGTGGTTGGGGTTGTGTTTGTGCGCGACGGGGATGCCGGTGTTTGCCCAGGGGGTACCGCCGATGCCCGCGGCCACCGAGCCGCCGCGCCTCGCCGCGAGCCGCTACCAGGCGGGGGCGGATCTGCAGACGGTGGTGGCGCTGTTGCAGCAGCAGGCCCTCGACGAGGGGGGACGCACGGCGTCCCTCAGCAGCGAGCGCACGTACCGCGAACTGGTGGTGGCCCAGGAGACCGAGGGCAAGGGCCGCGATCCGAAACTGGTCGAGTACGAGGTGATCGCAAAAGTACTCGGTAAGTACGGCGGCAAGGGCGACGCGCTGCTCACGCCTGAGCAATTGCAGCGCGAGCGCCAGCGCGATCGGGCGAGTGTGTCGGTGACACCGGTGGGCGAAGGTATTGCCCAGGTGCGGCTCGCCTCCATGGGGTTCGGTTCTGCTTCGCAGGTGAGCCAGGCGCTGCATCAGGCGGATCACAGCCGCGGGGTGATCCTCGATCTGCGCGGCGCCTCGGGCGAGGACGCCCAGTCGGTGGCGGATACAGCGCGGCTCTTTTTCCCGACCGGCGCTTCGCCGCTGGTGCAGACGGTCGGCGCGCGCGACAGCGTCCGGCGCTGGGACAGCAAAGTGCGGGCGGTAGCCGTCGACCTGCCGGTGGTGGTGCTCGTCGATAAAAAGACGCGGGCCGGGGCGGAGGCGCTTGCCGCCCAACTCGGACGCAGCGGCCGTGCCCAGGTGCTGGGTGCGCGCACGGCGGGCTCGGATCTGTTCAGCGAAAATTTTGCGCTGCCCAGTGGAGCGGCGGTGCGGTTGGTGACTGGCCGCTGGCGCACCGGCGACGGCCGCGGCCTCGCCGAGGGGGTCGAACCCACCGAGGCGAGCGGCGCCGATCCGCTGCCGCGGGCGGTGGAATTGCTCGCCTCCCGGCCCGGGCAGCCGTTCAAACCGACGGTCTTCCCGGCGCGCGGCGAAATCGGCGACAAGACCCTCGGATTCAATGCCGGTACGGGCGATCTGGGCCTAGCCGGTGCGGTCGAGTACTTCCGCGGCGGCGAGAGCAACGCCATGCGCCCGAGCGACGAACTGAAAATCTGGTTTGTCCCGGATTTCATCGTCCTCAACTACAAACCGTCCTCGTCGCTATTGAACTTTTTTGCCGACCGCATCTACTCGACCGCTGCCAACACCGCCACCGACAAAGGCATCCGCATCGGTTCGAGCTACAACGACGTTCTCGAAGCCTACGGCAATCCGGGCAGCGGCGGGTACAACGAACTGTTTCCGTTTCCGGAGCGCTCCCGGGCCAACCGCCCGGACCGCTACTACGTCAATTACGATGCCATTGGAGTGAGTTTCGGCCTGGAGACCGGCACCAATGTCGTGCGTGAAATCGGCGTCTACAAACCCGGCAGCTGACCGGCGCCCCCCGTGAGGGTCGCCCTTGTCCACGAGTACCTGATCAAGCAGGGCGGCTCGGAAAACGTTGTCGAGGCGCTCAAGGGTCTGTTTCCGGAGGCGCCCATTTACACCAGCTACTTCGGGGCGGCGACGATGCCCGAGCGCTGGCGCCGCTACGACGTGCGCCCGTCGTTTCTGCAAAAGCTGCCCCTGGGCGGCAGCACCAGCTATCAAAGGCGGCTGCAGTATGTTTTGCCCCTGATGCCCGCCGCCTACGAAAGCTTTGATCTGCGCGCATACGATCTGGTGATCTCCAGTTCCCACGCCTTCGCCAAAGGGGTGCTCACCCGCCAGGACGCTCTGCACCTGAGTTATATTCACACGCCGACGCGCTACCTGTGGGATATGACCTGGGATTATCAGCGCGAATTTCGAGTGCCGCTGCTGGGAGCGCTGATGCCGCTGATGCTGAGCGCGCTGCGCACCTGGGACTTTCAGGCCGCCCAGCGGCCGGATCACCTGATGGCCAATTCCCGCTACGTCCAGCAGCGCATCGCCAAATTCTATCGGCGGCCCGCCACGGTCGTCTATCCGCCTGTGGACACCCAGTTTTTTCAACCGGTGGCGGCTCCGAGCCTCGAGTACTATCTGGTGGCGGGCCGCTTGGTGCCTTACAAGCGTCTGGATCTGGCCATCGAGGCGTTTAACCGCCTGGGGCTGCCTTTGTGGGTGGCAGGTGAGGGGCCGGAATTGGCGCGGTTGCGGGCCAGGGCGCGGCCGAACGTGGTCTTCTTGCCCTATCAACCCCCCAAGCAACTGGCGGAACTGTTCGCCAACTGCCGGGCTTTGATCTTTCCGGGCGAAGAAGATTTCGGCATCGTGCCGGTGGAGGTGCAGGCGTGCGGCAGGCCGGTAGTCGCCTACGGGCGGGGCGGGGCCACAGAAACGGTGGCCGACGGCGAAAGCGGCGTGCTCTTCGGCGAGCAGACGGCCGAAGCGCTGGTGGCGGCGGTCGAGCGCTGCGAGCAAATGCGCTGGCTACCGGGACAGATCCGCGCGCGCGCGGAGCGGTTTTCCCAGGCGCGCTTCTGCCAGGCGGTGCGCTCGTGCGTGGCGCGCGCCCTGGCAGGAGAACTTAATTTCGGCCCGGGGCATGCCTAGAAATGCTCGTACAGACCCCAACCCCCTCGATGCTAGTTTCCCACCGGAGCCCTCGGGTTTCGGTGTTTTTGTTGCGACCGATTTTGGATCCGTTAGTGTAAGAAGGCAGCTTATCGATGGAGCGAACCGTTCGCCATGACGAGTTCGGGCGTCAAAGCGCTGCCGCTGTTGCCCGTTCCCGGCTCCAGCCAAGGCAAGACTTCCCTGGGACGCTGGCTGAAGGCCGGAGGGCCGGGGGGCAAGCACCAGGCCGAACAGACCCATCCTTGGTATTCGGTACTTTGGCTGACCGGTGTCGACTACTTCTCGACTCTGGGCTACCAACCGGGCATTGCCCTGCTGGCGGCGGCGTCTATCTCGCCGCTGGCGACACTGCTTTTGGTCGTAGTCACCCTGGCGGGGGCGCTGCCCATCTATATCCAGGTGGCCAAGCGCTCCTTCATCGGCCAAGGTTCGATTGCCATGCTGGAGAATCTGCTTTCCGGCTGGCTGGGCAAGCTGCTGGTGCTGGTGCTCATCGGTTTTGCCACCACCGATTTTGTGATCACGATGACGCTGTCGGCCTCCGACGCCGCCGAGCATCTGGTTGAAAACCCGTTTGCCAAACCTTTTCTCGAAGGCAGCCAGTATCCGGTCACGGTGGTGCTGCTGGTGCTGCTCGCCTTGGTTTTCCTGCTGGGATTTCGCGAGGCCATCGGTCTGGCGGTCGCCGTCGGTGTGCCCTATATTTTGCTCAACATCGTCGTTATCGCTAGAGGTTTTCAGGAAATTGCCGCGCGCCCGGAACTGCTCGCCGGTTGGCAGCGCTCGTTGACCCTGACGGGTGACTGGACGATGCTGCTCATTGCGGCGGGACTCACCTTTCCAAAGCTGGCCCTGGGTCTAAGCGGCTTTGAGACCGGTGTGACGGTCATGCCCCTCATCAAAGGCGATCCCGGCGACGAGCGCAAACCGGCCCCCGAAGGCCGCATCCGCAACACCGGCTATTTGCTCACCGCGGCGGCGGTGTTGATGAGTTTGCTGTTGATGACGTCGAGTTTCATCACCACCCTGCTGATTCCGCCTGCCGCCTACGCCGAGGGCGGTCCCGCGGCGGGCCGGGCGCTCGCCTACCTCTGCCACCAACTTCTAGGCGACACCATTGGCACCCTCTACGACATCTCGACCATCGTCATACTTTGGTTTGCAGGGGCCTCGGCGATGGCGGGCCTATTGAATTTGATTCCCCGCTATCTACCCCGCTTCGGGATGGCTCCCAGTTGGGTGAGTTACAACCGGCCGCTGGTCCTGGCGCTTTTGGCCATCGATCTGGTGGTGGTCAGTGCCTTTCAGGCCAACGTCGAAGCCCAGGGCGGCGCCTACGCCACGGGCGTACTGGCGCTCATTCTCTCGGCGGCGGTGGCGGTCTCCCTGGCGCTCGGGCGCGAGGCCGCCGCCCAAAATTCGCAGCGGCTGCGCAATTTGAGTTATTACTTCTGGTTTTTGGTGGTCGTCTTCACCTACACGCTGCTCGACAACATCAAAGAACGGCCTGACGGCCTGATTATCGCAAGCTTCTTCATCGCCTTTGTCCTGGTGATCGGGATCGGCACGCGCCTCAGGCGGTCTACCGAGTTGCGCGTCGAGCAGGTGACCTTCGCCGACGATCTCTCAGCCGAGTTGTGGCCGAAGCTGCTCGGCAAAAAAGTGGCTCTGGTGCCTTTGATCAGCAACGCACCCGCTCCCCGCGAGAGCAAGGCCAACCAGATTCGCACCTACTACACCATTCGCCATGCGTTTGCCTTTTTGCACGTCAATTTGCGCGACGACTGCAGCGACTTTACCAGCGGCCTCAGGCTGCAGATCCGCCAGGAGGGCGAGAATTTTACCATCGAGGTGTTCGGGGCGGTGGCCATCGCCAACGCCATCGCCTACCTGAGCGAACTGATGGACCCGGTGTCGATCTTTTTGGGTCTTACCCGCAAGAATATGACCGAGCAGTCGCTCAACTACATCCTCACGGGCCAGGGGGAGACCGGCCTGATGGTCTACCAGATTCTGGTGCGCTATTGGGAATGGACCGCGGGCGAGGAGGACGTCAGGCCTTTGATCTTTTTGCTCAGCGAGTGAGTGCTTCCGCCGCCAGGGCCGGGGCGCGTTTGTGCCATTCGGTGGCCTGCTCGTAGGCGTAGGCGGCCCGCAAGAGCTTGCCCTCCTCCAGGGCGTTCGCCATGATCTGAAAGCCGATGGGCAGCCCCCTGGCGTCGAAGCCGCAGGGGATGCTCGCCCCGGCCACCCCCGCCAGGTTGAGGGGGATGGTGTAAATGTCCGAAAGGTACATGCTGAGCGGGTCGCTCACCTTGTCGCCGAAGGCGAAGGCGGTGGTGGGGGCGGTAGGACCGACCAGCACGTCGACTTTGGCAAAGGCGTCCAGGTAATCCTGTTTGATGAGCGTGCGCACCTTCTGGGCTTTTAGGTAATAGGCGTCGTAGTAACCGGCCGACAGCGCGTAGGTGCCAAGCATGATGCGGCGCTTCACTTCGCTGCCGAAGCCTGCCTCGCGGGTCCGGCCGTACATCGGCACCAGCGCGTCTGCTTCCCGGTCGCGCAGGCCGTATTTGACGCCGTCGTAGCGCGCCAGGTTGGCCGACGCCTCGGAGGTGGCGATGATGTAATAAGTCGACAGTCCCCGGGCAAAGCGCGGGCAGCTCACTTCCTGAATCTGGGCTCCTAGATCCCGCATCACCTCGATCGCCTCGAAGACGGCGTCGGCCACGTCGGGATCGAGACCCTCGGCAAAAAATTCTTTGATAAAACCCACCTTTACGCCCTTGAGGTCGCTTACCAGGGCCTGACGATAATCGGGCACGTTCACCGCCAGACTGGTCGAATCGAGGGGGTCGTGGCCCGCGATCGCCTGCAGCACCAGGGCGGCATCCTCCACCGACCGGGTAAAAGGACCAATTTGATCGAGCGAGGAGGCAAAAGCGACCAGACCATAGCGCGAGACCAGCCCGTAGGTGGGTTTGAGGCCGACGACGCCGCAAAAAGATGCGGGTTGGCGGATCGAGCCGCCCGTATCAGATCCCAGGGAGGCCACCGCCTCGCAGGCTGCCACCGCCGCCGCCGAACCGCCCGAGGAGCCCCCCGGCACGCGGCTCAGATCCCAGGGATTGCGCGTCGGGCCGAAGGCGGAATTTTCGGTCGAGGAGCCCATCGCAAATTCATCGAGGTTGGTCTTGCCGATGATGAGCGCCCCCCGCTCCTCCAACCGGCGGGTGGCGGTCGATTCGTAGGGCGGGCGGTAGTTTTCGAGAATTTTAGAAGCGCAGGTGGTGGGAATGCCCACCATGCACAGGTTGTCCTTGACGGCAATCGGCACCCCGGCGAGCAGGCCCGCATCTTCGCCTCTGGCGATTTTTGCATCGACGGCTTCAGCTGCTGCGAGGGCGCGCTCCGGGGTGAGGCGCAAAAAGGCATGGACCTCCGTGTCGAGTCTTTCGGCCCGCTCCAGGTACTGCCTGGCCACTTCCACAGCCGAGCGCTCTTTACTTGCGACCTGCGAGCGCAGCTGTCCGATCGATGTCATTTGCATATTTCCTGTCCGCACAGACAACCATCGTACCGACTTGGCCCCGATTCTGGAACAATCGACACCGTTTGTCCGATTCAAACTCATAGTATGGTGGGGCTACGACAGGGCCGAAGCGCAACACTTCGTGACTTTCACCCAGAGGATGACGATGGTCCAGCAACAACTACCGCCGACGCGCTACCACATCGACCGCCCGGAGGCGCTGGCCCTCTACCGCGATATGGTCCTCGGGCGGACGTTCGAGGACACCTGCGCCCAGATGTACTACCGCGGCAAGTTGTTCGGCTTTGTGCACCTCTACAACGGCCAGGAAGCCGTCTCCACGGGCGTCATCAAAGCTTTGCGCCTCGACGATTATGTGACGAGCACCTACCGCGACCACGTCCATGCCCTTTCCAAAGGTGTTTCGGCGCGCTCGGTGATGGCGGAGTTGTTCGGCAAGGCCACCGGTTGCTCCAAGGGCCGCGGCGGCTCGATGCACCTGTTCTCGGCGGAGCACAATCTGCTGGGCGGTTTCGCCTTCGTGGCCGAAGGGATTCCGATTGCCACGGGGGCGGGCTTCACGGCGGTCTACAAAGGTACCGATCAGGTGAGCGCCTGCTTTTTTGGCGACGGTGCCACCAACAACGGCCAGTTCTTCGAGTGCCTCAATATGGCGGCTTTGTGGAAGTTACCGATTCTCTTCGTCGTCGAAAATAACCTCTGGTCGATCGGCATGTACCATCCTCGTGCTTCGTCGGTCGTCGAAATCTCCAAAAAAGCGGACGCCTTCGGTATTACCGGGGTGCGGGTGGACGGGATGGACGTGCTCGCCGTGCGCGCGGTGGCCAAAGAAGCGATCGAACGCGCCCGCGCGGGCGGCGGCCCGACTTTAATCGAGTGCACGACCTATCGCTTTCGGGGCCATTCGCTGGCGGACCCGGACGAGTTGCGCGACCCGGCCGAAAAAGAATTCTGGCGCAAGCAAGATCCGATCCCGCGCCTGGCGGCCTTTATCCGCGAGCAGGAGCTGGCCACCGCCGAGGAACTCAAAGCCATCGAGCAAGAAATAAGAGCCGAAGTCGACGATGCAGTCCTCTTTGCTGAGGAGTCTCCGGAGCCGCCCATCGACGAACTCTATCGCTTCCAGTTTGCGGAGGACGAATAAATTTATGCCGGTCAAACTGTTTTACGAAGCGCTCAAAGACGCCATGGCCGAAGAAATGCGCCGCGACCCCAATGTCTACGTCCTCGGCGAAGATGTCGGACACTACGGCGGCTCCTACAAAGCCACCA
>JAESGW010000248.1_pt1 | contig 85430 bp, 73 predicted proteins | sample 9269791 | NCBI WGS metagenome assembly JAESGW01 (sample SAMN16773120, study PRJNA677053) | algae metagenome | isolation source: Aphanocapsa lilacina HA4352-LM1 and co-occurring heterotrophs from near cave... | place: USA: Maniniholo cave, near Haena, Kauai, HI | collected 2009-07-28 | reverse complement strand
GTAAGCGGCCAGCCGCACCACGTTGCCCAGCACGCCGAGGCGGTGTAAGACAGCTCAGGTCGCTGGCTGCCAGCGATGTGGCAAGAGCTCGTCAATGCGGCTGTTGAGGTGGGTCGGCAAGCGCTGCAGGACATCGCGCAGGTAGGCCCAGGGGTCGTGCCCGTTGAGCTTGGCGGACTGAACCAAGCTCATGACCATCGCCGCGCGCTGCCCGGCGAGCTCGCTGCCGGCGAACAACCATCCCTTTCTTCCGACCGCCCACGGGCGGATCTGGTTTTCAAGGTGGTTGTTATCGAATGCGACGTTCCCGTCGTCGAGGAAGCGGCTCAGCGCGCGCCATCGTTTGCTGCTGTAGTCCAGAGCGCGTGCCGTCGCGCTGCCGTCAGCTACCCGACTTCGTTCGAGTTCCAGCCAGTCGTGCAGCGCGTCCCAGCGCTTGGCCGTCAGCGCCTTCCTCACCTCGAGCCGTTGCTTGCTGCCCAGGTGCGCGATCGCTCGCTCGATCCGGTAGATCCGCTCGAAGCGCCGGACTCCTTCCACCCCGACGGGGCTGTCCAGTTCCTCGAACTTCCTACGGGCATGAGCTGCGCAGCCTGCTTCATTGCGCTGGCCGACCTTGGCCACCGTCGCGTAGGCCTTGTAGTCGTCGCACACGATCGTGCCGTCCCAGCCTTTGAGGAACTCCACGGGGTATCTCGCAGCACGCCCCGCGCAGAACTCGTAGACCACGCACGGATGCGCGTCGAAGACGCTACGTGCGTAGCCCCAGACGTAGGCCCTCTTGGTCTTGCCCGCACCGGGATCCAGCATGCTCACCGGTGTCTCGTCGACGTGCAGCACCGGGCACGACAGCGCGAAGCGGCGTAGCGCTTCATACAGCGGTGTCAGCGCCGCACCGGCGCGGCCCGACCAGGCCGCCAGCGTCGAGCGCGGCGTGTGCACCCCCGAGCGCGCGTGGATCTTCTCGATCCGGTAGTACGGCAGGTGATCGACGAAGCGGCTCACCAGCAAGTAGGCCAGCAGCGCCGCGGTCGGGACGCCGCCGTCGATGATCTGCGGGTCCACCGGCTCCTGCACCAGCTTCTGGCAGCACTTGCAGGCCCACTTGCCCCGGATATGACGATGCGCGAAGAACTCCGCCGGCACGATGTCCAGCCGTTCGCTCACGTCTTCGCCGATCCGCACCATCGGCTTGCCGCACGCGCACGTCGTGTCTTGCGGCTCGTGGCGGTGTTCCACTCGGCGCAGATGCGCCGGCAGCGCCTGCCGGCGTGGCGTGCGAGGTTCGCGCTGCCCGGTGCTCTTGCCGTCCTTCTTGCCCAGCAAGGCATCCAGCTCGGCTTGCAAGCTCTCCCGGTCCTCGACCAAGGTCTCCTCGAACAGCTGACGCTGTTCGGTCGTCATGCGCTCGCTGTGCGCGCCGAACTGCCAGCGCTTCAGGCGCTGCAGCTCGAACGTGATCTTTTCGATCCTCGCGTCCTTGAACTTCAGCGCCTGGTCGCGCTGCTCGATCTGCTCTTGGTGGATCTGCAGGGCCTTGGACTGCTGCCCAATGTGGCTGAGCATCTGCAGCAGCAGCGCATCCTTCTCTTCGGGAGCGAGGCGATCAAGATCACCGGGCTTCAGAGCTTGGACATCGAGCATGTCACCCATTGTGCGAGACGACGCGCTCACTCGTCATCGGGCATGCGCCAATTGATCGCGCCAGTGTGAGGCGCGGTCTTCTCGGCTACGCGCGCGTGATGAGCTGCATCTGCTGCAGCCGCTGCCACGGCAGGCCCACGACGAGCGCGTCGAACTGCGATTGCGTCAGCGCGGGTAGCGCGTTCGAGCCAGGTGCCGGCCACGCGAAGCGGCCCTCGTTGAGACGCCGCGCGGCGCACCACAGCCCGAAGCCATCGTGAACGAGCAGCTTGATGCGAGTGGCACGAGCATTGGCGAACACATAGCCATGGTGAGCCTGCGCGGCGCCGAAGACTTGCACGACTCTCGTCAACAGTCGCTCCGCTCCGGCTCGCATATCGACCGGCTCGACCGCCAGCCACATCGCGTCGATGCGAATCATTGCAACAGCTCTCGCATCCATGCCGCGCATTGCGCCGCCGCAGTCGCAGGCCAGGTCACCGCAATCTTGATCGCGCCTCGCTGCAGCTCTACTCGGATGTCGCTCACCGGCGCAGGCGACGGTAGTGGCAGCGGCACGAACTTGGTCGTCGTTTCCTTGACGCGCTTCGCAACGACGACTCCTTCGACATCCTCCCGCTCGGACTCGGCGTCCTTGACCCAACGACGCACGAGGTTCGCATTGACGCCGTTGGCCATCGCCACCGACGCCGACGACACACCCGGCTTGCTGCACGCCGCCACGATGTGCGCCTTGAACTCGGCGCTGTGCTTGCGTCGCCTCCGACGCCCCTCGCTAAGAGCAACTGAAGTGTCCATTTCTCCACCAAGAAGTTAAGTGGAGTAGTGGAGCCTTGCGTGACCGACGGAATCAAGACGGGACGGCTGGCCGCTTACGATGTACAACGCCGCGCGCAACACGCAGCAGTACACCGTGCAGGACCTGGGCGGCGGTCGCTACCGGGTGTCGTTCGCGGCGGTGGCCACGGGTACCTACACGGGCTTCGGCATCGTCAAGTACATCGAGAACGATGCGCGCGGCTTCAAGATCACGGGCTACCAGCTCGAGCAGGCGAGCGCCGCGGGCGCCTACGTGCGCACGGGCGCGACCACGGTAGCCGCCGGGGCGGCGACATCGACCACGCGCTACGCCTACGACGCGGCCGGGCGGCTGGTCTATACGGTCGGGGCGCAGGGGCAGCTGGAGAAGAACAGCTATGACGCCGCGGGGCGCGTGACGCTGGTCACGCGTTATGCGAAGGCGCTCAACCCCGTGGGGCTGGGGGCCAGCCCGACGGTCGCGCAGATCGATGCGCTGGTGCAGGCCAATACCAACCTCTTCACGCAGAGCGAGTTCGCCAATGGGTTGGCGGATGCGCCGATTCGTGGTGGGGTGGTGTCCACGGCATCGATGACCGGGCTGGCGGGAGCGCTCAGGGTCGCGACCGATCCGAGCGGCCCGTACAGCTACGTCTACAGGTCGCAGTCGACCACCCCGGGTACCAGGTACACGCTGTCGGTGATCGTGGAGATGGAGGACGGGCAGCCGCCCGCCTTCGGAAGCACTGCCGCCAACAACGCAGCGAACTCGTTCACGTTGAGACTGTTCTCGGACTCGCCCAATCCGGTCGCCTATGCGGTCCAGAGTCTTGGCAACGGACGCTACCGCGTCTCGACCACCGGCATCGCGCCCGCGGCGGCCGGACCGCTGTACTTCGGGGTGCTGAAGTACAGCACCAACGACACTCGGGCCTTCCGCGTCTCCGGCTTCCAGCTCGAGCAGGCGGCTGCCGCCGGCACCTACGTGCCCACCACCACGGCCTCCACCGCGGCCAAGGACCAACAGCAGCACAGCGTCTACGACAAGGCCGGGCGCTTGGTCGCCACCGTCAATGCCACCACCGACGCGCTGGGCAGCGTCGTCAAGTACACGCGCGATGCCAACGGCAACGTCATCGAGCAGCGTGCCTTCTACAACTCGGTCGCGATGGCCAGCTGGGTGCCTGGCACCGTGCCCGCGCCCACGGTCTCCGACGCGCTCGACCAGCGCACCCGCAGCTTCTACGACGCGGCCGGGCGCGTGGCCCTGAGCGTCGACGCGCTGGGCAACGTCCAGCGCAACGAGTACGACGCCCTCGGGCGCCTGACGCGCGTCACGCGCTACCCCAAGCCCGTGCCCGCGGCTACCACCAACACCTACCAGGCGCTGCTGGATGCCGCCGCCGCCCAGGTCACGACAGCCCTGCCCGCGCAGGTCGCGGTCTTCGTCTACGACGCCGCGGGGCGCAAGGTCAGCCAGACCTCGGCCTTCGGTCGGCCCGAGGCGGCCACCACGCTCTATGTCTACGACGGCCTGGGCCTGCTGATCAAGACCGTGGAGGCGCGCGGCGTCGAGCTCTCGCAGTCCGACACGACCTGGGCGCTGGTGCAGCGCCAGCAGCTGGGCTTCGTCAATGCCGCCGGCGGCGGCCTGCTGCAGGCCAACCTGACGCAGGTCCAGCGCGACGGTCTCGCGGCGCGCTACACCACCACCAACGCCTACGACGCGGCCGGGCGCAAGATCAGCGTGACCGACCCGCTGGGCGGCGTGACCGAGTCGAGCTACGACGCCAACGGCAACGTGGTGAAGATCACCGACCCGCTGAAGAACTCGGCCTTCTACTACTTCGATGCCGCCGGGCGCGTGAAGCTCAGCGTGGACCCCGAGGGCTACGCCACCGCCACCACCTACGACACGCTGGGCAAGACCCTGAGCGTGAAGCGCTTCTACAACAAGGTCACCGGCACCTACAGCGTCACGCAGGCACCGGCGCTGCCCACCACCCACGCGAGCGACGCGCTCACGCAGTTCAGTTATGACGCCTCGGGGCGGCTGCTGCGCACCACCGACGCGGAGGGCAAGTTCGAGAGCTACACCTACAACGCGCTGGACCAGCGCGAGACGCTGACCAACAAGCGCGGCGGGGTGACCACCTACGCCTACGACCGGCTCGGGCGGGTGGTGAGCGAGACGCTGCCGATCACGAGCAAGAACGCGAGCGGCCAGCTCGTGGCGGTGGTCAACCAGACCACCTACGACGCCTTCGGCAACAAGCTCACGACCACCGAGGCGGCGGGGCTGCCCGAGCAGCGGCTGACGACCTACACCTATGACGGGCTGAACCGGCAGATGACGGTGCGCCTGGCCTCGGTGAGCGTCTACACCGCCGCGGGCGGCTGGACCACGGCGGCACCCACGCGCACCAACACCTACGACGCGAGCGGTAACCTGATCGTCGCCGTGGATGCCAATGGCGGGCGCACGCGCAGCTGGTTCGACTCCAATGGGCGCAAGGTGGCCGAGGTCAGTGCCACCGGCACGCTGAGCCAATGGACCTATGACGCCGCTGGCAACGTGTTGTCGCTGAGCGTCTATGGCAACCCGGTCGCGTTGCCTGCGGGCGATGCGCTGCCCGTGCCCGTGGATGCGAGCAATCTGCGCAAGACCACCTACAAGGTCGATGCCAACAACCGCGTGGTCTCCACGACGGCGGCCAACCTGTACTTCGGTGTGCGCAACGATACGACCGGCCAGTACGAGATCGGCTACGGCGATATGGTGCAGGAGACCGCCTACGACGCCAATGGTCAGGTGGTGCGCCAGAAGAATGGCGCGGGTGCACTGGTCTACACCTGGTACGACAAGCTCGGCCAGAAGGTGCTGGAGATCGACCCGCTGGGCTATGCGGTGCGTTGGGAGCGCGACACCAATGGCGCAGTCTTGCGCGAGACGCGCTACGCCAAGGCCATCGCAGACCTCACGCTGATCAGCGAGAGCAACCCGATGAGTGCGATGCTGGCCAAGGTCCCGGAGCAGACCTCCTCGGCCAACCGCGTGACCGAGTACACCTATGACAAGAACGGCCGCATGCTCAGCGAGTCGCGCTTGGCGGTGTTCTACGGCGGCGTCAACGCCAACAACGGCGCACTGAGCGAAACCTCCGCCGCATCGACCAAGCGCTACGGCTACGACGCGATGGGCAACCAGAATTCAGTGATCGACGCGCTGAACCAGCGCACCGATCTGGAATACGACGTGTTGGGGCGCCTGATCAAGCAGCAGAAGCCCGCTGCGGCCAACGAGACTGGCACGCAGGTGCGCGAAACCACTGACTACGAATACGACGGCCTGAATAACGTGCGCCGCGAAATTCGCCGCGGCACTAACAATGCATCGGAAAGCGACGACCAGATCGTGAGCTACGGCTACGACGCCACGGGCGTGCGTACCTCGATGACCAGAGTCAACATGGGCGAGGTCTTCACCTATGGCCGCGATGCCAACGGCAACATGACTGCACAGATGGTCGACCGGGTGGATGCCGACAATGGGGTCTTCAAGGAGATCGTCAGCATCGCCTACGACGCAGCCAACCGCGAGACCACGCGCTTCACGGGCACGCGCAACGCGGCCAATGCACCGGATTACGACGTCGCGAAGACGGTGACGACCGCCTACAACACCTACGGCCAGATTGCGAGCAAGAAGATCGGCAGCGGCAACAACACCGGCGCGGCGCAGGAATACTACGACTACGACGGTGCCGGACGTCTGTGGCGCACCAACTCGCAGGACGGCATCAGCAAGGCCTGGTTCTACGACCTGGCGGGCAATGCCACGCTACTCATGCAGTCGCAGACCGTGGACCTGCGCACCCTCTCGATGAGCGCTCTGGTGGGGCGTACCGACATCCTGCAGACCATCACCATCTACGACAAGCGCAACCAGGCCATCAGCGTCATTCAGCCCAAGGTCACGGCGTCGAGACCCAACTTGATACTGTTGCCGACGCGCCTGAACGTGGACTCCGGACAGTTCAAGGAACTGAATCTCACGATCGGCTCTTCACAAGGAACCACGGGGACGCAGGTGATCACCGGGGCTGGGTACGGCAGTGACGTCAGCGCTGTGCAGCTTCCGAGCTTTCCCATGGGGTACTTTAATGGGGTCGTGTCGTTCGGGAGCTACGAGTTCTCGAACGCCTTCGAGGCGCTGTACGGACAGATTTCCACCTGGAGGGTCGTGCTTCAGCCTTTCGGCGGTGCGGCCATCGAGGGCGGAGTACAGGGTGGAGGGCCTTGGCCCCAGGCCATGTTTCTGGGAGCGGCCGATGGCCTCTTTACCAGCGCCACGATCTATGCCGTCACCGCGACCGGCGAGCATGTGATGGCCGCAACCGCCACGATGGCGCAGGTGCTGAACCGTGTCGTGGCATCGCCGACCGGCAACTTCCTGCGGTTGACACGAGGCGGCATTTCCGAGGAACAGATGTCGATCGCGCTATACGATCGTCCCCTGGGCTCAACCGGGCCGTTCGGGACCTCCTTGCCGGTGTTCAAAGCTGGCAAATGGGGGGAGAGCTTGAACGACGTGGGTGTCAACGGCTGGTATACGACCCGGCTTGAAAATCTCAATGGCGCGGCGACGGAATTGCTGCTCGTTATCACCGACAAACAAAGTGGCGCGGTTGTCCGTCGCGACTCCATCAAGGTTTGGCCGCCAACCGGCGTGTCGAGTTCAGTTGCGCCGGAGACGCCGATCTTCACGCATGACGGCGTGGTGCATTTCTCGGGACTGCAGACCTCGGGCAGTCTGCGGCCGGACTCGATCCGGGTCAGTCAGCGCTCTTGGTGGGAGCCCGACAGCAATTTCACTTCTGTCTCCGTCAACAAGTTGAGCGCGGGTCTCTTCGACATGAATCTCGGCTGGGGCACAAAGGACCTCTACATCGAGATGCTGGATGCTGGCGGGAAGGTGATTGACCGAGTGCGCGGGAAGATCGACCCTGGCACCTCGGTCTACGAGCTGCAATTCGTGCGGGAGCTGCCTTCGACGGTCAACTTCCAAGGCATTCCGCTGGGTGCGAAGACGCTGACGATCGAATACACGCCGCTTGGACCGGGGAAGCCGGCCGGGTCGGTCACGCTCACGCGCGACCCAGACGCTACGACTTTCGAATGGGACACGCGCGGTGCGGGCCTGATCCCCGACTTCCGCAATCTATACGACTACGCGATCAAGTTCGTGGCCAAGGACTCGGACGGTTTCGAGCTGATCAAGGCGACCGGCAACATCACCGTGGGCGCCATATCGCAAGGCACGAGCGCGACGCTCAGCGGCAGCAGCAAGCCGCAGGTCCTCAGTTTCGATCCGGGCGTTGCGAACGCACAGACCCTGAAGCTGCGCTATCGCGAAAAGGACGCCGGGGCCCAGGCGAATTTCTCGGAGGTCGTCGCTACGCGCACGGCCAGTGGCGTCTTCAAGTGGGATGCTACCGCTGCAGGCCTCAAGCAGGACAAGGAATACGAGTACCTCTACGACATCTACAACGCAGCTGGCATCATCATTGGCAACGGCGAGGGCTACTTCCGGCCCGACAACAGCACGAGCAACGACAGTGCCAACATCCGTCTGCAGTGGATCATCCCCAACCTGCCGGGCGGCCCCACCGCGCCCGGAGCACCCTCGGAGATCAACAGCAGCTGGCAGATTCAGCGCAGCCAGAGCTACGACGCCTTCGGTCAGATCATCAGGGAGACCGACGGCAACGACGGCGTCACCACACTGACCTACAACGCCCTGGGGCAGCTGATCGACAAGATCGGGCCGGCCACCAGGATCACGCAGGCCAATGGCCAGCCCCTGACGGTGACACCCACTGAGCACTACAGCTACAACCTCAATGGTCAATTGGTCGGCAAGCGCGATGCCAACGGCAATCAGAGCACCCTGGTGCTCGATGCCGCGGGGCGCGCCACCGCAGAATGGCACCCAGGGGTGGCGGCGGGTACGTCGATCGATGTGCGAAAGACCTACGATGTCTTCGGCAATCTGATCACGATCTCCGACGAGCTCCGACGGGTCACGAAAAACACCTACGACCTCAACAATCGACTAACGACGGTCGAACGGCCCGTCAATCAGGATGGTTCGCGATCCTTCGACACCTACGAGTACGACGCGCTTGGCCAGCGTATCGCGCACGCCAATGCGATGGGTTTCCGCGAGCGCACCTACTACGACAGCATGGGGCGGGTCACGCGCTATGTCTCGGCGGAGGGACGCGAGGTCAAATATGCCTATACCTACGACAACACGATCGGCTCCATCGGCGGAGTGAAGACCGGTGGCTGGGTCTACACCACCACCGACGCCAACGGCCGCGTGATGACCCTCAAGAACGACGTGTTCAGCCGCACGATGTGGAAGCAGGATCTGGGTGGCCACCAGTTCACGTATACCTACAACTGGTCAGGCCTGATCGCGACCCAGACCGGCACCTCGGGCCAGAACATCACGTACAGCTACTACGCCAATGGCTACCTGCGCAAAGTGGTCGACACAGGAACCTCGACCGAGAGCTACTTCGAGTACGACAAGAACGGTAACCGGACCTTCGAGGGCTACACGTCGACGGCAAACGCCGCTGCCATGGTGTTCCAGCAGTCCAAGGTTCTCTACGATGCATTCAACCGTGTCACGAAAATCGTGGATGACCGCTACGTCATCGAGTACGAGTACGACGCCAACGGTAACCGCCGACGCGTGAAGAGTCAGTACAAGAATGCCGTCACCGGCGGTGAGGAGACGCAGGACTACTGGTACGCCTATGACAACATGAACCGCTTCACGGTGACCATGGGGCAACTGGTTAATGGACAAATTGTGCGTGGTTCGTCGGGCGACGGCGTGACCATCGAATACGACAACGCCGGCCAACGCAAGGCCGCGACCTATGCGAGCGATGGCCACCGCGAGGACTACGACTACAACGGTGCCGGCAACCTGACCACGATGAAGATCAATGGCGTGCTGCGCAGCCGCCGCACCAATGACCTTGCGGGGCGAGTCACGCTGTACGAGGAACTCGCGGAAAACCAGACGGCAACCCTGAGCCAGACCCGGTACTGGGACAAGGACAACCTGCTGACCTTCGACGTGGACAGCGTGACGACCTCAAGCACGCAGTACCTGCGGATGCCCGATGGCACGCTGGAGTTGACGAAATCGGACAACTACGATTTCGCGCGTAAGTTGCTCAACAAGACCAACACCGGCTATTCCTACGAATGGTGGGACTCTGCCAAGCAGAAGGAAATCCTGGTGGCGGCGGGTAGTACGGGTGTGCCGGTGGGCACGATCTGGATGCCGGGCTACTCGGTGTTCACGTACGACGCCAATGGCCATGTGAAGGCCGCCAGCGATCCGAACGGCGGCCGCACCTTCACTTACTGGACCAATGCCGAAGGCCAGGTGCTGCAGCGCGACGAGTACCTGAGCGGGACCTTCGTGGCGGGGGGCATGCCAAACAAGAGCCGTACCCATCGCTACTTCTATTTCGATGGCAAGCGCGTGGGCAACGTGGGCAACGACGGCACCGAGCGCGAGGACTATGCGCAGCAACTCGCGCGCGAGCCCAGCACCTCGGGCCCCGACAGCAAGTACAAGAAGTTCACGCCCACGAACTCGGCGGATTTCGACGAGAACTACCAGCCGATCAACTCGTACTACCCGAGCGCCACGCCGGGCAACTACACGGTGCGGCCGGGCGACACGCTCGAGAGCATCGCGCGGGCGGTGTGGGGCGATGCGTCGCTGTGGTACATGCTGGCCGAAGCCAACGGCCTCGACGGGCAGCCGTCGGCGCCGCTGGTGGCGAACACCGTGCTGGTGGTGCCCAACCGGGTCACGAACGTCCACAACACGAGCGAGACCTTCAGGCCCTATGACCCGGGCAAGGCGATGGGGGATACGAGTCCGACGCTGCCGGATCCGCTGCCACCGCCCGCTCGTGGAGGCGGTGGTGGATGTGGAGGCTTCGGTCAGATCGTTGTCGCTGTTGTGGCAGTGGTTGCTTCGTTCTGGACGATGGGCGCCTCTTTGAGCTATTTCGCTCCCACCACTGCGACCATCGGCGGGACTGCGTTAGGTAGTGCCAGTGCTTGGACGACGGCGCTTGGGATGGTTGGGGTCGGCGGGTCGATCAGTGGTGCGGGTATCGGTGCATTCCTTGCCGCTGGTGCCGTTGGCGGTGCGGTCGGATCGCTTGCAGGGCAGGCTATCGGAATAGGGCTCGGGATACAGGACTCCTTCAGTTGGAAAGGAGTGCTTCAAAGTGCGTTAAGCGCCGGCGTGAGTGCCGGGATGGGTAGTTGGCTTCAAGGTGGGGGCCTCGGCGGCATTCTCTCAAGTTCAGAACCCTGGGGAGCTGCCGGGCGCATGGCAGTGAGCAATATTGCGACTCAGGGTCTCGGCATCGCTACTGGATTACAAAAGGGTTTTGACTGGAGAGGGGTGGCCGCGAGCGCCGCATCAGGTTACATGTCCGCATCGGTCGGCGCATGGGCCAAGAGCATGGATTGGGGCGTAGTCGGACAAAAGGCTGCCGCTGGTATGGCCGGCGGGCTGGTGAGCGCGGCCGTGCGCGGGGGCAGTATCGGCAGATCCTTGCCCGGCATCATTGGCGACACTATCGGCAATGCGTTGGGGGACTCCATCGCGGCTGCCAATGGACAGGGCTCAAACAGCGCGCCGCGCCTTGGGCAGCTTGGCAGCGGCACCTACGCGATCGACGATGTGGACGCCTTGCTGAACGCTCGTTTTGCCGGCAGCGGCACGGCCAGTACGAGTGGCGCATCGTTGGGCTTCAACATCGAGCCTTCTGTCAATGGCATCTTGGGATGGCAAGACAGGGGGCCGGTGCAGCCCAGCACCGTGCGTGCGGGTGACTACGGTGGTTCGATGGAGCGCATTGCGCGAGCGCAGCTCGGCTCGAGGGCCAGCCAGCGCGACATCAACAACTATGTAGGCCAGCTGATTGAGATCAACGGCATCAGTAATCCGCGCAGGGTGGGGGGTGATCTCGACATTACTTTGCCGAGTGCCAGCACTCCTGCCGCAACGAGTGGGTTGGGCGTGTATGGAAAGGACATCGCTCTGGGCGAACGGATGAAAGAGCTGGCGCAAAGGCAGACTGAGCAGTTGACCCAAGATGCACAGACGGTCACGAACACCAATAGTGGTGGCTACGTCTCGGCCGATGATGCAGCGTTTCTGTACAAGTATCTGGGCAACAGTCCCAGAATCACCAGTGCTCCTGTCATACCTGCTGAATCCAGGCAGACTGGAGATCCGTGGCGGGTGCTTGGATCGAGCACGGCTCCAAGCGGAGTCACCATCGAGCAGACTCAAAATGCAGCGAGCAGCAGTAATCCGAATACTCGGGAAACTGCCTATTTGCGATCTAATCCTGGTGGCGAAAGTGAATTCCAACAGATGTGGAATTCGAGGGGGGTTCGATCTTCGTTGCAAGTTCTAGGCGTTCCCGGATTTATGGCGAAAGCTGCCGTGAGCACGGCTGGCGACACAATAGGTGGTGCTACCGGCTACAACCAAGTGGCGAACCAATACTACAGCCCGCTCGAGCGGCAGTCTGCGATGTGGAGGACTGTTGCCGACGCTGGATTGACAGCAATTCCGTCATGGAACGCCGGTGGTGCTATTTTTTCCAGCGAGACAAAATTCTGGGCCCACTTTGAAAAGCATGGTGCCGAATTTAGATCTGTGGGAGGTGGTGGGCCGTATGAATATTTGCAAATTGGCAGAGATATCATGAAAACTGGGCAGGAAGTCAGTTATTTTTATGAGCCAGCCAATGAAATGAGAAAGGGATACGTTTCATTCATAAGAAATTCTCAAAAATCAGGTGAATCCATCTTTGGATTTGTAGGGACGGACTCACGCGGGTATATTTCGACAATTCATATGAAGCGGAGGACAGAGCTTTTTGACTTACTCGGAGATGAAGTCCAAGGAAAATTGAAAGCCTTTCAAACCGATACGATTGGACCAAATCGTCAGCAAGGCTGGAAGTGGCCCTACTCTAATTAAGGCGCGAAATTTGCCACGAACAAAATGCATGATCAAACTGTTCTAATAGAAAAAATCGGCAAATTAATTGAAGAGGAGGTCGTAATAAGTAAAAACGGCATTGACCTTACTTGTTTTGCGACAAAATACTCTCGCGAATTGATCGTTGGATCAAGGCGTAATGTCGAGTTGACGCTTGTTGTTTTTGACGAATATAATGTCCGAGAAAGTCTGGCGGTAGGGGAGGAGTTAAATCAAATAGATGGTGGATTTGCATATTTTATTTCAGGGAGGCTGATAGAGGGAAAATTGCATTCCAAGGGGTTTGTGTTTGGTGACGATGTTTTTGAGTCCGAATTTTCATACCTTGATGGGAGTTTAATTTCCATAAATGTTGATAGAATCAATATAAAATTTATTAATTAAAAAAATTTCCCGGCCATCGACCTTATTTCTCAATTTCATTGAGATCGGAATCAAAGCTCGCCTGTTGCCTCTATGCTCTCGCCGCATGCATTATTTCTTCGGCTGTAAAAATAAGAAAATCCTCTTGACCTCAGCCAAGTGGCCAAGGTCGAGAGGGCTTCGTGCTTCAGGGTTTGCGTTCAGCGTGCTCGACCGGGCAAGAGCAGATTGCACGCCAAGCCCGTGTCCTCGCGCACCAAGTCGTGCGAACACCTGTTCCGCCTAGTCGAGAGCCTGCAAGCCCACGCTAGGGGGCGCGGGGCGACATGGCTACGACGGTGCATCGGACCGAATGCATATTGGCAATATGTTGGGCGACGCAATCGCACCGGCCAATACGAACGGGGGCTTTCCCGGCCCGGTGAGCGCGCAATATTGGGTTCAGATTTAAATTTTTGACAGTGTATTGCCGCATTTGGGAAATGACAAATTCGGCCTCATGGCTTTCAGGATGCTTGATCACCAAGCACTATGTGAACAGTGTCAGGAATTTTAGGCGATGTTGTCGTCAATACGTTTTTTCAGTCGTGCGGTTGTCGCTGGCGACTTTGCTGGTATCAACTGTGACCGATGCTCAAGGTGGCGGTTCTGCCGTCGCAGAGAACCGAATTTGGGCCATGCGTCTGAAACAGTTTGCATTGCAAGGAACTCATGCCTCGTACCTGATGGAGCCGTGAGTTGCAGATCGGATGCATTTAACGGATGACGGCGGCAAGACTTTCTTCGTTGCTTGGAAGGGGTAGGCTCATCGTTGATCGTCCTCGCATTAGCCAACGTACTTGCACGACAGATGTCCTCTGGTGAAATGCAGGAGGCTTTGGCGTTCTATAGCAGTTCCGCTGGCAAGAAGCATGCGCAACGAGAGATGATTGAAGCTCTGAGAAGGTTCGGTTACGAGCTGGCTGGGCAAGTCCTGCGCTATCAGGCTGGGAAAGAGCAAGCCTAGGTCGATTCAGGAAAACGCCGACCTATGCCAAGCTGGAGGGGTTGCTGATGAAAATTTAGGGAAGCGCGTGATACTCAGATGGCAATCTATCTGGACGGTCAATTGATTGGTGCAGCTTGTTCTCAGGTCATTGGTTTGGCTAGGTGGTATGGGGTGCCAAGGCTAGAAATTCGAATCTTTCTAACAGAGGAATTTTCAATGCAACTCGATGAACTTCTTTCTGCGGGTATTGCCGCGAGTCGTGCGAACGACGGCGAGCGTGCGATCGACTACTTCCAAAGGGCCCAGGCCTTCAATCCCAACTCGGGACTGCCGCAATTCCTATTGGGGTCGGAGTACGCCGCCTTGGGCGACATGGCCCAAGCCGAAGCCGCCTTCGCCAACGCTGCAAGGCTGGCGCCCGATTTCCCGCTGGCACGCTACCAACTCGGCCTCCTGCAATTCAGCTCGGGCCGTGCCGCGCTGGGCCTGCTGACTTGGCAACCCCTGCTCGAACTGCCCGACACCAACCCGTTGCCTCATTTCGTCAACGGCTTCGCCGCCCTAGCCCAGGACCAGTTCGATGAAGCACTGGCTCACTACGAGCAAGGCCTCCAGCGCAACACCGAGAACCCCGCCTTGTCGGGCGACATCGAGAAGGTGATCGCCGGCATCCGCTCCCTGCAGGCCTCCCAGCGCGACGATGCGCCCGCCGATCCTTCGGCCGACGAGGCTTCCGCATCGCACGTACTGCTGGCCAACTATCGGCAAAGCGGCCCCGGTCACTGAGGCAGGAGGGGACGGTGGATAGACTCGGCATCCGTCCCCACGCCTCGAACTCGCCCCGCCCATGATCGACCCCTCCACCCAACTGGCCGCGATGATCCGAGCCCAGTTCGCGGCGCAGTTCCGCGCGCAGTCGCAGCAGCAGTCGGCGGGGCGTGGCGGAATCGTGGGGCAGGGTGCTCAGCGCAAGCCCGCCGACGTGTCGGAGAAGGCGCGCCGCGATCCGGCTGGCGACAGTGCGGATGGTGTCGATGCCTTCGGCGAGCCGGCCGATGCGATGCAGTTGCAGCAGTTGGTGGCCTTGCGCGTGCGCGCGCTGTCGCCGAACGATCCCCAGCGCGAGCGCAAGGCCTTCCGCCTCTTCCTCGAATCGGTGCTGGTCCAGGCCTTCGGTCGCGACCGGCTCGACGACAGAGGCTTCGACCAGATGGTCGATGCGGTGCTGCAGCGGATGGAGGGTGATGCCGAGTTGCACGCGGCCTTGCGCGAGGCCGGCGCGTTACTGTTGTCGGAATCCCAGCCGGCCGGCAAGTAATCAGCCAGTGGAGACCCGACGCCGCGGCTCAGTGCCCGTCGTTCGGGGCCGCCGACGAGGGCGCGCCATCCGACCCTGCCTCCGGCTCCGGAAACATCTCCCCCATGTCCCCGCCCAGCGGAGAGGTCCGCCCGCCCAGCAGCCGGCGAGCCAGCCGCTGCAGGTCCTTCGCATCCTTGACCTCGCCCGAGAGCAAAGCCTGCGCATAGCGGCCCGAGACATTCGCGCGGTCCAGCCGCAGGGCCAACTCGGCGTGTTCCTGTGCCTTCTCGCGCTCCGATTCCATGGCGAGCACGACGGCCAGGCCGCCGTGGCTTTCGGCGAAGTTGCGGTCGAGGTCGAGCGCGGTCTCGAAGGTGGCGCGAGCCCCGGGCAGCTTGCCTTGGAGGATTTGGGCCCAGCCCAGGCCATGCCAGGTGCCGATGTGCTGGCCCATGACGGCCAGCGCGCGATGGAAGGCATCGGTGGCGGCGTTCAGGTCGCCGCCCAGCAGGGCCGCGAAGCCCCAGGTGGACCAGGCACGGCCGTCGCCGGGATTGCGCTGCAACGCCACTTCGGCGAGCTGGCGCGCGCGCTCGGCATTGCGCGCGGCGAGCGCGAGCGAGGCCTGCGTGACGAAGGTCTCGACCGGTTGGTCGCTGGCGTCGCCATTGGAGAGGCTCAGGCCGGACCAGCGCTGCGCGGCGGCGAAGTCGGCGGCATCGATCGCGATGAGCCCGGCCACGCCGGCGGCCTGCGGGTCGAGTCGTCCCTGCCGCTCGTTCTCGAGGGTCCAGCCGATGGCGCGGTCGAACTGGCCATCGTGATGCAGCGCGCGCAGCCATACCTGCTGCAGCGCGCGTTCGGCGATGGGCGTCGGTTGGGCCGCATCGGTCTCAGAGTGGGCCGATCCTTCGAGTCGCGGCGCGAGGCGATCGACGCAGACGCCGGGTTGGCTGCGGCGCATGTCGATGAAGGCCAGGTTGTGCAGCACGACATCGGCAAAGCCCGGCGGCGGATTCGGCGTGCCGGCCAGGCTTTCGAGCACGGACTGCGCATCGTCGTAGCGCTGCTGGGCCAGCCAGAAATCGCCTTCGCGCAGGCGCCATGCGAGGCCGTCGGTCTGCAGCGACTGGGCATGCCGCAGGTGGAATTCCGCGCGCTCCCATTCGCCGCAGGCCAGCGCGGTTTCGAAGGCATCGATCAGCATGGCGTTGTTGCGCGGGTCGTTGCGCAGGTAGCCGTCGAGCCGGTCGAGCCGCTGGCGCGCCGCCACCGTGCGCGGGTCGTCATGCGGCGATGCATCGGAGGTCGAGGTGGAGGTCGTATCGGTCATGCGGTGTCGGATGGAATGGAAACGGGGGACAAGCGAAAGGGGCGGCACGGGATCACAACGAGACATCGAGGCGGGCGTCTGCACCAAGCAGCTCCCGCAATCGCAACAGCGCCTGCCGGTGCAACTGCGAGACGCGGCCGCGGGTCACGCCCATCATCGCCGCAATGTCGTCGAAGGGCACTTCCTGCAGGTAGTGATGGCGGATGACGGTTCTCTGCTGTTCCCCGAGCCGGTCGACCAGGCTGCGGACGACGCTGCGCAGGCGATCGATCTCCGACTTCCGGAAGTAGCTGACCTCGGGTGAGGGCGCATGGGCTTCGCTGTCGAAGGCCTGGGCGTCGACCATCCCCGTGTCTTCGAGCATCACGCCGAGCGCGAGGCCGATACCGACTTCGGCGAGGTAGCCGAACAGCGCATCGGCGCTACGCGACGGGGCGGAAGAGGCCGTGGCCGGCGTGTCGTCGGGCGCGGCCTCGGCCGCCGCCTGCTTCACCGCCTCGAGGCGCTCCTGGCGCAGCCGCATGCGCACGCTGATCTGCTGGTTCTTCTCGGTGAAGCTCGCGAGGCCGTTGAGCATGGCACCCTGCACGCGTCGCGCCGCGAAGGTCTTGAACTGCGCGCCCTGGGTGGGGTCGTAGCGGTCGATGGCTTCGAGCAGGCCCACGCGCGCGTACTGCAGGTAGTCGGCGAACTCGACCTCGTCGTGGGTGCGGCGGCCATAGAGCGTGGCGGCCATCATGCGGGCGTAGGGCAGGTAGTGGCCGATCAGCAGCTCGCGCGCCTCGGGATCGGCCCGGTCGCGCCAGCGCTGCCACAGAGGGAGCGTGTCGTCGTTCGCGCCCATGCCGCCGCCGGGCGCGTGCTCGCCCGCCTCGCCGGCTGCGGGCAGGGCAACCAGCGAGGGGGTGAGCGCGGAACCGAAGCGGGGCATGGGCGTCCGGTTGCCTGCAGGTCAGTGAAAGCTCCCGACCAGCGACTTGAGCACCAGGCTCCAGCCGTCCACCAGGATGAACATCAGCACCTTGAGCGGCAGCGCGATGGTGGTGGGCGGCATCATCATCATGCCGAGCGCCATCAGCACGCTCGAGACGATCAGGTCGATCAGCAGGAAGGGCAGGAAGATCACGAAGCCGATCTGGAAGGCCGAGCGCAGCTCCGACAGCATGAAGGCCGGAATGAGCTGCACGTTGCCGATGTCGTCCATGGAGCGCGGCATCGGTGCCTTCGACAGCTCGACCATCAGCGCGAGGTCGGCCTCGCGCGTCTGCCGCACCATGAATTCGCGCAGCGGCGCCACGCCCTTCCTGTAGCCGTCCTCCATCGAGAGCTTGCCGGCCATGAAGGGCTCGAAGGCATCCTGGTTCACCTTCTGCAGCACCGGCGACATGGTGAACAGCGTGAGGAACAGCGCAAGGCCGATCAGCACGGTGTTGGGTGGCGTCTCGTTCATGCCGATGGCATGCCGCAGCATCGACAGCACGACGATGATGCGCAGGAAGCTGGTCAGGCACACGAGCATGGCGGGCAGCACCGCGAGCACGGTGAGGCCCAGCACGACGCGCAGCGCCTGCGAGGTTTCGGTGGCCGGCGTGCTGAGCGGTGCGGTCGTGGCCTGCGGCGAGGGTGTGGAGGCGTTGTTGGTGGCGGCCGGTGTCTTGGCGCGAGGCGCGGCTGGCGTCGCGGCGGGTGGCGGTGCCGTGGGTGCGGTGGCGGCCGGTGCTGCTGGCATGGCGCTGGATGGCGAAGGCGGACTGGCGCTCGATGCGCGCTCGGGCGCATTCGGCGTGCCGACGACGGCGGGTGCGACAGGGGCCTGGATGGCAGGCGCTTCCGCCGGTGTCTCGGTCGACGTCGGCGCCGCGGCCGGTGTTGCTTCGGACAACGCAGGCGTTTCCGTCGATGGCGACTGGGCGAAGCCCGCCGAACCGAAGAGCGCGGCGGCGGCGAGCGTGCCGGCGGCGAGCAGCACCCGCGGCCAGGTCCAGCGCACGCCGCGGTCCTTGGCAAGCATGCGCAGCATCACGAGCGAACCTCGCTGGTCGGCGTGGCGGGCGCTTCGGACAGCAGTTGCACCGATTGATCGGTGCAGCCCAGCAGCAGCTGGCGGCCATTCCACTCGACCACGTGCAGGCTGTGGCGCGGCGTCAGGCGGGTGCTCGCGATGCGGCGGATCTCGCGTTGCGCCGTGGTTTCGGGCAGGCCGGTCCAGCGCGTCAGCCAGGCCGGCGCGGCGGCCGGGCCCGCCGACTTGCGGCGCACGGCGACGAAGCCCCAGCCCGCCAGGCCGGCGATGAAGACGGCCGCGATCCACCAGCGTCCATCGGCATCGTCCGAGCCGCCGGCCACGTTGTCGCGCTTCACCGGAATGCTGGGCGGCAGGCTGCCGGAGGCCGCGCTCTGTGATTCCTGCGCACGAACGCCCGGCGCGCCGGTCAGCAGCGCGGCGGCCAGCCCGAGGCCGATCCAGCCAGCGCGCCAGGCCTTCGCCTCCGCATGCCACCAATCCCTCATGCTTCAGCTTCCCGACCCGAGGCCCAACGCGACCGGCAGTTCGGTGATGCGCACGGCGAAGTGGCCGTCGACCGCCACCAATTGGCCGCGTGCCACGACCTTGCCTTCGATGGTGAGGTCCACCGGCTGGTCGATGCCGCGATCGAGCCGCAGCACCTGGTGCTCCTTGGCACCGAGCAGTTCGCCCACCGTCAGCGTCGCTTCGCCGACGCAGACCTGCAGCCGGGCCTTGATCTGGTGCAGCGGGTTCCAGTCCTTGAGCACGGCGGCGCCGCCAGCCGATGTGCCGCCGTCGCCTTCCGCGCCGGCGTGCAGGTCGGGCAGCGAGATGATCTGGGCGGTCGGCACGTGGCTTTCCGAGCGTTGTTCATTGGCGCTCGGCGATGCGCCGACACGGTGGGTGGCGGCAATGCCTTCCATGGCTTGGGTCATGACTTTCCTTCCTTCGATGGCGGTGTGCGCGGCGATGCGCCGGCGGGAGAGGCGGTGGATGAAGAGGCGGCAAGCCGCGTGAGCTCGATCGCGACGCGGCCTTCGCTCTGTCCGAGCCAGCCGTCGCAGACCTGCTGGCCGTCGGCACCGACCACCAGGGCCGGCGTATCGAGGCGATGCGCGAGCGGCACGATGTCGTCGAGCCGCAGGCCCTGCAACTGGCCGAGGTTGAGTTCGGCGCCCTCGAGCAGCACGCGCAGCGTCACGGGCTGATCGGAGAGGGCGCGGTCGAGGCGTTCCTTCGGCGATGCGGCCGGCTTTTCCGCCGGCTCGGCAGCACTCGCTTGCGCAGACCCGAGCAGCGCGGCCACGGCCTCGTACGGCAGGTCCAGCGTCCAGAGGCCGCCGCACCAGGGCCAGCGCAGCTGCAGCGCGCCCGACCAGGCGTGCGATGGCGTCTCGGCGGAGGCACTGGCCGTGGCGCTTCGCGGTGCGAGCGCGAAGCCGTTGAGCGCGGTGTCGAGGCGGTGCAGCCAGTCGTTCCAGGCCGCGAGCGCGATGCGGTCGGCCATGCGGCCCGCGGAGGCTGGCCCGGCATCGGCACCGAACATCGCCGTGCAGATCGCGAGCAGCGCCGGGTCCTGCGGTGCGCCGGCACCCGAGCCGCGGCGCGACGCGGAAGCAAAAGCCCATGAAGCGGCGGCATCGGATTCGCCGGCTGCTTCGATGACCTGCACCTCCGGTTCACGCGCGCCTGCATCGCGCAGCGGCAGCCATTCGGCGGCCCAGTCCTGGTGCAATGCGACCATGCGCCATCGCACATGCTCCTTCTGCGACGCCGGCCAACTGCGCAGCGGCCGCGCCTTGAGCACGGACGCCACTGGATCGAGCAAGGCCGAGGCGGTGGGGTCGGCAGCGAGGGTAGCGTTCATTTGCTCTTCATCGAGAACAGTTGCTGCAGCATCTCGTTGGCGGTCGATACCACCTGCGAACTGGCCTGGTAGCCGCGCTGCATGATCACGAGGTCGCTGAACTCCTGCGACAGGTCGACATTCGAGATCTCGACCCGGCCCGAAACGACCTTGCCGAACGCGCCTTCGCTCGCGCTGCCGAAATGCCAGGCCGCCTTGTCCGCGATGTCGAACTGGTTGCCACCCAGGCTCACGACCGCATCGGGCGAGTCGAATCGCGCCAGCGCCAGGCGGGCGCCCTTCACGGTCTGCCCGTTGGTGTAGCTGATGCGAAGCGTGCCGGTGTCGTCGAAGGCGGCGCCGCTCAGGGTGCCGGGGGGAATGCCGTCCTGGTTGTTGAGCTTCAGCGTGGTGGCGCCGTCGAGCAGCGAGACGCCGGTGCCGAAATCCAGCGTCAATGCCTGCGGCGGCAGCCCGGTGGGCTTGTACTGCAGGGCCAACTGCGCGGTTTGCGCCGTCGGCTTGCCGTTCGCGAATACGAGCTTGCCCGTCGCGAGCACCGTCGACGCGTCCATCAGCTCGACCTTCACCGACATGTTCGCGCCTTCCGGCGTGATCGAGGAGAAGCGCAGGATCAGCGCATGCCGCGTGCCGGCACTGTCGATGACCGTGATGCCCTCGATGGACTGGGAGGCGTTGTCGACCGGCTTGGCATTGAGCGTGCCCTCGAACTTGAGCCTGGTGGTCGGCTGGCCGTTGTGCGAGCCCTGTCCGGCGATGCTGATCGGCACGAACTTGCCGTTCTCGCCCGATGCCATGACCTTCTCGCCGCCGATGCGGTTGACCAGCGTGCCATCGGGATCGAACTTGAACTGGCCCGCGCGCGTGTAGCGCGTCTGCCCATCCTCGTTCTCCAGCACGAACAAGCCCTGGCCGTCGACCGAGAGGTCGAGCTCGTTGCCGGTCTGGCGCAGTTCGCCCTGCTTGAACGAGAGGCTGGTGCCGGCGGTGTTGAGGCCGAAGCCGAGCTGGCTCGGTCCCTGCTGGGTGCCGCCGCCACTGAGGTTGGCTCCTGTGTAGAACAGGTCGGTGAACTGCAGGCTCGAGCTCTTGAAGCCCGGTGTGTTGAGGTTGGCCGTGTTGTTGGCGATCACGCGCAGCCCGCGCGAGTAGCCCAGGAGGCCGGTCATTCCGACGTAGATGGATTCGAGCATGGAAGTCTCCCTGTGCGGTGGTCGTTGCGGGTGGCGCTGTTTCGCGTGCCTATCGGACCGAGATGATCTGGCTCAGCGAGATGTCGGTGAGCGTGGCACCGGTGGAAGTGCGCACGGTGATCATCGGCGCCTCGCCCGACAGCGATAGCGCACTGACGGTGCCGCTGGCGGTGCCCGACTGGGTGTTGATGTCGACCGTCTTCCCGATCAGTCCCACCGACTGCAGCGCGGCCTGGTTCGTGATCAGGGTCTTGATGCTGTCGTTGAGCTGCTGCGTTTGCTGCAGGTTGGTGAACTGCGCCATCTGCGCCATGAACTGCTGGTTGTCCATGGGCTTGAGCGGATCCTGGTAGGTCAGCTGGGTCAGCAGGATCTTGAGGAAGTCCTCCATGCCGAGGCTGGAGGACTGCAGGTTGGTGGCGGCGGAGGCGCCCACTGAATCGATGGCCATCAGATCTCCTTGGAGCCGGTTGAATCGAACATGTCGTGCGAAGGGCGGTCGCCCTGGATGAATTCGCCGTCGCGCCAGACCAGGCGGCCGTTGCAGACGACCTGGTGCAGGTGGCGCCCCTGCTGCTTCTGGGCGCGTTGAAGATCGAGCACCAGTTGCGGCAGCAGGGCCGTCAGCGTGCGGTCATCGGCGCGCATGGCGAGCCACAGTGCCTGGCCCGAGGGCGTCGATTCCTCGTGCAGGCGGATGGGGGCTTGCGCGTCCTGGGGCTTTGCGGTGGCGGGATCGGTGTCGCCGGCTTGGGGCGGGTCTTCCGAAGCGGCGGGTTCACCCTGCGCGGGCGAAGCATTCCGCAGTGGTGAGCGAACTCCGACGTGAACGCTGTGGCGCTCTTCGATCGGAGGGGCCGGGTCCGCCGCAAAGGCCTTGGCATTGACGGTCGAAACACTGAGCGTGCCGGGCAGGCGCGGTGAAAGCGCGCCCGGAGGCTCGGACAGCGGTGCCGGCGAAGCCAAGGGCGACCAGGGGGCCATGCGGATCGACGGTGCGGGCGCGCCGGGTGTCGCGGGGCCCGTGCCGTTCGCTTGCCGCGTGTCTTTCGTTGCGCGCGAGTCGGGCTGCGGGGCACCCTGTGAAGCGCCACGTCCTTCGTCCCGCGGCGTCGGCTTGAACCAGCCCGACAACTGCGCGCGCTCCATCTCGCGCTGCCATGCCAGTTGCTGCTGCGGATCGTCGCCAGCGTCTGCAGGCGTCGCTGGTTCGCGCGATGCGGGCCATGCGGCGGGCGGCAGTCCCGCGCCGATGTGCGGGTTCGTCATGGCTGCTGCTCCTTCACCGCAACCGGCGTGCCGCGCCGCGCCAGCCAGTCCCGGTCCTGCTCGTTGGCATTGCGCTGCCGGACCTCGTGCGCGTACTCGGCCAGGGCGTCTTCCTTGTGGCGGTCCAGGCCGTCGAGGCGCAGCCGCCGCTCGGTGCATTCGCGGCGCAGTTCGTCGCGCGCCAGCCGCTGCGTGTCGCGCAGGGTCTCGACCTCTTTCGAGCGCTCGCGCAGGTGCGTGAGATAGCCGAGCGCGCGCCGGTGGGCGCCGGGGTCGAGGCGGCGCAGCGTTGCTTCGCTCAGCGCGCGGGCCTGCCCATCGTGGTTATCGCGCAGTTGTTTCAATTGCGCCTCGGTCTGGTCGAGCAGCGTCTGCGCGCGGCCCAGCGCGGCCAGGCAGCGGTCGAGCTGCCACTGCTGCCGTTGCCGGACGGGCTCGAGCGGGTAGGAGAAGCCGCGCGTGTCGACGTCGCGCGCCGCGGTCGAGGGCGTCGATGCGGTGACGTTCATGGCTTCGCTCCGCCGCGGATCGGCATCTGCATCTGCATGGGGGCGGGCATCGCCAGGGACGCCGGTGCCGGCGCGGCCGCCGGGCCGAACAGTTCCTGCAGGCCGCGTATCGATTCCGCATGCGGTACACCGCCCGTGTTCTGCCGCAGCCAGGCCAACAGCCGGGGCTCGAGCGCGATGGCGCGGTCCAGCTCGGCATTGGCGCCTTGTTCGTAGGCGCCGATGTCGATCATCTGGCGATTGCGTTCCAGCACCGCGAGGTATTGCACCGCCGTGGCCGCCAGCGCGCGCTGGCGTTCGTCGGCCAGGTCGGGCATGAGGCGGCTCACGCTCTTGAGCACGTCGATGGCGGGATAGTGGCCGCGGTGCGCGAGCTGGCGCGACAGCACGATGTGGCCGTCGAGGATGGCGCGCAGCGCATCGGACACCGGCTCGTTGAAGTCGTCGCCTTCCACCAGCACGGTGAGCAGCGCGGTGATCGAGCCGCCGCCGCGGGCCGTGCCGCAGCGCTCGCAGAGTTCGGGCAGTTCGGCGAACACCGAGGGCGTGTAGCCGCGCGCGGTCGGTGGCTCGCCGGCCGACAGGCCGACCTCGCGCCGCGCCATCGCGAAGCGCGTGATCGAGTCCATGGTGAGCAGCACGTTGCGGCCGTCCTCGCGGAAGTACTCGGCGATCGCGAGCGCGGCATAGGCCGCGCGCAGCCGCGCCAGCGCGGGCTGGTCGGAGGTCGCGACCACCACCACCGAGCGCGCGAGGCCCTCGGGGCCCAGCTGGTTCTCGATGAACTCGCGCACCTCGCGGCCACGCTCGCCGATCAGCGCGATCACGTTGACGCCGCCGCGCGGATCGTTTCCGCCCTGCGCCTTCACATGGCGCGCCAGCAGGCCCAGCAGCGTGCTCTTGCCGACGCCGCTGCCCGCGAAGATGCCCACGCGCTGGCCCTGGCCCAGCGTGAGCAGGCCGTCGATGCTGCGGATGCCGGTTTCCATCACGCGCCGGATCGGCGGGCGCTGCATCGGATTGATCGGCGACGCCTTGAGCGGCCGCCGCGCGACCACGGTGGGCGCGGGCTGGCCGTCGAGCGGGTTGCCGAAGCCGTCGATCACGCGCCCGAGCAGGGCCGGGCCGACGCCGAGCTGCGATTCCACGCCGAGCGCGCGAACCTCGCAGCCGGCCGCGATGCCGTCGAGCGCGCCATAGGGCATCAGGGTGACGCGGCCCGGCTTGAGGCCGACCACCTCGGCCAGCACGCCGGCCGCTTCGCTGGCCGGGTCCGTCGATGCGTCGCCGCGGACCATGATGCGGCAGAGCTCCCCCACGGCCGCGTCGGGGCCCGTGGCATCGATCGCCAGCCCCTGCATCTCGCGCACCCAGCCGATGCGCCGACGCAGGTCGGTGGCGCGCAGGGTCTGGCGGGCGGTGGCGAGCGCGTTCATCGGTGTCAGCGTCCGGTCGTCGAGGGGGGGACGGCCGCGCGGGCCGCGGTGCGCGATTGCGCGAGCAACCGGGCCAGCGCGCGCAACTGGGTCTCGAGCCGCGCGTCGATCCCGCCCTGCGGCGATTGCAGGATGCAGCCGCCGAGCGCGAGCGCGGGATCGGCGACCCATTGCACCTCGCCGTCCTCGGCGGGCAGCGTGCCGCCGGCCGCGGCGCTGGCATCGCGCAGCACGGCCAGGTCGTCGGGATGCAGGTGCACGGCCACCAGCGGTTTGCCGCGCAGGCCGGTCCTGACATGCGCCAGTTGCGCGCGGATGCCTTCGGGCGTGACCGCGTGGGCCCCGAGGATCTTGCAGACCGACTCGAAGCACAGCGCCAGCATGTCGTCCTCGGCATCGGCCAGCCGCGCCTCGATCTGCGCGGGCACGGCGGCGAGCAGCGTGTCGAGCTTCTGCAGCCGCGCTTTCAGCGTCGCCTGCTCCTGTTCGCCGCGCTCGCGCGCGGCCTGTGCCTGCTTTTCGAAGCGGGCCTCGAGCTCACGCGTGGCCTTCTGCAGCGCCTGGTCCGCGCGCGCGGCGGCCTGGCGCGCCTCCTCGGCCGCCTGGGCGCGGCCCTGGGCCAGCCCTTCTTCGTAGCCGCGGCGCTCGGAGGCGCCGCCATCGTCGGCACTGGTGGGGCCGGTCGCCGCGGGCTGCGGCTGGGGCGCCGCGACATTCGGCTCGGTCCGTCGCGCCGGCTGGACGGGCACGACGTTCGGTGCATGCGCGCGCGCGATTCCTTCCGCCGGCCGCGCCTCGCTCGCGCGTGGCCGCGCAAGCGAGACCTGGCCGCGCACCGCCACGTCGCGCAGCACGACCGAATGCACCGATGCCTGTGCTTCGGTGTCGCGAGGAGCGGGTGTCTGCGGCCGTTCGTTCATCGCGGTGCTCCGCGTGCCATGGCGCCGGGACGCAACAGCCGGCTCAGCGATTGCTTCCAGCCCGCGACCCGCTCGCGTGCCGGCGCGGGGGCAGCCGGCTGCTGGCGCAGTCGTTGCGCGACGGCTTCGACCAACGCCGCGCGCAGGGCCGGTGGCAGGTCAGCGGCATTCGAGGCCTCGTCGATCGCGCTCTCGACGCGGCGCCGTTGCACCGGATCGAGCGCCTGCAGCAGGGCATGGCGCCAGGGCCAGTCGCTTAGGCGAAGGAACTGGACGACCAGGCCCGGCGGCTCGCCGCGCAGGCTGGCCGCGAGCAGCGGCATCTGGCTGTCGACGAGGCGGCGCAGCCAGGCTTCGTCGGACACGGGCGTTTCGAGCCAGGCGTCGTCGATGCGGTCGCCGAGGCCGGTCGGGGTGGCCGGTGCCGCGGCGGCGGTGGCTTCTGCGATCAGGCTCGGATCGCGCTCGATGCCCAGTTCTTCGAGCTCGCGCAGCAGCGCCTGCAGCCCGTCGCGTTCCGCGGGCTGCAGGCTGGCCAGCACCCAGTCGCGATCGGTCGGCGCCATGGCGTGCAGCAGCAACGCCGCATGGCGCGCGCCGCCGGCGCCCAGGGCGTCGGCGCCGGTTGCCTGCGGGAGCGATGCCGCGAAGTTCGGGTTCATCCCGGTTGCCTCCTGTTTCCGGCCGAGGTCGATCCGGCCGGCTCGCGCACCCAGTCGCGCACGCGGCGCAACGCGGCGGCGCGCTCGGCCTCCGACAACGGCGCGGGGTCGCGGCGCTCGCGCGGGGCGGGCGCACGCCGGCCGGCACGCAGCACGAGGAAGGCCAGCACCACGATCACGATCGCCACGATCAGCCAGTGCAGCAGTTCGGGGGCCGATTTGTCGCTGCCCGGCGCACCCGCGGCCGGCGCGGATTCGCCGCCATCGGTGGCGGCGGGCGCGAGCGCGGCTGCCGGCTCGGCCGACTGCATCGCCGCGCCCGCGAGCGACTGCACGACGACGGTGTCGCCGCGTTCGAGCGTGGCGCCGACGGCAGCCGCGATGACCTTGCGCAGCTGTTCTTCCTGCGCGGCATCGAGTGCCTTGCGCACCACCGCGACCACCTGCACGCGGCGGATCGAGCCGGGCTGGCTCACGACCTGTTCGACGCGCCGGCCCACCGCGTATTCCACGTCGCGCTGGGCGCTGCCGCCGCGCGGGCCGCTGCTGTCGGTCACGCGCGTGTCGAGCGCGGAGCCGGCGTCGCGCAGCGTTTCGCGTTCGCGCACGACCACGCCTGTCGACTGCAGGCCGGCGCGGTTCGCGGCCGGCAGCACGTCCTCGGTGGTGGTGCGGATCTGGTCCATGTTGAGCGTCACGTCGACGCTCGCGAGGGCCTGGCCCGGGCCGAAGCTGCGGTCGAGCACCGCCGCGACCTTGCGCGACAGGTAGGCCTCGGTGTCGCGCTTGAGGTCGAGGCGTGCGCTGCTCGCGTCGCCCTCGGCATTGCCGGTTTCGTGGCGCGTGAGCGCGACGCCGTGGCTGTCGACGATGGTCACGTCCTGCATCGCCATGCCGGGCACCGCCGCGGCCACCAGCCGCTGCACGCCCACCACCTGCTCGGGCCGCAGCGCCAGGCCCTGGCGCATCGTCAGCGTGATCGACGCGGTCGCCTTCGAGGTCGCCTGCTTGAACAGGCCCTGCTCGGGCAGCGCCAGCAGCACGCGCACCTCGCGCACCTCGGACAGCGACTGGATCGTACGCGTCAGCTCGCCTTGCAGCGCGCGCTGGTAGTTGATCTTCTGCGCGAACTCGGTCATGCCGAAGTCGGTGTTGTTGAACAGCTCGAGGCCGACCGCGCCCTGCAGCGGCAGTTCCTTGCCCATGAGCTTGATGCGCGTGGCGTGCACCGTGGCCTTGTCGACCAGGATGGCCGTGCCGTTGTCGCCGAGCCGATACGGGATCTTCAGCCGCTCCAGCTCGGTGGTCATGGCCTGCGCGTCCTGGGGCTTGAGGTCCGCGAACAGCACCTGGTACTCGGTGCGGAAGGTCCACCATGCCAGCGCCGCGGTGGCGAGCAGGATGAGCACGATGCCCGCGACCAGGCCGGCGCGGGCGCGCTGCGTGAGTCCTTGCCAGAAAGTCATATCGGCATCTTCATGACGTCTTGATAGGCCTCGAGCAGGCGGTTACGCACCTGCATCATGAGCTGGAAGCTCACGCGGCTTTCCTCGAGGTTGATCATGATCTGGTGCAGGTTCTGCGCGTCGCCGACCGCGAGCTTCTGCAGGTCGACCTGGCTCGAGATCAGCTGGCCGTTGACCTTCGAGAGGCCATCGGTGACGAGCTGGCCGAACGAGCCGCCGGTGCTCGCGGTGGCGGCGGGCGCTTCGGCGGCCGCCGTGCCGCCGGCCAGCGATTGCGCGGCCGTGGCCATGGCCTGGGCCTGCGGCGACAGCGCGGCGATCGCCTCGACGGGAAGGAAGCCGCTCATGCGTTGCTCCCGATGTCGAGGGCGCGCAGCGCCAGCGTGCGGCTGGTGTTCATGGCCGACACGTTGGCTTCGTAGGCGCGCGTGGCGCTCATCATGCTGACCATTTCGGTCGCCGTGTCGACGGCCGCGTAGCTCACGTAGCCGCGCGCGTCGGCCAGCGGATGCCCGGGTTCGTAGACGAGCCGGGGCGGCGTCTGCGAGGCGACGACCTGCACCAGCGGCGCGGCCATGGGCACGGCGCCGCCATCGAGGCCCTGGTCGACCAGTGCGCCGAAGGCCCCGGCCGCGGCGTCGCCACCGGTGACGAGCGACTGCGCCTGCGCGACCACGCGCAGCGGCTGGTAGCTGGCACCGCCCACGCCCTGCACCGTGTTGGCGTTGGCGAGGTTGAGTGCCGCCACGTCCACGCGGGTGCGCTCGATGTTCATCCCGATCGCGCTGATGGCGAAGGATTGGTTGTAGTCCATGGTCATTTCCTGCCGTCGCCGGCCGCCATCGAAAGAATCGAGAGATGCCGCGACAGGCCCTTGACGAGCGCCTGGTAGTGCACCGCGTTGCGCGCCATCTCGGCCGCCTCGACGTCGAGCTGCACCGGCTGCGGCGTGCCGTCCGCATCGACCGCGGGTTCGATGTGCGGTCGCACCTGGCTCAGCGCGAAGGTGTCGAGGCGCCCGGTCTGCGCCATGCCGCGGCGCGCATCGAGCAGTTGCGCCTCGAAGCTCACGCGCTGCGGCACGTAGTCGATCACGTTCGCATTGGCGATGTTGGTGGCGATGGCCTGCTGGCGCAGGCTGGCTGCGTCGAGCGCCAGGGCCAGCGCCGAGCGGGTCACGGCTTCGATTCCGTCGATCATGTCGGTCTCCGGGAAAGGGTTGTCTGGATTGGACGAAGGAAGGGCCGGGTCATTGCACGATCAGTTCGCCGTGCAGTGCGCCCGCGGCCTTGACCGCGCGCAGGATCGAGATCACGTCGCGCGTGCTGGTCTTGAGCCGGGCCAGCGACTGCACGAGGTCGGACACCGTGTTGGAGCCGGTCACGAAGCCGGTGCTGGCGGGTTCGTCGACGTCGATGCGCGTGTTGGTGACGATGGCGGTGCGGATGTCGGGACCGCCGCCCCAGACGCCGTAGGGCTGCGAGGCGGTGTTCTGGTTCGAGATCGCGATCTTGATGTCGCCGTGCGAGATCGCGACCCTGGAGATGCGCACGTCGCCGCCCGACACCACCGTGCCGGTGCGCTCGTTGATCACCACCTTGGCGCGGCGGTCGGGCTCGACCATCACGTTCTCGATGCGCGTGAACAGGCCGACCAGTTCGTCGCGCTGGCCGGGCGGTACCGCGATCTCGATGCCCGAGGCGTCGCGTGCCTTGGCGAAGCCGCCGCCGAGCTGGCTGTTGATGGCGGCCGCCACGCGGTTGGCGGTGGTGAAGTCGGGTTCGGTCAGCACGAAGGTCACGCTCTGGCGCTCGTCGAGCATCGCGGCGCGCACGCCGACCTCCACCGTGGCGCCGTTGGGCACCGAGCCGGCGGTCGGGTGATTCTTCTGCACCACGTTGCCGTTGGCGTCGTAGCGGTAGCCGCCGACCGAGAGGCCGCCTTGCGCCAGTGCATAGACGCGCCCGTTGGCACCCTTGAGCGGCGTGAGCAGCAGCGTGCCGCCGACCAGGCTGCGCGCGTCGCCGGCCGAACTCACCGTGACGTCGAGCGTGTCGCCCTCGCGCGCGAAGGTCGGCAGCGTGGCGCTGACCATGACCACCGCGACGTTGCGGCTTTGCACCTGCTCGGGCGCGATCGTCAGGTTGAACTGCGACAGCACGTTGGCCAGCGACTGGCGCGTGGTGCGGTTCGAGGGCGAGTCGCCGGTGCCGGCGAGGCCGGTGACGATGCCGGTGCCGAACAGCGCGTTGTCGCGCCAGCCCTGGAGCTTGCCGAGGTCCTTGACGCGGATCGCGTCGGCGGCGCTGGCATTCATGACACCGCCGCAGAGGGCCGAGGCCACCAGCGCGGCGCGCAGCAGGCCCGAGGCCAGGGTGAAGATGGATGGCTTCATCAGAATCCCCAGATGTCCAGGACGCGGCGCCAGAGGCTGCGACGGGCGCGGTCGGAGACTTCGCCCTCGCCCACGTAGGTGATGCGCGCATCCGCGAGCCGCGTCGACAGGACCACATTGCCGTCGGAGATGTCCTGTGGCCGCACGCGGCCTTCGAGGTTCACCTTCTGCAGCTCCTCGTTCACCATGAGTTGCTGCTCGCCGGCCACGCGCAGTTCCTGGTTCGGCAGCACCTCCTTCACGGTGACGGTGAGCGTGGCCAGCAGCTTGTTGGTGCGCTGCGTGCGCCCGCCGCCGTCGAACTCGCCGGCGATGCCGATGCCCAACTGGCCGACCACGCGGTTGCCGGTCTGCGTGACCGAGCCGCTGATGTCGTTGGCGCGCCGGGTGCCGGTGTTGGCGCTGCTGCTGGCGGAGGAGTTCTCGAACACCTGGATCGTCAGCGAATCGCCGACGCGGAAGGCCTTGTTGTCGGCCGTCAGCGGGCGGAAGCTGCCTTCCTGATAGAGGCTTTCCGAGGCGGCCGGCAAGGCGATGCCGCAGCAGAGCGCGAGCCCGATGGCCGCGAGCTTCAGGCCGCGCTTCACGGTTGCACCTCCACCTGGCCGGGGCCGGTGACGCGCGCGACGACCTCGCCGCCCGCGCCCGGCACCTTGACGCGCACGAGCTGTCCCCGGCGGCCGTCCTGCAGCACCTCGACCCGGCTTTCGACCGTGACATTGCCGCTGTGCGCGAGCAGTTGCGCCCAGTTGCCGCGCGTGACCGCGGGCATGGGCTCCAAGTGGGCGTCGGTCAGCACTTCGCCCGGCTTGAGCGCGCGGCGCAGCCGCTGGCCGGTCGCATCGGAGGTGCTGGACGTGGCCAGCGGTACTCCTTGGCGAAGCTCGGCGAGATTGACTTCGCGCGAGGTGGTCGCGCCGCGCAGCGTGACGGCGTCGACCGCGGTCCCGCTGTCGAGCCGCGCGGCCGCCACCGTGGCCGGCGCCCAGGCGGCCACATCGAAGCTGATGGCCGTGGTGCGCACGAAGCGGTCGTCGACCCAGGCATCGACCCAGACCAGCATGCGGCGCGACGGCGTGGCCGCGGCGGACAGCGGCCGCACGCGCAGCACGGCGTTGCCTGCCGGCAGCGTGAGATCGCGCGCGGTGGACACGGCCTGCACCTCCGCGCGCAGGCTGCGCTGGGAGAGCCAGTGCATGAGCGCCGAGCGCGCGGCGTCGACCACGGTATCGCCTGGCAGTTCCTGCGCGGCGGCCTCGATGGCGGTTTCGCCCGCGCCGCTCCAGCGAATGGCGGGACCCGTGCCGTCGCCCGTATACAGGCCGCTGCGCGCGGCGACCCAGCGCTCGAGCGTGTCGCGTTCGAGCAGCGCCGGCGAGCCCGGCCGCGGCGCGGCGCCGACGGGCAGCGCCATCAATTGGCGCAGCATGGGCAGGTCGCGCGCGGTGAGGTAGGCGATGTCGCCGAGCCGCACCTGGCCCTGCGCCACCTGGACGCGGGGACGCAGTTCGATCGACACGGCGGCATTGCCGTCGGCCACTGCGGTCGCGGGCAGCGCCGTCATCGCGGCCAGCAGCGCCAGCGTCGCCGCCGCGTTTCTACTTGCGCAGCGCATTGACCATCCCCAACATTTCGTCCGACGCCTGCATGACCTTCACGTTGGCCTCGTAGACGCGCTGGGCGACCATCAGGTTCACCATTTCCTCGTTGAGCTTGACGTTCGAGCCCTCTAGGAAGCCCTGCGCCAGGCTGCCCATGCCGTCCTCGGAGGCCTTGGCCAGGATGGCGTCGCCCGAGGCCTGGGTCGAGCGGTAGAGGCCGTCGCCCTGCGACTGCAGGCCCGAGGGATTGGTGAAGCGCACCAGGTCGAACTGGCCCGCCTCGACCGGCGTGCTCTGGCCCGCCACCTGCACGCGCACGCGGCCGTCGCCGTCGATCTGCATGTTCTGCGCGTTCTCGGGGATCGCGATGTTGGGCTTGAGCGGAAAGCCGCCCGGCGTGGCGAGCAGGCCGTCGCGGTTGATCTTGAAGGTGCCGCCCCGGGTGTAGGCGCTTGAGCCGTCGGGCATGGTCACCTCGAGAAAGCCTTCGCCCTGGATCGCGATGTCGTAGGCCGACTCCGTCCTCTTGAGGTCACCCATGTCGAACAGCTTCGACACGGCGGTGATGCCGACGCCGGCGCCCAGCCGGCGCTCGGCGCCGAGCAGGCCGATGTCTTCGGCGGCCGGCGCGAGGCGGCTGGCCTCCTGCACCATCAGGTCGGAGAAGCCGACCTTGGCGCGCTTGTAGCCGGTCGTGTTCACGTTGGCCAGGTTGTTGGCGATGGTGTCGACATTGAGCTGCTGGGCCTGCATGCCGGTGGCGCTGATGTAGAGGGCGTCGAACATGGTGCGGTTGCGAGGTGGAGGTGGAAGAGGGGAGGTGCCGGGATCAGCCGAGGTCGCCGAGCTTGCGCACGGCGGCGCCGATCATGTCGTCGTAGCCCAGCGCGACGCGCTGCATCGATTCGAAGTGGCGCATCGACTGGATGAGCTGCGACATCTCCTGCATCGAGCTGACGTTGGAGTTCTCGAGGAAGCCCTGGCGCAACTGCACTTCGGCGTCGGGCACCTGCGTGGGCGTCTGCTCGGCCGACATGAGGCCGTTGCCCAGGCGCAGGAGCGCGGAGGGATCGTCGAAGCGCACGACCTTGAGCTGTGCGATCGGCGTGGCCTCGGCACCACCGCCGGGGCGGGATTCGAAGACCTGGCCGGCGGCGTCGATCACCGGGTTGGGCCGCGAGAGGACGATCTCGCCGCCCACGCCCATCACCGGATGGCCCTGCGGCGTGACGAGGCGGCCGCGGCCGTCGAGCTGCCAGCTGCCCTGGCGCGTGTAGGCGAGGCCTGTATCAGTCGAGATCTCGAAATAGCCGGGCGTGGCCAGCGCTACGTCCAGGCTCTGGCCCGTGGTCTTGAGCGTGCCCGGACGCAGGTCGGGGCGCACCATGAAACTGCCGGGCGTCGTCCGCGCGCCGCCGGTGGGCGCACCCAGCGAGGCGGCGGCGTCGCGCATCGCGCCGGTGAAGCCGCCTGCCGCGGCATGGGTGCCCACGGGCAGCGACATCGCGACCTCGCGCTTGTAGCCGGGCGTGGTGGCGTTGGCCATGTTCATGCTCACGCGCTCCAGGCGTGCCATGTCCTGCTGCATGCTGAGGAGGCTGATTGCGAGTACGTCGCTCATGCGTGGCCCTTGGTGAGTGGTCTCAGAGTTGAACGATGCCGAAGGACTTCAGCTCGATGGTGTGCGGCACTTCCGTCATGGACAGCACGCGCAGATGCGGCATCACGCGCTCGGACAGCGCGCGCACGTGGCGGCGCAGCTCGGGCGCGCACAGCAGCACGGGCAGCAGGTTGCTCTTCATCATGCGTTCGGCGTGCTGCACCAGCCGCTTCACGAGTTGCTCCGACAGCCGCGGATCGAGCACGAAGGGCTGCGCGCCGCCGCCTTCGCTCGCGACCTGGATGCTCTGCAGGAACTGGCTCTCGATCGCGGGATCGAGCGTGAGCACCTGCAGCGAGGTGGCCTCGCCCAGCAGCCCCTGGCAGATGGCGTGGCCGAGGCGTTGCCGCACCATCTCCGTCAGCAGGTGGGCGTCGCGCGTGGTGCGGCCGGCATCGGCGAGCGTCTCGAGGATGGCCTCGATGTGCCGGATCGAGACCTTCTCGCGCAGCAGGTTCTGCAGCACCTTCTGCACGTCGCTCGAGGACAGCACGGTCGGGATCAGTTCCTCGACCAGGCCCGGCTGGCTCTGGCGCACACGCGCGAGCAGCCGGTCGACCTCGGCGCGCGTCAGCAGCGTGGCCGACTCGCGCCGCAGCATCTCGGTCAGGTGGGTCATGAAGACGGTGGCGGCATCGACCAGCGTGAACTTCGCCTGGCTCGCGGCCTCGCGCTGGCCTTCCTCGATCCACAGCGCGGGCAGGCCGTAGGTCGGGTCGCGCGTGGGTTCGCCCGGGATCGACTTGGTGTCGCCTGCGGGATGGATCGCCAGCAGCCGGTCGGCGCGCGCCTCGCCCTTGCCGACCACCACGCCGTCGAGGTGGATCTCGTAGCGGTCGGCCGACAGACGTGCCGAATCCTTGAAGCGCACGCGCGGCAGCACCAGGCCGAACTCCTGCGCATGCTGCTTGCGGAAGGTGCCGATGCGTTCCATGAACACGCTGCCGGGCTGGTTGATCAGCGGCACCCAGTTGCTGCCGAGGTGGATCTCTATCGGCTCGACGCGCAGCAGCGCATAGGGGTCGTCGGTGCTGGCCGCCGGCGCGCCGTCGCCGTCGGTACCGATGGCATCGAGGGCCGCGTCGCCACCCGCCGCGGGCTGGGTTGCGGCGCTTTCCTTCGCCTTGGCGAAGCGGTAGAGCAACGTGGCGGCCAGCAGGAAGCAGGCCGTGAGCGCCAGCGTGGGCAGCGCCGGAATGCCCGGCAGCAGCAGCAGGCCGCCGAGCGCCATCGACACCAGCAGCAGCGTCTTCGGGAACGAGCCGACCTGGCGCAGCGCCTCGCGGCTCAGGTTGGCGTCGGACGAGGAACGCGTGACGATGATGCCGGTGCCCACCGCGATCACCAGCGCCGGGACCTGGGTCACGATGCCGTCGCCGATGGTCAGCAGCGTGTAGGTCTGCAGCGCCTGGCCCCACGGCATGCCGTGCTGCATCACGCCGATCACCAGGCCGCCGATGATGTTGATCAGCAGGATGATGATGCCGGCGATCGCGTCGCCCTTGACGAACTTGCTGGCGCCGTCCATCGCGCCGTAGAAGCCCGCTTCCTTCTCGAGGTTCTTGCGCCGGCGCTGCGCCTCGGCCTGGTCGATGAAACCCATGTTGAGGTCGGCATCGATGCTCATCTGCTGGCCGGGCATGCTGTCGAGCGTGAAGCGCGCCGCGACCTCGGAGACGCGCTGCGCGCCGCTGGTCACGACCACGTACTGCACCACGATCAGGATCAGGAACACGATCAGCCCGATCACGTAGTTGCCGCCGACCACGAAGGCGCCGATGGCGCCGATGACGCGGCCCGCGTCGCCGTCGGACAGGATCAGCCGCGTGGCCGCCACGTTGAGCGATAGCCGGAACAAGGTGGCGATCAGCAGCAGCGAGGGGAAGGTGGAGAACTCCACCGGCCGCGCCATGTAGAAGGTGAGCAGCAGCACCAGGAAGGCGAAGCTGAAGTTGCTCAGGATCAGGAAGTCGAGCAGCCCGCTGGGAATGGGCGCGAACAGCACCACCAGCACGCCGAGAACCAGCGCCACCAGCGCGATGTCGCTGTTCTTGCCGAGGATGCGGCCCAGTACGTTCATGGCCGGCCTCCCGCCGCGGCGCCGGCCTGCCGTTGTTCTCGCATGGCGAACACCCAGACGATGATGCGCGCGACCTGCGCGTAGAGCTCGGGCGGCACCGGCTGGTTGACCGGCAGCTCGCGGTAGATGCGGCGCGCGAGCGCGGGGCTCTGCACCACGGGGATTCGATGCCGCGCCGCGATCTCGCGCATCGCGGCCGCCATGTGGCCGGTGCCCTTGGCCAGCAGCTGCGGCGAGACCATGCGCCCGTGTTCGTACTTGAGCGCCACCGCCACGTGCGTGGGGTTGGTGATCAGCACGTCGGCATTGCGGGTCTGGCTCAGCGCCTGGCTGCGCTTGAGCATCTCGCGACGCAGCTCCTTCAGGCGCGCGCGGATGCGCGGATCGCCTTCGCGGTTCTTGACCTCGTCCTTGAGCTCGCGCTGGCTCATGCGCATCTTCTTCGCGAACTCGTGGCGCGTGTACATCCAGTCGACCAGCGCGATCAGGCCCAGCACCAGGGCCATCTTGAGGCCCACGCTCGAGAGGTCGTCGATCAGCATGCGCAGGTAGCCGATGGGCGCGAGCGAGGCCAGGGCGTAGAACTGGTCGGTCAGCGCGCGCAGGCTCAGCACCGCGACCAGCGTGAGCAGCACGAGCTTGATGACGGCGCGCGCCGTGTCGAACAGCACGCGCATCGAGAACAGCCGCTTGAGGCCTGTGACCGGGCTGACGCGGCTGAAGTCGATCTTCACCGGCTCGAACGAGAACACCGGGCCGGTCTGCATCAGGTTGCCGAGCACGGCCGCCAGCATCGCCACCGCGAAGAAAGGCGCCATGATCATCAGCCCCGCGCGCAGCGCGCGCTCGATGGTCGGCCAGAGACCGACGCCGGCCGCGTCCATGCGGCTGGCATGGATCAGCAGCGCCTGGTCGAAGCGGAACTGCTCGGCCGCCACGCCGAAGCCGCGCCAGGTGAGGTAGACCACCGCGGCGAAGAACACCATCGCCGACACCATGTCCACGCTCTTGGCCACCTGCCCGCGCTCGCGCGCGCGCTGCAGCTTGTAGGGCGTGGCCGCCTGGTTGCGGTCCAGATCCTGTTCGGCCATCAGCGCGGCCCTCCGGGAGCGGACGGAGCGGCGGCGAACATCTGGTCCCAGCTCGTGGCGATGCCCGCGTAGACGCGCGTCATCACGCCGCCGATGCCCGTGAACCAGAGCGACAGCGCGAGGAGGCCGGCGATGATCTTCACCGGGATGCCCATCGCGAACATGTTCATCTGCGGCAGGTTGCGGCCGACCACGCCCAGCACGAATTCGACCAGCAGGATGCAGAAGACCACCGGCGCGGCGAGCGCGAAGCCGAGCGTGAAGAGCCCGGCCGCCTGCTTGAGCACGGGCAGGGCCGCATGCGCCACCGACCAGGAGGCGCCGACCGGAAAGCGCTCGATGCTGAAGCCCAGGCCGCGCAGCAGCGCGTGATGGCCATTGAGCACGAAGAACACCAGCACGGCCAGGTAGTTGAAGGCGGTGGTCAGGATCGGCGTGGGGCGCTGGGTGACGGGATCGAACACCTGCGCAATGCCGAAGCCGAGTTGCACGTCGAGCAGTTGGCCGGCCACGGAGAAGGCGCCGAACGCGAGCAGGATGCCCAGGCCCAGCGTGGCGCCGAGCGCGACCTCGGCCAGGGCGGAGGCGAGCAGCGCGCTCCAGCCGTTCCAGCTGGCGTTCGAGGCGGGAAGGCCGGCAGCCAGCGCGACGGCCAGCGACAGCAGCAGCAGCGCGCGGACCGTGGTGGGCAAAGGCACCGCGTAGAAGACGGGCGTCATGAGGAAGGTGGCGGCCACGCGCAGGCTCAGGAGACCGGTGGAGATCAGCCAGCCGCTACCGAGTCCGGAGACCATCGCGTCGGGCAGCGAGCTCGCTGCGTTCATGGAACTGTGGACCGAGGCGAAGGAGGAAGGCGGGCGGCGGTCGCGCTCAGAACATCGCCGGAATGCTGTTCCAGAGGTTCGTCGTGAACTGCGTGAGCTTGCGCAGCATCCACGGCCCCGCGACAACCAGCACGGCGCCCGCCGTGAACAGCTTGGGGACGAAGGTCAGCGACATTTCCTGCACCTGCGTCACCACCTGGAGCACGCTGATGACGACGCCGACGAGCATGGTCAGGCCCAGCAAGGGCAGGCAGATCAGCAGGCCCGTCATGAACAGGTCCGCCATCATCTTGAGCGCTAGATCGGCGTGCAATTCGAATCCCCCGTGACCCACCTCACGACGCATGTGGATGCGCGATCCGGGTCAAATGTAAATTTTGTGTGTTTTTGAACGGCCTGCCGAATCGGTCATTCGGCGGCGCTTCGTAGGCTGGTTCCTACATTGAGCTTACACCTTTAGAGGGAGGCTTCGATGGCCGTTACAGCCTCCATTTGGAGGAGGGCTGGCACGCCGAAGCAGTGCTTTAAGAAGTAAGTAACAAGAATCTACAAAATGTAATACTCATAGCTAAAAAGTCCTCAGGTCCTTGGTGTTTGCTTTCGTTGCGGGTGCGAGACAAGCCCGGCGCCGCACGCGGTGCGGGCGCCATCCCTCGATCGACTAAGATGAGAACAATTCTTATTCATGAGGCCGCGATCCCCGCACGCCGTTCGGAAGAATGAACGCCGATTCCGCCCTTCGCCCGCACCCCCATGCACATGTCCACGCCCTCTACCGCGGCCACCACGGTTGGCTGCTGGGCTGGCTGCGCGGCAGGCTGGGCAATTCCTTCGATGCCGCGGACCTGGCGCAGGACACCTTCCTTCGCATCCTCGCCGCGCCCGACCACACGCCCGAGAAGCAGGGCGACTGGCAGCTGCGCGAGCCGCGTGCCTACCTGACGGTCGTCGCCAAGCGCCTGCTTGCGAACCTGTACCGGCGGCGCTCGCTCGAGCAGGCCTACCTCGACGCGCTGGGCGCGATGCCCGAGCCGCTGGCGCCGTCGCCGGAGCAGGAGGCGATCATTCTCGAAACGCTGCAGGAGATCGACGCGATGCTCGATGGCCTCGCGCCGGCGGTGCGGCAGGCCTTCCTGATGGCGCAGCTCGAAGGGCTGGGTTATGCCGAGATCGCGACCCGGCTGGGCGTGAGCGAGCGCACGGTGAAGCGCTACATGGCCGAGGCGATGGCGCACTGCATCCTGCTGGCCGTATGAGACACCCTGTGTCAACCCCCGACCGTTCTGAGCATGTTTTGCATGGCGCCGTGATGAGCGGGATCGTAGGGCTTGCGCTCGACCCACGCGCGCCAGATGACGCGTACCCAGGCGCGGCACAGGATGCGCACGGCATGCGGATGGTCACATCCACGGGCGCGCGCCTTGGCATAGACCTCGGCGGCCCAGGCGTTGGCATGGCGCGAGTTATCGGCCAGGCAGGTCAGGGCCGCGCGCAAGCGGTGGTTGCAGGCCCACCGGAACGCCACGGCCTTGGATTTGCCCGAGGCGTAGGTGACGGGGGCGACGCCGGCCTCGGCGGCCAACTGCGCATCGGTGTCAAAGCGTTCACGCACGCTGCCCAACTCGGCCAGGATCTGTGCGGCACAAATGCGCCCGGCGCGTGGGACGCTCATCAGGATGCGGCCGTCGTCGCTGGCAGCCACGTGGTGTTCGATGCGAGCGGACAGCAGGCGGATCTGCTCGACCAGGCGCATCAGTGTGCGCACCAGGCAGCGCACCAATTCACCCTTTGCATCCATCTCCAATTCTCCGCAGACAGGCGCTGGCGCCTCGTGCAACCGCTGCAGCAATTCCTCGGGCGAACGCCGACCGCAGTAGGCGTGCTGGGCGCAGAAGGCCGCCATGCGCTTGGGCCCCAGGCGGGCGGCGCTCTCCGCGGTAGGGTAGCGCTCGATGAAGGCCAGCGCGATGGGCGAATCAACGTCGGTGAAGACGACGCCAGCGCCTGGCCAGAAAGACTCCAGCAGGCTGCGCAGCTGGTTGGCCAATTGCACCCGCGTGGCCACCAGGTCGTCACGCCCGCGTACCAGCGTACGCAAGGCGCGGATCTCATCGCCCTGCGGGCTCAGTGGCTTGAACCGATGGCCATCGGTGCGCAGCAGGTCGGCCAGCAAATACGCATCGCTGGCATCGCTCTTGGCGCCGTGGCTGCGGTAGCGTGGGCGCGTGGCCTTGACAGCGTTGGGGTGGATCGGCACCACCACGATGCCGGCCTCCACCAAGGTGTCAACGACCAGGCCCGACGGACGCTCGATGGCCACCGGCGGACAGTGCCAATGCTTCAAGCGACGCAGCAACTCGGCCAGGCCGGCAGCGTTGTGCGCCACCTCCAGGCGTTCGCGCACGCTGCCCTGTGCATCGATGATGCACACCGCGTGCGACTGGCTGGCCCAATCCAGCCCGGCGAAGAAAGTACCCATAGACAGTCTCCTTGCTTTTGCGGTATGACTTGCCGTGTCGGAAGCCCACGCGGGTCGCTTACTGATCGGCGCTCCTGGCGGTACACCTTGGCGCTACACCCTGTAGCCCGTCTGGGTCTTCCGGCACCCCGAGGGCCGCGGGTCTCATACGGGCCATCGCATGGCCAGCGCTACAGGCAGTCACCCCGGGGGCACGGAAGTCGGGCAGAACGTTCTGCCTGTGCAACTCCTTCGGTCAAGCCAAGACCCTGTTCACGTCGCATCAGTGCCGCTCAGCAAGGGTTGACCACCCTGCGTCGTGGCCCATCCAACGCATCCAGGGAACGGAGGGTAGGCCAGTGAGCGCGGCGAGCGCGCAGCGCGTGCCGGTCGACAAGGCCGTTGCCACGCAGGCCGCCCAGGGCTTCCTGCTGCTGCAGTCGGGCGAGGCCACGGCCGCCGACCGCGCGCGCTGGACGCAATGGCGCGCGGCCGATCCGGCCCATGAAGATGCTTGGCAGCGCGCCGAGCAGGTGAGCCGCAAGTTCGGCCTGCTGCCGGGCGCGCTCGCGATGCCCGCGCTGGGGCGCACGGTGCGCGCCGACCGCCGCGCCGCGGTCAAGGCGCTGGCGCTGCTGCTGGCCGCGGTGCCCGCCGGCTGGGTCGCATGGCGCGCCTCTCCGGCGCGCGAATGGCTGGCCGACCACCGCACCGCCACTGGCGAGCGGCGTGAAGTGCGCCTGCCCGACGGCACGCGCATCCAGCTCAACACCGCGACGGCGATCGACGTGGCCTACGACGCCACGCAGCGGCGGGTGCGCCTGCGCGCGGGCGAGATCCTGGTCGACACCGCGCCCGACCGCGTGCCCGCCGGCGACCCCGCCTATCGCCCCTTCGTGGTCGAGACCGCGCAGGGACGGCTGCACGCGCTGGGCACGCGCTTCGTGGTGCGGCAGCACGAGGACCGGCGCAGCCACGTGGGCGTGCTCGAGGGCGCGGTCGAGGTCCGGCCCGACGATGCGCAGGGTCTCGCGGTGGTGGTGCACGCCGGCGAGCAGGCCGGCTTCTCCGCCTCGGCGGTCGATGCGTCGCGCGCGCTCGATCCCGGGGCCGACGACTGGTCGCGCGGCGTGCTGCGCGTGAAGAACATGCGTTTGCACGACTTCCTCGCCGAGCTCGGCCGCTACCGGCCCGGGGTGCTGCATTGCGACCCGGCGGTGGCCGAACTGCGCGTCTCGGGCGTCTTCCAGTTGCGCGACACCACGCCCGTGCTCGACAGCCTGCCGCAGGCCCTGCCGGTGCAGGTGCTGTCGCGCACGCGCTATTGGGTGACGGTGGCACCGGCCGGCGACTGAGGGCGCGCGAGCGCGCCGGGCCGGCCGGCAAAAAAATCCGCCGCGCCGTGTCCCTTTTCTTCTTCTCGCGTGTGAAGCCTTGAGGAACAGCCACTTCACACCTTCTTGCGAGATCTCTCCTCATGGCCCGTCGCCCTCCGTTTTTCTTCGATTCCCGCATCGCGCGCGCGGTGCATGGCGCCTTGCTCGCCATGGCCTGCGCCGCCGGCGGCACCGCGGCCCAGGCGCAAGGCGCCGACGCCACGGCCCAGGCCGAACAGCCCAGGAGCTACAGCATCGCCGCCGGCCCGCTCGACGACGCGCTCTCCAGCTTCGCCGCCGCCGCGGGCCTGAGCCTCACGATGCCGCCGGCCCTGGTGCGGGACAAGCGATCGCCTGGCCTGCAGGGCAGCCATGGCGTGCGCGAAGCCTTCGCGCGCCTGCTCGCGGGCTCGGGGCTCGAGGCCGCCGGCGGCGCGGGCGGTGCCTATGTGCTGCGCCCCGCCGCGGCCGGCACCGAGAGCGATGCCGCGGGCGCCACGCTCGCGCCGATCACCGTCACCGCGGCCCCGGTGCGCAGCGCCACCAGCGAGGGCACGCGCTCCTATGCCGCGCCGCTGCTGACGATCGGCAAGGGCGAGCAGGCGGCGAAGGACATCCCGCAGTCGGTCAGCGTGCTCACGCGCCAGCGGCTCGACGACCAGGGCCTCGTCGACCTGCGCGATGCGGCCAATGCCGTCACCGGCGTGGTCGGCGTGAAGGGCGTGGGGCCGGGCATGGTACTGTCGTCGCGCGGCTTCCAGATCGATGCCTGGCAGTACGACGGCGTGCCGGTGCCGCGCAACTGGTATTCGCTGGGCAACTGGGCCACCGAGGCGCTGGTGTTCCACGACCGCCTCGAGGTGCTGCGCGGCGCCGCGGGCCTGCTGCAGGGCACGGGCAGCCCGGGCGGCGCCGTCAACCTGGTGCGCAAGCGCGGCCAGGCCGAGAAGACGCTGGTGCTGACCGGCAAGGCGGGCAGCTGGAACCACTACGGCGCGCAGCTCGACGCGGGCGGGCCGCTCAATGCCGAGGGCACGCTGCGCGGACGCGTGGTGCTCGACGAGGACCGCAGCCACTCGTTCACCGATTTCGTCTGGAGCCGCACGCGCTCGCTCTACGGCGCGATCGACTACGACCTGTCGCCGGACACGACCCTCGGCCTGGGCATCAGCCAGATGAAGGGCAGCGGCCGCCCCATGCTGCGCGGCTTTCCGCGCTATCCCGACGGCAGCGACATCGGGCTGCCGCGCTCGGTGTACACGGGTGCCTGGTGGAACCGCCACGACAGCGAGCAGACCACCCTCTATGCCGACCTGGCGCATCGCTTCAACGCGAACTGGAAGCTCAAGGCCTCGGCGCTGCGCATGAACGAGCGCAATGCCTCGCAGCACCAGCGCATGCACGGCAACGTGCAGCCCGACGGCAGCGGGCTGAGCTTCGCCGACTGGGACAACCTGTTCGATTCGAAGAAGGCCGGGCTCGACGTCTATGTGCGCGGCCGCTTCGAGGCGCTGTCGATGGAGCATGACCTGACGGTCGGCGCGAACTACGCCAAGTACACCTCGAAGGACCGCTTCGGCCGCCGCTTCACGAGCGGCGGCAACATCTTCGCGCCCGACCACTACCGGCCGGCGCAGAACTACGAGACCATCCTCGCGGCGGGCGGCACCAAGAGCCACACCGCGTACGACATCAGCCAGTCGGGCCTGTACGGCAGCTGGCGCGTGAAGCTCGCGGAGCCGCTGACGGCCATCCTCGGCGCGCGCGCGAGCTGGTACGACTACCTCTATGCCGACCGCACCCGCGACACCCGCAGCACCGTGAGCACCAACGCCAGGATCACGCCCTATGTCGGGCTGGTGTTCGCGCTCGACCGGCAGTGGTCGGCCTACGGCAGCGTCACCGAGGTGTTCGAGCCGCAGTCCGAGCGCGCGCTGAACAACGAGCCGCTCAAGCCGATCACCGGCCGCAACTATGAGCTGGGCCTGAAGGGCGAGCTGATGGACGGCCGGCTCAATGCCTCGCTGGCCGTGTTCCGCTACGACCACCGCAACCGCGCCGTGACCGACTACGACAACGGCTATGCCTGCGACGACTGGTACTGCTACAAGTCCTCGGGCAAGGTGCGCAGCGAAGGCTTCGAGGCCGAGCTCAGCGGCGAGATCGCGCCGCGGCTGCAGCTCACGGCCGGCTACACCTACAACACGACCAAGTTCCTAGAGGACCCCGACAACCAGGGCCAGGTCTTCAGCCAGTGGACGCCGCGGCACATGCTGCGCGTGTGGAGCGACTACCGGCTGCCGGGCGCATGGAGCCGGCTCAGCGTGGGCGGCGGCTTCACGGTGCAGAGCAGCACGCTGGGCTACGACCGCTCGTTCAAGGTGCCGGGTTTCATGGTATGGAGCGCGCGCGTGGCCTACCAGGCGACGCCCGAGCTGAGCCTGGCGCTCAACGTCTACAACGTGTTCGACAAGCGCTACTACATCCCGGCCTTCAACGAGACCAACGGCAACAACAACTACGGCGATCCGCGCAACCTGATGTTCACGGTGAAGTACACGCCGAAGCTCTGAACCGACGGCGGACGGCGAGGGCGAAGGCATCCGTCTAAAATGAGAACAATTCTTATTCGTGCGCGGCAGCCCGGCCGCCAAAGCCGTTCGCCGTGTCCGCCATTCCCGCCGCCGAAGCCGACTTCCAGCAAGTCCACACCCTCTACAGCGACCACCACGGCTGGCTCCAGTCGTGGCTGCGCAGGAAGCTCGGCAATTCCTTCGACGCGGCCGACCTGGCGCAGGACACCTTCGCGCGGCTGCTGACCGCGCGCAACCCCGAGGCGATCGCGCAGCCGCGCGCCTACCTCACGAGCGTGGCCAAGAACATCCTGGTGAACTGGTACCAGCGCCAGGCGCTCGAGCGCGCCTACCTCGAGGCGCTGGCCGTGATGCCCGAGCCAGAGGCACCGTCGCCCGAGCGGCGGCTGATCATCCTGCAGACCCTGCACGAGATCGACGCCATGCTCGACAGCCTCAAGCCAGCCGCGCGGCGCGCCTTCCTGCTGTCGCAGATCGAGGGCCTGAAGTACGAGGACATCGCGCGCGAGCTCGGCGTGTCGCTGGTCACGGTCAAGCGCTACATGCAGCAGGGCTTCCGCGGCTGCCTGGCGCTGATGGCGTGAGCGCGCTGCCGTCCTCCATCGCCGACGCGCCATCGGCGGCGCTGCCGCCGCGCGTGCTCGACGAGGCCGCCGAGTGGCTGATGCGCCTGCACGACAGCGCCGCGACCGATGCCGACCGCCGCGCCTGCGAGCGCTGGCGCCAGAGCCATCCCGACCATGCCCGTGCCTGGGCACGCGCCGAGCTGCTGATGAACAAGCTCGGCGGCCTCCCGTCGGCGCTGGCCATGCCGTCGCTCGCACGTTCCTCGCGCCATGGCGGCCGCCGCGCCGCCATCGGCCGGCTGGCCGCGCTGCTGGCGGCCGTGCCCGCGGGCTGGCTCGGCTGGCGCTTCGCGGGCGAGCGCGGCTGGACCGCCGAGCACCGCACCGCCACCGGCGAACGCCGCGAGCTCCAGCTCGCCGACGGCAGCCGCCTCACGCTCGACACCGCGAGCGCGGTCGACGTGCGCTTCGACGCCGCGCAGCGCCTGCTCGTGCTGCATGCGGGCGCGATCCTGGTCGCGACCGCGCCCGACACCGCCGCGGCGCACCGGCCGTTCCGCGTGCAGGCCGGCGGCGGCACGCTGGAGGCGCTGGGCACGCGCTTCAGCGTGCGCAGGGAGGAAGAGGGCGCGACCGCGGTCGCGGTGTTCGAGGGCGCGGTGCGCGTCACGCCCGAGCGCGGCGCATCGCGCGTGCTGCCGGCCGGGCAGCAGACCCGTTTCGGCGCCGACGGCATCGAGGCCTTCGCGCCCGCGGACGAGAGCCGCGTGGCGTGGACCCGGGGCATGCTGCTGGCCGACGCGATGCGGCTGGCCGATTTCGCGGCCGAACTGTCGCGCTACCGGCCCGGCGCGCTGCGGTGCGAGGCGGCCGTCGCCGGACTGCGCATCTCGGGCGCCTTCCCGCTGGACGACACCGACCGCGTGCTGCGCATGCTGGTGTCGACCTATCCGGTGGACGCGCTCACGCGGCTGCGTGGTTACTGGGTCACGCTGGTGGCCAGAAATATTTCCGCCCAGGGGTGAGACTTTTTTTCGCTTCGGCTGGCAAGGAGGGGAAGAACCCACCGCTGCCAACCGAAAGGCCCGTCTCCATGTCCGCATCCCGTCCGTCCGTTCCGCGCGCCAGCGCGGAGCGTCGCTTCCACGCCGCCCTGCGCCACGCGCTGATGGCCCTCGCCCTCGCCGGGCTGGCCGCGCCGCCGGCCCTGGCGGCCGAACCTTCGCCGCTCGATGCCGCGGTGCCCCGGGCCTACGACATTCCGGCCGGCCCGCTGGGCCGCACGCTCGCCAGCTTCGCGGTCGGCAATGGCATCGCGCTGTCCTTCGATCCCGCGCTGACGCAGGGCCGCGGCAGCCCCGCGGTCTCGGGCCGCTACACCGCGCGCGAGGCCATCGAGCGCCTGCTCGCGGGCAGCGGCCTGCAGGTGGTGGCGCGCAGCGACGGCAGCTACACGCTGGGCCGGCGCGAAGCGGGTGCCGATGCCGCCACCGGTGCGCAGACCGGCATCGGCACGCTCGCACCGGTCACCGTCACGGCCGAGGCCGACCGCAGCGGCACCACCGAGGGCACCGGCTCGTACACCACGCGCGCCACCGCCGCGGCCATCGGCCTGGCGCTGTCGCCGCGCGAAACGCCGCAGTCGGTCACCGTGCTCACGCGCCAGCAGATCGAGGACCAGAACCTGCTCTCGCTCGGGCAGGCCATGAAGAGCGTCACCGGCGTGTTCGCGGTCAGCTCCGACAGCGACCGCACCGACCTCTACGCGCGCGGCTTCTACATCGACAACTACCAGTACGACGGCGTGCCGACCACGGTCACCACCGACTTCTTCGGCGCTTCCAACAACGACCCGGTGCTGTACGACCGCATCGAGATCGTGCGCGGCTCGACCGGCCTGCTGACCGGCGCGGGCAATCCCTCCGCCTCGGTCAACCTGGTGCGCAAGCATGCCGACAGCAAGGTGTTCGCCGGCAGCGCCTCGCTGGCGCTGGGCTCGTGGAACCTGCGCCGCGGCACCGTCGACCTCTCGACCCCGCTGACCGAGGACGGCCGGGTGCGCGCCCGCGTCATCGGCATGACCGAGGACCGCGACTCCTTCCTCGAGCGCTACCACGGCCGCAAGCACGTGCTGTACGGCGTGGTCGATGCCGACCTCGCGCCCGACACCTCGCTGAGCGTGGGCATCGACTCCCAGGCCAGCCGCCCGAACGGATCGACCTGGGGCGGCCTGCCGCTGACCTTCGGCGACGGCGGCCCCGCGAACTGGGCCGCTTCGAAGAGCATCGGCACGCCCTGGACCCACTGGGACGCGACCAACACCACGCTGTTCGCGAACCTCACGCATGCCTTCGACAACGGCTGGAAGCTCAAGGCCAATGCCTCGCACCGCCAGAGCAAGCAGAACGCCAAGCTGCTCTACCTGTTCGGCGACCTCGACCGCCTCACCGGCACGGGGCTGGGCTCGCTGCCCGGCTACTTCGAGCACGAATTCCGCCAGAACAGCCTCGACCTGCAGGCCACCGGCCCGTTCGAGCTGCTGGGGCGCCGACACGAGCTGGTGCTGGGCCTGAGCAACACCCAGTCGCGCTACGTGCAGGCCAACCACGTGCGCCTGAGCGCGCTGCCCGAGGTCGGCAATTTCTACCTCTGGAACGGCGGCTATCCCGAGCCGAGCTGGGGCGAACTCAAGGTGTCGGGCATCGACAAGCTGCGCCAGACCGGCTACTACGGCGCCGCGCGCTTCTCGGTCACCGATTCGCTCAAGTTCATCCTCGGCGCGCGCCAGAACGACTGGCGCGCCACCCGCCTCACGGCCGACGACCGGACCACGCGCCGCCACGAAGTGCTGACGCCCTATGCGGGCCTGGTCTACGACCTGGGCGAGCACTACTCGGTCTACGCGAGCTACACCGACATCTTCCAGCCGCAGAACTACCGCGACACCAGCGGCCGCTACCTCGACCCGGTGACCGGCAAGAGCTACGAGATCGGCCTCAAGGGCGAACACCTGAACGGCAGGCTGAACAGCTCGCTCGCGCTGTTCCGCTCCGAGCAGGAGAACGTGGCGCAGCGCGACGGCACCCGCCTCGTGCCCGGCTCGACCGATGGCGCCTACTACGGCGCGCGCGGCGTCGTCACCAAGGGCATCGAGCTGCAGCTGTCGGGCGAGCTGGCCGAGGGCTGGCAGGTCAACGCAGGCATCGCGCGCACGCTCGGGCGCGAGGGCAGCGGCGACCGCATCAACCCCACCATGCCGACCACGCTGGCCACGCTCTTCACCACCTACCGGCTGCCGGGCCGCTGGCACCAGCTCACGGTCGGCGGCGGACTCAACTGGCAGAACCGCGTGTACTACCCGTTCAGCGTGGGCGACGTCGACATGCGCTACACGCAGGGCTCGCGCGCCGTCTTCAGCCTGATGGCGCGCTACGCGGTCTCGCCGCAGCTGTCGCTGCAGCTCAACATCGAGAACCTGTTCGACAAGCGCTACAACGTCAACATCGACGGCCAGGCCTTCGCGGGCACGCCGCGCAATGCGGTGGCGACGCTGAACTACAAGTTCTGAGGGCGCGGCGAGGAAAGCCGGGGGGCGATCGGACATTCGTCCAATGGCGCGAAAAGGCGCCGCGGCCGACAGTAGCGGCTCCCGTCACTCCCTTGCCAAGACCCTCTCATGAAGCACTTCCAACGCCTCCAACTCGCCGCCGCCGCCCTGGCCGTCGGCCTCTCGTTCTCCGTCACGGCCGCCAGCGCGGCGGGCCCGGCCGCGGCCGCCGCCGCCAACGCATCGCCCAGCGTGGTGCTGGTGCACGGCGCCTTCGCCGATGGTTCCGACTGGGCCAAGGTGATCCCGCTGCTGCAGGCCAAGGGCGTCAACGTCGTCTCGGTGCAGAACCCGCTGACCTCGCTCGAGGACGACGTGGCCGCCGCCAAGCGCGCCATCGATGCCCAGCCCGGCAAGGTGGTGCTGGTCGGCCACTCGTGGGGCGGCACCGTGATCACCGAGGCCGGCGGCAACGACAAGGTCGCCTCGCTGGTCTACGTGGCGGCCTTCGCGCCCGACGCGGGCCAGAACTCGGGCGAGCTCGGCAAGGACTATCCCGCGCCGCCCGGCTTCGCCCACATCGCGGCCGATGCCTCGGGCTTCCTGCGCCTCACGCCCGAGGGCATGAGCAAGCATTTCGCGCAGGACCTGCCGGCCGCGACCACGCGCGTGATGGCCGTGACGCAGGGCCCGATCCAGGCCAAGGCCTTCGAGCAGAAAGTGTCGGCCGCCGCCTGGAAGACCAAGCCCTCGTGGTACATCGTCAGCAGCGCCGACCACATGATCCAGCCCGCGCTGCAGCGCGACATGGCCAAGCGCATCGGCGCGCACGTGACCACGCTGAACACCAGCCACGTGCCGCAGCAGGCGCAGCCCGCGAAGGTGGCCGAGGTGATCCTGGACGCCGCGCGCCAGTCGAAGTAAGGTGCCGGCGCCCCGCCGCCTACCGGATCCATTGCCTTGCAGCCCATCGCCCACGTCCCGCTCTTCGATGCCATCAAGGCGCTCGCCTTCGTCGGCGACCTCAGCATGGGCCAGCCCATCGACCACTCGGCGCGCGTGGCCTGGATCGCCGCGCGGCTGGCACAGGCGATGGGCCGGGACGAGGTGGCGCAGGGCCACGCGGCCTGCGTCGCGCTGCTGCGCTGGTCGGGCTGCACCGCCAATGCGCCCGAGTTCTCCGACCTGCTCGGCGACGACGTCGGCGGGCGCCGCGCGATGCTCGCGACGGCCTCGGCGCGCGAGGCCGCGGCCTTCGCGGGCACGGTCGGCTCGCTGGCCGAGATCCATTGCGAGGTGTCGGGCGAGATCGCGCGCTTCCTCGGCCTGCCCGAGGCGGTCGAGCGGCCGCTGCGCCACATGTTCGAGAACTTCGACGGCAGCGGCAAACCCGCGGGCCTGGCCGCGCCGCATATTCCGGAGGCGGTGTACCTGGCCACGCTCGCGGGCGATCTCGAGATCTTCTCGCGCACGCATGGCCTGCAGAGCGCGCTGCGCCAGATCGCCGAGCGCGCCGACGGGCGCTATCCCGCGGCGCTGGTCCAGGTCGCGCGGCAGCACGCGGTCGACTGGCTGCACGCGCTCGACCAGGGCGCCGCGGCCGACCTGCAGGCGCCCGAGGGCGCGCTGCGCGACGCGCTCGCGCCGCTCGAGCTGATCGCCGACGTGATCGATCTCAAGCTGCCGTGGATGACCGGCTTCTCGCGCCGCGTGGCCGAAGCGGCCGCCGCCTGCGCCGCTGGCCTGGGGCTCGATGCCGCGGCCTGCGAGCAGGTGCGGCGCGCGGCGCTGATCCATGGCATCGGCCGTGCCTCGGTGCCGAACGCGGTCTGGGATTCGCCCAGGCTGCGCAGCGAGGCCGACAAGGAGCGGCTGCGCCTCGTGCCCTACTGGACCGAGCGTGCCGCACGCCGCATCGAGACCTTGCGGGCCGAGGCCGAGATCGCTTCCTTCGTCGACGAGCGGCTCGATGGCTCGGGCTTCTTCCGCGGCGTGAAGGGCGCGGCGATCGGCACGGCCGAGCGCGTGCTGGCCGCGGCGGTGCACTGGGTGCTGCTGCACACGGGCGCGCCGGGCCGGCCCGCGCTGGCGGCCGCGGAGGCGGAAGCGCAGCTGCGTCGCGAGGCGGAGCAGGGCCGGCTCGATGCGGCCGCCGTCGCCGCGTTGACGGGGCGTGAATCGGTGGACGCGAAGACGCCCGCCACGGAGGGCGAAGCCAATGCCTTGCTCTCGTCGCGCGAGGTCGAGGTGCTGGGCCGTATCAGCCTCGGCGAGAGCAACAAGGAGGCGGCGCGCACGCTCGGCATCAGCCCGAGCACGGTGCGCGCGCACCTCGAGAACATCTTCCGCAAGCTCGGCTGCACCACGCGCGCGGCCGCGACCCTGAAGGCGATGACGCTCGGGTTGCTCTGAGGTTTCAGCCCGGCTCGGGGCCGGTCTCGGGCGCGTTGCCCGTCATCATCTGGCTCAGCAGCCCGGCGAGCGCCTCGCGCTGGCCGGTGTCGAACATGCGCAGCAGATGCAGCTCGGCGGCGGCGTGCTTGGGCATCGTCTCGTCGGCCAGCCGCATGCCCTTGGCCGTGAGCTTCACCAGCACGCCGCGCCCATCGTCGGGATGGATCGAGCGCTTGACCAGCCCTTCCTGCTCGAGCCGCTTGAGCAGGTTCGACAACCCGCCCGAGGTGAACAGCAACGTGCTCTGCAGCCGCGAGGGCGACAGCCGGTAGGGCGCGCCGGCCACGCGCAAGGTCGCGAGCACCGCGTACTCCTGGTACTTGATGCCGAAGGGCTGCAGCACCGCGTTGATGGTGCGCAGCACCACCTCCTCGAGCCGCAGCAGCCGGCCGACCACCGCCTTGCCGCTGCTGTCGATGTCGGGCCGCTCGGTGCGCCATTGCCGGATGCCGCGCTCGACGAGGTCGCCGCCGGTTGCGGGTTGCAGGCCTTCCGGCGCGGGAGCCTCGAGCGTCTTCGGCGCTTTGGTACCGCGGGGTCGCGGCGCATCGTTCTTGTGCTGCATGGCGTCCTTTCGATGGCGATTTGCGTGCGTGCGCGATGCGTCTTGGTGCATCGCACGGCAGCGGGTTGGTACCTATCTTAAATGCCTTGCGTTTATCTTTTGCAAAAGATAAAGTGAATCGCATCGCGCTTCGATCCCCTCCAGCCTTCGCTCTCACAGGAGTCGCTTCCATGAAAACCGCGCTCGCACGTTGCCTGTCCCTGGGCTTTGCCTCCTTGCTGATGTCGGGTGCGCTGCACGCCGAGGAGCTGGTGGTCGGCATCTTCGGCGGCTCCTTCGCCGACGACTCGAAGACCTGCCATATCTCTTCGTTCGAGAAGAAGACCGGCGCCAAGGTGGCGCTCAAGCTCGGCAGCTCCTCGCAGTTCGCCGCGGCCATCCGCGCGACCGGCGGCAAGTCCGACTTCGACGTGGTCTACATCGACAACTCGCTCGCCGCGCAGCTCAAGAACGAGAAGCTGCTCGAGACCATCGACAAGTCCAGGCTCGCGAATGCCGCCGACATCTCGCCGCGCGCGCTCGACAAGGACGGCCAGTACATCGTGTTCATGACGGGCGCCACCGTCATCGTCTACGACACGAAGCAGATCAAGACCCCGCCCACCTCCTGGGCCGATCTCGCCAAGCCCGAGTACGACGGCCGCCTCGCCATCGGCGACATCAGCGGCACCTCGGGCTCGCAGTTCCTGATGGCGCTCAACCGCATGAAGGGCGGCGAGCTGACCAACATGGATGCCGGCTTCGCGGCCGTGAAGCCGATCGCCAAGGCCTCGGTCACGCTCTACACGCAGGCCGACCAGATCGTCTCGCTGTTCGAGCGCCAGGAGATCGCCGCCGCCGTCTGGTACCCCGACCGCGCGGGCTCGGCCATCGACAAGGGCCTGCCGCTCGCGATCGTCTATCCGAAGGAAGGCGCGGTCGGCATCCTGCCCGCGCTGGTGATCCCCAAGGGCGCGAAGTCGCCGGCGCTCGCGCTCAAGTACATCGACGAGGTGCTGTCGAAGGAAGGCCAGGCCTGCTTCGCCGAGCGCAAGTACGCGGGCCCGGTCAACACGCAGGTCAAGCTCAGCGACAAGGCCGCGAAGATCGTTCCGTACAAGGAGACCTTCGACAAGCTCTGGCTGCCCGATCCCGAGCAGGTCGCGAAGTCCATGCCCGAGTGGACCCGCCGCTGGCAGCGCGAAGTCGCGCGCTGAACGCCGCCGCCGTTCCCACGATCCCGTACGCCCAATGCCCGCACTCACGCTGGAGCGCCTCGAGAAGCGCTACCCCGGACACGTCGCCGCTTCCTCGGTCTCGCTGTCGGTCCACGACGGCGAATTCATCTCGCTGCTCGGCCCCTCGGGCTGCGGCAAGACCACGGTGCTGCGCATGGTGGCGGGCCTGATCGAGCCCACGGGCGGCCGCATCCTGATCGACGGCCGCGACGTCACCGCGCTGCCCACCAACAAGCGCAACATCGGCCTGGTGTTCCAGTCCTATGCGCTGTTCCCGCACATGAGCGTGTTCGAGAACGTCGCCTTCGGCCTGCGCCGCCAGGGCGTGCAGGGCGCGGAACTCACGCGCCGCGTCGAGCAGGCGCTGGCCAGCGTGCGCCTCTCGGCGCTGGGCGACCGGCTGCCGCGCCAGCTCTCGGGCGGCCAGCAGCAGCGCGTGGCGGTGGCGCGCTCGATCGCGCCGCGCCCGAGCATCCTGCTGTTCGACGAGCCGCTGTCCAACCTCGATGCCGCGCTGCGCGACGAGATGCAGATCGAACTCAAGCGGCTGCAGCGCGAGGTCGGCATCACCACGCTGTTCGTCACGCACGACCAGGGCGAGGCCATGTCGATGTCCGACCGGGTCTGCGTGCTGGCCCATGGCGTGGTGCAGCAGTTCGACACGCCCGAGGCCATCTACCACCGCCCGGCCACGGGCTTCGTCGCGAGCTTCATGGGCCGGCCCAACCGGCTCGGCGGCAAGTTCGCGCGCGCCGGAGCGGGGGGCGCTACGGTGCAGCTGCACGACGGCCCGGTGCTCGCCGTGGCCCAGGCCGAAGGCATTGCAGATGGCGCCGCGGTCGACGTGGTCGTGCGCCAGGAGGACATCCGCTTTCTCGGCGCGCAAGACCTCTCCGACGCCGCGAACCTGCCGCGCTACGAAGCCCGCGTCGCGATGCGTTCCTTCGTCGGCTCGCGCGTGCAGTACCTGCTGGCCCTCGGCGGCATCGAGCTGATCGCCGAGGCCGCCACCAACGGCCCGCATGCCGGCCTCGAGGTCGGCGCGCCGGTCGGCGTGGCGATCGATCCGCGCCATGTCTACGTGAACGCCGCGGCATGAGATCGCGCCACACCGCCGGCGCCTTGCTGGCCTCGCCCCTGCTGCTGGTGCTGCTGCTGGCCTTCGTCGCGCCGGTGCTGCTGATGGTGCCGCTGAGCCTGCATCCCTACGTGCCCGGCAGCGGCATCGCCAGCGGCTGGACGCTGGCCAACTACACCAGCATCCTCACCGACGAGTACTACCGCGAGGTGGTGCTGCGCACGCTGGTGCTGGGCTTCGGCGTCACCGCGATCTGCCTCGTGCTCGGCTATCCGCTGGCCTACTACATCGCCAACGCGGGCCCGCGCATGCGGCTCGCGCTGACCATGCTCGTGATCTTCCCGATGCTGCTCAACCTCGTGGTGCGCTCCTTCGGCTGGATCGCGCTGCTGGCCAACCGCGGCCTCATCAACAACCTGCTGATCGACATCGGCCTGATCGAGCGCCCGATCCGCATGATGTTCAACCTGTTCGGCTTGCTGGTCGGCATGTCGCACATCTTCCTGCCCTTCATGGTGCTGATGCTGGTGCCCGCGATCCAGGCGATCCCGAAGGACGTGCAGTCGGCTGCCTACACCCTGGCCGCGAGCCGGCTGCGCGTGTTCTGGTCGATCACGCTGCCGATGAGCGCGCCCGGCATCCTCTCGGGCTCGATCCTGGTGTTCGTGCTCACCATCAGCGCGCTGGTCACGCCGCGCATGCTCGGCGGCGCCACCTACAAGGTCATGGCCACGCTGATCTACGACGACTTCCTGCAGACGCTCGACTGGCCGGCCGGTGCCGCCATGTCCTTCGTGCTGACCGCGCTCACGCTGGCCGTGATCGCGCTGTCGAGCCGGCTGCTCAAGCGCTGGGGAGGCCAGGCATGAGCACCTCGACCGAAACGCAGCGCCAGGGCCTGGGCCTCGCCGCCACCGCCATCGCGGTGGTCGTATTCCTGCAGATCCCGGTGCTGGTGGTGGTGCTCGCGGCCTTCAGCAAGACCGCCTACCTCACGATTCCGCCCAAGGGCCTGACCCTGCACTGGTTCGAGGTGGTGCTGCGCGATCCCGAATACCTCTCGGCCGCCTGGACCAGCCTCTGGCTCGCCGCCGCCTCGACCGCCGCCGCGCTGGTGCTGGGCCTGATCGCCGCCTATGCGATCCACCGCCGCATGGTGCCGGGCGCGGCCGCGCTGACATCGCTGTTCATGGCGCCGCTGGTGCTGCCCTCGGTGGTGCTCGGCGTGGCGCTCTTGCAGTACTACACGATGACCGGCCTGCGCGGCAACTCGCTGGGCCTGTGGCTCGCGCACGTGGTCATCACCGTGCCCTACGTGGTGCGCGCCAGCCTCGGCAGCCTGGCGGCGGTCGACGAGTCGCTCGAAGACGCGGCGCGCGTGCTCGGCGCCGACGGCTTCACGAGCTTCCGGCTCGTCACGCTGCCGCTGGTCAAGCCCGGCCTCGTGGCCGGTGGCCTGTTCGCCTTCATCACCTCGCTCGACAACGTGCCGGTGTCGGTGTTCCTGCTCTCGGCGAGCCAGACCACCCTGCCGGTGAAAATCTTCACCTCGGTGGAGCAGGGCGTCGACCCGAGCGTCGCCGCGGTTTCCACCCTGCTGATCGTGGCCACCGGCATCGTGCTGCTGCTGGCCGAACGCTGGACCGGCTTCCACAAGCACGTCTAGACCCTTCTTCCTCTTCTTCCCCAGGACTTCGCGATGCCCACCACGAGCAAAGGCTTCCCGCTCATGCTGACCTTCGACCTCGACGCCGAGACCATGTGGACCGGCCGCGATCCCGCGAACGCGCAGCGGCCGATCCTGATGTCGCAGGGCGCCTACGGCTGGAAGGTCGGCATGCCGCGCATCCTCAAGCTGCTGGAGCGCTACGGCATCCACTCGACCTTCTTCGTGCCGGGCGAGGTGGCCGAGAAGCATCCCGAGCTGATGCGCGAGGTGATCGACCGCGGCCACGAGGTGGCGCACCACAGCTACAGCCATCGCTGGATCGTCGGCCTCACGCCCGAGGAGGAGCGCGAGGAGATGGAGAAGGGTCTCGAGGTGCTGACCCGCCTGACCGGCGCCCGCCCGCGCGGCTGGCGTTCGCCCGCGGCCGAGTTCAGCGCCATCACGCTCGACCTCATCAAGGAGTACGGCTTCGACTACTCCTCGAACTTCTTCGACGACGACTCGCCCTACCTGCTCGAGATCGGCGGCCAGCGCACCGACATCGTCGAGCTGCCGTTCCGCTGGGTGCTCGACGACGCGCCCTTCTTCCAGTACTCGATCACGCTGCCGGGCCGCACCTTGCAGGCGCCCTCGGCCGCGCTCGAGGCCTGGAAGAGCGAGTTCGACGTGCTGCATGCCGAGGACCGCATGATGATGGTCGGCATGCATCCGCAGATCATCGGCCAGCCCTCGCGGCTCAAGGTGCTCGAGGGCCTGATCGAGCATGCGCTCGCGCATTCCGACGTGTGGATCGACCGCTGCGACCGCATCTCCGACGACATGCGCCCGCGCCTGCAGGCCGCGGTGGCCGCATGAACGCCGTCGCCACCCCGGCGCCGCGCCACCTGATCGTGAGCGGCGGTGCCAGCGGCATCGGCCTCGCGGTCGCGCGCATGGCGGTGGCGCGCGGCGCGCGCGTGGCGCTGCTCGACCGCGACACGGCCGCGCTCGCCGACGCCGTGCGCCTGCTCGGCGAGGCGGCGCTGGCGCTCGAATGCGACGTGAGCGACGCACCGGCCGTGCGCACCGCGGTGGACCGCGCCGCGCAATGGCTGGGCGGCGTCGACGCGCTGGTCAACTCGGCCGGCATCGATGCGCTGAAATCGCTCGAAACCACCAGCGACGAGGAATGGGCGCGCGTGCTGGCCGTCAACCTCACCGGGCCGATGCTGGTGTGCCGCGCCGCGCTGCCGCACCTGCGCGCGGCCGGCGGCGGCAGCATCGTCAACATCGCCTCGGGCGCCGGCCTGCGGCCGCTGCCCAACCGCACCGCCTACTGCGCGAGCAAGGCCGCGGTCATCATGTTCGGCAAGTCGCTCGCGATCGAGACCGCGGCCGACGGCATCCGCGTCAACGCGGTCTGCCCGGGCGCTATCGACACGCCGCTGTTCCGCACCAGCTACGAGAACGCCGACGATCCCGAGCGCGCGCTGGCCGAGATCCGCGAGCGTTATGCGCTCGGCCGCATCGCCGCGCCCGAGGAGGTGGCCGAGGCCGTGCTCTACCTCAGCGGCCCGGGCGCCAGCTACATCACCGGCACCGCGCTCGCCGTCGACGGCGGCCGCACCTTCCACTGAAAGGCCCGCGATGACATTCGACCGGCGCGTGGCGGTGGTCACCGGGGGCGGGCAGGGCATCGGTGCCGCCGCGGTGATGGAGTTCCTGGGGCGGGGCGCGCGCGTCGCCGTGCTCGACCTCGACTGCGCGCCGCTCGACGCGCAACTGGCCGGCGATGGCGTCGCGCCCGGCCTGGCCTCGCGCTGCCTGCGCGTGAGCGGCGACTGCACCGATGCGGCGGTGGTCTCGGCCTTCTTCGACCGCGTGGAATCGGCCTTCGGCCCGGTCGACATCCTGTTCAACAACGTCGGCCAGAGCGCGCGCGAACGCGGCGCGCCCTTCGTCGAATCGCGGGAGGAGGTCTGGCGCTTCGTGCTCGAGGTCTCGCTGCTCACGGCCATGCGCGCCTCGCGCCGCGTGGCGCCCGGCATGAAGGGGCGCGGCTTCGGCCGCATCGTCAACATGAGCACCGACGCGGCCTTCGTCGGCGACGTGGGCCTGGCCGACTACGCGGCCGCCAAGATGGGCGTGGTGGGCTTCACGCGCTCGCTGGCGCGCGAACTCGCGCCGCACGGCGTCACGGTCAATGCCGTGTGCCCCGGCGCGATCCGCACCCGCGCGCACGATCAACTGAACCCCGAGGTGCTCGCGCGCATCGTGGCCGACACGCCCGCGGGCTTCATCGGCACGCCACGCGACGTGGTCACGGCCGTGGCCTTCCTGGCGGGCGACGACGCCCGCTTCATCACGGGCCAGACGCTGCTGATCGACGGCGGCCGCTGGATGCTCTGACTTTCGACTTCGAGGAACGACCATGGACTTGATGGACCACGGCGCCGTGGCGCTGGCCGCGCTGGTGCGGCGCAAGGAAGCCTCGCCGTTGGAGATCGTGCAGGCCGCGCTCGCGCGCATCGAGGCGCGCCGCGAGCTCAATGCCTTCATCACCGTGACCGCCGACGAGGCGCTGGCCGCCGCGCGCCGCGCGGAAGCGGCCGTGATGGCCGGCGAGCCGCTGGGCCCGCTGCATGGCATTCCCTATTCGGTCAAGGACCTGACACTGACGGCCGGCGTGCGCACCACCATGGGCTCGGCGATCCACGAGGACTTCGTGCCCAAGGACGACGCGGTGGCCGTGGCGCGCGCCAAGGCCGCAGGCGCGATCCTGATCGGCAAGACCCTGACGCCCGAGTTCGGCCACAAGCAGGTGCCGACAGCGCCGCTGTTCGGCCGCACGCTCAATCCCATCAATCCGGCCTACACGCCCGGCGCCTCGAGCAGCGGTGCCGCGGCCGCCGTGGCCGCCGGCATGGGACCGCTGGCGCTGGGCACCGACGGCGGCGGCTCGATCCGCATTCCCGCGGCCTGCTGCGGCATCGTCGGCCTCAAGGCCACGCTCGGCGTGGTGCCGCACCTGCAGGCGCCCGATCTCTATTCGGCCAACTCCTTCACCGGCCCGATGGCGCGCGACGTGGCCGACACCCGGCTGCTGTTCGAGGCCATCGCGGGCTTCGACGCGCGCGATCCCTGGGGCGCGGGCAGCGCGCCGCCGCGCCGTGCCGCGCCCGTGTCGCTGCGCGGCCTGCGCGTGGCCTGGCTGCCGAGCGCGGGCAACCGCGTCGACCCCGAGGTGGAGGCCATCGCCGGTGCCGCCGTGCAGGCGATGGCGCGCGAGGGCGCCATCGTCGAGACCGTGCAGCTCGACTTCGTCTCGCTCGAGAAGCATTTCCTGGTCGTGCTGCAGTCGCTGCTGGCCGCGCGCGTGGGCGCCAACCTCGAGCGTTTCGGCAATCGGCTCGATGCCTCGCTGATCGACGCGGTGCAAAAGGGCCGCCGCCACACGGCCGTCGACCTGCACGAGGCCACCTTCGCGAAGACCCGCTGCTTCAACGAGCTGCAGGCGCTGTTCGAACGCTTCGACGTGCTGGTGTCGCCCACGCTGTCGGCGCCGCCGCTGCCCATCGACATGGACGTGAGCGGCGAGATCGAGATCGCCGGCCGGCCCGCGGGCACCGTGCGCGGTGCCTGGTATCCCTACACCTACCCGATGAACCTCACGGGCCATCCCGCGCTGTCGATGCCCTGCGGCCGCAGCGCCATCGGCCTGCCGATCGGGCTGCAGCTCGTGGGCCGCTGGTACGACGACCACTACCTGCTCGATGTCGCAGCGCTGGTCGAGCAGGCGCTCGGTTGAGCGATCCCCCTTACTTTTTCACCGCGAGGTCTTCCATGCCGTCCTTCATCCGCCGATCCCTTGCCGTCGCGGCCCTCGCGGCCTGCGTCCTTCCAACGGCCCAGGCCCAGCTGCCGCCGGGCCTCGCGGGCGGCAACCTGCGCATCGTCGTCGGCTATGCGGCCGGCGGCGCGGCCGACACGGTCGCGCGCCTCTATGCCGAGCAGCTCAAGGACGCGGGCTTCGGCAGCATCGTGGTCGACAACAAGCCCGGCGCCTCGGCGCGCCTGGCCTGGGACACGGTGAAGAAGGCCAAGCCCGACGGCCTCACGCTCTACCTCGCGCCGTCGCCGCTGCTCACCATCCTGCCGCTGACCTACAAGACGCCGGGCTACGACGCCGACAAGGACCTGGTGCCGGTCGCGCTGCTGGTCGAGATTCCCACCGCGGTCGTCACCGGCGCCGGTCAGCCCTACAGCTCGATGAAGCAGTACGTCGAATGGGCGAAGAAGAACCCGAGCAAGGCGACGCTGGGCCTCGCGACCATCGGCAGCTCGGGCCACCTGGGCGCCTTCGCGCTCGCCAAGGCGCAGGGCTTCGAGCTCACGCCCGTGGCCTACCGCGGCGCCTCGCCGATGCTGATCGACGTGGTCGGCGGCGAGCTGTCGATGGGCTGGGATGCGGCGGCCAGCATGATGCCGCTCTACAAGGGCGGCAAGATCAAGTTCCTCGGCTTGAGCGGCGACAGGCGGCTGCCGGCTTTGCCCGACGTGCCCACGGCCAAGGAGCAGGGCTTCGGCGAGTTCGTCGCGGCCACGAGCTGGTATGCGGTCTATGCGCCCGCGGGCACGCCGGCTGCCGCGCTGTCGGCGCTGGAGCGCGGCTTCCTCGCGGCCGCGGCCAAGCCCGAGCTCGCGCGCAGCCTCGAGGCGGCCGGGCTGGTCGCCCATGCCGAGGGCCGCGCCGAGCTCGCGCAGCGGGCGCAGCGCGAGCGCAGGAACTGGGAGCCGATCGTCAAGGCGGCCGGCATCGTCATCGACGAATAGCACGCACGAAGGCTCGATGTCCATGCCCGACGATTCGCTCTTCTTCACGCCCGCGAGCGAGCTGGCCGGCCTGATCCGCGCGCGCCAGCTCTCGCCGGTCGAGCTGGTGACGGCGGTGCTCGCGCGCGCCGAGCACCTGCAGCCCACGCTCAACTGCTTCATCACCCTGACACCCGAACGCGCGCTGGCCGAGGCCCGCCGCGCCGAGGACGCCATCGCGGCCGGCCGGCCGCTGGGCGCGCTGCACGGCATTCCGTTCACCGTGAAGGACCTCGTCAACACCGAGGGCGTGGCCACCACCTTCGGTGCCGTGATCCACCGCGACAACGTGCCGAGCGAAGACGCCGTGAGCGTGGCGCGGCTGCGTGCCCAGGGCGCGATCCTGATCGGCAAGACCACCACGCCCGAGTTCGGCTCGGGCCCGCTGACCAACTCGCCGCTGTTCGGCAGCACGCGCAACCCGTGGAACCTCGCGCGCACCTGCGGCGGTTCGAGCGGCGGCGCCGCGGCCGCGGTCGCCGCGGGCATCGCGCCGCTCGCGGTCGCCACCGACGGCGGCGGCTCCACGCGCATCCCGGCCGCCTGCAACGGCGTGGTCGGCATCAAGCAGTCGGTCGGCGTGATCCCGCACAGCCAGGCGCAGGACCTCTACGGCAACCAGACCTACGTCACGCCGATGACCCGCACCGTGGGCGACACCGCGCTGATGCTGCAGGCGATGGCCGGGCCGTCGCCGGTCGATCCCTGGTCCATCGGCCTGCGTTCGCACGACTACGTGGCGGCCGCCGCCAGCCCCGGCGACCTGCGCGGCCGGCGCGTGCTGTGCTGCGCCGCGCCGCCGGGCCGGCCGGTGTCGGCCGACGTGGCGCGCAACTTCGAGGCCGCGCTGCGCACGCTGAAGGATCTGGGTGCAAGCATCGAATACTTCGACGGCGCAGGCTTCGAGGTCGAGCCGATCTGGCGCGCGATCAACCACACGGTGTGGCGCGCGCGCTTCGGCCCGCTGGTCGAGCGGCATCCCGACAGCTTCAGCGAGACCTTCCGGCGCCAGGTCGAGTCGGCGGCCGGCGTGAGCGGCGTCGAATACCAGGAGGCGATGTTCGCGCGCTCGCAGCTGTTCAAGCGCGTGCAGGCGCTGTTCGAGCGCGCCGACCTGCTCGCCATGCCCACGCTCACGCGCTCCGCGGTGGCGCTCGAGCAGGACCTGTTCGCACCGCTCGACATCGACGGCCAGCCGTACGAGAACGTGCGCGCGCACTGGTATCCGTGGACCATGCCCTTCAACATGACCGGGCATCCGGCCATCAGCCTGCCGAGCGGTTTCGGCGGCGACGGCATGCCGCTGGGCCTGCAGCTCGTGGGCCGCTTCCAGGACGACGCGGCGCTGCTGGGCGCGTCGGCCGCCTTCGAGGCGGCCACGGGATTCGCGGCGCGGCGGCCCGAACTCGCTTGAAGGGAGCCGCCGATATCATCGGCGCATGAAGCAACACACCCGCTGCAGCTGGGCCGAGGGCGATGCCCTGATGAGCGCCTACCACGACGCCGAATGGGGCGTGCCCGAGCGCAATCCGCGCATGCTCTGGGAGACGCTGATGCTCGAGGGCTTCCAGGCCGGCCTGGCCTGGATCACCGTGCTGCGCAAGCGCGACACCTTCCGCGAGGCCTTCGCGGGCTTCGATCCGAAGCAGGTCGCGCGCTTCGACGAAAAGGACATCGAGCGGCTGATGGGCAACCCCGGCATCATCCGCGCGCGCGCCAAGATCGAGGCCACCATTCGCGGCGCCCAGATCTACAACGAGATGGCAGCGCGCGGCGAGAGCTTCACCGACTTCTGCTGGTCCTTCACCGGCGGCAAGGTGATCGAGAACGACGGCAAGACGCGCACCGTGTCGTCCGAGCTGTCCGAGCGCGTGTCGAAGGAGCTGAAGAAGCGCGGCTTCAAGTTCGTCGGCCCGACCATCGTCTATGCCTGGCTGCAGGCGGTGGGCATCGTCAACGACCACGACGCGGCCTGCTTCCGGCGCGCGCAGGTCGCGAAGGCAGCCAAGGCGAGCTGAACGCCGCGCGCCGGGGCCGGCGCGCCTTTCTCGTCGCTCTTTCGTCTCTTCCGACGATGCGGCAGCCACCGGGCCGCGACAAGATCGTCCTCCACACAGACAAGGCCGCCCGCGGCCAAGGAGACGGACGATGCCGGGCCCATTGCAAGGATTGCGCGTGGTCGAGATGGCCGGCCTCGGCCCCGGTCCCTTCTGCGCGATGCTGTTCGCCGACATGGGCGCCGAGGTGCTGCGCATCGAACGGCCCGGCACGCCGCGCAACCCCCACGACATCCTCGCGCGCGGCCGCAGCCTGCTGCAGATCGACCTGCGCGCCGAGGGCGCGGCCGCCACCGTGCGCGACGCCATCGCGCGCGCCGACGTGCTGATCGAGGGCTTCCGCCCCGGCGTGATGGAGCGCCTGGGCCTGGGTCCGGTCGACTGCCTCGCGCTCAATCCGCGCCTGGTCTACGGCCGCATGACCGGCTGGGGCCAGCACGGCCCGCTGGCGCAGGCGGCCGGCCACGACATCAACTACATCGCGCTGAGCGGCGCGCTGCACGCGGTCGGCCGCGCGGGCGAGCCGCCGGTGCCGCCGCTCAACTACGTCGGCGACTTCGGCGGCGGCGCCATGTTCCTGGCCTTCGGCATCCTCGCGGCGCTGCACGAGGCCAAGGCCTCGGGCCAGGGCCAGGTGGTCGATGCCGCCATGACCGACGGCGCCGCGCTGATGTCGGCCATGATGTATGGCCTCAAGGCGGGCGGCCGGTGGAGCAACCAGCGCGGCGAGAACCTGATCGATGGCGGCGCCCACTTCTACGACACCTATGCCTGCGCCGACGGCCGCTACGTGGCCATCGGCGCCATCGAGCCGCAGTTCTACGCGCTGCTGCGCGAGCGCTGCGGCATCGCCGACGACCCGGCCTTCGATGCCCAGATGGACGCCGCGCGCTGGCCGCTGCTCAAGCTGCGCCTGGCCGACGTTTTCCGCACCCGCACGCGCGACGAATGGTGCGCGTTGCTCGAGGGCAGCGATGCCTGCTTCGCGCCGGTGCTCGACTGGGACGAGGCGCCCGCGCATCCGCACAACGTGGCGCGCGGCACCTTCGTCGAGGTCGACGGCGTGGTGCAGCCCGCGCCCGCGCCGCGCTTCAGCCGCAGCGTGCCGCCCGCGCTCTCGGGCGAGCCGCACGAGGAAGGCGCGGCGCTGCTGCGGCGCTGGGGCGCGGGCGAGGACAGCGCGCCATCGCTGCGCGCGGCCTGAGCACGGCCCCGCGGGCGCGCATCGGCATCGGCAAGACAGAGGAGGCTCCCATGTACCTGACCCAGTCCCTGCACAAGGGCCGCCGCGAGAAGGGCGAGGCCACCGCCATCGTCAGCGGCGCGCACCGCCTCGGCTTCGGCGAATTCACCGACCGCGTCGCGCGGCTCGGTGCCGCGCTGCGGCAGCTCGGCATGGCGCGCGGCGACCGCGTGGGCATGATGAGCCTCAACTCGCACCGCTTCGTCGAATACTTCTTCGGCACCTGGTGGGGCGGCGGCGTCGTCAACCCCGTCAACATCCGCTGGAACCCGAAGGAGGTCGCCTACTCGCTCGACGACTGCGACACCCGCATCCTGCTGGTGGACGACCTGTTCGCGCCGCTGGTCGGCGAGCTGCGCCGGCTCTCCACGTCGCTGCGCACCGTGGTCTATTGCGGCGAGCGCGAGGTGCCCGAGGGCATGGTCGGCTACGAGGCGCTGCTGGCCGGCACCGCGGCCATCGACGACGCGCCGCACACCGGCGACGAGCTCGCGGCCGTGATGTACACCGGCGGCACCACCGGCCGGCCCAAGGGCGTGATGCTGAGCCACGGCAGCCTCTGCATCAATGCGCTGGCCACCGTCGCGGCCCTGCCGCGCGATGGGCACGAGGCGGTCTCGATCGTCGCTGCGCCGATGTTCCATGTCGCCGGCTGCGGCATCGCGATCCAGAACATGCTGCGGCTGGTGCCCATGCACGTGGTGCCGATGTTCGACGAGCTCGCGGTGCTCGATACCTTGCAGCAGGCGCGCGTCACCGAGATGTTTTTGGTGCCGACCATGATCAAGCGCGTGATCGAGCACCCGCGCTTCGGCGAGTTCGACCTGTCGCGGCTGAAGCTGCTGTTCTACGGCGCCGCGCCCATCGATGCCGCGCTGCTCGACCAGGCCATGCGCGCGCTGCCGGCCACCGCCTTCGCGCAGGTCTACGGCATGACCGAGCTGTCGCCCGTGGTCACGGCGCTGCCGCCGCGCTGCCATCTGCCGGGCCCCGACCGCGACCGCCTGCTGCGTTCGGCCGGCACGCCGATCGCCATCGCCGAGGTGCGCATCGTCGACGGCGAGGACCGCGAGCTGCCTGCGGGCCAGGTCGGCGAGATCGTCGCGCGCGGGCCGATGGTGATGCAGGGCTACTGGAACAAGCCGGTCGAGACCGAGGCCGCGCTGCGCGGCGGCTGGATGCACACCGGAGACGGCGGCTACATGGACGCGCAGGGCTTCGTCTTCGTGGTCGACCGCATGAAGGACATGATCGTGAGCGGCGGCGAGAACGTCTACTCGGCCGAGGTCGAGAATGCCATCGCGCAATTGCCGCAGGTGCTGATGTCGGCCGTGATCGGCGTGCCCGACGATAAGTGGGGCGAACGCGTGCATGCCGTGATCGTGCGGCGCGAGGGCATGGCACTCGAGGCCGAGGCCGTGATCGCGCACTGCCGCGCGCAGATCGCGAGCTACAAGTGCCCGCGCAGCGTGGAGTTCCGCGATGCGCTGCCGCTGTCGGCCGCGGGCAAGCTGCAGAAGTTCCAGCTGCGTGATCCCTACTGGGCCGGCAGGCAGCGCCGCGTGGGTTGAAGCCGCGCGCAAGAACCATCAACGAAGAGAAGAACGAGGACACGCCGAACATGACGATCGACTTTCGCCGCTCCTGGAGCGATGAGGACCTGGAGCGCTACCGCGACACCGTGGTGCGCTTCATCGAGGCCGAGATGGTTCCGCACGACGAGGAGGCGCGCAAGCGCGGCCACGTCGGCCACGAGATCTGGCGCAAGGCCGGCGCCCTCGGCCTGCTGTGCGCCGACATCCCGGAAGAATACGGCGGCGCCGGCGGCGACTTCCGCCACGAGGCCGTGTTCTACGAGGAAGCCGCGCGCCGCGGCCTGAGCGGCATGGCGACCTCGGTGCACAGCATCGTCGCGCACTACTTCCTCAACCACGGCACCGAGGCGCAGAAGCAGCACTACCTGCCGCGCATGGCGCGCGGCGAACTGGTCGGCGCGGTGGCCATGACCGAGCCCGGCGCCGGCTCCGACCTGCAGGGCGTGCGCACGCGTGCCGAGAAGAAGGACGGCGGCTACGTCATCAACGGCTCCAAGACCTTCATCACCAACGGCTTCCTCGCCGGCGTGGTGCTGGTGGTGGCCAAGACCGATCCCGCGCAGGCCGCCAAGGGCACCTCGATCCTGATCGTCGAGACCGAGGGCTGCGCGGGCTTCCGCGTCGGCCGCGTGCTCGACAAGATCGGCATGAAGGCGCAGGACACCTCCGAGCTCTTCTTCGACGACGTGCGCGTGGCGGCCGATGCCGTGCTCGGCGGCGTCGAGGGGCAGGGCTTCTTCCAGCTCATGGGCGACCTGCCCTACGAGCGCACCATCATCGGCGTCAGCGCGCTCGCCACCATGGAGGGCGCCTACCAGGCCACGCTCGACTACGTGCGCGACCGCAAGGCCTTCGGCAAGCCCATCGCCGAGTTCCAGAACACCAAGTTCAAGCTCGCCGAGATCGCGACCCAGATCAAGGTCGGCCGCGCCTTCATCGACCGCTGCGTCGAGGACCTCGTCGCCGGCAGGCTCGACACCGCCACCGCCTCCATGGCCAAGCTCTGGGGTTCGGAGGCGCAGGGCCGGGTGGTCGACGAATGCCTGCAGCTGTTCGGCGGCTACGGCTTCATGAACGAGTACGTGGTGGCGCGCATGTATGCGGATGCGCGGGTGCAGCGGATCTATGGCGGGACCAACGAGATCATGAAGGAGGTGATCTCGCGGGCGTTGTGAAGGTTGCGATGTGCCATCTTCCGGGAAGAGCCATTGGCCCTTCGTTGCCTTTCAGGAGCGGGCTCACAATGCGCTTCCCGATTTTTCAAGCGCATCATGAGCTACGACATTGAAGAGCACCGACATCGATTCGCAGTCTGGACTGCTGGCAGAGCCTATGCTCGTGGTGGAACCGGAGGCGGCTATTCGATGGCCAATGCGAAATGGCTGATCGAGACATCGCAGCTTCGAATGTTCGGCACCTTGTCGAAGCTGCCAGAACCTGAGGCCATAGATGCTTTCGTGCACGAGCGAATCGCTGCCCTGATTGAGGTCAGCAGGTCGATGACGTATTCGAAAGCGGCTCAGAAGGACGAGTCTCTGCCGTTCGTCTGCACCTATGGCCGCGCGCAGAAGCTGGTAAATATCTATCTCAAGACGACCATCGTCTGTTCGCAGGCGCATGATGATCCTGCGGTCAGCGCCCTTCATCCACCATTGGACCGAGTCTTGCTCGAGGCTCTTACCGTCTTGCCCGGCAGAGAGCCCAGTTCGGTCTCAACGGAGTTCGCGAAAGCGATTCGTGCGGCAAAGAGGCAGCATGGGGTCGGGTGGACCTCCTTCGATAAGAGCGCCTATGTGACCTATATCGATGCGATCAAGCTGCTGCAGAAAGGACAACCTCTTTGGGCGGTCGAAGAGCACTGGCGCCCCGAGCGAATCCAAGATCCGAGCGCCTAGCCGGCAAAGGGGGCGTGCTTACCTGATCACCCCCAGCCGCCGCGCGATCGCCACCGCCTGCGTCCTGCTCTTCGCATCGAGCTTCATGTTGATGTTGCGCAGGTGCGTGCGCACCGTGCTGTCCGACACGAACAGCTTCTCGGCCATCGCGCCGTTCGAATAGCCCTCGGCCAGCAGCTGCAGCACGCGGATCTCCTTGCGCGTCAGCGGCTCGCTGGCCGCGAGGCCATCGGTGCCGGCGGCGTCGGCGTTCTCCGGCTCGCCGCCATCGGGCAGGGCCATCGGCCCGGCCGCCTGCAGCAGCCGCTGCACGTACTCGCCGAGGATCGGGTCGCTGCTGCCGCGCGCGGTGGCGCTGTCGTGCAGCGCGTGCGCGAAGCGCTGCACCAGCAGCGCGGCGGCCGGGCCCTCGTCGAGGATCAGCCGCATGTAGCCCTCGTGGCTCGCGGTCTTGAGCACCTCGGCGGCTTCGGCGATGGCCTCGGCCAGGCTGCCCGCGCGCTGCAGCGCCAGCGCGCGCAGAAGCCGCAGCTTGAGCACGCGCCGCAGCCGCGCGACGGCGAGGGCGGCATGCAGCTCGGCGTCGATGCTGTCGAGGGCCGCGCGCGCGTCGCCGAAGGCGATCTCCCAGCGTGCGCGCGCCAGGGTCAGGTAGTCGAGCTCGTGCGCGGGCAGGCGCTGGAGCTTCTCGCGCGCCCACAGGGCGGGGTCGTCGGCGCGCGCGAGTTCGTCGCGCGCGGCGGGGCCGTTGCCCTGCAGCAGCAGCATGCGCGAGCGCTCGAGCTTGGCGCCGGCCACCACGCGCGGCAGCTGGCGCTGGTGGCCCAGGTACTCGAGCTCGGTCAGGGCCTGGAACGCGGCATCGATGTCGCCCGCATGGAAGGCGATGCGCGAGCGCATCGCGTGGCTCAGGATCATGTGGTCGGGCAGGCCCACGTCGCGCGCCAGCGGCAGGTAGACATTGAGCAGGTGCTCGGCCTGCAGCAGCTGGTTCGACTCGTAGACCGAACCCGCGTAGAGCACGCCGGCCCAGGCGTTGCCGTGGCTGTGGTTGTACGACACCGCATGGGTCGCATCGACCGCCATGCGAAAGCGCGCGGTGGCCTGGCGCAGCCGGCCTTCCTGCAGGTCGAACAGGCCGGCCAGCGACTCGGTGTACATGCGGTTGAAGGTGCTGCTGCCCTGCTGGCGCCGCGCGGCGTCGAGCAGGCGCTGCGCCTCGTGCTGGTCGCCGCGCACCGCGAGGATGTGCGCCATCGCGTTGAGCAGCACGCTGTCGGCGAAGGGCAGGCCGGTGGGCAGCCGCGCCAGGCTCAGGCGGCCGGCCTCGTAGGCCTCGTCGTGCCGGTCCTGCATCGCGAGCAGCAGCGGGATCAGCGTCTGTGCGCTCGCGCGCACCGCGGGCGTGGGGCTGTCGAGGCAGCCCGAGCTCTCGAGCTGCTGCATCGCCTGCCAGGGGCCGTGCGTGAAGCAGGTGGCCCACAGCGCGATCGGCTGCAGCGCGGGATGCTCGCGCAGCTGGTGCTCGGGGATGGCCGAGAACCAGCGCGCGAGCATGCGCATGCGGCCCTGCTCGAGGAAGCGGCCGGCATAGCTGTCGAGCAGGGTCAGCGCATGCGGATGATCGCCGCCCTCGATCGCATGGTCGATCGCGGGCACCGGCCGCTGCTGCGATTCGTACCAGCCCGAGGCCGCGAGGTGCAGCCGCGCGATCTCGCCGGGCATCTCGCGCGCGAGCTGGGCGCGCAGGAAGTCGGCGAACAGGCTGTGGTAGCGCCAGGCGCCGTCGCCGTCCGCGCCGCCGCTCACCGGCGTCAGGAACAGGTTGGCCGCGGCCAGCCGCTCGAGGATGGCCGCGCTGTCGGCGCGCGGGTTGAGCGCCTGGCACACCGAGGCATCGAGCTGGCGCAGGATGCTGGTGCGCAGCAGGAACTCGCGCACCTCGGCGGGCTGGTGCGCGAGCACGTCCTCGGCCAGGTAGTCGGCCACCGCGCGGTCGGAGCCCGAGAAGCGTTCGACGAAGCCGGTCGCGCTGCCATGGCGCTCGAGCGCCATCGAGGCCAGCCAGATCGCCGCGATCCAGCCCTCGGTCTTGCGGTGCAGCTGCGCGAGCAGTTCGTGCGGCAGGGCCTGCGCGGCGGCGTCGCCGGCGTGCGGCCGCAGGCCGAAGAAGGCACCGGTCTCCTCGAGGCTGAAGCGCAGCCGGTCGGTGTCGATCTCCTCGAGCTGGCCGCGCGCGCGCAGCCGGCCCACGCCGAGGTCGGGCAGGCCGCGCGAGCCGATCACCAGCTTGCCGCCGCGAGGCAGGTGCTCGACGATCTCGCGCACCAGCCCGATCACCGCGGGCTCCTGCACGCCCTCGAAGTCGTCGAGGAACAGCACGAAGGGCGCGTCGTGCGCGGCCAGCGCGGCCACCGCGTCGAAGGGCGTGCGGGCGCGTGGCTCCTCCACGCCGAGGCGCAGCACGGCCTCGCCGAGGCCGGCCAGGAAGCGCGAGACGTCGTTGTCGGCGCGGTCCAGCGTGATCCAGGCGGTGGCGATGCCGCGCGCCTCGATGCGCTCGCGGCTCTGCGCCATGGTGGTGGTCTTGCCGAAGCCCGCGGGCGCGCGCACCAGCACCAGCTTGACCGCGCTGGCCGCGATGCGTTCGCAGATCGCGTCGCGCAGCACCTGCGTGGCGGCGAAGGCCGGAGGGCTGAGCTTGGTCTCGAGGATGCGGGCGGAAGGAGCGGACGACATCGCGAACGGCGGAGTGGGGCGCGGGCCGTGCGGTTGCCGCGAGGGAAAGTGGATACCGTCGGTTCCGACGATGCCCGCGTCGATTCTGCTTCCTAAACTGGCCGGCGCCAAACCATCCAGCAAGGACCTCCGAAGATGCAACTCGATTCCCGCATTGCCGCCGTCGTCACCGGCGGCGCCTCCGGCCTCGGCGCGGCCACCGCGCGGCGCCTGGCCGGCCATGGCGTGAAGGTCGCGCTGTTCGACCTCAACGCGGCGCAGGGCGAGGCGCTCGCGGCCGAGATCGGCGGCGTGTTCTGCCAGGTCGATGTCACCTCCGAGACGCAGGTCGACGCGGCCTTCGAGCGCGCGCGCGCCGCGCACGGCCAGGAGCGCGTGCTGGTCAACTGCGCGGGCACCGGCAACGCGGTGAAGACCGCGAGCCGCGACAAGGCCACGGGCGAGATCAAGCACTTTCCGCTCGCCAACTTCGACCGCATCATCCAGATCAACCTGGTGGGCACCTTCCGCTGCATCGCCAAGTCGGCCGCCGGCATGCTCACGCTCGACATGCTCGAGGACGGCGAGCGCGGCGCCATCGTCAACACCGCCTCGGTGGCCGCGCAGGACGGCCAGATGGGGCAGGCCGCCTACACCGCCTCGAAGGCCGGCATCGTCGGCATGACCCTGCCGATCGCGCGCGACCTCATGAGCGAGGGCATCCGCGTCAACACCATCCTGCCGGGCATCTTCGACACGCCGCTGTTGCAGGGCGCGCCCGACAACGTGAAGGCCGCGCTGGCGGCCTCGGTGCCGTTCCCGAAGCGACTGGGCAATCCGGCCGAGTACGCGGCGCTGGCGGAGCTGATGATCACCAACGGCTACTTCAATGGGGAGAGCGTGCGGCTCGATGGGGCCATACGCATGGCGCCCAGATAAAAATACGATTTCTCCTTTACGAAGAAGATGGGGAAATATTAAAAAATCTTCGCGAATGAGTGTGAATTGTCAAGATTGGATTTTTGCCAATTTTTTGTTGAAGCATTGAGATAGTTTCTAGGGTTTCCAGATTGCACGACGGAGGCGTGTTTAATAGCGTTGCGCAGGCTAGCTAAGTTTGCGAGCGATTGCCTCGGTCTTCCGTTCAGGGGGTAGTCATTTAGTGCGCGTTGGCGCATCAGGGAAACTAAAAGAGGCTTGAGCCTCTGGCTTTTAGATGATTCGTTATCGATTTGATGAAGATATAAAGAGATCAGTCAAAGATCTGTGTTCCTATAATAATTACTCCGGAGTTGTTGCGGTTGGAGTAAATGCATTCTTCGTTGCAGCGGCAATCGCGATGAGCGAATACAGCGTCTGGTTTCTTCCGCTTTCCATTCTCCTTATTGGTTCCCGGCAACGAGCGCTGGCAACGATTCTTCATGAGGCGGCCCATGGCACGTTGTGCAGGAACAAGGGGCTTAACAAGCTATTGGGGACATGGTTCTCTGGTTACTTGATCTTTCAGTCGTGGAGCGCCTATCGGGCATCGCATGTGCAGGCTCATCACACTAGGTTGGGCCAAGCTGATGAAGACCCGGACTATCGCTTTTACGTTGAATCGGGTGTCTACGACACGACGTCACGCAATGTATTTATTTGCCGGCACATCGTAGGTCCGTTTTTTCTATTCAAATTTCTTTCGAGTGTTTTCTACTTGGTTCGGCATCGATTGCTAGGTGATAATTCGCGCAAGGAGTTGCCATGTGTACTTGCTGCCGTGGCCATAATGGCTCTTTTGGGATCGTTAATTGTCGGGTCGAAATTTTTTCTCCTTTATTGGCTCGTTCCTTATCTGACCGTGTTTCAGATAATCACGTGGTTCATCGAGTTGTCCGAGCATTTTCCAATGGTTCGGTATGCAAAGAAGGACATAGAGGCAACACGAAATCGTTTTAGCCACGCCCTGGAGCATTTTCTGACGGGCATGCATGGTGAAAACTTTCACTTGGTGCATCACCTTTTTCCTGGCGTACCGTTCTATCGGCTGAAGGCGGCGCATCGAATTCTGCTGAAAGACCCTATGTATGCCCGGCTGAACGCTAACGCGGGCGGCATCTTTTTTTCCAGCAACTTCGCCCCTGCCATCATTCCGACCATCCTGTCGGGCCTGACTTCGCGCGATGGGAAGGCGGCTCATGCATGAGTTTCACAAGGGGGTGCTGTATGCCCTTGGCGCGGCGGCGCTCAATGCGACGATCGGCGTCCTCACCAAGTTCGTGGTGGCGATGGGCTTGCAGACCGACGCAATCGCGGCGCTCAAGACGCTGATCGGATTCGCAATAGTGAGTGCGATCGGGCTTGGCTATTCGCGAACCCGTTGGTACGGCCAATGGCGCGAGGTCGCACTCTGCGCCTTCTTCGGGATATTCGTGCTGTTCTTTTTCGAAACCGCTGCCTATGCACATGAAGCTGCGGCAAATGTGGTCGTGACCTTGATGGCTTTCGCCGCTTTGTCGGCGATCGTGTTGGGCTGGCCGCTGTTGGGGGACAGGCCGAGCTTTTCCCAGTGGGTCGGTCTGGGCGTGGCACTCGCAGGCGTGGCCATGGTTGCTGGGGTGAGCGTTGCGCAGAGCCCGCGTGGAGTGATGCTGGCAGCCCTTGCAGGCACTGGCTATGGGGTGTTCTCGGTGTTGGTGAAGAAGTTCGGCCTGCCAGGTGGCTTCGCGCTCACTGCTCGGCTACTCCTGTTCGGCTCCTTCTATCTCGCGACAACGGTTCAGTTCGATGCGCTGACGCAGGTACGCTGGAGTCCGTCGGCCATTGGCGCGCTGATTTTGCTGGCGGTGTTTCCGACAGTTCTGGGCTTTGTGTGCACAACGCGAGCCATCCAGTTTCTCGCACCGGGACGAGTGCAGACGCTCGAACTCGCTGAGCCGCTTTTCGCAGGGGTGTTCGCCTTCGTTCTTCTGCGCGAGGTGCCCAGCCCATGGGCCGTTGCAGGTGGCACTCTGGTCGTGCTTGGGCTGTATGTCTCCACGCGGCAGCCGGGCGCGGGGCGCTCTGCTGGAGCATTACCGTCGACCTCCTGAAGGCTGCGGTGGATGCGGCACCTTACTCCGCCGGCTCCTCGGCCCCACCCTGCCGGTCGTCCACCCTCTGCATGTTGTCGAGGATCTTCAGCAGGTAGTGCAGGGTGTGGGTCACGTCGTTGACCGAGAAGCCCTCGAGCACCTGCTCGTAGTAGGCGTAGATCTTCGGCTGCGCCTCGACCACCCACACATGCTGTCCCGACTCGCTCATCGTCACCAGGCGTGAGCGCCGGTCGCGCCCGTCGGGCGCGGTCTTCACATGGCCGTCGCGCTCCATGCGGCTCAGCAGGCCCGAGAGGTTCTGCCGGCTCACCTTCAGGTAGCGCGCCAGGTCGCCCACGCTCATTCCCCCCTTCGCCTCGTCGCGCGACAACGCGCCGAGCACCGCCCATTGCTGCGTGGTCAGGCCTTCATTCTCGACCGCACGGGTGCCTGTTTTATGCAACATGTTGGCGCATTGGTAGAGACGGAAGAAAACCCTGTTGGCCAGCGCCATGCGGGCGGAAGCGTCATTTTCATTAGGGGAAACCATAGATATCTTCGTGAACTGGGTTGCACGGCGAAGCTATGCCAACGCATAATACGTCAACATCTTTACCTAAATGCCGATTCGAAGCCGGCGCGACCGGCCAACGATAGCAAGCCCGCGGATCCAAGGAGAACCTGATGCAACGATTCGAAGACAAGACAGTGGTCGTCACCGGCGGCGGTGGCGGCATCGGCGGCGCGACCTGCCGCCGTTTCGCGCGCGAAGGCGCGCGGGTGGCGGTGCTCGACCTGAACCCCGGCGCCGCCGAAGCGGTCGCCGCGCGCATCGAGGCCGAGGGCGGCCGCGCGCTCGCGCTGCGCTGCGACATCACCGAGCGCGCGAGCGTCGATGCCGCGGTGGCCGCGGTGCTCGAGCGCTTCGGCGCGATCGACGTGCTGGTCAACAACGCGGGCTGGGACGTGTTCCGGCCCTTCACGAAGACCGAGCCCGCGCAGTGGGAGAAGCTGATCGCCATCAACCTCACGGGCGCGCTGCACATGCACCACGCGGTGCTGCCGGGCATGGCCGCGCGCAAGGCGGGCCGCATCGTCAACATCGCTTCGGACGCGGCGCGCGTGGGCTCCTCGGGCGAGGCCGTGTACGCGGCCTGCAAGGGCGGCCTGGTCGCGTTCACCAAGACCATCGCGCGCGAGCATGCGCGCCACGGCATCACCGCGAACGTGGTGTGCCCGGGCCCGACCGACACCGCGCTGTTCGCCGACTACAAGGAAGGCGCGGGCAATCCCGAGAAGCTGATGGAGGCCTTCACGCGCTCCATCCCGCTGGGCCGCATCGGCCAGCCCGACGACCTGCCGGGCGCGATCCTGTTCTTCGCGAGCGACGACGCGGCCTTCGTCACCGGCCAGGTGCTCAGCGTCTCGGGCGGTCTGACGATGAACGGCTGACCCCGGCCCCCCCACACGGATTCCCAAGGAGCAACACATGCAGTTCGAAGACATCCTCTACGACGTGCGCAGCCGCGTGGCGTGGATCACCATCAACCGGCCCGAGAAGATGAATGCCTTCCGCGGCCAGACCTGCGACGAGATCATCCGTGCGCTCAACCGCGCGGGCTACGACCGCGAGGTCGGAGCGATCGTGCTGGCCGGTGCCGGCGAGAAGGCCTTCTGCACCGGCGGCGACCAGTCGGCGCACGACGGCAACTACGACGGCCGCGGCACCATCGGCCTGCCGATGGAGGAGCTGCACGACGCGATCCGCAACGTCCCCAAGCCGGTGATCGCGCGCGTGCAGGGCTTCGCCATCGGCGGCGGCAACGTGCTGTGCACCATCTGCGACCTCACCATCGCCTCCGAGAAGGCCGTCTTCGGCCAGGTCGGCCCGAAGATGGGCTCGGTCGACCCGGGCTACGGCACCGCCTTCCTGGCGCGCGTGGTCGGCGAGAAGAAGGCGCGCGAGATCTGGTACTTGAACCGCCGCTACAGCGGCGCCGAGGCCGTGGCCATGGGCCTGGCCAACGCGGTGGTGCCGCACGAGCAGCTCGACGCCGAGGTGCAGAAGTGGGCCGAGGAGATCTGCGAGCGCAGCCCCACGGCGATCGCGATCGCCAAGCGCAGCTTCAATGCCGACACCGCGCACCAGGCCGGCATCGCGGGCATGGGCATGTACGCGCTCAAGCTCTACTACGACACCGAGGAATCGCGCGAGGGCGTGAAGGCGCTGCAGGAACGGCGCAAGCCCGAGTTTCGCAAGTACGCGAAGTAGCCGCGCAGCGAAGAACACCGCGATGAACCCCTACATCGACGACGACCACGCCGCGCTGGCCGAGCATGCGCGCCGCTTCGCCACCGGCCGCGTGGCGCCGGGCTTCCTCGAGCGCGACGCCACGCGCGTGCTCGACCGCGCGCTGATGCGCGAGATGGGCGAGATGGGCTTCATCGCGCCCGAGCTCGCCGAGGAGCACGGCGGCCAGGGCATGGGCTGCCTCGCGGCCGGCGTGATCCACGAGGAGATCGCGCGCGCCGACCTGAGCCTGAGCTACATCAACCTGCTGGCCTCGCTCAACGGCCAGATCCTCGCCGAGCACGGCCGCCCCGAGGTGGCGGGACCGTGGCTCCAGAAGCTCACGCGCGGCGAGGCGCTGCTCGCGATCGCGCTGACCGAGCCGCGCGGCGGTTCGGACGCGGCCAACCTGCAGCTGCGCGTGGAGCGCGCGGGCGACCACTACGTGATCAACGGCGAGAAGACCTCGATCTCGGCGGCCGACCAGGCCGACGCGGTGGTGGTGTTCGGCCGCACCGGCCCGGTGGAATCGGGCGCGCACGGCGTGACCGCGCTGCTGGTGCCCGCCGATGCGCCCGGCCTCACGCGCAACCGCTTCGACTGCCACGGCCAGCGCGCCATCGGCCGCGGCTCGCTGTTCTTCGAGAACGTGCGCGTGCCGCTCGACCATCGCCTGGGCGAGGAGAACAAGGGCTTCGTGCAGGTGATGCAGGGCTTCGACTTCTCGCGCGCGCTGATCGGCCTGCAGGTGCTGGCGGTGGCGCGCGTGGCGCTCGAGGAGACCTGGGACTACGTGGCGCAGCGCGAGGCCTTCGGCAAGCCGCTGTCGGCCTTCCAGGGCGTGTCGCATCCGCTCGCCGACTTCGACACCCAGGTCGAGGCCGCGCGCCTGCTGTGCCTGCAGACGCTGTGGCTCAAGGACCGCGGCGCGCCGCACACGGCCGAGGCCGCCATGTGCAAGTGGTGGGCGCCGAAGCTGGCCTACGACGCGATCCACCAGTGCCTGTTGATGTTCGGCCATGGCGGCTACGACCGCGGGCCGATGGAGCAGCGGCTGCGCGACGTGCTGGGCTTCCAGATCGGCGACGGCACGGCCCAGATCATGAAGACCATCGTGGCGCGCACGCGCGCCGGGCGCTCGGCCGTGCCGGCCTGAGCCTGGTCTTGCCCCGGTTTCGCACGACAACGAGGAGACACGACATCATGGAATTCGACGCCGTACTGCTGCCGCCGCGCCGCGCGCGCATGATCGCCGAGGGCCTGTGGCACGAGCGCACCATCAACGACGCGCTCGATGCCTGCATCGCGGCCACGCCCGACAAGTTGGCGCTGAGCGCGATGCGCATCGAGGACGGTTCCATCCAGCGCTTCAGCTACCGCGAGCTCGGCCGCATGGCCGACCGCATCGCGGTGGGCCTGTCGCGCCTGGGCGTGGGGCGCGACGACGTGGTGGCCTGCCAGCTGCCCAACTGGTGGCAGTTCACGCTGACCTACCTGGCCTGCTCGCGCATCGGCGCGGTGATCAATCCGCTGATGCACATCTTCCGCGAGCGCGAGCTCTCGTTCATGCTGAAGCACGGCGCGGCCAAGGTGATGATCGCGCCGGCGCGCTTCCGCGGCTTCGACTTCGAGGCCATGGTCACGGGCCTGCAGCCCGAGTTGCCCGCGCTGCGGCAGGTGGTGATCGTGGGCGGCGCGGGGCCGAACAGCTTCGATGCCCTGCTCTCGGGACCGGCCTGGGAAGACGCGCCCGACGCCGCCGCGATCCTCTCGCGCGGCCGGCCCGGGCCCGACGACATCACGCAGCTGATCTACACCTCGGGCACCACCGGCGAGCCCAAGGGCGTGATGCACTCGGCCAACACCACCATGGCCAACATCGTGCCTTACGCGCAGCGCCTGGGCCTGGGCGCGGACGACGTGGTGCTGATGGCCTCGCCGATGGCGCACCAGACCGGCTTCATGTATGGGCTGATGATGCCGATCATGCTCGGTGCCTCGGCCGTGCTGCAGGACATCTGGGACCCGAAGCAGGCCATCGCCGCGATCAACGCCGAGCGCGCGAGCTTCACCATGGCGTCCACGCCCTTTCTCTCGGACCTCGCGAAGACGGTGGCCGAGACCGGCACCGAGGTGCCGTCGCTCAAGGTCTTTCTCTGCGCGGGTGCGCCGATCCCGGGCGCGCTGGTCGAGCAGGCGCGGCGCGCGCTCGGCGCCAAGATCGTCTCGGCCTGGGGCATGAGCGAGAACGGCGCGGTCACGCTGACGCGGCTGGACGACGACGACGAGCGCTCGATCCAGACCGACGGCTGCCCGCTGCCCGGCGTGGAGATCCAGGTGGTCGACGTCGACGGCCGGCGCCTGCCCGCGGGCGAGGTGGGCCGGCTGCTGCTGCGCGCCTGCTCCAACTTCGGCGGCTACCTGAAGCGCCCGCAGCTCAACGGCACCGATGCCGACGACTGGTTCGACACCGGCGACCTCGCGCGCATCGACGAGCGCGGCTATGTGCGCATCGCGGGCCGCACCAAGGACGTGATCATCCGCGGCGGCGAGAACATCCCGGTGGTCGAGATCGAGTCGCTGCTCTACCGCCATCCCGGCATCGCGATGGCCGCGATCGTGGCCTATCCCGACGAGCGCCTGGGCGAGCGCGCCTGCGCGGTGGTGGTGCCGCGGCCCGGCTGCCAGGTCGATCTGCCGTCGATCTCGGACTTCCTCAAGGCGCAGAAGGTGGCGCTGCAGTACATCCCCGAGCGGCTGGTGCTGCGCGAGACCATGCCCTCGACGCCCTCGGGAAAGATCCAGAAATTCAAGCTGCGCGAGCTGTTGCGCGCGGAAGAGGCGAACGAGGCGGGCACGGCGGGCTGAGCCCGGCGCGGACCCGAGAACGACAGCACCCCCCCAAAACACAACGGAGACAAGACATGGCCATTTCGTTCCCGGCCCCGGCGCGCCTGCGCCGGGCCTTCATCGCGCTCGGCTGCCTCGCGCTCGCGGGCGCCGCCTTCGCGCAGTCGCCCACGGCCTGGCCCACCAAGCCGATCCGCGTGGTCGTGGGCTTCGCGCCCGGCGGCAGCACCGACGTGATGGCGCGCATCCTCGCGCAGTCGCTGACCGAGTCGCTGGGCCAGACCGTGCTGATCGACAACAAGCCCGGCGCCAGCGGCAACATCTCGGCCGCCGAGGTGGTGCGTGCCGCACCCGACGGCCACACCTTCCTGATCGCGCCGACCTCGGTCGAGACCGCGAACCCGTCGCTGTTCAAGTCGACCCTGCTGCCCTCGCGCGACCTGTCGCCGGTGGCGACCGTGGGCCGCACCCAGATGTACCTGGTGGCCAAGCCGCAGATGAACGCGAAGGATGCGCGCGAACTGGTCGCGCTGGCGCGCGCCAAGCCCGGCACCTTCTCGTACGCCTCGGCCGGCACCGGCACGCCGCCGCACCTGGCCTGCGAGCTGTTCAAGCAGGCCACCGCGGTCTCGGCCACCCACGTGCCGTACCGTGGCGCCGCGCCCGCGCTGCAGGACGTGCTCTCGGGCCAGGCCGACTTCGTCTGCGACCCGGGCATCGCCTTCCCGCACATCCGCACCGGCAAGGCCAAGCTGCTGGGCATCGTGAGCGCCAAGCGCTCGCCCTTCTTCCCCGAGGTGCCGACCATCGGCGAGCAGGGCTTTCCGGGCGCCGACCTCGACATCTGGTTCGGCATGTGGGCGCCCAACGGCACGCCGCCCGAGGTGCTGGCGCGCATGAGCCGCGAGATCGGCAAGGCGCTCGCGCAGCCCGCGCTGAAGTCGCGCTATGCCGACCTGGGCGCGGAGCCGGTGGCGATGGACACGCCCGAGTTCCGCAAGCTGCTGGCCGAGGAGGGCGCGGTGCTGTCCGCGCTGATCGCCCGGCAGAAGATCGTGGTCGACTGACAGGAGCGAGCCCGCATGGCCATTCAGCAGGAAGTGCCCATCCTCGTGCGCGCCGAGGGCCGCGTCGGCGTCGTGACGCTGAACCGCCCGCGGCAGATGAACGCGCTGAACGACGCGCTGATGGACGCGCTCGGCACCGCGCTGCTGGCCTTCGATGCAGATGCCGGCATCGGTGCCATCGTGCTGACGGGCGACGAGCGCGCCTTCGCGGCCGGGGCCGACATCGCGGCCATGGCCGAATGGGACCATGCCGAGGTGGTCGCGCAGGAGTTCATCACGCGCAACTGGGAGACCATCCGCCGCGTGCGCAAGCCCGTGATTGCCGCGGTGGCCGGCTTCGCCTATGGCGGCGGCTGCGAGCTCGCGCTGGCCTGCGACATCGTGCTGGCGGCCGAGTCGGCACGCTTCGCGCTGCCCGAGGTCAGGCTCGCGATGCTGCCGGGTGCGGGCGGCACGCAGCGGCTGCCGCGCGCCATCGGCAAGGCCAAGGCGATGGAGATGTGCCTGGCCGCGCGCGTGCTCGATGCGCACGAGGCCGACCGCTACGGGCTGGTGTCGCGCGTCGTGCCTTCCGCCTCGCTGATGGACGAGGCGCTGGCGCTGGCCGCGCGCATCGCCGGCTTCTCGCTGCCGGCGCTGGTCGCGATCAAGGAGTCGGTCAACCGCGCCTGGGAGTCCTCGCTGTCCGAGGGCATCCTGTTCGAGCGCCGGCAGCTGCATGCGCGCTTTGCGACCGAGGATGCGCGCGAGGGCATGCGGGCCTTTCTCGGCCGGCGCGAGCCGGTGTTCCGCCACCGTTGAGCCGCGCCCAAAATCGTCCGATCCGACGACGCCCGCCGTATCCTGGGGGCCAACAATTCCCAGAGTCCCATCGAAGCCCCAGGAGAACCCATGCCCGAAGCCTATATCGTCGCCGCCGCCCGCACCGCTGGAGGCCGCCGCAACGGCCGCCTGGCCGGCTGGCATCCCGCCGACCTCGCCGCGCAGGTGCTCGACGCGCTGGTCGCGCGCACCGACGTCGATCCCGCCGCCATCGAGGACGTCATCATGGGCTGCGTCGGCCAGGCCGGCGAGCAGTCCTCGAACATCGCGCGCAACGCGGTGCTGGCCTCGCGCCTGCCCGAGTCGGTGCCGGCCACCTCGGTCGACCGCCAGTGCGGCTCCTCGCAGCAGGCGCTGCACTTCGCGGCCCAGGCCGTGATGTCGGGCAGCATGGACGTGGCGATCGCGGCCGGCGTCGAGAGCATGACGCGCGTGCCCATGGGCCTGCCGACCACCTTGCCGCTGAAGAACGGGCTGGGCTTCTACGTCAGCCCCGGCATGCAGAAGCGCTACCCCGGCGTCGAGTTCAGCCAGTTCACGGGCGCCGAGATGATCGCCGCCAACTACGGCATCGCGCGCGCCGAGCTCGATGCCTATGCGCTGCGCAGCCACCAGCTCGCGGCCGCGGCCACGCGGGCCGGCCATTTCGAGCGCGAGATCGTGCCGGTGGCGGTGCGGCTGGCCGATGGCAGCGAGCCCGGCGAGATGCACCTGGCCGACGAGGGCATCCGCGGCGACGCGACGCTCGAGAGCATCGGCGCGGTCAAGCTGATCGCCGAGGGCGGGCGCGTGACCGCCGCGACCGCGAGCCAGATCTGCGACGGCGCCAGCGGCGTGATGGTGGTCAACGAGCGCGGCCTCAAGACCTTCGGCCTGAAGCCGCTCGCGCGCATCCACCACATGAGCGTGATGGGCCACGACCCGGTGATCATGCTCGAGGCACCGATCCCGGCCACGCAGCGCGCGCTGCAGAAGGCCGGCATGAAGATCTCCGACATCGACCTGTTCGAGGTCAACGAGGCCTTCGCGCCGGTGCCGCTGGCCTGGCTGCAGGTGACGGGCGCCGATCCCGAGCGGCTCAACGTCCACGGCGGCGCCATCGCGCTCGGCCATCCGCTGGGCGCCTCGGGCACCAAGCTCATGACCACGCTCGTGCATGCGCTGGGCCAGCGCGGCAAGCGCTACGGGCTGCAGACCATGTGCGAGGGTGGCGGCATGGCGAACGTGACGATCGTCGAGCGGCTTTGAACGCGGGGCGCTTCAGCCCAGTCCGTTCCAGTCGCAGCGCAGGCGATAGCGCTGGCCCGCGAGGGTCAGCGTGCCGCGCGCGTTGGCGATGCGCAGCGTTGCCGTGCGAGACGGCCGGTCGACGCTGGTGCCGCTCGCCTGCACGGTGCGGCGCGCGTAGTCGATGGACCGGCGCCGTGGCGTGAATCGTTCGGATGAGAGATCGCCGTGCTTCTCGCGCGCGACGATCAGCCCGGTCAGCTCGCCGGTCGACAGGCTGAACTGCACCTCCACCGCATAGGGCCGTCCTGCGCAGGACAGGCTGCCGTTGGCGAAGGCCGGTGCGGCGCAGGCCAGCCAGGCGGCCGCGCAGAGGATCGAGGCACGCAGTCCCGCGAGGGTCGGCATCCGCATGTCAGGCAAAGGGGTAGGGCCCCTGCATCGGCCCGATGTGGCTCAGGTGGCTCACCATGCCGTGCGTCTCGTCCCACAGATGCAGCAGGCAGCCGGGCCGGCCCAGGTAGGAGGCCGGTGTCGCGTCGTTCGCGAGCCGCAGCGCGATCTCGGTGGTGGTGCTCGGCGCGCTGCACACCACGGTGCCGGCCCAGCGCCGCAGCATGCCGCGGTGCACGTGGCCGCACAGCACGCGCTCCACGTTGCCGGCCGCGCGCACCACGGCTTCGAGCGGCTCGGTGTCGATGCAGCGGTAGGCATCCATGTACGGAATGCCGCTCATGAACGGCGGGTGGTGCAGCATCAGCAGCGTGGGCTTGGTGCGGTCGGCTTCCAGCGTGCGCTGCAGCCAGGCCAGGCCCTCCGCGTCGGCCAGCCCATGGTGCAGGCCGGGCACGCAGACATCGAGCGCGACGATGCGCACCGGATGGTCGTCGATGCAGTAGTGCAGCGCGCCCGTGGCCGGCAGGTAGCCGTGGTCGGCGAAGGCCGCGCGGAAGTGTTCGCGGTGGTCGTGGTTGCCGGGCATCACGAGCAGCGGCACTTCGAGCGCGGACAGCAGCCGGCGCGCCTGCGCGTATTCCTCGGGCCGGCCCTCGTCGACCAGGTCGCCGGTCAGCAGCACCAGGTCGGGCCGGCGATCGAGCGCATGCAGGTGGGCGATGGCCTCCTCGAGCATGCGGTTGGAATCGACCACGCCCTGGTAGAGCACGCCGGCGGGGCGCACGTGCGGGTCGGAGATCTGGGCGATGAGCATGGACATGGGGCGGGCATCCGGTGGTTTCGCATCATCACGCAGATTCCGTTCCCGCCGCGCGCCCTCAATCGTCCGTTCCGACGATGTCGCCCTGGCGCGCTGCTGCCACGATGCGGCGGCCCCCAGCACAGGAGACGCCCCCATGTTCGGATTGATGCAGGACCGCCCGCTCTTGATCTCGTCACTGATCGAGCATGCCGCCACCTTCCACCCGCACACCGAGATCGTGGTGCGCAGCGTCGAAGGACCGATCGTGCGCACCGACTACGGCGCGGTGCACCGGCGCGCGAAGCAGGTGGCCCACGCGATGGCGCAGCTCGGCATCGCCCCCGGCGACCGCGTGGGCACGCTGGCCTGGAACACGCACCGGCACCTGGCGCTGTACTTCGGCGTTTCGGGCGCTGGCGCGGTGCTGCACACCGTCAACCCGCGGCTCTTTCCCGAGCAGATCGACTACATCGTGAACCACGCCGAAGACAAGGTGCTGTTCTTCGACACCAGCTTCGCGCCGCTGGTCGAGAAGCTCGCGCCGGGCCTGCGCTCGGTGCGCGCCTTCATCGCGATGACCGACCGCGCCCACATGCCGGCCATCGACGTGCCGAACCTGCTGTGCTTCGACGAGCTGATCGATGCGCAGAGCGAGGACTACGACTGGCCCGAGTTCGACGAGCGCACGGCCTCGTCGCTGTGCTACACCTCGGGCACCACGGGCAATCCCAAGGGCGTGCTCTATTCGCACCGCTCGACCGTGCTGCACTCGCTGATGGAGTGCACGCCCGACACCTTCGGCGTGAACTCGGGCATGACCTTGCTGCTCGCGGTGCCGATGTTCCATGCCAATGCCTGGGGCATGCCGTACGCGGCGGCGATGGCCGGCGTCAAGCTGGTGATGCCCGGCCCGCATCTCGACGCGCAGAACCTCTACGAGCTGATGCGCGACGAGAAGGTCAGCATCTCGCAGGCCGTGCCCACCGTGTGGCTGATGCTGTTCCAGTACTTCGATGCCCATCCCGAACTCGATCCGCGCGCGCTGGGCCTCAAGCGCATCGGCCTCGGCGGCGCCGCCACGCCGCGCAGCATGATCGAGCGTTTCGAACGCGACTTCGGCGCCGACTTCGTGCAGGGCTGGGGCATGACGGAGACCAGCCCGATCGGCGTGATCGGCAACCTGCTGCCCAAGCATGCGGCCTTGAGCGAGGACGAGAAGATCGGCATCAAGATGAAGCAGGGCCGCGGCGTCTGGGGCGTGGCGCTCAAGATCGTCGGCGAGGACGGCCGGCGCCTGCCGCACGACGGCAAGGCCTTCGGTCACCTGCATGTGCGCGGGCCGTGGATCGCGAGCGGCTACTTCCGCGGCGAGGGCGGCAGCGTGCTCGATGCCGAGGGCTTCTTCCCGACCGGCGACGTGGCCACCATCGATGCCGACGGCTATGTGCAGCTGGTCGACCGCGCGAAGGACGTGATCAAGTCGGGCGGCGAATGGATCTCGTCGATCGACCTCGAGAACGCGGCCAGCGCCCATCCGGCGGTGGCCGAGGCCGCGGTCATCGGCATCCCGCATCCGAAGTGGACCGAGCGGCCGCTGCTCATCGTGGTGAAGCGGCCCGGCAGCGAAGTGACCGCTTCGCAGCTGCGCGATTTCCTCGCGCAGCGCGTTGTCAAGTGGTGGCTGCCCGAGGATGTGGTCTTCGTCGACAGCCTGCCGCATACGGCCACCGGAAAGTTGCTCAAGACCCGCCTGCGGGAAATGTTCAAGGGATATGTCGCGGCCAAGTCGGTTTGATGACTTGTTCGATTTTTCTGTGGACAACTCTGTGGGTTGTGCGGGGAGCGGATTCGCGAAGCGAGGATTGGCGGGGCTTCCCGCCACATTGCCTGTTGAATAGGCAGGGGTGCGCGGGCGTGCAAAAAAGACTGCGCCACCCCGCGGTTCCGTCCGAAAAATCGTGGTAGAGCGACGGAAATCCGGGGGCGGTTTCAGCGCTGCAGTGCACCACGCAAGAAGGCGAGCATGCGTGGCCATGATGCACTGCGCGCCCGCGCATTGCCCTCGGGCGTGCCGCCCATGTCCATCGTTTCGCCGGATATCGCATGGACCGAGCGCGTCATGGTGGTCGGCGCGTTCGGCCACGCGATCGAATGGCCGGCGCGCGGGTAGCTCAGGTGCTCGGCGCGGTGCGGAAATCTTTTCTCGAGCAGGCGTTGCAGCGCGAAGTCGGCGAGATCGGTCGAGGGCCACAGGCCATCGGCCTCGCCCGAGATCAGCAGCACCGGGCCGTTGATCTTCTCGACCTTGATCGAGCTTCGCTCCAGCAGCGCGGGATCGCGCAGCGGGATCAGGTACCAGTCGAAGCTGTCTTCTCGCGCAAGGCCCTTGGCGACGGCTTCGTCCCACTGCGCATGCGTGAGCGTCGAGGCGAAAGCGATCTCCTGGCCGTCCAGCGTCCATGCGCCATGGCCGCTCGCGGGATAGGCGGGCCACACGATGCCGCTGGGCACATAGCCGATCACGCAGCCGATGGCGGGAAAGTGCGCGCCGAGCAGCAGCGCGAGTTCGCCGCCGCGCGACACGCCCACGGTGCCGATGCGGTCGGCTCGCACGCCGGGCTGTTCGGCCAGCCATTCGAGCGCCGTGCCGAAGTACTCGAGCGGAATGCGGTCGAGCGTGGGCGGCAGGCCCTCGGCCGCGAAGTAGGCCAGCGCCAGCGCGGCGAAGCCATGCGAGGCGAGCAGCGCGGCCATCTCCTGCGACCACGCCAGGCCGCCGTTCGATCCGCCGAGCACGAGCACGGCCGGATGCGGACCCGCGTCTGCGGGTTCGAACAACCGGCCGACCAGGCCGCGTTCCCTGACCTCCCTTTGGCGCACGCCGTCGCCGACGTACACGCGGCGGATCGAGACCGAGACCGCGCTGCCGTCGCTCTCGCGCACCGCGCTGAGCGTGGCGGTCAGCGGATCGTCGTGCAGGACCGCGATGCCGCCGATGCGCTCGGGCGGCACCAGCGCGCGCGACCAGAACAGGCCCATCGCGTCGGCGCGCTCGTAGCTGCCCGCGACCGGCGACTGCCGCGCGGGATCGACCGTGCCGCTGGCGTCGGCCACGAAGTGGGCCTCCGATTGCATCACCTGATGGCCGAAGCGGTTGCACAGCTGCAGCACGACGCGCTCGCCGGGTGCGAGACCGCGCAGGCGGATCTCCAGCGATTGGTCGACGAGGCACTGCGATGGCAGGGGATCGAATTTCATGCCCGCATTGTCCCCGCGCCACCTTCGGCGCACCTTCAGAAGAACTCGTCGAGCAGGCAGTAGAACGCGATGCGCTCGGCATCCGGCGCGATGCCGTAGCGTTCGAAGAAGGGCGCGGTCCAGGCCTCGCCGAGGTTGAAGCCGATGCTGCGCGCGGCCAGTGCGAGGTCCTGCCAGCGGTCGGCCACACCGACGCGGCCACAGTCGATGAAGCCCGTGAAGCCGTCGGCCGTTGCCATCAGG